>LNFM01000962.1_pt1 | contig 153414 bp, 150 predicted proteins | sample 596031 | NCBI WGS metagenome assembly LNFM01 (sample SAMN04254537, study PRJNA301005) | activated carbon metagenome | isolation source: dual media filters at the Ann Arbor, Michigan drinking water treatment plant | place: USA: Ann Arbor | reverse complement strand
GGTTGTCGAAGACGAAGGCGATATCTCAGGAAAGATCTCGTCTGGCCGCGCGAGCCACCCGCATCCGTCAGCGCTTCGCGCTGCCACCTTCCCCCGCCAGCGGGGGAAGGTAGGAGTGTGATCGAGCACTCAACGGCCGGAGAGTTTCATCAGCTCCTCGGGATAGCGTTCGCCTTGCACGGTGATCGTCGCGGCGGTCCGTTCGATGTCCTGTAGGTCGTCGGTGGTGAGTTCGACCGATGCCGCACCGATGTTCTCCTCCAGCCGCGCCAGCTTCGTCGTGCCCGGGATGGGCACGATCCACGGCTTCTGCGCCAGCAGCCAGGCGAGCGCGATCTGCGCCGGCGTGGTGCGCTTGCGCTGCGCGATGCGCGCCAGAAGATCCACCAGCCCGAGATTGACCGTCAGCGCCTCAGGGGCGAAGCGCGGGATGCGTCCCCGTAGATCCGTCGCGGCGAACGTCGTCGTCGCGTCGATCATGCCGGTGAGGAAGCCCTTGCCCAGCGGACTGTAGGGTACCAGCCCGATGCCGAGCTCTTCGAGCGTCGGCAGGATCTCGGCCTCGAGCTCGCGCGTCCACAGCGAGTATTCGCTTTGCAGCGCCGTGACCGACTGCACCGCGTGGGCGCGACGTATCGACGACACGCTGGCCTCCGACAGACCGAAATGCCGGACCTTGCCTTGCCGGATCAGCGCCTGGACCGCGCCGGCGACGTCCTCCATCGGCACGTCGGGATCGACGCGGTGCTGGTAGAGCAGATCGATGCGATCCGACCCGAGGCGCCTGAGCATGCCCTCGGCCGCGACCTTGATATGCTCGGGCCGGCTGTTGAGCCCGCCCAGCCGCTGGCCCGTGGCAGGATCGATGTTCCAGCCGAACTTGGTGGCGATCACCACCTGGTCGCGAAACGGCGCCACGGCCTCGCCCAGCAATTCCTCGTTGGCGAACGGGCCGTAGTTCTCCGCCGTGTCGAAGAAGGTCACGCCGCGTTCGAAGGCGGCGCGGATAATCGGAATCATCGCCGCGCGGTCCGGCCGCTGCCCGAACGCGTCGGTCATACCCATGCAGCCGAGCCCGATGGTGGAGACCTCGAGCCCGCTCCTACCCAGTGTGCGCTTGCGCATCGCGTCCCCCGTCACGCCATCGGCCCGCCGCCGACCAGTGACAAGTACCCGGAATAACGGGCGCCCGGTACGACTCGTTGGCGTCACTCGCGTCGCCCGCAGGCGGCGTCCCATGTCGGTCGAAGGCAGCTTCACGTTCCGCATGCCGTGGCGGCTCGAGACGGCGGTCGCGGGGTGCATGGGCGCCTAGGATTCCCTTTGAAGCCCGCCATGCATTCCCCTGTCTCGGGCAGGGCTGTCGCATCTGGATTGATGGCTGTCTTTGGGCCGCGCCGCTCCAGCGGCGCTCATGACCGGGCCGATGAGCTGGAACGCCGCTATCTGGTCGGCGCGCGCCCCTGAGCCGCCAGGGCCGTCACCTTGCCGGACCGCTCTCTGCGGCCTCGTCTTGTCAGCTCAACACCATTTCGAGACCGCCGCACAGCAGCCAGGACTCCGTTGTCAGCAGCGGGCCGGACTTCCACACCGGGTAAGTCTTGAACTTGCGCAGGCTGGCGTACAGGTCGACGGCGAAATCCAAGGTCTCGGGCAGGCTCTTGAACGAAGAGCCCGCCGTGTTCAGCAGCGCCGCGACGTCCTTGAACAGCACGAGTTTCACGGAGGTAGGACGCGCCCCGGCGACCGTCATCGAGGTCGTCACGTTGCCGCTACGCGTCGTGACATCTTTGAACGCGACGAGGGTGGCCCACGCGTGGAGGAGGCCGCTACCGAAATCGGCGCCGGACCACGCGAAGGGGATCGCGAATTCCCCCTTCGCGCCGGCCGTCGCATGGATGTACTTGCGGCTGCCGTTCGCCTCGTAGCTCATCGCCGCGCCGTCCGAGCCCGATAGACCGGTCATCGCGACGTTCGTGCCCTTGGCGGCTAGTCCGCCGGCTGGCATGTAGACCCTGCCGACGATGAGACCCTTGTTGGCCATGAGCATCCTCCTGAAGCTGAAACGCAAGACGCGCGGTCGACTCGGAGACGCGGAAGATGGGTACATCTGTAAAGGAAAGAACTCATGATATCAAGTGATCAATCACTCCTAAACCAGACGTTGGCAATGACCGGCTGCGTGCGCCTTCCCCCGCCGCACCGCCGGCGCTAGCCTCGCCGCACCCGAGGAGAAAGCCCATGTCCGATCTGCCGAAGCGCGTGAATATCGAGGAGGAAGGCCCGCGCGAGGGTTTCCAGTCCGAGCCCGCCGGCATCACCGTGGCCAACAAGGTCAGGCTGATCGAGGCGCTGGCCGAGACCGGGCTCAAGCGCATCGCCTGCGTGTCGTATGTGAACCCGCGCCGCGTGCCGCAGATGGCCGACGCCGAGCAGGTCGCCGCCGGCATCCGCCGCAAGCCCGGCATCGGCTACAGCGCGCTGTATCTGAACCAGCAGGGACTCGAACGCGCGCTGCAGGGGCCGCTCGACGTGCACGGCTCGCTGCGCACCAACGCCTCGGAAACCTTCTCGCGCAAGAATATCGGCAAGTCGCTCGAAGACGCCTTCGTCGAGCAGCGCGGCTGGATGCCGATCTTCAAGCGGCACAACATCCCGGTCGAATGGGGCATCGTGCTGGGCGCCTTCGGCTGCAACTACGAGGGCGACATCGCGCCGGAGGTCATCGTCACCCGCGTGCGGCAGATCCTCGACGAGGCCGCCCTGCTCGGCGTCACCATCAAGGGCATCAAGCTCACCGACGCCATGGGCTGGGCCACGCCGCTGCGCGTCGAGCGCGCCATCGGCGCGGTACGGGAGCGCTGGCCGGACTTGGAGATCGCGCTGCACCTGCACGACACGCGCGGTGTCGGCATGGCGGCGGCCTATGCCGGGCTGCGCATGGGCGTGACGACGTTCGACGCCTCGATCGCCGGGCTGGGCGGCTGTCCCTTCGCCGCCACCGAGGGCGCGGTCGGCAATATCTGCACCGAGGACCTCGCGTTCATGTGCGAGGAGATGGGCGTGGAGACCGGCCTCGACCTCGACGCGCTGATCGAGGCGGCGCATGTCGCCGAGGACGTGGTCGGCCGCAAGCTGCCGGGACACGTCAAGAACGGCGGTTCGCTGGCGGCGATTCGCCGGAGGAACGCCGCTTAACTCCCTTCCCCCGGAGGGGGAAGGTGCCCGAAGGGCGGATGGGGGATGTCGAAGACGGACACCTGCCTCGTTGAGACATCCCCCATCCGTCGCTCCGCGCCACCTTCCCCCTCCGGGGGAAGGTAAGAAACACAAGGAGGAACACCATGCCCGACACCACGCACCCCGCGCCGACGCCGACCACCGGTCCGCTCGCCTCGCGCTATGTCGACGTCGCAACCGTCGCCTGGGAGAAGACGCGCTTCGAGGGCGTCGAGTGGAAGATCCTGATGGAGGACAAGGAGCGCGGCCTTCTGACCGCGCTGATGCGCTGGGCGCCCGGCGCGCGCCTGCCGCTGCACGAGCATGTCGAGATCGAGCAGACCTGGGTGATCGAAGGCTCCTTCGAGGACCACCAGGGCGTCTGCACCGCCGGCAACTACGTCTGGCGCCCCAAGGGCAGCCGCCACGAAGCCTGGACGCGCGAGGGTGCGACGATGCTGGCGGTGTTCCTCAGCCCGAACCGGTTTTTCGATCAGGGCTGACGATGACGCTGCCGCTCGGGCTGTGGCGCGACAACCTCAAGCCGCTGTGCCTTATCGCCCTGATCGGCGGCGTCGCCACCGGCTTCGTCGAAAGCGCGGTGCTGAAGGACCAGACGACGCGCGAGGTGATCAGCACGACCTTGCTGATGGCGTTGCCCTACGCGCTGGGCTTCGTCGTGAGCGCCTGCATTGTGCCGGCCTTGCCGATCCTGGACCCCGAACAGCCCGCCTTCCTGCGCTGGCTTGCCTTCTGCGCCATGGGTTGCGTAGGCGCTGCCCTCATCATTTTCGCCGGCCTGACCGGGATCGGCCCGCGGGGAGCCGAGGTGTCTGTCTTCCTGCCCGAGCCGGCGCTGGCCTTCGCCCTCGTCCAGCCGGTGTGGAGCGCGGTCTACCTGCTCGGTCGCAGGCTGCCGCCACCCAAGCCAGTAGCCGCCTAAGCGGACCTGATCGGCTCCGCCCGCCGGTGCGCTGCTGCCGCCGCCCGAACAGCCGAGATCGAGGCCGTCAAGCGGCGCGGGCGGCGACGGCTTCGATCTCGACCACGACGCCGGGACGCGGAAACGGGCCGACGACCAGCAGCGTGGCCGGCGGGCTGCGCTCGCCCATGATCCGCTCGCGCACGGCGAAGTAGTCGTCGAGGATCGCCTTGTCGGTGACGTAGACCGTGAGCTTCACGATGTCGTCGAAGCCCATCGCCGCGGCGGCGAGGATGATGGCGATGCGCTCGAAGATCACCTCGACCTGCTGGCGCGCGCTCTCGGGCACCGTGCCGTCGAGCCGCGCGCCGACCTGGCCGTTGCAGAACAGCAGCCGGGCGTTGGGCGGCACCTCCATGGCGTGCGCCGCGTCGTGCGAATGGGCGCGGATGCGGTCGTTCAGCGTGTAGGCGGTGAGCATCGTCGCCGTCCTCCCGGAGCCTGTCGCATATGGCATCTTCCTCCCTTCCCACTCGCAGGGCGAGGAAACACGTGCGATAGCCCTACTCTCCGGGGCAGGCGAAGGATCAGACCATGGGTATCAGGACCGGCCAGCAGTACATCGAGTCGCTCCGCGACGGCCGGCGGCTGTTCATCGACGGGCGGGAGGTCAACGACGTCACCGCCTACGCGCCGTTGCGTGGCGTGATCGACACCATCGCCGGGCTGCACGACGAGCAGTGCGATCCGGCGCTCAGTGATCGCCTCACCTTCCGCTCACCGACGACAGGCGAGCTGGTGAGCAAGACCTATCTCGAAGCGAAGACGCGTCCGGAGATGGAGTCGCTGGCCGCCTGCTTCTACCTGCGCGCCAGCAGGACCTTCGGCCTGATGGGTCGGCTGACCGATTTCATGTCGGGCTGGATGGTCGACCAGGCGGTGGCGCTCAGGATCATGGGCAAGACGCTGGCGGCCGAGCGCACACGGGGCATGATGGAGTTCTGCCGCGAGAACGATCTGGAGATCACCCACGCGCTGATCGATCCGCAATCCGACCGCTCGACGATCGACGCGCCGGCGCAGGCCGTGCACCTGGTCGAGCGGCGCGCCGACGGCATCGTGGTCAGCGGCTGCCGCATGCTGTCCACGCTCGCGCCGGTGGCCAACGAGTGCTACGTCGGCCCCTACTATCCGCGCAAGGCGGGCGAGGAGAAGTTCGCGCTGAACTTCCTCGTCGCGATGAACACGCCGGGCCTGTCGATCCTCGGCCGCGAGAGCTTCCATCACGGCGAGAGCCGCTTCGATCGGCCGCTCAGCGGCCGCTTCGACGAGGGCGACGCCATCCTGATGTTCGATCGGGTCTTCGTGCCCAACGCGCGCGTCATGGTCGATGGCGACATCGAGGCCTACAACGGCATCCTGGGCGCGCGGGTCGGCTACACCTCGCTGCAGGCCTGCACGCGCTCCACGGTGAAGCTGCGCTTTCTCGCCGGCATTGCGCTGGCCATCGCGCGCGCCAATGGCCGCGACAAGACGCAGCGTTTCCAGGCGGCGATCGGCGAGCTGATCGCGCTGGTCAGCGTCGCCGAGGGGATCCGCTCCGGCGCGATCACCGATGCGCTGCGCCGCGTCGAGGCCTACGCGGCGGGCAAGACGGCGCCGGAGGGCGACGGGCTGGGCGAGGCCAAGGCGATCGGCAGCCCAGCCAACGCGGCGGTGAACTTCTTCTTCCCCTACGCCAACACCAAGGCGGCCGACGTGCTGCGTATCGCCGCCGGCTCGGGCGTGCTGGCGATGAACGAGGCCGACTACGCCAGGCCCGAGATCGGCCGCTTGATGGACGATTGGCTGATCGGGCCCAACACGACGGCCAAGCGCCGGCTCGAGCTGATGAAGCTCGCCTGGGACATGACCGGCACCGAGTTCGGCTCGCGCGCTGGCCTCTACGAGCGGCTCTACTCGGGCGATCCCGAGATCAACGCGCAACGCTGGTTCAGGCACCCGATCGCGCGCGATTGCGAGGCGTTGGTCGAGGGGTTGCTGGATCCCTCCAGATAGCGAGCCAGCGAGGCGCGCGCCTGCCCAACGCTGTCGTAGGCCCGCGAATGCACCTGCTCGTGTTTGACGACCGCCACAGCCGCCGCAGCGGATCTACACACCTTGCTCGTTCCACGCCTCGTCCCTACCATCTGTGAGCTAGGAGGAACGGGGAGTTCATTGGCCCGGGAACAGCGCAGGCTGGCGGCGATCGTCGCGGCCGATGTCGTCGGCTACTCGCGGCTGATGGGCCGCGACGAGAGCGGCACGGTCGCCCGCCTCAGGAAGAATCGCGCGGAAAGTCTGAACCCGGCGCTCGCCCGGCACGGCGGTCGCCTCGTCAAGCTGACCGGCGACGGGGCCCTGATCGAATTCGCCAGCGCCGTCGAGGCCCTGAGCGCCGCCATAGAATTCCAGCAGTCGATGGTCGAGGCCAACCGAGACATCCCGGCCGACAACACCCTTCTCTTCCGCACGGGCCTGCATCTGGGAGACCTGATCGTCGACGGCGATGATCTATATGGCGATGGCGTCAATGTCGCGTCGCGGCTCGAGGCGACCGCACCGCCGGGCGGAATCGTGATTTCCCGGACCGTCCACGAGTCGGTCGCCGGACGCGTGAAGGCCACGTTCGAGGACCTGGGCGCCCTCGACCTCAAGAACATCGAGCGCCCCATCCACGCCTTCCTTGTGAAATGGAGTCCGAACGACTGGCAGGGCTCAAGGTCGGCACAGACGCCGCCGCCGGACGTCGAGCCGCCAGGGCGCTCGGACCCGGCGCCGCCGCTGCCCGACAAACCGTCGATCGCAGTATTGCCGTTCCAGAACATGAGCGGCGATCCCGAGCAGGAATACTTCGCCGACGGCGTCGCCGAAGACGTGATCACCACACTGTCGAAGATCGAACAGCTCATGGTGATCGCGCGCAATTCCAGCTTCGTCTTCAAGGGCCAGTCCAGGGACATACGCGAGATCGGCCGTACTCTGGGCGTGCGCTACGTGCTGGAGGGCAGCGTTCGAAAGAGCGGCAACCGGGTCAGGCTGACGGCGCAGCTGGTCGACGGCCTGGACGGCGGTCATGTGTGGGCGGACCGCTTTGACGGCGACCTGGACGACGTGTTCGAACTGCAGGATCGGATCACCCAGGACATCGCCGCGGCGCTGGAGGTTCGCTTGACCCACGGCGAGCAGGCGAGGGTATGGCGAAAGCGCTCGGGCAGTCCGCTTGTCTACGAGCATTTCTCGAAAGCCTGGCGCCATTACGTCGAGTTTGGAAAGCACACGCATGTGCGGGCGAAAGAAGCCTGCGAGCGCGCATTGGCCATCAACCCAGGATACACGCCGGCGCTCTGGATCCTGGGGTTCACACTGGTCGACCAGGCCCGATTCGGCTGGGTCGCCGATGCGGCCGCCGCTTACGCAGCGGCGCTCGATTGCGCCGACCGCGCCCTGCTGGCGGATCCGCAGACCAGCGATGCCCACATGATCAGGGGGTACGCCTGGACGTTCCTGCGCCGCCACGACGAGGCGATCGAGGCCGGCGAAAAGGCGATCGCACTCAGCCCCAGCGGCTCGGGCGCTTATCACATCGCGGGGATGCTTCACGGTTACGCTGGCGACTTTCGCAAAGCCGCCGCGTACGAGGAGCAGGCGCAGCGGTTGAGTCCTCTCAGCACCAACCAGTCCATGGCCGATGAGGCGCGGGCGAGATTTCATCTGGGAGATTTCGCCGCCGCGCGTGACATCAGCCTGCGCGTCCTGAAAAGCCAGGGGCGGTGGCTCACCGCGCGGACAACCCTGATCGCGGCCCTGTGGAATCTTGGAAGCACGGCGGAGGCGCGATCGATGGCGAGAGAGATGCTCGTCGAGCATCCAAGATTCTCGGTTGGCCGCTGGGCGAGCGGGCTTCCATATCGGCGTCAGGAGGACCTCGAGGCTCTGGTCGGTCCACTGAGATTGGTCGGACTGCCGCAATAGCCTCGACAGCCCCGACCTCATGTTGTGAGGAGGACGCGCTTGCGGCCGGCTCGAAGCATGGGCCACATCCACCGCGCGTGTTGCCCATCTTCAGGGTGAGATCGCGCGCGACGCGCGGTCGCCAGGCTTTCAGGGCAAGCCGATGATCCATTGTCCTGGCCGCGACGTTTAAGGGATGCAGGTCAACACAGAGTGCAGCGTGCCGATCACCGCCCTTTACGCCAGCCTGATGGTGCCCATCTTCCTGGTGCTGGCGAGCAGGGTCATCCGCGCCCGTCGCGGCGCGCGGGTCGCGGTGGGCGACGGCGGCGATCGCGGGCTGACGCGGCGCATGCGCGTGCACGCGAATTTCGCCGAGTACGTGCCGCTCGCCCTGCTGCTGCTGGCGCTGGCCGAGAGCCTCGGTACCAACGCTTGGCTGTTGCACGGGCTCGGCATCGCTCTCCTCGCCGGCCGACTCGCGCACGCGCTGGGCATGTCTCGAGCCGACGAGAATTTCGCTTTCCGTACCGCGGGCATCGCCACCACCTTCAGCGTGCTCGGCATTGGCGCCGTCGCCTGCTTCTATGGCGCGCTCGTCCGGGGCGTCGGCTGATGCCCGCCGCGTCCGCTCAGTCCTGGCTGTTGCGCATCGGCGCCATGGTCCTGCTCGCGATGGCCGCCGGCTGCACGGGCAGACCGGATAACGTCGAGCCGGTGCGCCCGTTCGACGTCCAGCGATACACCGGCCAGTGGTTCGAGATCATGCGCCTGGACCACAGCTTCGAGCGTGGGCTCTCGAACGTGACGGCCACCTACACGCCGCGAGCCGATGGATCGCTCGGCGTGCGTAACCGCGGTTTCGATCGCAAGGCCTGCCGCTGGAAGGAAGCCGATGGTCGCGCCGTCTTCCAGGGCGCGCGGGACACCGCCAGCCTCTCCGTCACGTTCTTCTGGCCGTTCGCCGGCGGCTACCACGTGCTGGCGCTCGACCAGCAAGACTACGGCTGGGCTTTGGTCTCGGGGCCATCGCGCGACTACCTGTGGATTCTGGCGCGCCGGCCGGACCTCTCCGCCGACATCAGGAACCGCCTTGTCGATCAGGCGCGCGGTCTGGGGTTTCCTGTCGACGATCTGATCCTGGTCGATCATGGCACGACAGCCTGCGCGCCGTGACGGGCGGGGGTCTGGCGCGCGGCGAGAGGGAGAGGGAGGAAAACGCCACATGCGATAGCCCTCCCGCTTCGCGCGAAGGCGATCTAGAGTTGCGCCGCGCCATCGATTCGGAGTCCGCGATGCTCGCCCGCCGCAGCGCCCTCGTCCTTCTCGCCACCGCCGTCGCCTCGCCCGCGCTCGCCCATCCGCAGAGCGCGATGGATTCGGCGACGCAGAAAGTCGCGGCCGAGCTGATGGCCTTCCGCGAGGCGATGAAGGCGGCGATGCTCGCCAAGGACGTGGTGAGACTGCGATCGATGTACACCGAGTCCTTCACCCACACCCATGGCTCGGGCAAGGTCGACGGCCGCGACACGCGCATCATCGCGCTGCTGACCGGCGAGCCGGTGATCGAGGACGCGCCGATCACCGAGACCATGGTGCGTGTGCACGGCGACACCGCGCTGTTCAGCGGCCGCAGCCCGATCCTCAACAAGGCCGAGAACAAGCTCTACGATTTCCGCTGGCTGCAGGTCTATGTGAAGGAAGCCGGCGCCTGGAAGCTCGCCGCCAGCCAGGCGACAAGGCTGGGGCCGAGCGCGGGCTGACAGCGAGGATTACTTCGTCAGGCGAGCGATCGCGAACACCATACCGACGAGCGCGATCGCCACGCCGACGAACCATGTCCGCATCTGGAAGGTGCTCGGCAGCATCGATACGCGGCCTTCGATCTTGGCAACGTCGCCCGAGAGGTTCCTCACGTCTCGCGACAGCGTCTTCACGTCGCCTTTGATCTCGGCGGCGTCCTTCTCGAGGCGGTCGACCCGCACGGAGAGGCCGGGTGGCATGTCGTCATCATTGCCACCGCCGTCCGCTTGTATCAAGTGGAGGTCGCGCGCGGCATGGCGCTGTCGGCCGGCGAAGGCGACGATCCCGGTCACCGAACGCCTCCATCGAGTTTCTCGATCGCGTCGAACATGCGTCTCAGGCCCTGGGTGTGCTGCGCATGAAATTCGTTCAGCTGACCGAGCCGCCGTGCCAGCTCGGCGCGATCGACGAGCTCCCCGCTCGCCACGCTCGCGGCCATCAACGCCAGCACGGCGTTCGAGCGGGCCAGGTTGGCGACGAGATAGAACCCCAGCAGCAATGCCACCCGGCCCGCATTCCATTTGCGCGCATCCGACGCGTCGAGGAAGCTCAGCCACGAGACCGCCGCGTCGAGCCCGAACCAGTCATTGCCAGCGTTATCGTCGTCGACCATCGCTTCACCGCATCTGGTTCAGACATGGCAGCGGGAGTTTTATATTTGCTCCACAACTCCCGATTGCTTTCCGCGGCGATCGACATTGGCGCCCGTACCAGCGTAACGACCGCCATGCACACCGGCAAAAATCCACGCCGCTGCGTTCAATAGTGAACAGCGCCGCGCGTCGGAGTCCGTTCCAATTCACTCGGCAGTGTCGGCGGACCCGTCTCCTTATATTTGGCTCCGCCGCCCGGCCTTCAGTTGTCGCCGGCCACTTCACTCCCCTGTGGCGCCTGCGACAGACGCCCGTCGCCCTCTTTAATCTCCCCCGAAGGCGACGGGCGGTTACTGAGCGTCGATGACGCCGGTGGACCGGCGACCACGCCCGGGAACGAGCGAGCGCCGCCCGCGTTCAGGCAGGTAACCCCAGAACATCGCGGAGGAATCGCCATGAACGGCATCGTCTACATCGTCGGCCTGGTCGTCATCGTGCTGGCCGTCCTGTCGCTTATCGGCCTGCGTTAGACCGCGGCCATGTCCCTCGCATCGGCGGAAGCCGCCACTGCAGCTCCCATCAACGCCCTTCGCCATATCGAATGGGCCCCTGTGATCGCAGGCGCTGTCGCCGCCGCGTCGATCTCCTTTGTCCTGCTGGCCTTCGGCGCGGCGATCGGCCTGTCGTCGACGTCGGCTTGGCCGGAGCGGGGGCTTTCGATCAGCCTCGCCTTCATCCTGCTCGCGCTGTGGGTCACCGTCGTGCAGGCCGGCAGTTTCGCCGCCGGCGGCTATCTCGCCGGTCGCCTGCGCAGCGGCACCGGCGGTGCGGTAGTCGAGCGTCATTTCCGCGATGGCGCGCACGGCTTCCTGGTCTGGGCGCTGGGCGTGCTGCTCGGCGCCGCGCTGGCGGGCGGCGCCATCGTCGGCATAACGAAGAGCCTGGTCGAAGGTGGCGCGACAGTCGCCGCCGGCGCCGCCGCGCGCGGGGTCCAGCCCGGCGAGGCGACGCAGACCGCCGCGCTCGACATGTCGGTCGACTACCTGTTCCGCGCCGGCTCCGAGCCGTTGCCCGCCAACGCGCTTCTCGGCCCGCCGCCACGCGCCGAGGTGATGCGCGTGATAGCCGCCGCCGTGCGCGACGGCTCGCTGTCGCCGCGCGATCGCGACTATCTCGTGGAGCTCGTCGGCCAGCGCACCCGGATGACGCCGGCCGAAGCGCAGCGGCGTGTCGAGGAAACCTTCGTCGAGGCGCGGGCCGCCGACGCCAAGCTGCGCGCGGCGGCGGATCGCGCCCGCAAGTTGGCGGCATTGGCCGGCTTCCTCGCGGCGGCGGGGCTGGCCGTCGGCTGCGTCGCGGCATGTGCCGGCGCCGCGATCGGCGCGCGTCACCGCGAAGAGGGCAAGGCGCTACGCGTGTTCGGACGCGAGCGGTTCTGGTAGCGGCCCACCCATCGCGCGCGGCCCGAAGCGCCGCGCGCGCGGACCGTGCGGCAACCTGCGTCCCCGGGGATCGTTGTTGTCGTATGCCATCGACCGCACGCCATTCGGCGGCGTGAGAAACGGCCCTAGGAAAGCTCCATGACAAACCACCTGTTCTCTCCGCTGCGTTCGCTCGCAGTCGCCTCCGTTCTGGGCACGGCGCTGCTGGCGGGCTCGCTCGGCACCGCGGCCGCGCAGGACACGTCCAACAAGCCGCCGGCCGCCGCCGCCGCCACCAGCACCCGGGCGGAGACGGTGGAGCAGCGCATCGCCAGCCTGAAGATGGCGCTCAAGATCACGGCCGCCCAGGAGACCCACTGGAATGGTGTCGCCACGGCGATGCGCGATAACGCCGCCGCCATGGAAAAGCTCGTCGCCACCAAGCGCGCCGCCTCGCCGGCCAGCATGACCGCGCTCGACGACCTCAACACCTACGCCGAGTTCAGCAAGGCCCACTTCGACGGCCTGAAGAACCTGATCTCGGCCTTCACGACCCTCTACAACGCGATGCCGGCCGAGCAGAAGGCCAACGCCGACAAGGCGTTCGAGCACTATGGCCCGATGAAGACACAGGGCTAGGAGATCATCATGACGAACGCAAAGCGCGTCATCGCGGTAGCCGCCAGCCTTCTGCTGGGCGCGGCCACCATCGCCGCCATATCGACCGCCGCCAGCGCCCGCTGGGGCAAGGATGGCCGCTGGCACGACGACAACGGCTGGCACAACGACAACCGCTGGGTCGGCCGCGATCGCAACGAGAACCGCTACTACGACGGCTACCGCTACCGGCCGCCGCCGGTGATCTACGGCACGCCGTACAACTACGGCTACAGCCCACCGCCGGTGTATTACGACAACAGGCCGGGTTTCAACTTCCGCGTCTACTAGACGGACGGCACGATATCCTCGAAGCAGCGGGCGCCAAGCGCCCGCTGTTTTCACGTGCGGGCGCCTGTCGGCCCGGTCGGCAGGCTGACGCTGAACACCGATCCCGCGCCGGGCGTCGACGTCACGTCGAAGGCTCCATCCATCGCTTCGGTGAGGCGCTTGACGATCCACAGGCCGACGCCGAAGCCGCTGGTATGCTGGCCCATCGGGACCGCGCGTTCGAAGCGCTCGAAGATCCGCGCGTGATCCTCGGGCGAGATGCCGGATCCTCCGTCCGCGACGCTGATCCGGGCGACCCCGACCGCCGCATCTTCGCTGATTCTCAGCACGATCGGCGTGCCGGCGGCATGCTTGATCGCGTTCGAAACCAGGTTGTCGAGAATCTCCTCGACCGACAGCGGATCGCCCATGACCGTGAGACCGTGCTCCGGAAGCTCGAGCCTGAGCTGCGAGCCGGCGTCCTGGCCGAGCGGCCGGAAGGTCCTGGCGACGGTGCGCGCCACGTCGCAGATATCGACGGCGACCCGATCGAGCCGCAGCTTGCCGGACGCGATGCGGGAGGCGTCCAGCAGGAGCGTGGCGCGCTTGACGAACAGGGTGGTGAGCCATTCGATCTGTTCGAGGTTCTGGTCGATCTGCTCCGCCGCAGTAGCGTCCTGCCGGAGCTGACGGCGCAGCATGAAGATGCGCCCGATGATCGGCGTCATGGGGCTTCGCAGCTCGTGGGCGGCGATGATCAGGAACGCGTCGCGCGCCGCGACCGCCTCGGTCAGGCGCGCGTTCTCCGCCAGCAGTTCGGCGTTGCGCAGACGAAGCGCGTCGGCCGCCGGGCGCGGTTCAGCGGCGGGACGAAACGCGATGCCCGATGCGCTTCGCGGCGGTGCCGCGCTCTGGTTCATCGCCACGACTTGTCGCGAGCGCCCAGGGTGGCCGGCGCGGGAATCGGCGGTGGCGCGGGCCGCTTGGCGATCCTGGCCAAAGCATCCTTGGCCGATTTCGTCACGGCGAGATTGCGCTTCTCTGCATCGAGCGCGTCGATGGCATGCTTGTCCTCGGGTGGGTGCCTGGCGGTCATGTCGTCCGCGCCTCCTGCGCGCCCTGCGAACGGCGCTTGGCCCGATCGATGCCCGATCGGGATGAAATCCACGGCATGTGCCCGGTGGGCTGGCGTCGCTTGGACGCCGACACCGGTACGGCTTCGCGCGTGCCGTTCCACCGCACAGCCCCGATCCAGGGTCGCGGGGTCTCCCGGCGGATACGGCGGAACGGTCCCTCTCCCGGGATGCCGCCAGCGCTCATCTGCGCACCAGCGGACGGCGCGCGCTGTGCTGTTCTGGACACCGCCGGCACGAAGGCTGTGGGAACAAAGACGATGCCCGATCGAGACGGCGACGATGATCCGCGGGCACCCGACACCGTCCGCCTCCCCGTCGCCCCCCGTGCTGGACTCCTCCTCCACCCCCGGGCACCATGAAGCGCCGTCGACATCGCGGCCCGTGCACGGAGCACGCCGAAGAGCGCGTGCCGTTGGGAGGAAATGATCTAATGAGAAGCGTACGCGCGGCGGTGTTGTCTGCCGCTTTGGGTGCCGTCGCCGTCGCACCGGCGGCGCTGGCGCAGATGGCCAAGGAGCAGTCGTGGACCGCCTACGACACCGGCTCCTCGGGCTTCAACATCGCCGTCGCCATCGGCGCGCAGTTCAAGGCCAAGCTCGGGTCCGACGTGCGCATCCTGCCGTCGGGCAACGACACCGGCCGGCTCGGCCCGGTGCGCGCGGGCCGCGCGGTGATCTCGCAGATGGGCATCGGCGTCTATTTCGCGCAGGAAGGCGTCTTCGAGTTCGGCACCCGCTCGTGGGGACCGCAGCCGGTGCGGCTGATGATGACCGCGACCTCGTGTAACGGCCTGGGCCTGGCGGTGGCGCGCGACACCGGCGTCAAGGAGGTCAAGGACGTCAGGGGCAAGCGCGTCGGCGTCGTCGTCGGCTCGCCGGCGCTGACCCAGGGCGTGCTGGCGCTGATCGCTTTTGGCGGGCTGACCGAGAAGGACGTCAAGCTTGTCGAGTTCTCGTCCAACAACGCGATGTGGAAGGGCATCATCAACAACGAGGCCGACGTGGCGCTGACCTCGACCATCTCGGGCCAGTCGAAGGAGGCCGATACCTCGCCGCGCGGCATCGTCTGGCCGCCCATGGTCGCCTCGGACAAGGAAGGCTGGGCCCGCGTGCACAAGCGCGCGCCCTACTTCGTGCCGGTGACCGCGACCTGCGGCTCGGGCGGCGTCGACAAGACGCCCGTCGTCATGGCGGGCTATGCCTATCCAATCTTCATGACCTACGCCGATCGGTCGGTCGATGTGGTGCACGGCATCACCAAGGCGATGATCGACACCTATCCCGACTACAAGGCCGGCGCGCCGGGCGCCGACGGCATGGCGCTCGACAAGCAGACCTTCCAGTGGGTCGTGCCGTATCACGACGGCGCCATCAAGGCGTTCAAGGACAAGGGCGCCTGGAGCGACGCGGCGCAGAAGCACAACGATGCGCTGGTCAAGCGCCAGCAGGTGATCATCGATGCGTGGAAGGCCTACGCCGCCGGCGCGCCGGCCGACGACAAGGCCTTCGCCGAGGGCTGGATGAAAGCCCGCGCCGCGGCGTTGACCAAGGCCGGCATGGATCCGGTGTTCGAGTAGCGTAACTCCCTCTCCCCGCCCGCGGGGAGAGGGAGAAAAGAAGACGAACAACAGGGAGGATGTCGCCATGCGCAACCGTATCGCGCCCGGTGCAGCGTTCGCGCTCGCGCTGGGGCTCGCCTTCGCCGCCCAGGCGCAGGACATCAAGCTGCCGGCGACCTTGACGGCGACCGCCTACGACACCGGCTCGTCCGGCTTCAACATGGCGGTCGCCATCGGCAAGATGCTGAAGGACAAGCATGGCGCCGACGTGCGCGTGCTGCCGGCCGGCAACGACGTCGCCCGCCTGATGCCGCTGCGCACCAACAGGGCCAATTTCTCTGCCATGGGCATCGGCGCCTTCTTCGCCCAGGAGGCGGTGTTCGAGTTCGCGGTCAAAGACTGGGGGCCTCAGAAGTTGCGCATCATGCTGTCCTCGACCGACTGCAACGCGCTCGGCCTGGGCGTCGCCAAGGATACCGGCGTCAAGGAGATCAAGGATCTGCGGGGCAAGCGCCTGGCCGTCGTCGTTGGCTCGCCGGCGCTGAACCAGAACGCCTTCGCCATCATCGCCTTCGGCGGGCTGACGCCCAAGGACATGAGGCTGGTGGAGTTCTCGAGCTACGGCGCGAGCTGGAAGGGCATGCTCAACAACGAGGTCGACGCCGCGGTGGCCTCGAACATCTCGGGCCAGGCCAAGGAGGTCGAGACCTCGCCGCGCGGCCTGGTGTTCCCGCCGATGCCGCACAACGATCAGGCGGGCTGGGCGCGGGTCAACAAGATCGGGCCGCACTTCCTCAAGCACAAAGCGACCTGCGGCGCCGGGCTGACCAGCAACCCCTCGGAGCTGGCCAACTATCCCTATCCGATCTTCATGGCCTACGACACGCAGTCGGCCGAGCTGATCCACGGCGTCACCAAGGCGATGATCAGCGGCTACGACGCCTACAAAGACGCAGCCCCGGGCGCCGCCGGCTTCGAGCTCGCGCGCCAGAACCGCCAATGGGTGCTGCCCTATCACGAGGGCGCGGCCCGGGCGCTGAAGGAGGCCGGCGCCTGGAGCGACGCCGACGCGGCGCACAACACCATGCTGATCAAGCGCCAGGACACGCTGGTCGAGGCGTGGCAGGCCTTCCTCAAGACCAACCCGTCGGAGGAGAAGACCACTTTCACCGCCGCCTGGATGGCGGCGCGCAAGGCGGCTTTGGCCAAGGCCGGGCTGGATCCGATCTTCGAGTAACGAGTGGCGAGGTCCGCTTAGTAGACACGGGCGTAGTGCGACGCATTCAACGCAGGAGCACTCGACATGACCAGAATGCGCTTCATCGCGCCGCTGCTCGCCGCCTTGGCGGCACCGGTACTGGCCCAGGACATCAAGCTGCCGCCGACCATCACGGCGACGGCCTACGACACCGGCACATCGGGCTTCAACATCGCCGTCGCCATCGGCAAGGCGCTCAAGGACAAGCACGGCGCCGATCTGCGCGTGCTGCCCGCCGGCAACGACGTGGCCCGGCTCAACCCGCTGCGCGCCGGCCGGGCGCAGATCTCGGCCATGGGCATCGGCCTCTATTTCGCGCAGGAGGCGGTGCTGGAGTTCGGCGTCAGGGAATGGGGGCCTCAACCACTGCAGATGATGCTGGGCGCCAACGCCTGCAACGGTGTCGGCTTCGCCGTGGCGAAGGACACCGGCGTGAAGCGGCTCAAGGAGCTCAAGGGCAAGCGCGTCGGCATCGTCGTCGGCTCGCCGGCGCTTAACCAGAACGCCTTCGCCTATCTCGCCTTCGCCGGCCTGAGCACGGCCGACGTGCGGCTGGTCGAATTCTCCAGCTTCGGCGCGATGTGGAAGGGCCTGATCAACAACGACGCCGATGCCGCGATCGCCTCGACCATCACCGGCACGGCCCGCGAGCTCGAGACATCGCCGCGCGGGCTGGTGTGGATGACGACGCCGCACGACGACAAGGAAGGCTGGGCGCGCATGCACAAGATCGCGCCGTATTTCAGTCCGCACACCGCGACCTGCGGTGCCGGCGGGCTGACGCCCCGGACCGGGCTACAGATGCCGACCTACGCCTATCCGATGTTCATCGCCTACGCCAACCAGGACCCCGACCTCGTTTACAACATCACCAAGGCGATGCTGGTGCACTACCCGCTGTACAAGGACGCGGCGCCCGGCGCCGACGGGCTCTCGGCCGACAAGCAGACCTTGAGCTGGGTGGTACCGCATCACGCTGGCGCGGTGCGCGCCCTGAAGGAGGCCGGCGTGTGGAAGGCCGAGCACGAGGCGCACAACCAGAAGATCCTCCAGCGCCAGTCGGTGCTGATCGAGGCGTGGACCGCGTTCATGAAGGCGCCGCCGGCCGACAAGGAGGCGTTCCATGTCGGCTGGATGGCCGCGCGCAAGGCGGCGCTGGTCAAGGCCGGGATGGATCCTGTGTTCGAGTAGCGCCCTCTCCCGCTCGCGGGGAGAGGGAGGAACGCCGACGTGCCCCTCGGTCTCGACTGACGGAACCGCCGCGCCGCGTGCCTGCTTCCCCGGTCGGCGAAGGCGGGTAGAGTGCGGGCCAAGGAAAATGGGGAGCGCCGCGTATGGCCGAGGCCGCCAAGAAGGTCGTGTACGACGACCCGCACGTGCACACCGGGCCGGCCGAGGCCGAGACCACGCGGCTGCGCGCGCTGACGGGCGTCTGGCGCTGGGCGCTGATCGCGCTCACCGCTGTCACGGTCTTCCTGTGTATCAACCAGCAATTCGGCCTGCGCTTCTTCGTCGGCTTCACGCCGCTGAACACCGAATATTTCTACCTCCTGATCCTGTGCATGCTGCCGTTCACCTTCCTGATCTTCCCGGGAAGCGCGCGCGCCTCGCTGGTCCGCATCCCCTGGTACGACGTCGCGCTGTTCGCGGTGACGGCGGTGTCGGCGGTCTACCTGATGATCCACATCCGCCGCGCCGCCGAGCTCGGTTGGGAGTTCGGCGGCGCGCCTGATTCGGTGATCTGGGTCGGCTACGCCATGTGGGGCGTGCTGATGGAGGCGCTGCGGCGCACCGGCGGCTGGAGCCTGGTGCTGAGCGTGGCGCCCTTCACCTTCTACCCGCTGTTCGCCGGCGCCAGTTGGCTCGGGCCGCTGAAGGGCACGCAATCGACGCCGGCGCAGGCCTCGGCCTATCACGTGCTGTCGACCGAGAGCCTGCTCGGCATTCCGATCCAGGCCTTCGCCGACACGGTGATCGGCTTCCTGATCTTCGGCACGGCGCTGATGATGACCGGCGCCGGCAAGTTCTTCATCAACCTCGCCTTCGCGCTCTGCGGCACCTTCCGCGGCGGCGCCGCCAAGGTCTGCATTTTCGCCTCGGGCCTGCTCGGCATGATGTCGGGCAGCATCGTGTCCAACGTGCTGACCGCCGGCACGATGACGATTCCCGTGATGAAGAAGACCGGCTTCCGCGCGTCGTATGCCGGCGCCATCGAGGCCTGCGCCTCGACCGGCGCGGTGCTGGCGCCGCCGGTCATGGGCGCCACGGCCTTCGTCATGGCGCAGTTCATGGGCACGACCTACGCCGAGGTGGCGCTGGCCGCCGTCATCCCGGCGCTGCTCTACTATGTCGGCCTGTTCATGCAGGTCGATTCCTACGCCGCCCGGCACGGCCTGGCCGGGCTCCAGCGCGTCGAGCTGCCCAGCGTCGTGCAGACCTTCAAGGAAGGCTGGTATTACGCCTTCGTCATCGTGCTGCTGATCGTCATGCTGCTGTACTTCAAGCGCGAGAGCCACGCGCCGTTCTACGCCACGGCGCTGCTGCTGGTGCTGAACCAGTGGGCGCAACCCGGGCGCTGGAAGACGGTCAACGCGATCAACCTCGCGATCGCCATCGCCGCGATACTGCTCATGGCGCTGACCGGCGAGAACTACGACAAGGCGATCGCGGCCAAGGGCGCGCAGCAATTCGACGCCTGGATGAACGCCTTCCTGCTGCCGGCGATGGGTGGCATGCTGCTGCTGGTCGTACTCAACGAGATCTTCGGCGAGAAGCGCTGGGGCCTGGCGAAGTATCTCACCTTCCTCGAGGTCAACGGCCGGACCTTCGTCGAGCTGATCGGCATCCTGGCCGGCTGCGGCCTGCTGATCGGCGCCTTCTCGATGACCGGCGTGGTCTCGAGCCTGGCCAACGACCTGCTGGCGCTCGCCGGCAACTCGCCGATGCTGCTGCTGGCGATGTGCGCGGTCACCAGCCTGATCCTGGGTCTCGGGCTGACGACCACCGCCTGTTACATCTTCCTCGCCATCCTGGTCGGCCCGGCGCTGGAGAAGGTCGGCCTCAACAAGATGGCCGTGCACATGTTCATCTTCTACTGGGGCATGCTGTCGTCGATCACGCCGCCGGTGGCCATCGCCTCCTTCGCCGCCGCCGGCATCGCCGGCGCGCCGGCGATGAAGACCGGCTGGGAATCGATGTGGGTGGGCAGCATCATCTACTTCATCCCGTTCTTCTTCGTGCTCAACCCGGCCTTCGTGCTGCAGCCGGCGGTCGCCGGCGGCGCCATCCCGGTCTTCGAGGCGCTCTACCTGACAATCACCGTGGCGATCGGCACGCTGTTCATCTGCGGCGGCATCCAGGGCTACCAGGCCGGCGTCGGCGACCTGCGCAGGTCGGGCGCTTTGGAATGGCCGCTGCGCGTGCTGCTGGTGGTCGGCGGGCTTGTGCTGGCCACGCCCGGCGGCGGTATCATGCCGCTCAGCAACACCGAGATGGAACTGCTGGGCCTGGCGATCCTGGTGCCGGTGGTGGCCATCGCGTTCTTCACGGTGCGACGCGGCGAGTTGCCAGCCGGCGCGCACGCCATGGCGGGCGCCAGCCGCGCGCTGCTCAACAGGAGGGATTGATCGCGATGTCGGGCGTTCTGAAAGGTATCCGGGTTCTCGATTTCGGCCGCTACATCGCAGGCCCATTCTGCGGCGCGTTGCTGGGCGACATGGGCGCCGAGGTGATCCGGCTGGAGAAGCTTGACGGCAGCGAGGACCGTTGGGTCTCGCCGGTCGACGAGGCGCGCAAGGCCGAGGGCATCACCTTCCTCCAGATGAACCGCAACAAGAGCGGCATGACGCTCAATCCCACCAAGCCCGAGGGGCGCGAGATCGTCGCCAAGCTGGTGAAGACCGCCGACGTGGTGATCGCCAACCTGCCGTTCGAGACGCTCAAGGAGATGGGCCTCGACTACGACACGCTGTCGGCCATCAACCCCCGCATCATCGTCGTCACCAACTCAACCTTCGGCTCGGTCGGTCCCTATGCCGATCGCGTCGGCTTCGACACCATCGGCCAGGTGATGTCGGGCGCGGCGCATCTCAGTGGCTTCGGCGACAAGCCGGTGCGCATGGCCTCGCCCTATGTCGATTTCATGTCGGCGGCGCTCAGCACCGTGGGCGTGCTCGCGGCGTTGCGCGAGCGCGAGACCAGCGGCAAGGGCCAGATGGTCGAGACCGCGCTGCTGAAGAGCGCGCTCAACATCTCCAACCCGGTGCTGATCGAGCAGGCGATGCTCAACCTCAACCGCGAGCGCGTCGGCAACCGCGCCTTCACCGCCGGCCCGGGCGATTCGTATCAGTGCAAGGACGGCTGGATCTACGTGCTGGCGATCGGCCAGCCGCTCTTCGTGCGCTGGTGCAAGATGATGGGCCGAGAGGACCTCATCGACGATCCCCGCTTCAAGGACGATCTGGCGCGCGGCGACAACGGCGAGGCGATCAGCGCCATCATGCAGGCATGGTGCGGCACGCGCACACGCGACGACGTGCTCAAGCAACTCGCGGCGGCCCGCGTGCCGGCCGGCCCGATCTACACGCCGCAGGAAGCGCTCGACGATCCGCACGTCAAGGAGGCCGGCTTCTTCAAGCAGATCGACTATCCCGGCCTCGGCAAGCCCTATCCGATCCTCGACCAGCCGGTGAAGCTCTCGCGCACCCCGCTGGAAATCACCCGCCGCCCGCCGACGCTGGGCGAGCACACCGACGAGATCCTCGCCGGCCTCGGCTACTCCAAGGACCAGATCGCCGCGCTGCGCAAGCAACGGGTCGTGTGACAGTCAGCGCATGAGCGAACCCACGAGCTCCCGGATCCTGCCATGGGTCCAGGCCGTGGGCTTCGCGGCGGGTGCTGCGGCCGCTGCAGTTGCAGCCACCTGGCTGCGGAGCACTGGCGAGGAGTTTTTCAAGGGGTTGTCCGTACCCAATCCCGCCTGGATCGCCGAGCTGCCGGACGGCTTCTGGACGTATGTCAGCGTAAGTGCGAGCGCGTTTCTTTCTGGGCTAGTGCTTTGGCGGAGAATGATGGCGAACCTGAAGCCGCCTATACCTCTCGCAATGGGCGCCGGCGCGCTCACCGCGAACATCGCGTTCTTTGTCATGTTGGTCGGGGCGGTGAGCACGCTCGATTCATGGAATGCCATGCTGGCCCCGTTCGTCTTGCTGTTCACCGCTGGTTGGAAGTTTCTCCTGCTCGGCACACTCTGGGGGGCGATCTGGGGTGGTCTCTTTGCCGACCGCCCGAAGCTGCCACCGCGCGCCGACAAGGGTCGACACGATACTTGGGACTGACCGCCGACCTCCGTGCACGCAGCGTGGTGTGATGTCACTGGTAATGTAGTTTTTCATTACTATGTTATGCATGCCAAACCACGGAGGCCAGGCATGGCGTCGCTCGCCGTCACGGCAAAAGGACAGGTCACGCTCAAGCGGGAGTTGCTGCGGCATATGGGCGTGAAGCCGGGCGAGCGGATCGACGTCGAGACGCTGCCCGACGGTGCGCTCCGGATCCGGGCGGCGCGGTCCGCCGGCAGCATCACCGGCTTCATCGGCCTGCTCGCCGGCAAGACCCGGAAGGTCGCCACCATCGAGGAGATCAACGAGGCGATCGCCGCCGGCTGGGCGCGCAAGCGGTGAAGATCACGGTCGACACCAATGTCCTCGTTCGCGCGGTGATGCACGACGATCCCCGGCAGGGCCGCGCCGCCGACAAGGTGTTGAAGCAGGCCACGTTGATCGCGGTGCCGCTGCCCTGCCTGTGCGAGTTCGGCTGGGCGCTGCGTCGGGTCTATGGCCTGGCCGACACGGCCATCGCGATTTCGATCCGCGCGCTGCTCGACGCGGCCAACGTCGTGACCAACCGGCCCGCCGTCGAGGCGGGGCTTGCCATCCTCGAGGCGGGCGGCGACTTCGCCGACGGCGTCATGGCCTATGAAGGCGCATGGCTGGGCGCCGATACCTTCGTGTCGTTCGACAAGCAGGCCGTGGCGCTGCTGTCGAAACAGGGACAGACGGCCCGGCTCCTGCCCTGACGCGCTTGCCGCTGCGAAGTCGCGCCCCTAAAGTCACGGCCAATGAAAAGACCCTTCAACGGGAGGATGACCATGGGTGTGTCTGTCAATCGACGGGGATTCGTTGCCGGCGCGCTGGGTGCCGGCGTGGCGCTGTCGGCGCCGGCGGTGCGCGGCCAGGCCTCGGCGTGGCCCAACAAGCCGGTGCGGGTCACGGTGACCTTTCCCGCCGGCGGCCTGACCGACGTGTGGGCGCGGACCTACAGCGAGTACGCCTCGCAGAAGCTTGGCCAGCCCTTCATCGTCGAGAACAAGACGGGTGCCAGTGGCGCGATCGGCGCAGAGCAGATGGCGAAGGCGGCGCCCGACGGCTACAATCTGATGTTCACGATCTCGACCACGATGATCATGAACAAGGTGCTGTTCAAGAAGCTGCCCTACGATCCCGACAAGGATTTCGTGCCGGTCGCCTTCTTCAGCGCCGGCCACCTGCCGACCATCGTGCACAAGGACGTGCCGGCGACGAACCTCAAGGAATTCGTCGAGTTCGCGCGCAAGAACAAGGTCAGCATCGGCACCTACGGCGCCGGCTCGTACTCGCATGTCGTGGTCGCCGAGCTGAACAAGTTCTACGGGCTCAACATCGAGGCGGTGCACTACCGCGGCGAGGCGCCGATGTGGCAGGACGTGGCGGCGGGCGCGATCCATGCCGGCAGCGGCAGCTACGCCGCGGCCGGCGGCGTGCTGCAGTCCGGCTCCGGCCGGCCCATCGCCGTGCCGACCACGACGCGCATGCGCAAGCTGCCGGATGTCGGCACCTTCCTCGAGCAGGGCTGCACCGCCCAGGGCTTCCAGCTCAGGGGCTGGATCGGCGCCTTCTACCAGACCGGCACGCCGCGGGAGATCGTCGAGAAGCTGTCGGCGATCTTCGTCGAATGCGGCAAGACCGAGCGCGTGCAGAAGATCCTCGACACCTTCGGCATCGACGAGGCCGCGCAAGACCACAAGGTCATGCAGAAGGTCATCGACGAGGAAGGCCCGGTCTGGCTCGAGCTGGTGCGCAGCCTCGGCATCACGCCGCAGTAGCTACGCCACTCCGTCTGAGCGATAGCGAAGGACCTTGTCTCGACAACATCGGCCGAGTTTGTTGAGACAAGGCCCTTCGACTACGCTGCGCTTCGCTCAGGGCGACGGAGAGGCTCAATGCCACCGATTACGATGAAGGACCGGCTTGCCGAAGCGCGCGGCAAGTCGCCGGAGGAGGCGAAATTCTACTGGTCGGGCGGGCCGATCGAGGTCGCGCCGCGCACGTATTTCCAGTCGCTGTTCTCCGGCGTTACCGGCTTCGAGACCGACGTGGGCATCGTGCTGGTCGATTCCGGCGTCGAGCGGCTGGGCGCGACGCTCAATGCGCTCTTGCGCCAGAAGACCGCCCTGCCGATCCACACCGCGATCTTCACCCAGGGCCATCTCGATCACGCATACGGCCTGAAGCACTTCCTCGTACCGGGCCAGGCCACGCCGCGTGTCGTGGCGCATCGCGCCATGCCGGCACGCTTCGCCCGCTACGCGCTGACCCAGGGCTACAACGCGGCGATCAACGCGCGCCAGTTCGGCGGCACGGCCGAATGGGCCGAGGCGAAGCCCGAGACCTTCCGCGATTTCGGCCCGCCGTCGGTCCCGCCCGACACGCTCTACGACGAGCGCATCGACCTCACCGTGGGCGGCGTGCGCTTCGAGGTGCATCACTGCCGTGGCGAGACCGACGACCACACCTGGGTGTTCTGTCCCGATCGCGGCGTGCTCTGCCCGGGCGATCTGTTCATCTGGGCCGTGCCCAATGCCGGCAATCCGCAGAAGGTGCAGCGCTATCCCTGGGACTGGGCGCGCGGCCTGCGGCTGATGGCGGCCAAGGAGCCCGAAACGATGTGCCCCGGCCATGGCGCGCCTGTTGTGCGCGATCCGGCAATGATCCGCCGCATGTTGCTGGAGACCGCCGATTTCCTTGATGTCATCGTCGAGCGCACCATCGCCGTCCTCAACAAGGGCGCGCCGCCGCATGTCGACATCGTGCACGCGGTCGAGCTGCCGAAGAGCGACTCGCCCTGGCTGCAGCCGGTCTATGACGACACGGAATTCATCGTGCGCTCGATCGTGCGCTTCTATGGCGGCTGGTGGAACGGCCGGCCGAGCGAGTTGAAGCCGGCGCCGCGCGATGCACTCGCCCGCGAGATCGCCGCCCTTGCCGGCGGCGTCGACCGTCTCCTGGCCCGCGCGCTCGAGCTGCTGCAGAAGGGCGAACTGCGCCTGGCCTGCCACCTCGCCGACAGCGCGCTGGAGGCAGCGCCCGACCAGGACGAGGTCCGCGAGTCCGTGGCGGCGATCTACGAGCTGCGCGCGGCGCTGGAGCCCAGCCTGATGGGCCAGAATCTGTGCCATTCGGCCGCCGCCTACGCCCGCAAGGGCCGCCCGTTCGTGTAGCCCCGCCCGCCGCTTGGTCGGGGCGCGCCACTCCAGTGGCGCGTCTTGTCGATCGTCCGCCGCGCCACGGGAGTGGCGCGCCCCCAGCGCCTTGAGCGCCACAGGCGATAGCCCTACCGCCCGTCGCGGTGATAGGTTGCCGCCATGGATGGGCGCGAATTCACTGATCTGCTGAAAGCGAAGCTGGGCAAGCTGGCGCTGCGCATACCGCTATCGTGGATCAACGTCGCCACCGGCGGCGCGCCGGTCATGCTCGACGGCCAGACGCTCGACACCCGCGCGCAGTGGCTGCTCAAGGTGTTCGAGCAGTCCGGCCACCCGGCTTTCCACGAGATGCCGATCGCCGACGGCCGGGCGCTGTTCACCGAGACGATGCTCTCGCTGTCCAAGCCGATGACGCCGTTCAAGACGCCGGAGATCGGCGAGTTGGTCGATCGCGCCATCGACGGGCCCGCCGGCAAGCTGCCGCTGCGCATCTACCGCCCCTTCGGGCTGGGCGCGCAGCGCGTGCCGGCGATCCTGTGGCTGCATGGCGGCGGCTTTACGCTGGGCAGCCTCGACGCCTACGACCCGCCCTGCCGCTTCCTCGCCGCGCGCGGCGGCTGCGTCGTGGTCGCCGTCGACTACCGCCAGGCGCCCGAGAATCGCTTCCCCGCAGGACTCGAGGATTGCCTCGCGGCCTGGCGCTGGCTCACGGAATCGGCCGCGACCTTGGGCATCGACGCCACGCGCCTCGTGGTGGCCGGCGACTCGACCGGCGGCAACCTGGCCGCCGTGCTGGCCAACGAGGTGCGCCACGACGCGGTGAAGCCGGCGCTGCAGGTGCTGATCTATCCGGCGACCGACCTGCGCATGGACACCAAGTCCTACGAGATGTTCGGCGAGGGCTTCTTCCTCACCCGCAAGGGCATGGAATGGGCCCGCGCCAACTATGTCGGCGACGATCCGGCGCTGATCGATGATCCCCGCGTCTCGCCGCTGCGCGCCACGGACCTGGCGGGCACCGCGCCGGCGCTGGTCTATACCGCCGGCTTCGATCCGCTGCGCGACGAGGGCATCGCCTACGCCGCCAAGCTGAAGGCGGCCGGCGTCAAGGTCGTACACCGCAATTTCGACAGCCTGATCCATGGCTTTGTCGGCATGAGCGCGGTGGTGCAGGCGGCGGCCCGGGCGATGGACGACATCGTCGCCGGGCTGCGCCACGAGCTGGCGAATTTGTCGTGACCGAGGACATCGCCGAGGTCGCGCCCAAGCGGGCCCGCGTGCGCGTGCGCGAGCGCAAGAAGGCCAGCAACCGCGCCGCCCTGCTCGCGGCGGCCCGCGCCGTTTTCGCCGAGCTGGGCTTCGGCGCCGCCAGCGTGCGGGACATCGTGCGCCGGACCGACCTCGCGACCGGCACGTTCTACAACTACTTCGAGGACAAGGACGCGATCTTCGCCGCCGTGGTCGGCGAGCTGACCGACGAGCTGGTGCGCCGCCATCGCCTGGGCCGCGCCAAAGCCGGCACGGCCGAGGAATTCCTGCGCCGGCACTTCCAGGTCTATTTCGAGTTCATCGCCGAGGATCCCGAGCTGGTGGCGCTGGCGCAGCGCAATGTCACCGCCATCCGCACCCTGCTCGACAAGCCCGACGTGCGCGCCCTGCACCGCGCGCTGATCGATGACCTACGGGACGCGATGGCTCGAGGCATCTTGCCGCCGCTCGACGTCTACTATCTCGCCGCCGCCATGGGCGGCATCGCTTTCGAGGTCTCGCTGGTGATGGTGACGCGCACGCCGGTCGACGCGGTCGAGGCGGCAAAATTCGCCGCCCAGCTGGCGCTGGGCGGGGTCAACGCGGCCAAACGCTGATCAGCGGTGTTCGATAACGGTGTATTCCGCGTCGGTGGCGCGGGTGCGCTGCACGCGCGCCGGCACGGGCCGCGGCGAGCCGGAGGCCATCGAGGCGGCGCGCTCGAACAGACCGGCGAACCAGTTGCGCGCCTTGTAAACCAGCACGCCGATCGCCAGCCCGATCGCCACCACGGCGATCACCGCGACGCCAAAGGCCAGCAACGCCGCCGCCACGACGGCAAGCACGATCAGGCGCAACCAGACACCCAGCGGCAGACGGGCAAGCGTACGGTACATCCTCAAGCCTCCCATCCGGGCGCGGATCCGCGCACGGAACTTACGGTAGACATAGGCGCGATGTGGGGTTTTGTCACCCCCACCTGCCTAACCGTCTGAAACGGATACGTTTATTTCGCCCAACCGGATTTTCATCCCCGGACCGAGCTTCGCGGCGTCAAACGCCGCCAATCGGCGGCCTTCGACGTGGGTGCCATTGGTCGAATCAAGGTCTTCGACGAAAAGCCCACCATCCGCGTCGAGGCGAAAGCGCGCGTGGCGGCGCGACAGGCTGTCGTCGGGCCAGGCGAGATCGCAGTAGCGCGACTGGCGGCCGAAGATCAGACCCTCCAAGCCGCGCAAGGTTGCCGCGTCGAGCGCCAAGTCGACGGCCACGCCGCCGCGCCCGGTACCGACCAGCCGCCAGGCCACGCGCCGCGTCGGTGGCTCCGGTACCACGATGCTGGGCGACACACGCCATACCCTCACCGGCCGCGTGATGTTCTTGAGCGGCTGCGGGCCGAGATCCTCGAAGTCGCAGACGAGGTGGCCGACGACACTCTCGCGCAACTTGTCGGAGGCGCAGATGCCGCCTGGGTCAGCCAGACCCTGCAGGCGAGCGGCGAGGTTGACGTCCTCGCCGAACACGTCGCCGTCGGCGCCGACCAGCACCTCGCCGACATTGAGCCCGATGCGCGCCAGCATGCGCCGCGCCTCGTCGAGCTCGGCATTGCGCCGGAGCATCGCCGCCTGCAGATCGAGCGCGCAGGCCACCGCCGCGACGGCGCCGGCGAATTCCGCGAGGATCGCGTCGCCCGCGGTGTTGGCCACACGCCCGCCATGCGCGCTGATCGCTGGGATCCACACATCGCGGCGCAGCGCGATCAGATCGGTGAGCGTGCGCGTCTGCGCGCCCTCCATCATCCGGCTGTAGCCAGCGATGTCGGCGATCAGGATCGCGGCGGAACGGCGTTGCATCACACAGCCTCACCCTGAGGAGCGCCCAGAGGGCGCGTCTCGAAGGGTGGGCACCAGTCACGGTGTGTTGCCCATGCTTCGAGACGGCCGCTGTGCGGCCTCCTCAGCATGAGATCCGGGTTGTTGCTCACGGCTGCACGGGGAAGACGCGGTATCCCGAGCGTTGGGCGAGGAAGCCGGCGCTGCGTTGGCCGGCGACGCCAACGGCTGCGAGGTCGGGACCCGTGGCTTCGAGCGCCACGTAGGTGCGCCCGCCGTGCTGCAGAACATCGTCGCCGGGTCGCGGCGGCAGGCTGGCGGCGAGGAAGACGTGGCCCGGCAGGGTCACGAACACCTGGCTCAACGACGGTGCCAGCGTGCGCAGGACCGCGCCCAGCGCCACGCTCTTGCTGTCGCATTCGCCCTTGTTGATCTTGAACATCGCCGGTGGTGCCGCGAAGTCGAGCCCGCCGCCCGACGTGCGGGGGTCGTGGAAGTCGTCGTAGGGGATCGTCTGCATCAGATGAAGCGCATGGCCGACCAGCGTGCGCTCGTCACCGCCTAACCCACGCAGCGCGTCGGCGAGCGGCCGCAGGATCGGGCCGAAATGCCGCGCCGCGGTGGCGTGGTCGACATAGATCGCGTCGCCTTCGGCGCGCCGGTAGTGCTTCACCAGATAAAGGCCGCGCGCGTTGTCGAGGATCGCTGGGAAGCGCTGGTTGAGACGGCGCACGCGCTGTGGATCGCCCTGCATGGCGAAGTCGACCGCCTCGCCGACGCGCCGGGTGGTGACGGTGACGCCCTCGCGTTGCCCCGCCTCGATCGCCGCGGCTTCGACATGGCGGTAGAGATCGGGGATACTGAAGTCGCGGAAGGACTGCATCGCCGCCTCGACCTCGGCCGCCGGCAGGCGGAAGGCGATGCGTCGGTCCTGCTTTTCCAGGTCGCGCCAGGCGAAGCTGAAATCGACGGCGCCGCCCACGGGGCGCTGCTGGAACGCGAGCTGCCGTGCCGTCGCCGGCCCGAGCCCCGCGATCGATACGCCGAGCGCGCCGGCGATGGCGGTGCGGCGTGACAGCCCCGGCATCAGCGCCCCTTGAACACCGGCTTGCGCTTGGCCGCGAGCGCCGCGAGGCCCTCGCGCAAATCCTCGGACTGCGCGCACACCTGCATGCGCGCGCGCACCGCCGCCTCGTCGAGCTGGTTGGCGGCGATCTGGTTAAGCGCGATCTTCATCGCCTGTAGCGCCAGCGGCGCGCCGTCGGCCACGGTCGCGGCCAGCCGGTCGACCTGCGTCTTGAATTCGCTGCGCTCGACCAGCCAGTCGACATAGCCGACGCGCAGCAGCTCCTCGCCGTCGAATTCCTCGGCCAGCAGGTAGAAGCGCTTGGCGACGCCGGGGCCGACGCGCTCGATGAAGCGGCGCATGCCGCCGGGATAGTAGTGCAGGCCGATCCGCGCCGGCGGCACGAAGGCGCGCATGCCCTTGATACCGACGCGGAAGTCGCAGGACATCGCCAGGTCGGTGCCGCCGCCATAGACGCCGCCATTGAAGGCGCCGATGGTCGGCACGCGCAGCGCCTCGACGCGATCGCAAAGCAACTCGAAGCCGCTCTTGCCCTGCGGGTCCTTGGCCGCGCCCTCCTTCGGCTGCGCGGCGCCGCGCGCGCGCAGGGTGCCGAGGTCGAAGCCAGCGCAGAAGGTCTTCTCGCCGGCGCCGGTGAGCACCAGCACGCGCACATCGGTGGCCCTCTCGACCGTGTCGAGATGGCCCATCAGGGCGCGGATGTCGTCGTTGTCCAGGCGATTGTGCTTCGCCGGGTTGTTCAGGGTGATGGTGGCCCGGGGGCCGTCGATGGTGAGCAGGACAGTGTCGGTCATGGGTGCATCATAGCGTCTTCGCTCGCCGTCGCCATTTCTTCGACCCGCCTGATGGTATCCAGGGCGCGCGCCTTTGCCATGCATTTGAGGCGGGATTGCGTCGCGTCGGGAACTCCCTCCCTTCCGCCGGAGGGGGGGAAGCGGGTTATGGTATCGTGCCGGTTAGTGGTCCGCACCGCGTCCAGGAGCCGTCGATGTCCCGTACCCCGCTGTTTCGGCTGATGCGTCGTGGCCTGATCGAGGCGGCCATCGGGGAACGCGAGTTATCGCGGCGCTCGTTCCTCCGGGGCGCGGGCGGGCTGGCGATCGCTGCCGGGCCGCTGGCGGCCTGTGCCGAGGCGGTGCCGCCGCAGGCTGCTGCGCCGCGCTCCTCGGGCGAGCCGGTGATCGTGGTCGGCGCCGGCCTGGCGGGACTGACGGCGGCCCATGAGCTGGGCAAGCGTGGCGTGCCGGTGACGCTGTATGAAGGTTCGTCGAGGATCGGTGGGCGCGTGTGGACGGCGGAGCGCTTCAACGCGGCGGGGCAATTCATCGAGCTGGGCGGCGAGCTGGTCGACAGCGACCACGACGCGCTGAAGGACGTATGCAAGGAGCTCGGCGTCGGGCTGCAGAGCTTCGGCAAGCCCGGCACCTGGCTCAACGAAGGCCTCTACGTTCACCGCGGCCGGGTCTACAGCGGCGCCGAGTTCAAGCGCGGGCTGGCGCCGCTGATGAACGCGGTGCGACGCGCGCATCTGGAGATCGGCGGCCCGACGCGCCGGCTCGACGTCACCTGGGCGACGCCGCGCGGCTCGGCGCGCTTCGATCGCATGACGCTGACCGAGTACCTCGACGGCATCCGCGACCTCGAGCCTTGGGTGCGCGATCTCGTGCGCGTGGGTTACGTCGGCGAGATGGGCGACGAGACCGACCGCCAATCGGCGCTCAACCTCATCCTGCTGGTCAATCCCGACAAGGCCAATCTCTACGGCGACAGCGACGAGGGCGCGCGCATCGCAGGCGGTGGCTCGACGCTCACGCGCGCGCTGCAACAGGCGATCGTCAAGCGCGCCGGCAACACCGATTCCGTGCGCACCGGCCACGTGCTGACCGCGATCCGCGAACGCGGCCCATCGCTCGAGCTGGTGTTCGACCAGGGCGGCCGCAGCGTCACCGTGCAGGCCGCGCGCGTGGTGATGGCGATCCCGTTCACGACCTTGCGCCAGGTCGAGGGCGTCAAGGCATTGCCGCTGCATCCCGTGAAGCAACGCGCCATCGCCGAGTACCACCTCGGCACCAACACCAAGTCGATGCTCGACTTCGGATCGCGCATCTGGCGCACACCGGGCGAGAAGCTGCCGGCCTTCACCGGCGGCTTGAGCACCGACACGGTGCACCAGAGCTTCTGGGAAACCAGCCGCGGCCAGGACGGACCCAACGGCATCCTCACCAACTACCTCGGCGGCGACGCCGGCCGTGATTTCGACGGCAAGGGCCGCGCCGCCGTCGACTATCTCGGCAGCCTCGATCCGCGGATCAGGACCGAGTTCACCGGCCGGCAGCGCTTCATGAACTGGAGCAAGCACCGCTTCGCGCTGGGCTCCTACTCCTGCCAGAAGCCCGGCCATTACGGCTTCTTCGGCATGGAGGGCCTCCCTGAAATGAACGGCCGCCTGCTCTTCGCCGGCGAGCACACCAGCACCGACTACTCGGGCTTCATGAACGGCGCCGTCGAGAGCGGCCTGCGGGTGGCGAACGAGATCACCGGGCGCAGGACGGCACAGGCCGCGTAAGGCCTGCGTCCGGTTGCCGGTCGGCGGGCGTACCGCCTATGGTGAACGCCGATCCATGAATGCCGCCTTCGAGGAAACGCCATGACTTATTCCGCGCCGCTCGCCGACATGCGCTTCGCACTGCGCGAGGTTGCCGGCCTGGCCGAGATCGCCGCCCTGCCCGGCTATGAGAACGCCACCGATGACATGGTCGACGCCGTGCTCGAGGAGGCCGCCAAGCTGGCCGGCGGGGCGCTGGCGCCGCTCAACCGGCAGGGCGACGTGCAGGGTGCGCGGCTGGAGAACGGTGTGGTGCGCACGCCCGATGGCTTCGCCGACCTCTACAGGCAGATGGTCGAGGGCGGCTGGAACTCGCTGCCCTTCGATCCGGCCTTCGGCGGCCAGGGCATGCCGTGGCTGCTGGCCACCGCGGTGCAGGAGATGTGGCAGTCCGCCAATATGGGCTTCGCGCTGGTGCTATTGCTGAACCAGGGTGCCATCGACGCCATCGAGCATCACGGCTCCGACGCGCAGAAGGCCACCTATCTGCCGAAGATGGTGAGCGGCGCGTGGACCGGCACCATGAACCTCACCGAGCCGCAAGCCGGCTCCGATCTCGGCACCTTGCGCTGCAAGGCGGTGAAGAGCGGCGATCACTACCTGATCAGCGGCCAGAAGATCTTCATCTCCTACGGCGATCACGACATGGCCGAGAACATCGTCCATCTCGTGCTGGCGCGGACGCCCGACGCACCGGCCGGCGTGCGCGGCATCTCGCTGTTCATCGTGCCGAAGGTCATCGTCAACGCCGATGGCAGCCTTGGCCAACGCAACGACGTGCGCGTGGCCAGCATCGAGCACAAGCTCGGCCAGCATGCCAGCCCGACCTGCGTCATGGCCTTCGGCGACAATGGCGGCGCGGTCGGCTATCTCGTGGGCGAGGAAGGCCGCGGGCTCTCCTACATGTTCACCATGATGAACAACGCGCGCCTGAATGTCGGCGTGCAGGGCCTGTCGATCGCCGAGCGCGCCTACCAGCAGGCGCTGGCCTTCGCGCGCAACCGCGTGCAGAGCAAGGACGACACCAAGGCGTCCAACGACGGCGTGCCGATCATCCGCCACGCCGATGTGCGGCGCATGCTGATGACCATGAAGGCGACCATCGAGGCGATGCGCGCGCTGGGCTACTACGGCGCCGCCGCCACCGACCTGGCGCTGCGCCATCCCGACGCCGAGCAACGCAAGCGCGCGCAGTTCCGTCTCGACCTGCTGATCCCGATCATCAAGGCGTGGTTCACCGACGCCGGCGGCGAGGTCACATCGCTGGGCGTGCAGATCCATGGCGGCATGGGCTTCATCGAGGAGACCGGCGCGGCGCAGCATCAGCGCGACGCGCGCATCCTGCCGATCTACGAAGGCACCAACGGCATCCAGGCGCGCGATCTCGTCGCCCGCAAGATCGCCCGCGACGGCGGCGAGACCTTGCGCGCGCTGATCGCCGACATGCGGTCATTGGCAGACGCATTGTCCAAAGCACCGGGCGACGACCTGCAGGCGATCCGCGAGGGCCTGCTGTCGGCCGCCGTGGCGCTCGACGACGCGACGACCTGGGTCGCCAGCAACGTCATCAAGGAGATCGGCGCGACGCTCGCCGGCTCGGCGCACTATCTCAAGCTCTGCGGCCTGGCGCTGGGCGCCTATGTGCTGGCGAAGGGCGCGCTGACAGCCTCGCAGAAGCTGATGAGCCGCGACGGCGATCCCGCTTTCCTCGAATCCAAGATCGTCACCGCGCGCTTCTTCACCGACACGCTGCTGCCACAAGGCACGGCGCTGGTCGCGCCGATGAAGGTCTCCGGCCGCACGGTGTTCGCGCTGAGCGAGGAGCAGTTCTGAGCGGCCTGATCGAACTCCCCGAGGACGAAGCGCGCGCCACCGCGGCGCGCTTCGATCTGGCGCGACTTGAACCGGCATTCCTCGACAACCCCTTCCCGACCTATCACGCGCTGCGCCGCTTCGCGCCGGTAAAGCGGCTGCCCGATGGCAGCGTGTTCGTCTCGCGCTACGCCGATGCGGCGCTGTGCTATCGCGACGCCGCGATGAGCTCGGACAAGCGGCCGGAATTTGCCGCCAAATACGGCGAGGGGACGCCGCTTTATCGCCACCACACCACAAGCCTGGTGTTCAACGACGCGCCGCTGCACACCCGCGTGCGCCGCCTGCTGGCCGCGGCCTTCACACCGCGCGCGCTCAAGGCGATGGAGCCGCGCGTCGTGGCGCTGGTCGACGGCCTGCTCGATCGCGCCGCCGAGCTACGCGCCATCGACCTGATCGAGGATTTCGCCTTCGCGCTGCCGGTCGAGGTCGTGTGCGTCATGCTGGGCGTGCCGGCCGCCGATCGCGGGCCGTTCCGGCGCTACTCGTTGGCGATCCTCGGCGCGCTCGAGCCGACCGTGCCGGAGGACAAGATGCGCGCCGGCCACGACGCGGTGCGCGAGTTCTCCGCCTATCTCGAGACGCTGGTGGCCGAGCGGCGCAAGCGGCCGGCCGACGACGAGGATGTGCTGGGCGCGCTGATCCACGGCGAGGTCGAGGGCGAGCGGCTGACGGGCGAGGAGCTGGTGCAGAACTGCATCTTCCTGCTCAACGCCGGCCACGAGACCACCACCAACCTGGTCGGCAACACCATCGATGCCCTGCTGCGCTTCCCCGGTGAGCTGACGCGGCTGCGCGCCGATCCGTCGTTGATCCGTTCCTGCGTCGAGGAAGGCCTGCGCTTCGAGAGCTCCAATCAGCTCGGCAATCGCAAGCTCACCCAGAAGCTGGAGATCGGCGGCGAGCGGCTCGACGCCGGTACCTACATCCACATCGGCATCGGCGCCGCCAATCGCGACCCGGCCGAGTTCCCTGACCCGGATCGCTTCGATATCGGCCGCACGCCCAATCGCCACCTCGCCTTTGGCTCGGGCATCCACATGTGCCTGGGCGCCACCCTGGCGCGCATGGAGGGCACCATCGCCATCGCCCGACTGCTGGAGCGGTTTCCTGGCCTGCGTCAGAATGGCCAGCCTGTCAGGGGCGGGCGGGCACGCTTCCGGGGGTTCGCATCGTATCCGGTGGCTTTATGATCAGAAATTAGACACCTGATCATGAATCGATCCGTTTTCGCAGCGATGTTTGCCGCCTTTGGCGCGTTTTCGGGCGCAATGACCTGTCCTGCCGATCATTGAATCGGAAACTGGCAACCGCCTGCCGAAAAAAGGGGCGAGATGCCCTTTTCCCCAGACGACTGGCCCGAGTCTTGCTGAGCACAGCCCGCGTGTGGGCGCCGCGCATGGGGCGCGGCCATGGCACGGGGAGATAACAGGCATGAAGAAGTTGTCGATGCTCGCAGGTGCGGCATCCCTGGCAGGCGCGATCGTCGCCTGGTCGGCCGGCGCCCTGGCGCAGCTGCCGCCGATCAAGGTCGGCGTGCTGCACTCGCTGTCCGGCACGATGGCGATCTCGGAGACCACGCTGAAGGACACCGTCCTGATGATGGTCGACGACATCAACAAGAAGGGTGGCCTGCTCGGCCGCCGCGTCGAGGCGGTCGTCGTCGACCCGGCCTCGAACTGGCCGCTGTTCGCCGAGAAGGCGCGCGAGCTGATCCAGAAGGAAAAGGTCGACGTCGTGTTCGGCTGCTGGACCTCGGTGAGCCGCAAGTCCGTGCTGCCGGTGTTCGAGGAGCTCAACGGCCTGCTGTTCTATCCCGTGCAGTACGAGGGCGAGGAGAGCTCGCGCAACGTGTTCTACACCGGCGCCGCGCCGAACCAGCAGGCGATCCCGGCCGTCGAGTACCTGATGAGCAAGGAAGGCGGCGAGGTGAAGCGCTGGGTGCTGGCTGGCACCGACTACGTCTATCCGCGCACGACCAACAAGATCCTCGAGGCCTTCCTGAAAGCCAAGGGCGTGAAGCAGGAAGACATCATGATCAACTACACGCCGTTCGGTCACTCCGACTGGCAGACCATCGTCGCCGACATCAAGAAGTTCGCGGCAGCCGGCAAGAAGACCGCCGTGGTCTCGACCATCAACGGCGACGCCAACGTGCCGTTCTACAAGGAGCTGGCCAACGCCGGCATCCAGGCCAAGGACGTGCCCGTCGTGGCGTTCTCGGTCGGTGAGGAAGAGCTCGCCGGCATCGACACCAAGAACCTCGTCGGCCACCTGGCGGCGTGGAACTACTTCCAGTCGGTGAAGAGCCCGGTCAACGATGCCTTCATCAAGCAGTGGAAGACGTTCATCAAGAACGACAAGCGCGTCACCAACGATCCGATGGAAGCCACCTTCATCGGCTTCAAGATGTGGACGCAGGCGGTGCAGCAGGCCGGCACGACCAACGTCGACGCGGTGCGCCAGGCTCTCTATGGCCAGAAGGTCATGGCGCCGGGCGGCTTCGAGTCGGTGATGAACACCAACCACCACCTGTCCAAGCCGGTGATGATCGGTGAGATCCAGGCCAACGGCCAGTTCGAGATCGTCTGGCAGACCAAGGGGCCGGTGAAGGCCGACGCCTGGTCGAAGTACATCCCGGAGAGCGCCAAGCTCACCGCTGACTGGACCTTCCCCTGGGTCTGCGGCAACTGCGAGAAGCCGCGGTTCTAGTCTCCTCAAGCGTTCAGTCACGCGTTCAGCCTCTGGGGTCGCTCCGAGTCCAACCGGCGCGCCCCGCTTTTTCCGCGAGCCGCCGTCCCGCTTTCGAGCGGGGCGGCAGGCCAGCCAAATGAACCAAGATCAAGGAAACGTGCGATGTCCTGGCTGATGGCGCGCCTGCGCGCCGTGGCTGTGGCGGTGGGGGTCGCGCTCGCGACGGCGGTCGTCGCATCCCCGGCTTGCGCGCAGCAATTCGACGAGCTGATCAAGAAGCTCGCCTCCGACGATTTCGGCGAGAAGCTCGACGCCGCCGAGAAGCTCGGCGCCCTGGGCGACGGTCGCGCCGTGCCGGCTCTGAAGGCACTCAGCGACGGCAACCTGTTCGTCCGCAAGGCCGATGGCGCGGCCCTGATTTCCGACGGCAACCGCTACTTCGAGGCGGCCACCGGCAAGGCGCTGGGCGAGCTGCCGGCGGGCGACGTCGAGAAGGTGCGCGCCAACAACCGGCTGCGCGGCGTGATCTCGGCCTCGCTGTCGAAGCTCTCGCTGTTCAGCGAGGATCGCGCCACGCGGCTGGCGGCGGCGCGTGAAGCCTTCAAGAGCCCGACGGCGGAGACCGCCCTGGCGCTGGAGCGCGCGCTCAAGAGCGAAAAGGATCCCGAGATCCTGGCGGCGATCCGCTTCAGCCTCAACGCCACCAAGGTCAGCGCCGGCAGCACCGAGGAGCGCATCAAGGCAATCGCGACCATGGCCGGCACCGCCGACCCGCAGGTCAAGAATCTGCTGACCGGCGTCAGCAACGACAGGAACGCGCCCGAAGAAGTGCGCAAGGCCGCCGCCGACGCGCTGGTCTCGATCGAGCGCACGCTCGCCATCGTCGGTGTCGCCGAGAACGTCTTCCAGGGCATCAGCCTGGGCTCGGTGCTGCTGCTCGCCGCCGTGGGCCTGGCCATCACCTTCGGCGTGATGGGCGTGATCAACATGGCGCATGGCGAGATGATCATGCTGGGCGCCTACACCGCCTACACAGTGCAGATCATCTGCCGCGCCCTGCTGCCGAAGGAGTTCGTCGGCTTCTACCTGGTGATCTCGGTGCCGATCGCCTTCGTCGTCGCCGGCGCCGTCGGCATCCTGATCGAGCGCACGGTGATCCGCTTCCTCTACGGCCGCCCGCTCGACACCATGCTGGCGACCTGGGGCTTGAGCCTGATCCTGCAGCAGGCGGTGCGCTCGATCTTCGACGCGCAGAACAAGGAGGTCGCCAACCCGGCCTGGATGACCGGCGGCTTCGAGTTGATCCCCGGCTTCTTCATCGCCTGGAACCGGCTCTACATCATCGTCTTCTGCCTGATGGTGCTGCTCGCCATCGTCGCCCTGTTGCGCCGCACCTCGTTCGGCCTGCATATGCGCGCGGTGACGCAGAACCGCGACATGGCCGCGGCCATGGGCATCCCGACCGCGCGCATCGACGCGCTGACCTTCGGGCTCGGCTCGGGCCTGGCCGGCATTGCCGGCGTGGCGTTGAGCCAGGTCGGCAATGTCAGCCCCAACCTCGGCACGATCTACATCGTCGACTCCTTCCTCGTGGTGGTGTTCGGCGGCGTCGGCAATCTGCTGGGCACGCTGGTCGGCGCGCTGTCGTTGGGCATCATCAACAAGCTGCTCGAGCCGGTGGCCGGCGCGGTCCTCGGCAAGGTCGCCGTGCTGGTCTTCATCATCCTCTTCATCCAGCGGCGCCCGCGCGGACTCTTCGCGCTCAAGGGCCGTTCGGCCGACGCGTGAGGCGGCGATGACCGACACCGCCATGGAGGGCGCGCCGCGCCGCTCGCTGCTGACGCCAAAGGGCTGGGCCGTCTTCCTCGCTTTCGGCTTCGCGCTCGTGGTGCTGCTGCCGATCCTCAACCGCGTCGTCGCCACCGGCTCGGTCGCGCACGTGCCGGACTACCTGATCCCGCTGATCGGCAAGTACTGCACCTACGCCATGCTGGCGCTGGCGATGGATCTGATCTGGGGCTACGCCGGCATTCTCAGCCTGGGCCAGGGCGCGTTCTTCGCGCTCGGCGGCTACTGCATGGGCATGTACCTGATGCGCCAGATCGGCGATCGCGGCGTCTACAAGAACGCCCAGCTGCCCGACTTCATGGTGTTCCTGAACTGGAAGGAGCTGCCCTGGTACTGGCAGGGCTTCGACATGTTCTGGTTCTCCGCGATCATGGTCGTGCTGGTGCCCGGCGCGCTGGCGCTGATCGTCGGCTGGCTGACCTTCCGCAGCCGCGTCACCGGCGTCTATCTCTCGATCATCACCCAGGCGATGACCTTCGCCCTGCTGCTCGCCTTCTTCCGCAACAACATGGGCTTCGGCGGCAATAACGGGCTCACCGACTTCAAGGATATCCTGGGCTTTCCGGTCCAGGCGCAATCGACACGCGTCGGCCTGCTGATCGCCTCGGCCATCGGGCTCGGCGCCACGTACCTGATCTGCCGCTGGATCGTGAACTCCAAGCTCGGCCGCGTGCTGCTGGCGGTGCGCGACGCGGAAAGCCGGGTGCGCTTCCTGGGATACTCGGTGACCGGCGCCAAGCTCTTCGTCTTCGTCGTCGCCGCCATGCTCTCAGGCGTCGCCGGCGCGCTCTACGTGCCGCAGGTCGGCATCATCAACCCCGGTGAGTTCTCGCCCGCCGCCTCCATCGAGATCGCGCTGTGGGTCGCCGTGGGCGGTCGCGGCACCTTGGCCGGCGCGGTGATCGGCGCCTTCCTGGTCAACATCGCCAAGACCTGGCTGACCGGCGCCGCGCCCGAGGTCTGGCTGTTCTTCCTCGGCCTGCTGTTCATCGTCGTCACCCTGCTCTTCCCGCGCGGCGTCGTCGGGCTGGTCGCCGACCAGCGCGAGCGCTGGCGCGCGCGGCTGGTGATGCGACGCGCCCGCGAAGCCGAGGCCTCGACATGAGCGCGGAACGGACGGCCACGCCACGCCGGACCGAGGCGCTGCTCTATCTTGACGGCGTGTCTGTGAGCTTCGACGGCTTCAAGGCGCTCAACGAACTGTCGCTGGTGATCGACCGCGGCGAGTTGCGCACCGTGATCGGCCCCAATGGCGCCGGCAAGACGACGATGATGGACGTCATCACCGGCAAGACGCGGCCCGACGAGGGCACGGTGATCTACGGCGCCGACACCGACCTGACCAAGCTCGACGAGGCGGCGATCGCCAATCTCGGCATCGGGCGCAAGTTCCAGAAGCCGACGGTGTTCGAGAACCTCACCGTGTTCGAGAACCTCGAGCTCGCCGCGCGCGACAACCGCGGCATCTTCAGGACCCTGCTGGCGAAGCTGAGCGGCGCCGACCTGGCGCGCATCGACGAGACCTTGGTGACCACCGGCCTCGCCGAGCATCGCCACCGCCAGGCCGGCGCGCTGAGCCACGGCCAGAAGCAGTGGCTCGAGATCGGCATGCTGCTGATCCACGAGCCGCAGATTCTGCTGCTCGACGAGCCGGTGGCCGGCATGACCGACCATGAGACCGAGCAGACCGCGCAGCTGATCCGCCGCCTGATGGGCAAGCACACGCTGGTCGTGGTCGAGCACGACATGCAGTTCGTGCGTGACCTGGGCGCGCGCGTCACGGTGCTGCATGAAGGCTCGGTGCTGGCCGAGGGCTCGATCGACCACGTGCAGAACCATCCGCGCGTCATCGAAGTCTATCTGGGACGCTGACGCCATGCTCAACGTCGAAGCCATCGACCTGTTCTACGGCGCCAGCCACGCGCTGCGCCGCGTCAGCGTCGCCGCCGAGACCGGCAAGGTGACCTGTGTGCTGGGCCGCAACGGCGTGGGCAAGACCTCGCTGCTGCGCGCCATCTTCGGCCTGCAGTCGATCCGATCAGGCAAGATCATGTGGGAAGGCGAGGATATCGCCAGGCTGAAGCCGCACGAGCGCGCGCGCAAGGGGCTGGCCATCGTGCCGCAGGGCCGTGATGTCTTTCCGCGCCTCACCGTCTACGAGAACCTGCTGACCGGCTTCGCGCCGCTGGCCAAGCCGCTGCGCACCATCCCGGAAGAGATCTATCAGCTCTTCCCAGTGCTCAAGAGCATGCTCAACCGGCGCGGCGGCGATCTCTCCGGCGGCCAGCAGCAGCAGCTCGCCATAGCCCGTGCCCTGATCACGCGCCCGCGTCTGCTGATCCTCGACGAGCCCACCGAAGGCATCCAGCCCTCGATCATCAAGGACATCGAGCGCGTCATCAAATTGCTGGCCGCGCGCGGCGACATGGCGATCCTGCTCGTCGAGCAGTATCTCGACTTCGCGCAGGAACTCGCCGACACCATCGTCGTGATGGAACGCGGCGAGGTGGTGATGAACGGGCCGAAGGCCTCGCTCGACGCAGAGCAAGTCAGGCGTTATCTCACCGTCTGACGCTCATCGGCGGTGTGGACGCCCATGGCGATCGGTCCACGACATATCGGCATCGGCCGGCGTCGACGACGGCGGGTTTGTCTGAACCTCGGTCACGCCCTGGATATGGGAGATTGCCGGTGCGCTTCACACAAGTGCGCGCACCACTGATCCCATTCGCCCCGGACATTGAACGAGCGCTCGAACGCAAAGCGCCCGCCATCCTTTTCAGGGATGACGGGCGCCCATGCGTATTCTCAGCCGATCAGCGGACACGATCCTCCCAGGCTTTCACCTGGCGATCGGCCTCGTCCTTCGCGCAGCCATAGCGTTCCTGGATCTTGCCCACGAGCTGGTCGCGCTTGCCGTTGACGACTGCGATGTCATCGTCGGTGAGCTTACCCCAGCCCTCCTTGACCTGACCCTTGAGCTGCTTCCAGTTGCCTTCGATACGATCCCAATTCATGTGGCACTCCTCTGGGTTCGGGACTAATCCAACGCACCCGAAGTCGAGGAGGTTCCAACCCTGACAAAGTCACGTCAGACGAACACTGAGCAGCGCGCCAAGTTCGTTCGCGATGTCGCAGCTGACGCGCGCGTGCACGCGGCCCTGCTTGTCGAAGAAGCGCCCCGACGGCGCCACCGGGAACACGCCCTCGTGCCAGATGTCGGGGTGGATGTAGATGCCGAAGCTGCCGTCGGAGCGCAGCGCGACGAAATCCTCGGCCTTCACATCATCGCCCGGCGGCGCCACCGGCACGACGAAGGGCTTGCCGTCGAGCGACCAGAAGAGCTGCCCGCCATCGGGATGGTAGTTGGCGTGCCACAGCAGCACGCGCGACGGCGGCCCACCCGCGACTCCCGCCAGCGCCTTGGCTTCCGCCGAGCCCGGCGGTTGGCGAAAGCCGATGACGTAGTGGCCGCCGACCGCCTCGTTGCGCCCATGCAGCCGATTGCCCTTCCATTCGCAGGCGAATACGCCCTCCGTCGTGCCGCCCTCGTCGCCGGTGCCCGCATCGAGCCGGCGCCATCCCCGTACCGGCCATTTCACGATCTCGATCCTGTGCGCGCGCGGATCGCGCACGATCTCGCCGAAACCCTTGATCGCCGACTCGGTGGCGTCGATCACGGGCACGTCGACGACGCGCAGTCCGGCAGGAACCGGCGGTTCGAGGTAGTCGAAGACCATCTCGTTCATGCCGCGAACACCGGCATGACCTCCTCGCCGAATCGGCGCATCGAGGCGATGTTTCTGTCGTGGTCCATGGCGCCGAATCCGGTCTGGCACAGCAGGTGGCGCACGCCGACATCGCGCAACTCCGCGACCTGCTCGCGCACGCGCTTGGGCGTGCCGTACAGCGAGCCGGTCGACAGCGCGAAGGGCACGCCGACGGAATCCGGCACGGCAGGATCGGTCCAGGGGTTGAGCGCGGATGGCTCGACGACGAAATCCGGCGGGTTGTAGGCCTCGCGCACATGCATCATGTGATGGCGGGTTTCGGTCAGCAGCCCCATGAGTTCGTCCTCGGCCTGGGCGTCGGAATCGGCGATGTAGACGTTGCGCCACAGCGCGCTCTGTTCGAGCAGTCGGGCACGGGTCACGTCGTCGTGGCCGCCTTCGTCGATGCCCTTCTCGTAGAGTGCCCAGCGCTCCTTAATGCGCGGCACCGGCAGGCGCGCGGTGAGGATGGGCACGCCCAGCCGGCCGCATTCGGTGAACGAGCCCGGCGAGATCACGCTACGCCACAACGGCGGTCCGGGCTGTTGCACCGGACGCGGCCGCAGCTCGGGAATGTGGACGTCGAAGAACTTGCCCTTGTAGGTCAGCGGCGCCTCGCGCCAGGCGCGTTCGAGGATCTCGACCACCTCAGCCATGCGCTCGCGGCTGTCGTGGCTGCGCAGGCCGTGGCCGACGAACTCGTACTCGTTGTAGACCGTGCCCTTGCCGACGCCGACATCGATGCGGCCCTTGCTGAGATTGTCGAGCAGCGCCAGCTGCACCGCGAGCCGCACCGGGTGATGGAACGGCGTCTGGACCACGGCGAAGCCGATGCGAATGCGCGAGGTGCGCATCGCCAGCGCCGTGGCGAACATCAGCGCGTCGCTATAGACGCTTTCGCCGGTGAAGTAATGCTCGGTGAGCCAGACGTCGGTGAAGCCCAGGGTCTCGGCGTAGATCGCCTGCTCGAGGATGTTGTCGATGCGCGCGCCATCCTCGGCCGGCGAGGGCGACAGCTGCAGGGTCAGCCAACCAAAACGCATGGGACGGTCCTTTCCTTCTCCCCGCGAGGGGCTTCTCGCGCAACGACGGCGATCGATGTTGTCGAGACTCCGCGAAGCCCCTCATCCGCCTCGCTTACGCTCGGCACCTTCTCCCCGCCTTCGCGGGGAGAAGGAAGCTTACGTCAGATTGAGCCCGCCATCGACGATGACGACTTCGCCGGTCACATAAGGGTTGGCGATCAGGGCGGCGACCATGTCGGCGATGTCGGCCGGCTGCGCCGGGCGGCGCATCGGCGATTTGGTGTTCCATAGCTCGTAGGCGGCTTCCCAGCCGGTCGACATCGCCGTGTCGACCAGGCCCGGCGCCACGACGTTGACGCGAATCGAGGGACCCAAGGTCAGCGCCAGCAGCTTGCTCATGTGGTGCAGCGCCGCCTTGGCCGCCGCATAAGGGATCGACGAGCCCTTGGGCCGCACGGCCGCATGCGTGCCGATGTTGATCACGCAAGCCGGCCGCGCGGGCGTCGACGCGGCGCGCAAAGCCTCCTCAGCCTCGGCGATCAGGAGCCAGGGCGCCACGACATTGACATCCATCATGCGGCGCCAGACCTGCGGCGTCGCGGCCTTGAGGTCGGCATGGGCGAAGCGCGCCACCTCGCCGGCGTTGTTGACCAGCACGTCGAGGCGTCCGTGCTTTTTCAGCACATCGGCGATCAGGCCGCGCGTCTCGCCCTCGTCGGACAGATCGGCGCGGCTGTAGCTCGCGTTCGGCAGCTCGGCCGCCATGCGCTCGCCTGTCGCGACCGAGGACCGCGAGTGCAGCGCCACGGCGAAACCATCGGCCGCCAGACGGCGTGCGACGGCGGCGCCGATGCCCTGCGTCGAGCCGGTGACGAGCGCTACTCCGCGGGTCATTTGGGGATGGGTGTCAGCATCGCCGTCGAGCTGGCGGTGGCGATCAGCCTCTGGTGCTCATCGCGCAGCCGCGCCTCCAGGAAAACGATGCTGCGGCCCCAGCGGATGATCTCGGCGTCGGCGTAGTAGACGCGGTTAGGATGTGCCGGCGCGAGGTAGCTGACCTTCAGCTCGAGGGTCGGCATCCGCATGGTGAAGTTCGAGCGCGCGGCGCAGGCATGCGCCATCGCCGTGTCGAGCCAGCCGGCGACGAAGCCGCCCTGCACGATGCCGCCCTCGGGGATGTTTGTGGTGTGACACATCGCGACGGTGGGCTTGAACCGGAAGGTCAGGCGGCCGGTCTCCGGCTCGACCGCGATCACCTCGCCGCCCAGTGTTTCGATGGCGGGCTGCTTCGTGCCGTTGAAGCGCTCGATGATCTCCGCCGCCGTCAGCCTGCGTTCGCCGTCCATACACTCTAACTCCACATCAGGGCGCGGATACTTGCCGCAAACGCCCGCGCGCCACAACAGGGCTCAGCGCGCACCCTCGCGCAGGCGGTCGAGCAGGCGCAGGAGCTGGGCGGCCTCGCGCGACGAAAGCCCGCGCCGGACGCGCTTGTCGTGCTTGCGCGCGGCGGCGACATAGCCGGCCATCAGGCGCGTACCGCGCCGGCCCAGCGCCAAGGCGTGGCGGCGGCGATCACGCGGCGCGGGCTTGCGCGCCACCAGCCCGTTGCGTTCCAGCCGGTCGAGGATCGGCACCAGGGTCGAGCGGTCGACACCGATGGCGCGCGCCAGCGCCGTCTGGCTGAGATCGGGGTTGCGCTCGACCAGCACCAGGATGGCGAACTCGCCTGATGACAGCGGCACCGGCAGATCGGCCATGGCGCGGGCGAAATCGCCGAACACCGCGACCTGGGTGCGGCGCAGGGCGTAGCCGACCAGCTCGGTCAGCAGGCCCCGGTCGATCGTCGTCGGGCTGGCGGCGGAGGCGCGCGGCATGAACGATGTCGTACCACTGATTGTTGGGGTTACCAACAATCGCCTTCAAGGTTGCGTGGTGCGCGGGTCTGCCGATCCTAGCACGCCATTGCCCGGCCGCGCGAGGGGCCGGCATACTGGCCGCGACCAGGAGGAACAGACGATGCAGTTGGGCAAGTATCCGCGCGCGAAGCTGGCGCAGTTGCCGACGCCGCTGGAGTTCATGCCGCGCCTGACCAAGGCGCTGGGCGGACCGCGGCTCTACGTCAAGCGCGACGACTGCACGGGCCTGGCGACCGGCGGCAACAAGACGCGCAAGCTGGAGTTCCTGCTCGGCGAGGCGCTGGCGCAGGGCGCCGACACGCTGATCACCCTGGGCGCGGTGCAGTCCAACCACGTGCGCCAGACCGCCGCCGCGGCGGCGAAGTACGGCCTGAAGTGCGAGATCGTGCTGGAGAAGCGACTCTCACAGACGACGGAAGCCTACGAGCGCAACGGCAATATCCTGCTCGACAAGATGCTGGGCGCCAACCTGCGCTATGTGCATGGCGGCGCGGCGATGCTGCCGGCGGCCGAGGCGGTGGCCGACGAGATCCGCGCCAAGGGCGGCCGGCCCTATGTGATCCCCGGCGGCGGATCCAACCCGGTGGGCGCGCTGGGCTACATCGACAGCGCGCAGGAGATCCTGCGCCAGAGCGGCGAGATGGGCTTCGCCGTCGACACCGTAATCGTCGCCACCGGCAGCACCGGCACCCAGGCCGGCTTGGTGGTCGGCTTCGAGGCGGCGCAGAGCGGTGTCGACGTGCTCGGCATCAGCGTGCGTCAGCCTGGCCCGGTGCAGGAAGCCGCCGTCTTCAAGCTGGTCGAGCCGACCGCCGCCTTCGTCGGGCTGAAGCACCCGATCGCGCGCGCGCGGGTGATGGCCGATGGTGGCTATGTCGGCGAAGGCTATGGCATCCCGACGCCGGGCATGATCGAGGCGCTCGACATGGCGGCCAAGCTCGAGGGGCTACTGCTCGACCCGGTCTATTCCGGCAAGGCCATGGCCGGGCTGATCGACCTGGCGCGCAAAAGTCGGTGGCGTGCCGACCAGAATGTCGTGTTCATCCATACCGGCGGCCAAGCCGCGTTGTTCGCCTATGAGGCCGTGCTCGGCGGGCCGCGCTAGGAGATCGCCATGCCGCAGTCCGTGCCGCGCATCGCCCTGCTGGGCTTCGCCATCGAGTGCAACCGCTTCGCTCCGGTGGCAACGCGCGAGGACTTCGCCAGCGATGTCGACCTCTCCGGCGAGGCGATCATCCGGGATGCGCGCTTGCCGGCCTCGATGATGCTGCCCGACCTGCCGGGCTTCGTCGCCGAGATGGACCGCACCGGCGCCTGGATGCCGATCCCGCTGCGCGTCGCCCAGGCGCAGCCCGGCGGGCCGGTCGAGGCGGGCTATTTCGCCGAGCTGATGGCCGATTTCGAGGCCGGCCTGAAGCGCAACCTGCCGCTCGACGCGGTCTATGTCTCCTCGCATGGCGCGGCGCTGGCGGTGGGCAACGACGATCCCGACGGCGAGATCTACGCCCTGATCCGCCGCATCGTCGGCCCCGACGTGCCGGTGATCGGCGTCTTCGACCTGCACGCCAACGTCTCCGAGCGCCTGGTCGACGCCATCAGCGTCTATGTCGGTTACCGCGAGAACCCGCACACGGACATTCGCGAGCGCGGCATCGAGGCCGCCCGCCACATGCGCGAGGTACTGGGCGGTACGCGCACGCGCTGCACCATCGTGAAGACGCCGATCGTCTCGCCGCCGATCTCGTTGCTCACCGCCGCCGGCGCCAACCAGGGGCCCTATGCCGACCTGATCCAGTACGGCCAGACCAGGGTGGGCGGGCCGATCATGAACGTCTCGGTCATGGCTGGCTTCGCCTTCGCCGATTCGCCGCTCAACGGCCTGTGCACCATCGTCACGGTGCGCGGCGCCGACGTCACGCCCGGCCGCGCGGTGGCGCTGGAGATCGGCACCAAGGCCTGGGGTATGCGCCAGCGTTTCAAGCGCACCATGACCTCGCTTGACGCCGCCGTGCGGCGCGCCGTCGAGACCGGCCTCGACGCCTCGAAGTCCAGGCTGATCCTCGCCGATTGCGCCGACAATCCCGGCGGTGGCGCGCGCGGCAACACCATGTACCTGCTTAAGGCGCTGAAGGCGGCGAATGCGCAGCACGTTCTGTTCGGACTGATCAACGATCCAGCGCTGGCCGCCGAGGCGCATCGGCTGGGCGAAGGCGCGCGCTTTCGCGCCCGCTTCAACAGCGCCGAGACGCAATCGTTCTCCGAGCCCTGGGAGGCCGACGCTACCGTGGTGCGGCTGCACGACGGTCCCTTCGTCGGCCGCCGGGGCCTGATCCGCGGCGTGGCGTCCGATCTCGGCCCGGCCGCCCTGCTCGATCTCGGTGGCATCCGGGTCGCGGTGATCACGCTACGCCAGCAATGCCTCGATCCGATGCAGCTCGAGGTCTTCGATCCCGACATCCTGGCGACGGCGCGGATCCTGTGCGTGAAGAGCCGCGGCCACTTCCGCGCCGGCTTCGATGAGTTCACCGCATCAGACAACATTGTCGAGGTCGACAACCCCGGCCTGACCTCGCCCAACCTCGCGAATTTCGACTGGACCAAGCTGCCGCGTCCGGTCTACCCGCTCGACGAGGACGCGACCTGGACGGTGCCCAACGCCTGAGCTGCGATTCGGCGCGACGACGCGTCGACCACCTCTATCCCGCTGACAAAGCACGGGTTTCTTATCCCCAAAAACTGTGTCTGCGCAGTCACAGTGTGGCAATATTGTCACGATTTTGGCTTTACAGCCCAAATTTGCCGTGCTCCAAGAGCAGCACGTTTTTTGGACAGGGCCGGCCGATCCACGCGCCGTCGCGGATCGACCCACCCCGTCCCGACAAAAAGACAGACAGTGTGGCGTAGCATCCCTGTTCGGGAACAAGCGGGAAGGGGTTTCATGCCAGAGACGATCGCGCGCCGTTGGCGCTCCCTCGCCGTGGCGACAGCTGTCGCGGCGTCGACCGCCAGCCTGCTGTTCGCGCACGAAAGTTTTGCCCAGGCCAAGCCCACCCAGCTTCAGGTGCGGCCGCCACAGGCCAGCACCACCACCAACAAGCCCACGGTCTATCGCGGCGTACCGACGAATCGCGGGGCCACTGCGACCGCCGCTGTGCGTCGCCCGCCGACGCCGCCGGCCAACGCCTACAAGGGTGCCGTCCCGGGCGGCGAGGCTTCGGCCTTTGCCGTCGATCCCCAGCGCGGCTGGGCCGATCACCTGACGTCGCTGGGAGTCGCCAAGGTCGACGCTGAAGCTGCGGCCAGGACGATCGAGACCGAACTCGCCGCGCGGCCAATGGCGCTGACCTCAGGCAGCGCGATGATCGGCGCCGCCATCCCCGGCGCCGGCGGCCGCCGGCTCGAGAATGTCCGCCTGTTCAACAGCGGCGGCGCGTCCTTCGAGCTGCAGCGTGGGGATGCGGGCCAATTCACGATCGCAAGGGGCGCGCCAGCGGCCGCCGCCGCGCAAGTCGCCGCCGCGGCGCCAGCGCCGCAGACTTCTGCCGACGGCGTGCAGGCCGAAGACGATCCGCGCCGCTGGCGCGCGCCGAGCGACAGCCCGGTGGCGCCGCGCCTGTCCGCCGCGCCGCGCGGCGTGCCCGTCGCCGCCGGCCCTGGCGTTTACCGCGTACGGGCCAACGGCAACGCAGCGGGCGCCTTGTCCGGTGCCGGCCTCGACGCTGGTTCGGCGCAGGCCATCGCCGCGGCGCTGGCCGCCGTATCGCCCGCCGGCCTCAACCTCGCCGCGGCCAATGTCGAGATCGTGCGCCAGCGCGGCACCGACGGCCACGTCACCATGGTCGCCGCCACGATCTACGACGACAGCCGCCGGGCGCGGATCTGGTGGTTCTCGCCCCAGAACCAGCCCGAGGGCTTCTTCGACGACAACGGCGCCCGCGTCGGCGGCGGCGCCATGCTGCTGCCGGTCGAAAGCCGTATCTCCTCGCCCTTCGGCTATCGTCGCCTGTGGCACCGCGGCGGCTTCGCCTTCCACAACGGCATCGACATCGAGGGCAGGACTGGCACGCCGATCATGGCCGCGGCCGACGGCGTCGTCGACTATGCCGGCTGGTACTACAATTACGGCCGCACGGTGCGCATCATCCACAACGACAAGCTGGCCACCACCTACAGCCATATGTCGACCTTTGCGCCGACGGCCAAGCCGGGCACGCGGGTGCGCCGCGGCGAGGTGATCGGCTATGTCGGCAGCACCGGCCGCTCCACCGGCCCCCATCTGCACTTCTGCGTCCTGATCGACGGCCAGTTCGTCGACCCGGCGCCCTACGTGCAAGCCGGCAGCGGCAACCTCGTGGGCCAGGACCTGGTCGCCTTCCGCGAGTGGCAGCGGCGCGGCAACGAGCTGAGCCGCGGCGCCCAACGCGGCTTCCAACCGGCCTCCGGCGATCGGATTTAGCGATACGCCCGGACGCCTTCCTCCAAGGGCGGAAGGCGGGCCTCGACATCATCACGACATCGTTGGCGCCGCGCTGGTTTCGTTGCGCGGCGCTTTTCTCGTGCCTATGGTGCGGCCACCATACCGCAAGGCGGCAGGCCCGTCCGTTGGGCTCGGACGCGCCGGAGACACACATCGAAGGGACTCAAAACATGCTGAAACGGACGCTGGCGATCACGGCCGTCACTGTCGCGCTCGCGGGTTTCGCCACCGCGGCGCATGCCGGCAAGGATCTCGACGCGATCAAGGCGCGCGGCCAGATTCTGTGCGGTGTCAGCACCGGCTTGGCAGGCTTCTCGCTGGCCGACAGCAAGGGCGAATGGACAGGCCTCGACGTCGACGTCTGCAAGGCCGTCGCCGCGGCGCTGCTGGGCGATGCCAGGAAGGTCAAGTTCGTGCCGCTCTCGGCGCAGCAGCGCTTCACCGCCCTGCAGGCCGGCGAAGTCGACATCCTGTCGCGCAACACCACCATCACCATGACCCGCGACACGTCGCTGGGCCTCGACTTCACCGGCGTCACCTACTACGACGGCCAGGGCTTCATGGTACCGAAGAAGCTGGGCGTGAAGAGCGCCAAGGAACTCAAGGGCGCCACGGTTTGCGTCCAGCCCGGCACCACCACCGAGCTCAACCTCGCCGACTATTTCCGCGCCAACAAGATGGACTTCAAGCCGGTCGTGATCGAACGGCTCGAAGAGGTCGAGCAGGCGTATTTCAGCGGCCGCTGCGACGTCTACACGACAGACGCCTCGGGCCTCGCCGCGACACGCGCCACGCGCGCCTCGAACCCCGAGGACCATCTGATCCTGCCGGAGATCATCTCCAAGGAACCGCTCGGGCCGGCGGTGCGCCACGGCGACAACCAGTGGGCCGACATCGTGCGCTGGACCTTCAACGCCCAGCTCGAGGCCGAGGAGAAGGGCATCACCTCCAAGAACATCGACGAGATGCTCGCGAGCGCCGATCCGTCAATCAGGCGTCTGCTCGGCGTCACCCCGGGCATGGGCAAGGCGCTGGGTGTCGACGAGGACTGGGTCGTCAAGGTCATCAGGCAGGTCGGCAACTACGGCGAGATGTTCGAGCGCAACGTCGGCAAGAACACGCCGCTGAAGCTGGACCGAGGCCTTAACGCGCTATGGACCCAGGGCGGCCTGCAATACGCCGCGCCGATCCGTTAGGACCGCCTCGCCGGCGATCACGGCGGACCAAACTCGATCGGCCTCCCCGCACGGGAGGCCGATTTCGTTTGGGCCCGCCTCTCATTCGCCATGAATCAAATTGCACCGCGACAATGCCCGTGCCAGCATCAATTCAACCAAATAGAACGGGGCTGGCGTCACAAGGGAGAGAGAGCATCGCCGTCAATCGCAAGACGAGGCACGCTTCTTGCTGCGTCACCCATTCATTGGTTTAGACGGACGAACGGTTCGGACGGAACGAACACGACAGGGAGAGATTGAATGCGCACTATCCGCAAGTTTGCGGCCACCGCCGCGTTGGCGACCACCATGGCGATCGCCGGCGCAGCCCATGCCGGCAAGGACCTCGACGCGATCAAGGCCCGCGGCCAGCTGATCTGCGGCGTCGGCCCAAGCACGGCCGGCTTCTATCTGCTGGGCTCCGACGGCAAGTGGAGCGGCATCGACGTCGATGTCTGCCGCGCCATCGCCGCCGCGATCCTCGGCGACGCGGAAAAGGTCAAGTACGTGCCGGCCAGCGCCCAGCAGCGCTTCCAGCAGGTGCAATCCGGCGAGGTCGACCTGCTGTCGCGCACGACGACATGGACGCTGACCCGCGACACCGCGCTGGGCCTCGATTTCGGCCATGTCACCGTCTATGACGGCCAGGGCTTCATGGTGCCGAAGAAGCTGGGCGTGAAGAGCGCCAAGGAGCTCAAAGGTGCCACGGTCTGCGTGCAGCCCGGCACCACCACCGAGCTCAACGTCGCCGACTACTTCCGCGCCAACAAGATGGACTTCAAGTCGGTGGTGATCGAGAGCCGCGACGAGCTCGAGCAAGCCTTCTATAATGGCCGCTGCGACGTCTATACCAACGACGCCACCGGCCTCGCCTCCTCGCGCGCGACCCGCGCGCCCAAGCCGGACGACTACGTCCTGCTGCCCGAGCTGATCTCCAAGGAGCCGCTGGCGCCTGCCTTCCGGCACGGCGACAACCAGTTCGGCGACATCATCCGCTGGGCGGTCTACGCCATGATCGAGGCGGAGGAGAAGGGCATCACCTCGAAGAACGTCGACGAGATGAAGAACAGCGCCGACCCGCAGATCAAGCGCCTGCTGGGCGTCACGCCGGGCATGGGCAAGGCGCTGGGCGTCGATGAGGAGTGGGCCTATCGCATCATCAAGCAGGTCGGCAACTACGGCGAGTCGTTCGAGCGCAATCTCGGCGCCGGCAGCGCGCTGAAGCTGGACCGCGGCTTGAACAAGCTGTGGACCCAGGGCGGCATCCAGTACGCGCCACCGGTCCGCTGCCGACGGCGCCCGTCTTGCATCTGATCAGCTTCTGAGGTCCGACGATGGCCGTCGACACCCGCTTCGAGAGCACTCCACCCAAGCCCAGCGTGGCGCCCTGGAACGACCCGGTGATTCGCGGCTGGTTCTTCCAGGTCGTCGTCATCGGCCTGTTTGTCCTCTTGGCCATCTATCTCGTGCAGAACACGATGGCCAACCTCGAGCGCCAGAAGATCGCCAGCGGCTTCGGCTTCCTCGAGAAGGAGGCGGGCTTCGAGATCGGCGACACGATCATCCCCTACTCCGCCGCCGACACCTATGGCCGCGCCCTGTTGGTCGGCCTGGTCAACACCTTGCGCGTGGCGGTCATCGGCATCGTGCTGGCGACCATCCTGGGCACGCTGGTCGGCATCGGCCGTCTGTCGAGCAACTGGCTGCTGGCCAAGATCTGCGAGATCTATGTCGAGGCCTTCCGCAACGTGCCGCTGCTGCTGTGGCTGCTGCTGATCGCCAAGTACATCCGCGAATCGCTGCCCGGGCCGCGTCAGGCGTGGAATCTGTTCGACGCGTTCTTCATGTCCAACCGCGGCCTCTATATGCCGGTGCCGGTATCCGATCCGGTGCATCCCTATATCGGGCTCGCGTTCCTGGTCGGCATCGGCGTGGCCTGGGCGGTCGCTCGATGGGCGCGCAAGCGCCAGGAGGCCACGGGCCAGCAGTTCCCGCGCATCTGGGCCGGCTTCGGCATCGTCATCGGCTTGCCGTTGCTGGTGTGGCTGCTGAGCGGGGCGCCGTCGAAGCTCAGCGTGCCGGCGCTGGCGGGCTTCAACTTCGCCGGCGGCTCGGTGCTGCAGCCGGAGTTCATCGCCCTGCTGGTCGGCCTGGTGCTCTACACCTCGGCTTTCATCGCCGAGATCGTGCGCTCAGGCATCCTCGCCATCCACCGCGGGCAGACCGAGGCGGCGCTGGCGATCGGTCTCACGCGCGGTCAGACGATGCGGCTGGTGCTGCTGCCGCAGGCGATGCGCGTGATCGTGCCGCCGATGACCAGCCAGTATCTCAACATCACCAAGAACAGCTCACTGGCGATCGCCATCGGCTACCCCGACCTGGTCGCCTCGGTGAACGTCACCATCAACCAGACCGGCCAGGCGATCGAGGGGATCCTGTTCATCATGGCCGCGTATCTGTCGGTCAGCCTGTCGATCTCGCTGTTCATGAACTGGTACAACAAGAAAATCGCCCTGGTGGAGCGCTAGACCATGGCAGACATCGCCCAAAGCGCACCTGCCCGCGTCTACCGCCCGCCGCCGTCCGAGGCGCCCGGCGCTATCGGCTGGATGCGGCGCAACCTGTTCAACAGCGTCGCCAATTCGATCATCACCGTCGTGCTGGTCGTCCTGATCGGGATGGCGCTGTGGAACTTCCTAGACTGGGCGCTGTTCAAGTCGGTCGTCAGCGCCAAGAACGGGCCGGAATGCGCCAGGATCAGCCCCGACGGCGCCTGCTGGGCCTTCGTGGTCGACAAGTATCGGCTGATCTTCTTCGGCACCTATCCTTTCGCCGAGCACTGGCGACCGCTCTTCGCCTGCCTTTCCTGCGTCGCCATGCTGATCCTGAGCTGCGACCGGCGGTTCTGGAACTGGCGGCTGGCGGTCATCTGGATCGTCGGCACCGCGGTGACGCTCACCCTGATGTTCGGCGGCATCCTTGGCCTCAGCTATGTCGAGACATCGAAGTGGGGCGGCCTGCCGGTGACCTTGATCCTGGCCTCCTACGGCCTGGCGCTGGCCTTCCCGCTGGGTATCCTGGCGGCGCTGGGCCGACGCTCGAAGCTGCCGCTGATCAAGGGTCTGTGCGTCGGCTATATCGAGCTGATCCGCGGCGTGCCGCTGATCTCGCTGCTTATCATGGCGTCGGTGATGCTGCCGCTGTTCCTGCCATCCGGCATGACCATCGACAAGTTCCTGCGCGCGCTGGTGGCGGTGACCTTGTTCGCCGGCGCCTATATCGCCGAGATCATCCGCGGCGGCCTGCAGTCGATCCCCAAAGGCCAGTACGAGGCCGCCGACGCGATGGGCCTGAACTATGCCCAGAAGACGTTTTTCATCATCCTGCCGCAGGCGCTGCAGGTTGTGATCCCGCCGTTGGTCAACACCTTCATCGGCTTCTTCAAGGACACATCGCTGGTGCTGATCATCGGCATCTTCGATCTGCTGAACGCCGGCGAGCAGGCGATCGTCGATCGTAACTGGTCAGGCTTCGCCAACGAGATCCATGTCTTCCTGGCGATCATCTACTTCATCATGTGTTACTCGATGTCGCGCTACAGCAAGTATCTCGAGCGCGAGATGAACAAGAGCGTGCGGCGCTAACGCCGCGGGGACGGAGTTCACGATGGCGCAGAGCGCACGCGATCTTTCTGGGCAGCCCGAGGTCATTCGCCTGACCCAGGTCAACAAATGGTACGGCCAGTTCCACGTGCTGACCGACATCAACCTCTCGGTGAAGCAGAGCGAGAAGATCGTGATCTGTGGTCCGTCCGGCTCGGGCAAGTCGACGCTGATCCGCTGCATCAACCGGCTTGAGGAGCATCAGCAGGGCGAGATCAAGGTCGACAAGGTGGTGCTGTCGAACGACGTCAAGAACATCGAGGCCATTCGCCGCGAGGTCGGTATGGTGTTCCAGTCGTTCAACCTGTTCCCGCACCTGACCATCATGGAGAACCTCACGCTGGCGCCGATCTGGGTGAAGAAGATGCCCAAGAAGGAGGCCGAGGAGATCGCCATGAGCCTGCTCACGCGGGTGCGTATCCCGGAGCAGGCGCAGAAGTATCCCGGCCAGCTCTCCGGCGGCCAGCAGCAGCGCGTCGCCATCGCGCGCGCGCTGTGCATGCGGCCCAAGATCATGCTGTTCGACGAGCCGACCTCGGCGCTCGACCCCGAGATGGTCAAGGAAGTGCTCGACGTCATGGTCGAGCTGGCCGGCGAAGGCATGACCATGCTGGTGGTGACACACGAGATGGGCTTCGCCCAGGCCGTCGCCGATCGCGTGATCTTCATGGACCGCGGCGAGATCGTCGAGCAGAACGAGCCCAAGGCGTTCTTCAACAACCCGCAGAACGAGCGGACCAAGACGTTCCTGGGCCAGATCCTGCGGCACTAACGCATGCTGTCATCCCGAGCGTAGCGAGGGATCCAGTCGCCACCATGGATCCCTCGCTACGCTCGGGATGACAGGCTCGGCCTCAACGAAAAGCGCGCCCCGAGGGGCGCGCTTCGCGTTTCGAGAGACGCGCGTGGCGGCTACTTCCCCGCCTTGATCGGGTTGCGCAGCACACCGATCTTCTCGATCTCGACTTCGCAGACGTCACCCGGCTTCATCCATACCGGCGGGGTGCGACCGGCGCCGACGCCCGAGGGCGTGCCGGTGATGATGATGTCGCCCGGTTCGAGCGTCATGACCTTGGACAGCTCCGAGACCAGGGTCTTGGTGTCGAAGATCATGTCCTCGGTGTTGCTGTCCTGCATGACCTGGCCGTTGAGCCGGCACATGATGCGCAGCGGCGCGCCGCCCTTGGGCAACTCGTCCGAGGTGACGATGTCAGGGCCGAAGCCGCCCGAACCGTCGAAGTTCTTGCCCAGGGTGAACTGGCCACCCGACTTGCGCTGCCAGTCGCGCACCGAGCCGTCGTTGAACACGCCGTAGCCGGCCACCGCCGACAGCGCTTTCTCCTTGGCGATGTTGCGCGTGCGCTTGCCGATCACGACAGCGAGCTCGGCCTCCCAGTCATACTGGTCGGAATGCGTGGTCGAGAGCATCGGCGTGTTGTGCGCCGCCAGCGTGTTGTTGAAGCGGCAGAAGACGATCGGATAGGCCGGGATCGGGTTGTTGGTCTCTTCGGCGTGCTTGCGGTAGTTCAGGCCGATGCACAGGATCTTGCCGGGGTTGGGGATCGGCGGCAGATACTTGGCCTGCGCCTCCTTGACCACGGCGCCGGCCCTGGGCTTGGCACAGGCCTTCTTGACCGCGTCCTGCACGGCCTTGCCGCCGGCCAGGATCTCGACGACGGACTTCGGCCCCCTGGGCATCTGCTTGCTGAGATCGATGATTCCCGCGTCGGTCTTGACGCCCACGACAGCCTTGCCGTCGCGCTGGATGGTGCACAGGCGCATGCGATGAGTCTCCCCGTATGGCGGCGTTGCCGTCCGGGCCGTACAGTCGGACAGCCCGGCCGCAGGGTCAAGCTATCGACGCGCGTCGAGCAGCGCGCGGGCCATTTCGGCGAAGCCCGCGCCCGAGCGGGCGCTCGTGATCCAGCGCGGCAGATACGGCATCCGATCGGCGAAGTCCGCCACGTTGGCCACGCCCACGGCGTTGGGAAAGAAGCCGAACATCGGCGAGTCGTTGGGCGAGTCGCCGCTGAACACCCACTCGTTTCGCGCCGTTTCCAGGTCGACGCCATAGAGCTCGGCCATCATCAACCGCGTCGTAGTCAGCTTGTCGTAATCGCCGAACCAACCATTGACGTGGATCGAGCTGATCTTGGCCTGCGCCCCATGGCGCTCGAAGATCGCCACGATCCGATCGACCGCGTCGCGCGGCAGGGCCGGCACGTCCTCGCAGAAATCGATCGCCAGGTCGGCCGCCCGATACGGCTGATCCGAGGCGATGCCCGCTCCCGGCACCTCCCGCAACACATCGGCCTTCACCGCCTCCAGCCGCCGACGGCCCTCGGCGCGCGTCGCATCGTCCTGCACATAGCGGGTACGCAGCCGCCCGGCCGAACGATCGAGCCACATCCAGAAGGCGCCGTTCTCGCCCACCACGGCGTCGACCGGCCAGAACCGCGCGACCAGATCACACCAGCCCGCCGGCCGGCCAGTCACGGGGATCACCATAAGCCCGGCGGCCTTGAGCTGCTCCAGCGCGGCATAGGCCTCGGCGGTCAGCCGGCTGTCGGTCGAGACGGTCTCGTCGATGTCGGTAAAGACGCCTCGGATGGCGCGGCGGTCGGCGGCGGGAAACTCGGCGATCGGCCGTAGGCGTCGGTCGTCCACAGGGGGCTTTCTGTTCAGTCAGTGGTGAGTGACTTCTCCCATAGATCGGGTAAAAGACCGCCGCAACGGTGAGGCCTCGATGATCCCCCGCTATTCCCGCCCCGAGATGGTCGCCATCTGGGAGCCGCAGAACCGCTTCCGTATCTGGTACGAGATCGAGGCGCATGCCTGCGACGCCATGGGTGAATTGGGCATCATCCCGAAGGAGTCGGCCAAGGCGATCCGCGCCGGCGGCACGAAGGCGATGGCGGCGATGGCCGCCAACCCGGCGGCCGAGATCGAGAAGATCGACGCCATTGAACGCGTCACCAAGCACGATGTGCTGGCCTTCACGACCTGGCTGGCCGAGTTCATTGGCCCCGAGTCGCGCTTCGTGCACCAGGGACTGACCTCGTCCGACGTGCTCGACACGACATTCGCGGTGCAACTCACGCAAGCCGCCGACATCCTGCTGGCCGATCTCGACCGCGTGCTGGCGGCGCTGAAGAAGCGCGCGATCGAGCACAAGATGACGCCGACCATAGGGCGCAGCCACGGCATCCACGCCGAGCCCACCACCTTCGGCGTCAAGCTCGCCGGCCACTACGCCATCTTCAGCCGCTGCAAGCTGCGCCTGGTGGCCGCCCGTGCCGACGTCGCGACCTGCGCGATCTCCGGCGCGGTCGGCACCTTCGCCAATATCGACCCGCGCGTCGAGGCGCATGTCGCCAAGGCGCTGGGGCTCGGCATCGAGCCGGTGTCCACGCAGATCATCGCACGCGACCGTCACGCGATGTTCTTCGCCACCTTGGGCGTGATCGCCGGCTGCATGGAGAACCTCGCCACCGAGATCCGCCACCTGCAGCGCACGGAAGTGCGCGAGGCCGAGGAGTTCTTTTCGGCCGGCCAGAAGGGCAGCTCGGCGATGCCCCACAAGCGCAACCCGGTGCTGACCGAGAACCTCACCGGGCTGTCGCGCATGGTGCGCGCCTATGTGACGCCGGCGCTGGAGAACATCACGCTGTGGCACGAGCGCGACATCTCGCACTCCTCGGCCGAGCGCATGATCGGGCCCGACGCCACGGTGACGCTCGACTTCGCGCTCAACCGCCTCGCCGGCGTGGTCGAGAACCTCCTGGTCTACGCCGATCGCATGAAGGGCAATCTCGACTCGCTGGGCGGGCTGGTGTTCTCGCAGCGCGTGATGCTGGCGCTGACGCAGAAGGGCATGAGCCGCGAGGACGCCTACGCCGCCGTGCAGCGCAACGCCATGGAGGGCTGGAAGGGCAACGCCGCCTTCATGGCGCTCTGCCGTTCCGACAAGGAGATCCGTCAGTTCCTGTCGGACGACGAGATAGTGGCGATGTTCGACATGGGCTATCACACCAAGCAGGTCGACACGATCTTCAGACGGGTGTTCGGGTAGCCTATCATTCCGAGCGCAGCGAGGAATCTTTCCTCAAGATTCCTCGCTGCGCTCGGAATTACAGAGGGGACGGTGAGCCCCTTTACTCCGCCGCCGTCTTCAACGCCGCACGCCGCGCCGCCGTCGCGGCGGCATCGATGCCACGGCCATCACCAGTCAACACCACGCCATAGACGTCGTTGGCCGCCTTCAGGCTGACGACCTCGTCGCGCACATCGCGCAGCACGCGCTCGGGGTCGCGATCCAGCGGGCTGCCCCAGCCGCCGCCGCCGGGCGACAGCGCGCGTTCGGTGAGCGGCTGGGCCATGCGGCGCACCGCGAATTTGGGTGGTTCGATCACCGTGCCGTCGGCCAATGTCAGCTCCATCCGGCCGGCGGCGCCAGTGCCACCGCCCTGGATGCCGAAGCCAGTTTCGTAGTTCAGGCCCTCGCCGCGGAACGAGAACTCCGCCGGCTCCAGCACCTCGACCTCGTACTGGATGCCGGTGCCGCCGCGATACTTGCCGGCGCCGCCGCCATCGGTGCGGAACTCGTGCTTGTCGATGCGCAGCGGATAGGTGCGCTCGTAGCCCTCGACATTGGGAATCGTCAGGCCGCCCAGCGCGATCAGCAGGCCGATCTGGTTGAAGCCGTCGCGCCCGTCGACCGCACCGCCGCCAGCCATCGAATGCCAGTGATAGGCGATGTAGGGGTTGTCGGTGCCGATACGCCCGGCGCTGCCATTGTGGATGCTCTTGCCCCAGCCGGCGCAGGCGCGCTCGGGCGAGGCCTTGCCCAGCGCATTCCAGATCGCGTGCACGATCTCGTGCGCGATGAACACGGTGTTCATGGTCATCGGCGCCGGCGGCCGCGCGTTCACGATCGTGCCCAGGGGCGCGATGATCTTCACGCTGCGGAAGGTGCCCTCGTTGCGCGGCAGTGCCGGGTCGAAGAACGAGGCCAGCGCCATATAGACCGCTGACCAGGTGTTGGCGACCGAGCTGTTCTTGAAACCCTTGATCTGCGGATCGGTGCCGGTGAAGTCGACCGTGAGCCCGTCGTCGCGCAGGTCGAGCGCGACCCGGATCCAGACGTCGCGGATCTCGAAGCAATCGTTGTCGGTGCGCTCCTCGCCGCGCCAGACGCCGCGGGGCAGGCTGGAAAGCGCGTTGCGGAAGCTGCGATCGGCATGCGCCAGCACGCCCTCGATCAGCACCAGGCCGCGCTCCAGGCCATACTCCTCGAGCAGCGCCCGCAGGCGCTCGGCGCCGATCTGGGTCGAGCCCATCATCGCGCGCAAATCGCCGTCGAGCAGCTCGGGCGTGCGGCAGTTCAGCTTCAGCAGCGCCCAGAGATCCTCGCGCATCACGCCGCGCTCGACCAGCTTGAGCACCGGCAGCCTGATGCCCTCGTGATAGATCTCGGTGGCCTCGGAATTGTACGTGCCGGCCGCGCCGCCGCCGATATCGGACTGATGCGCGCGGTTGCAGGCGAAGGCCGCCAGCGTGCCGTCGACGAAGACCGGCCGCGCGATCACCCAGTCCGGCAGATGATTGCCGCCGGCCTCGTAGGGATCGTTGAGCAGGAAGACATCCTCGGGCTCGATACGCCCCCCGAAGGCCTTGAGCACGGCGCGCACGGCGAAGCCGCCGCCGCCGGTATGGATGGGTATGCCATCGGCCTGGCTGATCAAGGTGCCGTGCGCGTCGGCGAGGAAGCACGAAAAGTCATGGCTCTGGTTGAAGATCGGGCTGCGCGCGGTGCGCGTCATCACCCAGCCCATCTGCCGGCTGATATGGTCGAGCCGGTTCTGCACCAACGCCAGCGCGATGGGATCCAGCGTGCTCGGATCGACGGTCATGATGCCGCTCCCTGCCCCAGCGCGATGTCGAAATTGCCCGCCGCGTCGACGCTCAGTGTGTCGCGCGGTCCGGCGAAGACTGTCGTGGTGACTTCCTCGACGATTAGCGGACCCTCGAGCACATGGCCTGGCCGCAGATCGGCGCCGGCATAGACCTTCGCCTCGGCCCAACCTTCTTTCTCACCGATCCAGACACGGCGGGCCGCGATGGGCTTCACTGCGCCCGTCGCGGCCGGCGGCCCCTTCGGATCGACCGCGCCGACCTCGCCGATGCCGGCGACGCGTAGCGCCACGACGCCGATGCGGCCACCGGGCTGGATGTGACCGAACAGCCGCTGGTGCTGCGCTTCGAAGCCGGCGCGAACCGCCGCCGCGTCGAAGCCGGCGACCGGCACCTCGACCTGCAGCGAGGACTGCTGGCCGGTGTAGCGCAGGTCGAGCGCCCGCACGATCTTGAGGCGCTCGTCGCCAAAGCCCTCTGCATGCAGGGTGCGTCGCGCCTCGGTCTCCATCGCCGCGAAAGCGGCGGCGAGCGTCGCCGGATCGAGCGAGTCGATGTCGCCGTCATAGACGCGCAGCCAGTCCTGCCGCGCGTCGGTGTGCAGCATGCCCAGCGCGCAGAAGGCGCCGGCGACGCGTGGCACATACACGCGCTTGCAGCCCAGCGCGCGACCCACCGAGGCGCCATGCATCGGCCCGGCACCGCCAGCCGCGACCAGGGTCAGGCGACGCGGATCGACGCCGCGCTCGATCGAGATGCGCTCGACCGCGTGCAGCAGGTTCTGTTCGACAAGGCGGATCACGCCCGAGGCGGCCTGCTCGACGGACAGCCCGAGCTTGCGGCCGATGGCCTGCTCCAGCGCTTTCTCAGCCAAGGTCGCATCGAGTGTCACCGCACCGCCGGCGATCGGGCCGGGGCGCAAGCGGCCCAACGCCAGCAGCGCGTCGGTGACGGTGGGCTCGGTGTTGCCGAAGCCATAGCAGGCCGGGCCGGGTCGCGCGCCCGCGCCCTTGGGGCCGACGAACAGCATGCCGGCGGTGTCGACGCCGGCGATGGTGCCGCCGCCGGCGCCGACGGTGTGGATCTCAATGGCCGGCGTCGAGAGATGATAGCCGCCGACCATCAGGTGATCGGCGGCCGCGACGTGGCCTTCGGCCATCAGCATCACGTCGCACGACGTGCCGCCGATCTCCATCGACAGCAGATCGTCGGTGCCGGCGGCGCGCGCGAACATCTGCAGCGCGCCGACGCCGGCGGCTGGCCCCGACAGCGCCAGGTTCACCGGGCGCGACGCCGCCTGCGTCACCGAGGCCACGCCGCCATTGCTCTGCACCAGCAGCAGCCCGCGCGGCAGGCCCTCGGCGCGCAATGTCTCGTCGAGCGCGCGTAGGTACGGTGCGACGCGTGGTGCCACATAGGCGTCGACCACCGTGGTCGAGCCGCGTTCGTACTCGCCGACGACGGGCATGATCTCGCTCGAGACCGAGACCGCCCAGGCGTTGTTGGCCTCCCGCACGCGGCGCGCGGCGGCGGCCTCGTGCGCGCCGTTGGCGTAGCTATTGATCAGGCAGATCGCCACCGAGTCGACGCCCTCGGCGCGGAAGATGGCGATGGCGGCGTCGACATCCTCCATCCTGAGCGGCACCAGCTCGTTGCCGTCAGCCGTGATGCGCCCGCGTACGGGTCGGCGCAGGTAGCGCGGCACCAGGACCGGCGGAAACGGTGTGCGGTGGTCCCACATGTTTTCGCGCAAGCCCCGGCGGATCTCGACGGAGTCGCGCAGGCCCTCGGTGGTCAGCATGCCGACCCGGGCGCCCTTGCCCTCGAGAATGGTATTGGTTGCTATGGTCGAGCCATGCACGAACATGGCGCAGCCCCGCAGCAGCTCGCGCACCGCCATGCCCTGCTTGCGCGCCACATCGATCACCGCGTCGAGCACGCCCTTGCTGGGATCGGCCGGCACCGAGGGCACCTTGCCGATCACCATGCGGCCGGCCGCGTCCTGCAGAACCAGGTCGGTGAAGGTACCGCCGACATCGACGCCGATGCGCCATGGGGCGGCCAGTGCCCCGTTTCTATGGTTTTCTATGGTTTCCGCCGAATCCGCCATGCCATTTCCGCGTCGCTCTGCACCCGACGCATCATGACAGGACGGCACCGGGGGTCAATTTTCCGCACCTACGAGCGGTCAACGCGCCGGGATAATGCAGAAGCCCTGGGCCTCGACGCCCAGCGGTACGTTGAACTTGCTGCGGAAATTCTCCAGCGCCACGGCCGCCGACAGCTCGACAATCTGCGCGTCGTCGAAGTGCTTCTTCAGCTTGCCGATCAGCTCCGGCTCGACCCGCTGGCCGGTGATGGTCGCCTTCTCGGCGAATTCCAGCGCCAGGCGCTCGGACTCGCTGAATATCGGGGCGTCGCGCCAGCGCGCGACGTTCCGCATCTTCTCTTCGCCGTTCTTCTCAGCCTGCATCACACGTGATGCGTTGATGTCCATTCAAAAGGGGCAGCCGTTGATAGTCGCCACCCTGAGATAGAGCAACGCGCGCAAACCGGCAGGCAGACGGTTGGACTGCTCCAGCGCCGCGCTCAGGCGGGCGGACGCCTCCAGGATCGGCGGACAATGCGCCATCACCTTGGTGGGATTGAGCAGATCGCCGAACATCTCGCGCTGGCGCGCGAAGATCTTGCTCAGGACGGGATCGCCACCGTCTTCGGTGACTTCGGATACAAGCGGCATGAGGGGCTCCGTCTTTCCTTCTCCCCGCCGTCGCGGGGAGAAGGATGATCCGCTTCAGCGACTCTTCGAGGCAACCGCCCTCATGTCGCGAATGTCACTTTGCCCTGCTGGCAGAGCGCGCCTTTGTCGTTGGCGATCCAGGTCGTGACCGTACCGTCCTTCTCCGCCCGCGCGTTCACCGTGAATGGCGCGGTGTGATAGACCGGGCTGGTGGCGCGGAACTCGTAGCGCGCCACGCGGCGGCCGGGATTCTCGCGCCGCGCCAGCTCGAGTTGCATCAGCCCCATCAGCGGACCGTGCACCAAAAGGCCGGGATAACCCTCGACCTGGGTGACATAGGGTAGGTCGTAGTGGATGCGGTGGCCGACGAAGACCAGCGCGGAGTAGCGGAACAACAGCACCGGATCGGGCGTCACTGTGCGTGACCAGGTCGCGTCGGTCGGTGCTGGCTTCGGCGTCACCGGCTTCGCGTCCGGCGCGGGATCGCCGCGATAGACCAGATCCTGCTCATGTACGATCGCCGGGCCGTCCTTGCCGCTGATCGTGTTGCGCACGGTGACGAACACCATGGCGCCGCTGCTGCCGGTCTTGCCCTGCACATCGGTGACCCTGGCCTCGCGGCTGATGGTGTCGCCGATGCGCACCGGCTTGATCAGCTCGATGCGGTTGCCGGCGTTCATGCGGCGCGGCAACTCGACCGGCGGCAGGAAGCCGCCACGCTGCGGGTGGCCGTCCGGGCCGATCTTCGAGGCCGGCGCGGCCTCGAGGAAATAGAACATGTGCCAGTAGGGCGGCAGCTCGTCGCCGATTCTGGGCGCGGCATCGCCAGTGTCGAGCGTCGCCATCATCGCGCGCACCGGATAGGCGGTGACGAGGTCCTCGCGGGTATCGGTTCGGCCGATCCAGGAACGATAATGGTCGAGCTTGTCGATCATCGCGGTCATGCGAAGACCGCCTTGCCCTGCTGGGCCATCGCGCCGTGCGGATCGCGAATCCAGGTCGTCACCGAGCCGTCGGCCTCGCGCCGCGCCTGCACGTCGAAGGGCGCCTGGTCGTAGACCGGCGCCAGCGCGCGCAGCGCGAAGCTCTTCAGTTTGCGATCCGGCACCGAGCGGCGCGCCAGCTCGACCTGCAGCAGGCACATCAGCGGCCCGTGCACGATCAGGCCTGGGTAGCCCTCGGTGGTCGTCGCGTAGGGCTGGTCGTAATGAATGCGGTGCGGGTTGAAGGTCAGCGCCGAAAAGCGGAACAGCAGGACCGGATCGGGCTTGATCGTCTTGCTCCAGGTCGGGTCGGTCGGCGCCGGACGGCCGGCCTTCTGCACCTCGCCCGGCTTGGCCGCCTCGCGATAGACACCGTCGATCTCCTCCTCCACCGCCAGCCCGGCGGCGCCGGAGATGCGGTGGCGCACGGTGACGAAGACCATCTCGCCGGTGCTGCCGCTCTTGCCCTCGATGGCGGCGATCGCCGAGTCGCGGCGCAGCGTGTCGCCGAGCCTCAGCGGCGCGTCATGGAAGGTGAACCGGCTGCCCGCCCACATGCGTCGGGGCAAGGTCACCGGCGGCATGAAGTCGCCGCGGCCCGGCAGCCCGTCCGGGCTCAGCTTGGAGCGTGGCGTGGTGTCGAGAAAGTACAGCCAGTGCCACAGCGGCGGCAGCGTATCGCCCGTCTTCAGGCGGGAATCGCCGGTGTCAAAGGTCTGGATCAGCGCATGCGGTGGAAAAGGGGCCGCGAAATCCTCGCGCGTCTCGCCCCGTCCGATCCATTGGCGGTAGGTCGCCAGATCGTCACTCATGCCGTTTCCTCCCGTTTGCCGAACACTCTGCCACGCAGGGTGGCGAATGCCCACTGGCGACGCTATATACCGTGCTCGGCGAAACCGCCGGACGGACCATGGGAGACGGATCGCGATGAGCACTTTCGACGAGCGGGAAAAAGCCTTCGAGAACAAGTTCAAGCGCGACCAGGACCTGCAGTTCAAGGTCAACAACCGGCGTAACCGCCTGCTCGGCCAGTGGGTCGCCGCGCAGCTCGGCAAGGCCGGCCCGGACGCCGACGCCTACGCCAAGGAAGTCGTGATGGCCGACTTCGAGAAGGCCGGCGACGACGACGTGCTGCAGAAGGTGCTGGCCGACCTTGGCGCCGCTGGAAAGCCGGCCGATGCCGGCGCGGTGCGCAAGCAGATGGATAAGCTCATCGACGAGGCCAAGAAGCAGGTGATGGAAGAGTCGAAGTAGCCGGATGGACCTCAAGATCGCCGGCCGGACGGCGCTGGTCACCGGCGCCAGCATCGGCATCGGCCGCGGCATCGCCAAGGCGCTGGCGGCGGAGGGCGTCAAGCTCGCCGTCGTCGCGCGCCGGCGCAACCTCCTGGAGACTTTGGCCGACGAGATCGTCGCGTCAGGTGGCGTGCGCCCGGCGCTGATCGAATGCGATATGATGCGCGAGGACGCACCGGCGACCATCACGGCCGCGGCGGCCAAGGAACTTGGCGGCGTCGACATCCTGGTCAACAACGCCGGCGGCAGCCGTCACTTCAAGCTGCACACCGACGAAGCGCAGTGGCAGGAGGCGATGACGCTGAACTTCACGCGCCAGCGGCAGATCGCCGACAAGTTGATCGACAGCATGATCGGGCGCAAGTACGGCCGCATCGTCAACATCACGGGCAAGTCCGAGCCCGACGGCATCAACGGCGCCTTCTGCGCCAAGGCGGCGATGCATTCGTGGTCGAAGGGCCTGTCGCGCGAGGTCGGCAAGCACGGCGTCACCGTCAACTGCATCCCGCCAGGCCGCATCCACAGCGAACAGATCCTGCGCAACTACTCGCCCGAGTACCGCCAGTGGCAGTCGGAGAACGAGATCCCGGTCGGCCGCTACGGCGAGCCGGAGGAGATCGCCGCCCTGGTCTGCTTCCTCGCCTCGCCGCTGGCCGGTTATATCACCGGCACGGTGATACCGGTCGATGGCGGGTTGCGGCGGTATCAATTCTGAAACATTCCCGTCCTACATCGGCGCCATGACCACTTACGACCGCCTGATCCCCATCGATGGCACGAGCAACGTCCGTTGCGTCGGCGCCTACGCGACGCGCGACGGCCGACATGTGAAGCGCGGCCGTATCTTCCGCTCGGCGAACCTCGACGAGCTCAGCCCATCTGGTCGCGCGCGGTTCGACGCGCTGGATCTGGGCACCATCGTCGACTTCCGCGGCATCAACGAAGCCGCCGCCGCGCCGGCGTTCGCGCCGGGCGTGCGCCTGCACGCGCCGATCGAGCCGACGGTCGCCGAGGAATTGCGCCGACGCCGCGAGACACGACCGCTCGATGCCGCCGTCGCCGTGGATGTGATGGAGCAGACCTATCGCTGGTACGCGCTGGAGAAGCACGACGCGTTCGCCCGCATGTTCGAGCGTCTGCTGAACGCCGGCGACAAGCCCCTGTTGTTCCACTGCGCCGCCGGCAAGGATCGCACCGGCGTCGCCGCGGCGCTGATCCTCTCGGTGCTGGGCGTGCCGCGCGACGTCATCGTCCAGGACTACCTGCTGAGCAACGACCATTACGTGCCCAGGGTGTTGACGATCTCGGAGTTCCCCGACGAGGTGCGCGCCGCCTTGGTCAAGGTACGGCCATCCTTCCTCAACGCCGCGCTCGACACGATCGAAGGCCGCTGGGGCACCGTCGAGCGCTACCTCGAGGACACGATGAACATCGGATCCCGCGAGCGCATGGCGCTGGCGGCGGCCCTGACCGAGCCGGCGTAGCGCCCTCCGACCTCACCCTGAGGAGGCGCGCAGCGCCGTCTCGAAGGGTCGGCTACACACCCTGCCTGTTGCCCATGCTTCGAGACGGCCGCTGCGCGGCCTCCTCAGCATGAGGTAGGGTATTGTCGATCGTGCCTGATCAACCCGGTGCTTACGTCTATATCCTGCGATGCGCCGACGACTCATACCATGTCGGCTCGGCAAGGCTTGGCCTCGATCAGCGGCTCGCGGAGCACAACGCCGGGAGGTATGGCGGGTATACTGCGTCGCGCAGACCAGTGGCGTTGGTCTGGTCGCAACACTTCACCAACATCACCGATGCGATCACAGTGGAGCGCCAGATCAAGGGCTGGAGTCGCCGCAAGAAGGAAGCCCTGATCAGGGGCGACTATGAAGCGCTGAGGTCGCTCGCAAGCCGCGCAACAAGACCAACCTCATGCTGAGGAGGCCGCGCAGCGGGATAGTGTGCGGGGAGTTCAGCAAACGGCGAGAAGCCGGTGGCCATGGCATGTTGGTGATGTTCGACGTCACCGATCCTGTGGAAAGGAAGCACGCCATGACCAAGAAGGAAGGTAAGCCGGAGCTGCTGGATGTGAAAGCGCTGCTGTCGGCGGAAGAGGATTTTCTGCGGCCGCTGGTGGAGCGGGTGGTGCAAGCGGCGCTCGAGGCGGAGATGACGGAGGCGCTGGGAGCGGCCAAAAGCGAGCGCACGGCGGGGCGGCGGGGCTACCGCAGCGGCTACTACGAGCGCAACCTGATCACCCGTGTGGGGACGCTGGAGCTGCGGGTGCCGCAGGACCGGGAGGGTCGGTTCTCGACGGCGCTGTTCGAGCGCTACCAGCGCTCGGAGAAGGCCTTGGTGGCGGCGCTGGCGGAGATGTACGTGCAGGGCGTCTCGACGCGCAAGGTCAAGGCGGTGACCGAGGAGCTGTGCGGACATGAGTTCTCGGCGTCCTCGATCAGCGCGATCAATCGGACGCTGGACGAAGGGTTGCGGGCGTTCGCCGAGCGGCGGCTGGACGACGCTTATCCCTATGTGATCCTCGACGCGCGCTACGAGCGCATCCGCGAGGGCGGGGTGATCGTCAGCCAGGCGGTGCTGGTGGCGATCGGCATCGACTGGGAAGGCCGTCGCCAGATCCTGGCGGTGGAGCTGGCCAATCGCGAGAGCCGCTCGAGCTGGAAGGACTTTCTGGTCGGGCTGCGCCGGCGCGGCCTGCACGGCGTGCAGTTCGCGGTCTCCGACAATCATGCGGGGCTGAAGGCGGCGATCCGCGAGGCGCTGCCCGAGGCGGTGTGGCAGCGCTGCTACGTGCACTTCCTGAGGAACGCGCTCGATTACGTGCCGCGCAAGGTCGACGACGACTGCCTGCAGGAGCTGCGCTGGTTCTACGACCGGCGCGAGCTTGGCGAGGTTCGGCGCGACATCGCGACCTGGCTCGCCAGGTGGCAGGGCAAGTATCCCAAGCTCACCGCCTGGGTCGAGGACAACATCGAGGAGACGCTGAGCTACTACCGGCTGCCGCTGCCGCACCACAAGCACCTGAAGTCGACCAATATGCTCGAGCGGCTCAACCAGGAGATCAAGCGGCGCAGCCATGTGGTGCGCATCTTCCCGCACGCGCAGAGTTGCCTGCGCCTGGTGCGGGCTCTGGCGGCCGAGACGCACGAGAATTGGCTCGAGGGCCCTCGCTACCTCAACATGGAGCACCTGCGCGAGCATCAGAAGCAGATGCTGCGGCAGGCCGCATGAGCGCCGCCGACACCTCGTCCTCTCGCCCCGGTGGGTCCACAGGTACCCGCCGCGCGCGCCGCTGCGCCGGAGTCCGCAGCTCGCTTCGCGGCGCGCACGGCAGGCCCCTGTGGACTACCGGGACGAGCCCGCCGTCATGACCACTGGCCACATCGCCCTTCTGCTGAACTTGACGCACACAACTCGCAGCGGCCGTCTCGAAGCATGGTCAACCGACTCGGTGTGTTGCCCGCCCTTCGAGACGCGCCCTGTGGGCGCTCCTCAGGGTGAGGCTGGGGTCACACCGCCAAATATCGCCGCTTGACCTCGTCGTTGGCCTTCAGGCCCTCGATCGTATCGCGATAGACGATGTGGCCCTTGTCGATCACCGCGACATGGCTGGCGATACCCAGGCAGAAATGCATGTTCTGCTCGGCGACGACCAAGGTGACGCCCATCTCGCGCAGGCGGCCAATCAGCTCGCCGATCTTCTCGACGATGATCGGTGCCAGGCCTTCGCTGGGCTCGTCGAGCAACAGCACATCGGGATTACCCATCAAGGTGCGGGCGATGGTCAGCATCTGCTGCTCGCCGCCCGACAGGCGGCCGGCCATGCGGCCGCGCATCCCGGCCAGGATGGGGAAGATTTCGTAGACCCGCTCCAGGGTCCAGTCGACGCGGCCATCGATGCCTTTCTTGGCGCCGATGGTCAGGTTGTCCTCGACCGAATGCTCGGGGAAGACCTGGCGATCTTCGGGCACGAAGCCGATGCCGGCGCGCGCGATGCGATCGGGCGAGCGGCCGCGCATATCCTCGCCGGCCACCCGCACCGCACCGACGCGCGGCGGCGCCAGGCCGATGATCGCCTTCATCGTCGTGCTCTTGCCGGCGCCGTTGCGGCCCAGCAGCGCCAGTGACTGACCCCGCTCGACGTCGAGGGAGACGCCGAACAGGATCTGGCTGGCGCCGTAGAAGACGTCGATGCCCTCGACTTGCAGCACCACCGCGCTCATGCGGCCGCTCCGTGCGCCTTGCCGAGATAGGCCTCGATCACCTTGGGATGGCGGCGAATCTCGTCGGGCGTGCCCTCGGCCAGCACCGCGCCGTAGGACAGCACGCGCACCGACTGGGCGATGGCGAAGACGATGTCCATGTCGTGCTCGATGAAGACCAGGGTCATGCCGCCGGCCTGCCACAGGCGACGCACCGTCTCCATCATCTGCCAGCGTTCCTCCGGCCCCATGCCGGCGGTGGGCTCGTCGAGCAGCAGCACCTTGGGCTTCACTGCCAGCGCCAGGCCAATGTCGAGCAGCTTCTGGTCGCCGTGGCTGAGGTTGCGGCTGGGAACATCGGCCACGCGCGACAGCCCCAGCAGTTCCATCACCTCGGCCGCGCGCTTCCGCGCCTCGCCCGATGCGAAAAGCGTCAGCATGCCGCCTTCCTGCCTGAGGTGCGTCTGCGTCGCCGCCGACAGCGCATCGGCGACGCTCAGCGTGGGAAACAGGCTGGCGACCTGGAAGGCGCGGCCGATACCCCGCCGCACGATCTCGCGGCGCGAGTGGCCGGCGATATCCACACCGTCGAGCAGGATACGGCCGCTGGTCGGCGCGAACCGTCCGGTGATCAGGTTGAACAGTGTCGTCTTGCCGGCGCCGTTGGGGCCGATAACCGCCGACAGCGAGCCGGTCGTGAACTCCAGCGTGACGTCGCGGGTCGCCGCCACGCCGCCGAACGACTTGTTCAGGTTCTCGAGCTTCAGCATGGCATGCTCACGAATCCTTGCGCCGGGCCGCGTCGCGGCGCCGCTCGATCTGCTCGGCGACGACGTCGAGCAGGCCCTTGCGCAGACCCAGCACGAAGACCAGCACGACGATGCCCAGTACCAGCTCGGTGTGGCTGGTGTAGGCGACGATCACGTCGTTGAGCACGCGGAAGATCACCGCGCCCAGCAGCGGGCCCACGAACACGTTGATGCCGCCCATCATGATCATGAAGATCGCCTCGCCCGAGGTCGTCCAGAAGCCGAAATTCGGATAGGCCCCCGAGACGAACAGCGACAGCAGGATGCCGCCGACGGCGGCCATGCAGGCGGAGATCACGAAGCAGCTGAGCTTGGCGCGGAAGACGTCGATGCCGAGGAACGCCGCGCGCTCCTCGTTGTCGCGGATCAGGCGCAGCGTGTAGCCGAAGGGCGACACGACAATCTGGCGCATGATCAGCATGCAGATCATGAAGACGACGCAGCAGAAGATGTAGAGATGCATGCGGTCGGCCAGGTCGATGCCGAGGAATTTCGGCCTCGGGATGCCGCCCATCAGGCCCTGGTCGCCGCCGGTCACCGAGACCCAGGCGAGGATCACGTTGTAGATCAGCATCTGGAAGGCGAGCGTCAGGAAGGCGAAGTAGATCTCGTTGAGCCGTACGCAGATCGCGCCGATCACCAGCGCGATCACCGCCGTCGAGCCGACACCCAGCGCGAAAGCGGCGGGTATCGAGAAATGGCCGGATTGCATCGCCAGGCCGAAGGCGTAGGAGCCGGTGGCGAAGAACATCGCGTGGCCGAACGACACCAGCCCGGTGTAACCGACCAGCAGGTTCAGCGACATCGCCAGCAGGCCGTAGGCCATGGTGAACATGATGAAGTCGCGCGCCGCCGGGCGGTCGGTGACCAGCGGCACGAGCAGCAGCAGGACCAGCGCCAGACCGGCCCAGGCGTAGTCGCGCATGCGGGGGCTGAGCCTGTTCATCGGATTTCCCGCCCGAACAGGCCGCTGGGCTTGAAGATCAGCACCAGCGCCATCATCAGGAACATCGCGCCATCGACGAAAAGCGGGAAGCCGATCGAGCCGAAGGCGCGCGTCAAGCCCAGGATCAGCGCCGCGACGAAGGCGCCGACGATCGAGCCCATGCCGCCGATCACGGTGACGATGAAGGACTCGATCAGGATCGAGAAGCCCATGCCCGGTGTCAGCGAGCGCACCGGCGCGGCCAGCGCGCCGCCGATGCCGGCCAACGCGCTGCCCAGACCGAAGACGGCGGCGTAGTAGACGTTCACCCGGATACCCAACGCCGAGACCATCGGGCCATTGGCGGCCGCGGCGCGCACGATCTTGCCGAAGCGCGTGTAGCCGATCACGCCCCACAGCGCGATGCCGATGACGGCCGCCGTGCCGATCAGGAACAGGTAGAAGGGCGGGATCACGCCGCCGGCGATGCGGATCGGCGGCAGGCGGAACTCCACCGGCATGCCCATCGAGCGATAGCTCGGCCCGGCGATGATCTTCACCAGATCGTCGGCGATCAGCACCACGGCATAGCAGACGAGAAGCTGCATCAGCACATTGGAGCCGTAGACCTTGCTCATCAGCAGGCGCTCGAAGGCCACGCCGATCGCGGCGACGCCCAGCGCGGCCACGATCACGGCGAGGAAGTAGCTGCCGCTCAGCTGGTACATCGCATAGGCGATGTAGGCACCGGCCATGTAGAGCGAGCCATGGGCGAAGTTGGTGATCTTGAGCACGCCGAAGATCAGCGTCACACCCGATGCGATCAGGAACACCAGCATGCCGATGATCAGGCCGGAGGTGACCTGCGTCACCATGCACGAGCTCGTGCCGAAGCAGCGCAGCAACGCGTCAAAATCCAAAACGCTCTCCCGCCGTGGTCAGTACGCGGCCGGCGGCATCAGCCGCCGGTCCTCACGCGGTGATCGGCTCAGGCGAAACCCTGCTTCTTCTTCCACTGCTTCTCGAGCTCGTAGATCGGCTCCCAGCTCGCGGTGACGAAGTTGTCGACGTAGGGTTCCTTGGGCAGCGACGTGCCGTAGCCAATGACGTAATTGACCAGCGTGTTGTCCTCGGCGCGCATCGTGAGCGTGCCGTCGACGCCGAAGATCGACTTGATCTTCATGCCCTTCATCGCCTCGGCGAGCTTCTTGCCGTTGGTGTCGCCGTTGGTCTTCTTCAGCGCATCGACAACGAAGGTCGCCGCGACGGCATTCTCCCACGACCAGTTCGTCGGCATGTGCTTGTAGTTCTTGACGTACTCCTGGTACCAGGCCTCGTTCTCCGGTGTCTTCGGCACGGTCCTGTTGTAGCGGCCGCCGGAATGCACACCCTGCGGGAACTGCTTGACCTCGGTGATCACGCCGTAGTCGCCGAGGTTGACCATGAAGTTCTGCAGCTTGTCGAACAGGCCGTAGAGATTGCCCTGGTCGATGAAGGCCACGAGATCGCCGCCCCACAATGCCGAGTACATCGCGTCGGCCTTGGAGTTCAGCACCTTGGTGACGACCTCGGTGTAGTCCGGCTGGAAGAGCTTGGGCCAGGCTTCGTCGACCACCTGGATACCACCGTCGAAATACTTGGCGTACTCCATGAACTCCGCGGTGTTGGCGCGGCCATAGGCGTAGTCGGGTGAACAGGTCACCCACTTCTTGAGGTTCTTGGCCTTGGAGATCTTGGCCGCGTAGTCGCCACCGCCGATCGCGTCATGGATACCCTGCCGCGCGGAGCGGAAGGCCGTCGGCACGTGCAGCTTGGGATCCGCCGTCAGCGAGGAGGTCTCGGAGTTGGTGTGGATGCACAGCACGCCGATCTCGCGGATCACTTCGTGCACGGCAAAGGCGCCGCTCGACGCCTCGGCGTCGAGGATGATCTCGCAGCGGTCGTTGTTGATCAGGTCGCGCGTGACCTTGGCAGCTTCCTGCGGCGCGCCCTTGGAGTCGCGGACCACCAGTTCGATCTTGCGGCCGTTGATCCCGCCCTCGGCGTTGACCTTGTCGAACACCGAACGCAGCCCGCCGACGCTGGTCTGACCGACCAGCGCGACGCGGCCGGACAGGATGGTGGGCACGCCGATCTTGATCGGATTGCCGCCCTGCGCCTTCAGGATCGCCGGAAAGCCGGCGACAGTCGCGCCCGCAGCCGCGGCCTTCAGTACGCCACGACGCGAAAATCCTGTCCTCGCCATGATTCCCTCCCGAAACTGAGCGTGCACACGACCGGCTACGCGTTGTCCGGGATCATATGAACGCTTGTTCAGGCCGGGTCAATGCGCCGCCAGGCCGATGTCCTTGCTGACGATGCGCCGACGCTTGGCGTTGATCTCGCGCAGCATGATCATGGTTTCCTCGGCCACCGCGGCTCCGGGGATTTCCTCGCCGTCGCTCGCCAGCTCCTTCATGTCGACCCACACCGCGTAAAGCGGCCGCGTGCGGTCGGTGATGATGCCGGCGTGCAGCAGCGTCTTGATCAGCACACGGAAGATATTGGTGCCGTCGCTGAGCTGCTTACGGCGATCCTCGTCCGAGAACACCTCGCGCACGGCGTCGCGCACCCACTCCCAGTGCAGGCCGTACTTGCCGTAGATGATCTGCTTCTGCTCGGCATTGACCAGATTGAAGAACAGCACCTGGAAGACCTCGGCGGTCCAGTCCTCGACGCGCTGGTGCTCCTCCTTGGTGAGCTTGCCGATGGTGCGCTGCGCCCAGATGCGGCCGAAGCGGTGATGGAAGGCCTCGTCGCTCATCACCAGCTGCACCAGGCGGCGCAGCACGGGGTCGTTGGTCTGCGCGTTGAGCGTGGCGAAGGCACCCATGGCGAGGCCCTCGACCAGCATCTGCATGCCGACGATCTTGCGGTAAACCTCGGTCGTGGTGACCAGCTCGGTCAGCAGCTTGCCCACCGTGGCGCCCACCGGCAGCGGATCGCCCCAGCGCACGCCGACGTACTTGGTGAAGCCGGCGACGTGGCGAGCTTCCTCGCGGGCCTGGTTGGCTGCGTATTCCTGGGCGCCCGGATCGAGCAGGATGTGGCACAGGCTGGCAGAGAGCGAGAGCGCGCCCTGCTCGCCGTGCAGCAGGCTGCTCATCGTCCAGTGGGTGACGTCGTTGGCGAGCTGGATCTTCTGGCGGTCGTCCAACCTGTCGGCCACCGCGCTCTTGAGCTCCATGATGTTCTCGAGCGGCAGGATCGGCGTGGTCGCCATGTCGAAGGGCTGGCTGAAATCGATGTAGGTCGGATCCAGCGGGTCCCAGAAGTGATCGTGGGTCTGGGAAATGATGCGGTCGAAGGCATCGGATCGCCGGCCATAGCGCTTGATGGCGATCATCGCCGGGAAGTCGTCGCGGTCGACGGTGTCGTAGGCGGCGTCGTAGGTGATCTGGGCGGCGGCCATCGCGGGCTCCGGAAAGGGGTCTTGCGACAATCTGACTACAGCGTCATCTATCTGGAAAAAGCGCTGAATGACAGTGACTTGGTAGCGATCGCGATGACTCACAAGGGGTGGCGGCGGCGCGCCCCAGCGTGTTGCGCCTGATCGCATGCGCCTGCTAGAACCCGGCTTGAGAAACGGGTGCGGCGGGCCTCCTCCGCCGACGCCCCGGAGAGAGCCCCATGAGCCGCCGTCGCCGCCTCTACGAGGGCAAGGCCAAGATCCTCTACGAGGGGCCCGAACCCGGAACCATCGTCCAGTATTTCAAGGACGACGCCACCGCCTTCAACAACTCGAAGAAGGGCACGATCACCGGCAAGGGCGTGATCAACAACCGCATCTCGGAATATCTGATGACGCGGCTGAACGAGATCGGTGTGCCCACCCACTTCATCCGCCGGCTGAACATGCGCGAGCAGCTCATCCGGCAGGTCGAGATCATTCCGCTCGAGGTGGTGGTGCGTAACGTCGCCGCAGGCTCGCTGGCCGAGCGATTCGGCATCCCCGAGGGCCAGCAGCTGCCGCGCTCGATCCTCGAGTTCTATTACAAGAACGACCAGCTCAAGAACCCGCTGGTCACCGAGGAGCACATCACCTGCTTCGGCTGGGCGCAGCCGCAGGACATCGACGACATCGTGGCCCTGTCGCTGCGCATCAACGATTTCCTGTCCGGCCTGTTCCTCGGCATCGGCATCAAGCTGATCGACTTCAAGATCGAGTTCGGCCGGCTGTACGAGGACGAGATGGTCCGCATCGTGCTGGCCGACGAAATCAGCCCGGACTCGTGCCGGCTGTGGGACCTGAAGACCAACGAGAAGATGGACAAGGACCGCTTCCGCCGCGACCTCGGCAAGGTCGAGGAGGCCTACCAGGAAGTCGCGCGGCGGCTGGGCATCCTGCTCGACCCCGGCGCCGGCGACCATCGCGGCCCGACCACCGTGCAATAGGCCAGAGATCAATGGGTAGGAGACCATGAAGGCGCGCGTCCACGTCACGCTGAAGAACGGCGTCCTCGATCCGCAGGGCAAGGCGATCGGCAACGCGCTCAACCGGCTGGGCTTCCCCGAGGTCGGTGACGTGCGCCAAGGCAAGTTCATCGAGCTGGAGATCGCCGAGACCGACGAGGCGCGCGCCAAGGCCCGGCTCGAGGAGATGTGCCGCAAGCTGCTGGCCAACACCGTGATCGAAAACTACCGCATCGAGCTGGTGGCGTGAGCACGACGTGGGCAGGGTCGTCGTTCGCGGCCAGTCCTACGAATGGGACGACGAGAAGCGTCGCCGCACGTTGCGCAAGCATGGTGTGGATTTCGCCGACCTGCCAACCGCGCTCGAAGCCGACATGATCTATGAGGAGGATCCGGACCACTCGACGGACGAAGACCGCTGGCACGCCCTCACCTCGTGTCGAGGTCGGTTCGTCATGGTAGTCTACACGTGGCGCGAGGATTGCCTTCACATCATTACGGCGCGCTTCGCAACGCCGATCGAAACTGCCCGATACCTACAGCGATCATGAACACGCAGCGCAAGATCGACCCCGAGATTCCACCGACGGCCCGTGAGGACTGGGTTGGCGCATTCATCGGTGCCGGCCCGCGTCCACCTGCGCCCATCAGCGGCGGCATGGTGTTCCACCTTTATCGCTCCTCTGTTGACCACAGCCTCATCGTGGTAGCCGACGGAACCGCACCGACCAAATATGTGAACTGTCCGAACGGCGGCCGATGGCAGAGATTCAAGTCGTTTGCTGAAACCGGAACCCGGCGGGTCGACTTTTCCGAGAAGATCGCCAAGGCCGATATCCGCAAGCGTGGCTTCCATCTGATCCACGTCGCACCTGCCATTTCCGCCGCCGAGTGACGGAGTTCGAAGCCCTGCCATGAAAGCCGCCGTCGTCGTCTTCCCCGGCACCAATCGCGAGAACGATATCGCCAACGCGATCGCGCTGACGTCGGGCGCGCCGCCGGCCATGGTGTGGCATGGCGACAGCGAGCTGCCCAAGGTCGACCTGATCGTGATCCCCGGCGGCTTCTCCTACGGCGACTATCTGCGCTGCGGCGCCATGGCGGCGCACTCACCCGTCATGCGCGAGGTCAAGGCGCGCGCCGAGAAGGGCGTGCCGGTGCTGGCGGTGTGCAACGGCTTCCAGGTCGCGGCCGAGATGGGCATCGTGCCCGGCACCTTGATGCGCAACGCGCACCTGCAGTTCGTCTGCGGCGACGTGCATCTGAAGGTCGAAACCAGCCAGAGCCTGTTCACCAACCGCTACCAGCAGGGCCAGATCATCCGCGTGCCGGTCGCCCACGCCGAGGGCAACTACTTCGCCGATGACGACACGTTGAAGGCGCTCGAGGATCGCGGCCAGATCGCCTTCCGCTATTGCGGCGCCGATGGCGACCTGGCGGCGGGCAATCCCAACGGCTCGCTGCGCGGCATCGCCGGCGTCTTCAACGAGACCAAGAGCGTGCTCGGCATGATGCCCCATCCCGAGAACGCCATCGAGCCGCGCTTCGGCGGCACCGATGGCAAGGCCTTGTTCGAGAGCCTCGTCGCCGCGATCGCCTGAACCATGAACGCCCCCGAGAAGAACCCGCCGGTCAAGCTGCCCAACGAGCCGGTGATCACCCCGCAGGTCGTCGCCGAGCACGGCCTCGCCCCCGACGAATACCAGCGCCTGCTGCGCATCATGGGCCGCGATCCCACGATGGTGGAGCTGGGCATCTTCTCGGCGATGTGGAGCGAGCATTGCTCCTACAAGTCATCGAAGGTCTGGCTGAAGAAGCTGCCGACCCAGGCGCCGTGGGTGATCTGCGGACCGGGCGAGAACGCCGGTGTGATCGACATCGGCGACGGCCAGGCCGCCGTCTTCAAGATGGAGAGCCACAACCACCCCTCCTATATCGAGCCCTACCAGGGCGCGGCGACGGGTGTGGGCGGCATCTTGCGCGATGTGTTCACCATGGGCGCGCGGCCGATCGCCAACGTCAACGCGCTGCGCTTCGGCGATCCCGCGCATCCCAAGACGCGGCACCTCGTGTCGGGCGTGGTCGCCGGTATCGGCGGCTACGGCAACTGCATGGGCATCCCCACCGTCGCCGGCGAGACCAATTTCCATCGCGCCTACAACGAGAACATCCTCGTCAACGCGATGACCGTGGGCATCGCGCCCAGCAACCGCATCTTCTATTCGGCCGCGGCCGGTCTGGGTAACCCGATCGTCTATGTCGGCTCCAAGACCGGCCGCGACGGCATCCATGGCGCCACCATGTCGTCAGCCGAGTTCAGCGAGGACAGCGAGAGCAAGCGGCCCACGGTGCAGGTGGGCGATCCCTTCGTCGAGAAGCTGCTGCTCGAGGCCTGCCTCGAGCTGATGGCGACCGACGCCATCGTCGCCATCCAGGACATGGGCGCCGCGGGCCTCACGTCATCGTCGTTCGAGATGGCCGACAAGGGCGAGCTGGGCGTCGAGCTGCATCTCGATCGCGTGCCGATGCGCGAGACCGGCATGAATCCCTACGAGCTGATGCTATCGGAGAGCCAGGAGCGCATGCTCATGGTGCTCAAGCCCGGCCGCGAGGATATGGCGCGCAAGGTGTTCGAGAAGTGGGAGCTCGACTTCGCGGTCATCGGCACGCTCACCGACACGCGGCGCATGGTGCTGCGCTGGCATGGCGACGTGGTGGCGAACATCCCGATCCCGCCGGTGGTCACCGAGGCGCCGATGTACGAGCGGCCGTGGACCGAGACCAAGTTGCCGGCGACGCTATCCACCGCCGACGTGCCGGCGCCCAAGGACTACGGCGCGGCGCTGTTGAAGATGATCGGCTGCCCGGACCTCGCGTCGAAGGCCTGGATCTGGCGGCAGTACGATCACCTGATCATGGGCAACACCGCGATCCGGCCGGGCGGCGATTCGGCCGTCGTGCGTGTGGCCGCGAACAAGCCCAAGGCGCTGGCGATCACCTCGGACTGCACGCCGCGCTACTGCGCCGCCCATCCCGAGACCGGCGGTCGGCAAGCGGTGGCCGAGGCCTGGCGCAACCTCACCGCCGTCGGCGCGCGGCCGCTGGCCTGCACCGACAACATGAACTTCGGCAACCCGACCAAGCCCGAGGTGATGGGCCAGTTCGGCGGCTGCATCACCGGCATGGCCGAGGCCTGCCGCGCGCTCGACTTCCCGATCGTCTCCGGCAACGTCTCGCTCTACAACGAGACCGAAGGCCGGCCGATCATGCCTACGCCGGTGATCGGCGGGGTGGGCCTGCTGGCCGATGTCGAGGGCTGCGTCGACATCGCGCTGCGCGAGGCCGGCCTGGCGCTGGTGCTGGTCGGCGACACCAAGGGCCATCTCGGCCAGTCGATCTTCCTGCGCGAGATCCATGGCCGCGAAGAGGGCGCGCCGCCGCCGGTCGATCTCGCGGTCGAGCGGCGCAACGGTGACTTCGTACGGGAACAGATCGGTGCCGGCCATTTCGCGGCCTGCCATGACCTGTCCGACGGCGGCCTGCTGATCGCCCTGACCGAGATGGCGATGGCGGGCGCGACCGGCGCCACGATCGAGGCCCCCCAGGACATCGCCCCGCATGCCTGGCTGTTCGGCGAGGACCAGGGCCGTTACCTGGTGGCGACCCCCCAAGCCGACGCGGTGATCGCTGCGGCCGCCAAGGCCGGGGTGCCGGCCCGGCGCATCGGCACGTCGGGCGGCGGCGCATTGACGGTCGAGGGCCTGATGGCCATATCGCTGAGCGAGTTGCGCCGTGCCCATGAGACCTGGCTGCCGGCCTACATGGCCGGCGAGGCGGCCTGAAGGACCCGATCGATGCCCATGGCTTCCGACGACATCATCAGCCTGATCAAGGCCGGCCTACCCGACGCCGAGGTGAGGATCGAGGACCTGGCCGGCGACGGCGACCACTACTCGGCGACGGTCGTGTCCAAGGCCTTCGCTGGCAAGTCCCGGATCCAGCAGCATCAGATGGTCTACGCCGCTCTGGGCGGCCGGATGGGCGGGGAACTGCACGCCCTGAAGTTGACGACCATGGCGCCCGGGGCCAGTTAGGGTACACTGGGCATACAGGATCCACAGGAGACAGCGATGAGCGATGTCGCCAACCGCATCAAGGAAGAGGTCACCACCAACGATGTGGTGCTATTCATGAAGGGCACGCCGGTGTTCCCGCAATGCGGCTTCTCGGCCGCCGTGGTCGAGGTGCTCGACCACATGGGCGTGCGCTTCAAGGGCGTGAACGTGCTGGTCGACCCGGCGATCCGCCAGGGTATCAAGGAATTCAGCGACTGGCCGACGATCCCGCAGCTCTACGTCAAGGGCGAGTTCATCGGCGGCTGCGACATCATCCGCGAGATGTACGAGACCGGCGAGCTCGAGCAGGTCTTCAAGGACAAGGGCGTCTCGGTCCAGCAAGCCGCCTAGCGCGCCGCGCGCCGCCTTCCGACAACAAAGGCCGCCCCCGAGGGCGGCCTTTTCGTGCGGGCCGATGACGGCGGTGCCTGTTTTCCCCGCCGCCCGCCGATCCGTCGCGTGGGGTTACGACGAACCGGCTGTGCCGCCGTGGGGCTGTCCATTCCATCGCCGCGGCGTTCCTGTCGGCGGCGGCCGTCCGCCGTCCTGCTGACCGCCATTCATCGACGCTGGCGGACGCATGCCCTGCTGGCCGCCAGCGCCACCCTGGCCGCCGCCCATGCCCTTCGGCTGGCCACCGCCCTCGCCGGGACGCGCGTCGGCGGCGCCGATCGCAAGGCATGAAGCGATGGCCAAGGCACCGCCCGCGAGCAGACCGCGCGCGAGGAGCGTGGCGCGCCGATCAGGGGCGGGCCGTTCGATGTACAGAGACACGAGAGAGACTGTCGGGCTGTTGTCGATGACCAGATCGCATGACCGATCGGCCAGACAGCAGGGGCGCGAAAGCCCACGTGCAGCGCGCGGGAATAATCACGATGCTGCCGCGATCGAACAGCGCGCAAAGAAGAAGGCCGCTCTGAGAGCGGCCTTCGATGAGTGATCGATCGTCTTGCGTCAGCGATGGCCCGGAGCATCCGCGGAATGGTGGTGCGTTTCGGGGTTGGTCGCGTGGTTGGCCTCATGGCCGACACCCGGCGCGCCGCCGTTCGGGCCGCCTCGCCCTTGGCCGGAGTGGCCGGTGTTGGTCTGCCCAGGGCTAGCGTGTCCGGCGTTGCCCGGTCCCGAATTGGCGGACGGGCCGGAATTGCCGCCATTGCCGCCACTGCCGGGACCGGAGTTGCCCGAGCCAGAACCACCGCCGCTACCGGGGCCGGAGTTGCCGCTGCTGCTGCTGGCGCCGCCGCTACCACCACCACCACCACCACCGCCTCCGCCACCTCCGCCGCCGCCGCCGCCGCCACCGCCTCGCGCATCGGCGGACGCGATGGAGATCGTGGCGCCGTCATGCGTAGGCTTGAACCCGTAGGGCGCGACGCTGAGCGCGGTGGCGAGCACCGCTAGCAGCACGGGCTTCGAGAGGGCGGTCGATCTGGAAATCACGACGTTGAGAGTCATGTCTTGCCTCCTGCCTTGTGGGCGACTGGCACGCACACGAACGCCGCACCGGTCATCCTGAAAACAGGCGAGGAGGGATTTGCGTCCCAAGCCCCGAGTCAGCGGACGATATGCCAAAGACCCTTGTCGTCGCGGCAGGCTAGTCGATTGACGACCAAGGCCGTGCTCGGCAACTGCGTCGTCTCCTCGAACTCGCGACACATCATGCCGTTGCGCGCCAGGTATGTGCGCAACGGCTCGATCGTGCCGGAGACGCCCGCCGTCGCGCCACGCCAACCCACGCGCACGCGACTACGTGCGGTCTCCAGCGTGCGAAGCCGCGCCTCATCCGCGATGGCCTGGTCGGCCGGTGCCAGCGGTGCGCGCGCGACTTCCTGCGCCACCGCGGCCGACGCCGCGATTGTCAGCGCCAGCGCCGCTGCCGCAAGGCGCGAGAACTCGAACACGCGCCCGCCTACCGTTTCGGTGGCGGAGCCCCGGGTGGATCGCTCCACCGGCGCGCGATGAGGTCGGCTTCCTCCTTCGGTGTCAGGTCACGCGCAACGGGTGACACATCGCCGATACTGCCGGGGCCGCCACCTGGGCCTGATCCACCCGGTCCCGATCCAGGACCCGCGCCCGGCCCCGAACCGGAACCACCGCTACCTGGCCCACTGTTGCCAGAACCACCAGGCCCCCCCGGCCCGCTTGGCCCTCCCGGACCACTGTTACCGCCGGAGCCGCCACTACCGCCGCCACCGCCGCCGGAGCCGCCACTGCCGCCGGAGCCGCCACTGCCGCCGCCGGAGCCACCACCACCACCGCCTCCGGAACCGCCGCCACTACCACCACCACTAGCAAGGGCGACCGACGCCGACACACCCAGCGCCGCGGCAAGCAGCAGGGCCAGCACACCGCGCCGTCGTGTCGGCGTGCGGACGAGCTCGGAGTAGGCGCTATCGCTGTCCATGGACGTCTCGTCGAATGAAGCCATGCGGACTCTACGACCGCTTCCTTGCGAATACCATTACCTGGGCAGGCTTTGACGAGGCGACAACAGCTCACGCGACCGCCACGTCCCGACGATCGAAGAAATAGTTCTGTTGTTGTCCAGTCGCCACGGCGCGACACTGGCGGTGGAAACGCGTGGTCCCGACGCCGACGATGAACAAGGAAACCTGGACGGCGATGACCGCGTTGCAGCCGCGTCTGCGGCGCTTCGCGTACGGGCTCACCGGTTCGCTCGACGAGGCCGACGACCTGGTGCAGGCCGCGTACGAGCGGGCCATCAGCCGCATCGCCCAGTGGCAGGCGGGTACGCGTCTCGACAGCTGGATGTACCGCATCGTGCAGACCATCCACATCAACCGGCAACAGGCCAACCGCGTGCGCGGCGCGCATCTGCAGCCGGTCGACCCGGACACGCTCACCGCGCGCGACACCGCGCGCGCGCTGGAAGCCAGCATCACGCTGGCCAAGGTCCGCGGCTTCATCGGTCGCCTGCCCGAGGAGCAGCGCGCGGCGCTGCTGCTGGTCGCGGTCGAGGGCCTCTCCTATCGCGACGCCGCCGAGGTGCTCGACCTGCCGGTCGGCACACTCACCAGCCGCGTCGCACGCGCCCGTGTCGCGCTGCGCGATTTCGTCGACGGCTCGACCGTCCAGACCGCCACAGGAGGCGGACACTCATGACGACATACGACGACGCCACCCTGCTGGCCTATCTCGACGGCGAGCTCGCCGGCGCCGAAGCCGAGGCGCTCGAAGCCGATCTCGCGCGCGATACACGCCTCGCCGAACGCCTGCAGGCCTTCGCCGGCAGTGGCGCCTTGCTGCACGCGGCGCTGGCTCCGGCCACACATGGCAATCTGCCGCCACTGCCCCAGCCCGACTTCACGGAGCGTTCCGTCACGAGTTGGCGACGCTTCGCGCCGCATGCCGCCATCGCCGCGAGCGTCGCGCTGCTGATCGGCGCCGGCCTGGGCTTCGGCACGGGCGAATTCCTCGCGCGGCGCAACTTCGAGCTGGCGAGCGAACAGCGCGCGCGCGATACGGCGTTGGCCGAGGCGACGCTGCGGCGCGCGCTTGAAACGCAGGTGAGCGGCACGCCGGTAAGCTGGGAAAACCCCGACAGCGGCGCCTCGGGAATGGTGAAGCCGACACGCACCTTCAAGAACCAAAGCGACCAGTTCTGCCGCGAATACGAGCGTGTCGAGACCATCGGCGCGCGTCGCGAGACGATAAGCGGCATCGCCTGTCGCGGCGACGACGGCCAGTGGCGCACGCGCGCGGTGTTCTTTCGCGATTGAGGCACGGCGCTCACGACGGCGCCTCGGAAAAGTTTCGGCCCGCCAGCGCGGCCTTTTCGTTTGGCGACTGGCCGAGCCGTCGCGTCCCGATTACGCATGAATAAGGCACTTGCGGCGGCAACGTGGCGACTCATCCGTCACGCTTCGACACGCAAATGCCCCCTTGCTGCCAGCAACCCCATCGCCTCCATCACCATTTATCTCCTGATCGCTCGCGAGCAGCGGGCAGTAGAAAGGGAGTTGTCCCATGACCTCGATGAAGAAGATTCTGCTTGCCGGCGCCGGCGCGGCCTTGATCGCTTTTAGCGCGGCGCCGGTGCTGGCCGCGGGCCCTTTGATGCCCATCAATAGCGATAGGACGGCCGTAGAGAAGACCGACTATCGCTGGGATGGCCGTCGCTGGGTGTGGCAGGAGCCGCCGCGCTACTACCACGCGCCCCAATACTACGCCCCGCGCTACGGACGCGACTACTGGGGTGACCGCGACGACAACCCGCCGGGCGCGCGCGGTGGTCCAGGCACGAACTGGGAAAACCCGCCGGGCCCGCGCGGTGGGCCGGGCGCCTCGCCTGATCGACGGTACTACTACTATCCGACCCCCTACTATCGCCAGCCGATCTACCAGTAGCTAGTCGGGTACGCGGCGCCTCGGCGATGATCATCGGCGGGGCGCCGTCGCGTCAGGCCGCCATCTCGAGGATCGCCTTGATGTCGCCGGGCCCGTTGATCTTGCGCGGGTTGGTGTAGGTCCAGCGATCGTGCATCGTGTTCTCGGCCAGCAGGTCGAACTGGCCTGGCTCGACGCCGACGTCCTTCAAGGTGCGCGGCAGGCCGAGCCCGCTGATCAGCTCGTGCAAAGCATCGCCGGCATCGACACCGGGTCGGCCCAGCGCCTCGCTGACCAGCGCCTGACGCTCGGCGTTCACCGATTTGTTCCAGCGCATCACGTAGGGCAGCATCACGCACGAGGTGTAGCCATGCGGCACGCCGGCGGTGCCGCCGAGGATATGGCCGATGGCGTGGCTGGCGCCCTTGTCGACGCCGGCCTGCGATCCCACCACCGAGAGCCACATGCCCATCAGGCAATCGAGCCTTGCGGCCATGTCGGACTCATTGGCCTTCACGCCGCGCAGGCCGCGGCTCAGCAGCTTCAGCGCGTGGATGTCGGCGGCTTCGGAATAGGCGTTGCAGCGCGGCGAGCAGATGTCCTCCGCCGCGTGGTCGACGGCGCGGATGCCGCTCGACAGGAACAGCCAGAGCGGCGTGTGCACCGTGGCCGCGGAATCGAGGATCACGACACGCGGCACGTGCAGCGGATGGAAGTACGATTCCTTCTTCTTCGTCGCGGTGTCGGTGCAGCCCGCGCCGGCGTTGAACTCACCGGCTGACAGCGTGGTCGGCACGGCGACTTGGCGCACCGTTGGCGCTTTCACCGGCTTGCGCGTCGGCGGATCGGCGTTGGTGACGCGCTTGTAGTCGTCGAGCTGCTCCGGCCTCGTCACGTCGTTGGCGAGACAAAGCTGGATCATCTTGCCCGCGTCGGTCACCGAGCCGCCGCCCACCGTGGCGATCAGATCGGCGCCGGCCTCGCGCGCCGCGTTGGCGGCGGCGACGCAATCTGTGCGCGGCGTGTGCGCGGCGATGCGATCCCAGGTGCCGGCGTGGCGGTTGCCCAGCTTGCCGGCGACGTTCCTGACCACATCTGTGGTGCGGTTGAGCGTGCCGCTGGCGACGATGAAGACCTTGTTGGCGCCGATACGCGCCGTTTCCTCGGCCATCGCCTCGGCGGAGGGTTTGCCGAACACCACCTGATCCATGTGTGGATAGCGATAGACGCCACTCGTCGCCATGCGTTCCTCCCGTCTCTTGCCGGTTGTCATGCCGAGCGGCGCGAGCCTGCGGCGGCGACACGACGCATGCAAGCGGTTTGACGTCCCGCCGACTCCCGCTGTCCCGTTGGTCCAGATTGCTCGCCTCGCATACTATCCAGGTGCCACCTATCCCCGTATCCGCGGCTACACCATGAAGACGACAGTCAATTTCAGGTCGAAAGCGTTCCCGAAGTATCCGAACGAAGACGACGAGATCGTGAATGCGAATTGCTGGGGAAAGCGCCTGGCGGAGTTCGTTCGCGATGGTCTGCCGCGTTTCGGCGTTCAGACCACCGGGATCCTCAACGAGGACTGGGGATGGCTCGTGAGCATAAAGAACGATGGCTTCCCGCTCTGGATCGGGTGCGGCCCGATCGACGACCCCACGGAAGAGGATGGCGAGGGACAGGCCGTCGGGGCGACGCAGGTCGATGATGCCACCGAGTTCGTTGTATTCGTGGCCGCCGAACCGGGATTTCTTCAGCGCTTGCTCAAGCGCGTCGACACGAAGCCCGCTTTGGACCGGACGACCGACGCGCTTCGTCGCCTGCTGGAGTCCTCACCGGACATCACGGATGTGGTGTGGAGTGACGACGCCCGACAGCGATGATCGGCGCCGGCCCCATATTGGACGTGGCCACAGGGCATCAGCCTGATATCGTCCTGATGAGGCACCACGACAGGAGACGGACCATGTCGTTCATCGGGAATGTCGTGCGATCGGCCGCGGCCGGCGCGATAGCGCTGACGCTCGCCGTCGCGGCGCAGGCGCAAACGACGCTACGGGTCGTCGCGCACTCGGACCTGAAGATCCTCGATCCGATCTGGACCACCGCCTACATCACGCGCAACCACGGCTACCTGATCTACGACACGCTGCTGGGCCAGGACGAGAAGCTCGAGATCCGCCCGCAGATGGCCGAAAAGTGGACGATGAGCGACGACAAGCTCACCTGGACCTTCACCCTGCGCGACGGGCTGGAGTTCCATGACGGCCAGCCGGTGACATCGGCCGATGTCGTCGCTTCGCTCAAGCGGTGGGCCGATCGCGATTCGATGGCCCAGCAGCTGTGGACACGCGTCGCCGAGATCACGGCGATCGACGCCAAGAGCTTCAAGCTGGTGCTCAAGGAGCCCTACGGCCTGGTGATTGAGACGCTGGGCAAGCCGAGCTCCCTGGTGCCTTTCATCATGCCGGCACGCGTCGCGGCGACGCCGTCGAACCAGCAGATCAAGGATTTCACCGGCTCCGGTCCGTTCATCTTCAGCGGCAAGGACTGGAAGCCGGGCGACAAGGTCGTCTACGTCAAGAACCCGAAGTACAGGCCGCGCAACGAGCCGCCCTCGGGCATGGCCGGCGGCAAGGTGGCCAAGGTCGACCGCGTAGAATGGCTGGCGATCCCCGATCCGCTCACCGCGGTCAACGCGCTGCTCGCCGGCGAGGTCGATATCATCGAGGTGCCACCGCCCGACCTGTTCCCGATCCTGCAGAAGGACAAGAACATCGCGCTCTATGGCTGGAATCCACTGGGCAGCCAGATCATCGGCCGCTTCAATCACCTGCATCCGCCCTTCAACAACGTGAAGGCGCGGCTGGCGGCGTTCTACGCCACGGCGCAGATCGACTATCTCGAGGCTCAGGTCGGCGACAAGGACATCTACTTCGAGTGCAACGCGCCGCTGACCTGCGGCAACCCGCACACCAAGACCTATGGCGATCTGCTGCTCAAGCCAAACCTCGAGAAAGCGCGCGCGCTCCTGAAGGAGTCGGGCTACGACGGCACGCCCATCGTGCTGATGCATCAGACCGACCTGCAGTCCTCGAACCGCCTCGCGCCGGTGGCCAAGGCTCAGCTCGAGCGGGCGGGCTTCAAGGTCGACATGCAGTCGATGGACTGGCAGTCGGTGGTGTCGCGCCGAGCCAAGAAGGAGCCGCCGGCGCAGGGCGGCTGGAACATGTTCTTCACCACCACGGTGGCGGTCGACGCCGCCAACCCGGTGGCCAACGCCTTCACCCATGGCGGCTGCGACAAGGCATGGTTCGGCTGGCCGTGCGACGAGGCGCTCGAGAAGCTGCGCGCTGACTATTCGCGCGCGACCGACGAGGCGGCCAAGAAGGACCTGGCGTTCAAGATCCAGGACCGCGTGATGGAGCAGGCGCATTTCCTCGTCGTCGGCCAGTACAAGGCCTTCGGCGCCTATCGCAAGGACAGCGTCAACGGCTGGCTGCCGGGCCCGGCGGCGGTGTTCTGGAACATCCAGAAGAAGGGCAACTGACGCTCAGGCGCGTATGTCGACGCCGAGGTGCCGCAGGTACCAGGCGTAGGTTCTTGCCAGCCCGTCGCGCAGCGATGTCGAGGCGCGCCACCCCATGGATCTGAGCCGCGTCGAGTCGACCAGCTTGCGCGGCGTTCCGTCCGGCTTGCCGCGGTCGTAGCGTAACGCGCCGCCAAAACCGATGACCTCGGCGAGGGTCGAGGCCAAGTCGCCGATCGAGATCTCTTCGCCCGAGCCAATGTTGATGTGCATCTCGTCGGAGTAGCGGGTCACCAGGAAAACCAGCGCATCGGCGAGATCGTCGACATGGAGGAATTCGCGCAGCGGGGTCCCCGTGCCCCACAACTCCACGGCGGGCGCGTTGCTCGATTTGGCCGCGTGGATCTTCGCCATGAGCGCCGGGATGACGTGCGCGGTGGTGAGATTGAAGTTGTCGCCAGCGCCGTAGAGATTGGTGGGTTGCGCCGCGATGAAGTCGCAGCCGTACTGGCGTCGGTAGGCAGCGCATAGCTTCAGGCCCGCGATCTTGGCGATGCCGTACCATTCGTTGGTGGGTTCGAGCGGACCGGTCAGCAACGATTCTTCAGCGATCGGCTGTGGCGCCAGGCGCGGATAGATACAGGTCGAGCCCAGGTAGAGCAGCTTCTCGACCCCAGCGACGCGCGCCGCCTCGATCAGATTGCTGCCGATGGAGAGGTTGTCGTAGAGGAACTCCGCCGGGCGCGTGGAATTGGCGAGGATGCCGCCTACGGTCGCGGCGGCGACGATCACGCATTGCGGACGAACGCGCCGCATCCAGTCGAAGACAGCCGCCTGGTGCCGCAGATCGACTTCGGCACGGGTGGCGGTCACCACGGTACAGGACTCGCCCGCCAACCGCCGCAGCAACGCGCCACCAACCATGCCAGTGTGGCCGGCGACATAGACCTTCTTCCCGGCCAGCGAGTAGGCGCCCGTCATCGTTGCGATTCCTGTAAGCCGAATTCCTTGGGCGCCAGATCGAGATCGCCAGCAACTATCATCTTCACCGTCTTTGCATGCGGCGGCAAAGATGGCGTAATTCGTTTGCCCGGGAAAGCCGCGCCTAAGGTGAGGGCGCAAGAGGCGCCCGTGCCGCCCATTCGGGTACGCCACTGATCAGCGCGGCCGCGAGATCGCCGCCGCCGACCCCCGGCATGTCGAGCCCCAGCGCGGCGATGTGGTGGTCGATCCGCGCCGGCAGGTCCGGCGAGTCGAGCCGCAGCCCATGCAGGGCCGCCGCAAGCCTTGCAGGCCCGTCGATCGGCAAGCAGGTGAAGTCGCCGGCGAGATCCAGATCGACCAGCACGCCATCGCGCGCCAGCGCCCGCAGCCGCAATAGTCCACCCGGCGCCTTCCAGTCGATCTCGACCAGCGCCGCGCCAGCCATGAGCTTCACGCCCTCGGCAATCGCGCGCCGTCCGCGCTTATGCGTCCAATCCGGGTCGAGAAGCGACACCGCGCGCCGTTCGATGGCCATTCGCTCGTCCTCGCGGGCCTCGCTCCGCTTCGGATCGGCGTCAAGGGTCCGCGACAGGTGGCTCAGCAAAGTCTCGATCACGCGCTCGCGCGATGGCGGGGTGCCCAACTCGCGGCACAGGCTGGTGATGTAGTCGGCCAGCGAGGTCCGCAGCTTGTCGCGGAACTTCTCCGACGGCACCCGTAGCGCCCGCGCCATGCGCTCAGCATCGAAGTCGAACAGGATCATGCCGGCGAACACCACGGCCTCGCCGATCGCCGCGATGGCCGAGCCGCCGATCTTGCGGCCATCGACATGGATGTCATTCAGGGCGCGGTACTCGGCGGCCACGCCCAGCGAACGGTAGGTCTCGACCAGCGGCGCGATGAAGCGGGGATAGAGCGCGGCCGCGCGCCCCGCCGCCAGCTGGCGGGGATAGATGAAGTGGACAAAGAGATGTGACGCGTCGAGCAGGACGGCGCCGCCGCCGGCTTCGCGGCGGATGACCGGCATGTGCTCCGCCGCGCACCATGCCTCGTCGACTTCCTGCGCCACGTCCTGGTGGAAGCCGACGCAGATATAGGGCGCGTCGGGGTTCGACAGCGTCATGACGGGATCGTCGGCCGCGCCCATGGCGTCGGCGACGCCGTGCCATATCGCCAGCGACTTGACAGGCGAGACGGAGCCGAAATCGAGCACCCGCAGCGCAGACATGCTAGCCTCGGGCCATGAAGAAGCTCGTGATCGTGATGGTCAACACCGATCCGCGCAACGGCGAGGAACTGGGCGCGCCGTTCTATCAGGCCGCCGTCGCGGCAGCGATGGACTACGAGGTCGAGGTGATCTGCACCGCCACCGCCGGCCGGCTGCTCAAGCGCGGCGTGGCCGAGACCCTGCACGTCAAGGCTGGCGCCAAGACCACGGTCTACGACTTCATCAAGGAGGCGCACGAGAACGGCGCCAAGCTCTATGCCTGCTCCAACAACCTCGAGCTCTTCGACATGACCAAGGACGAGCTGATCCCGGAATGCGCCGGACTCGTCGGAGCCGGCTATCTGGTGCAGAAGATCATGGAAGAAGACTGCCGCGTGCTGACCTACTGACACGCATTCGCTGTCGTCCCGAGCGTAGCGAGGGATCCAGGCCGACCCTAGATCCCTCGCGGTGCTCGGGATGACCGTCGCGACGGAAAGCGAACCATGGCCGATGTGAAGGGCTGCGAGCTGCCCGACGATCTCTGGTACGACGCCGAGAACATGCTGTGGTACCGACCTGAGGCGGACGGGTTGGTACGCGTCGGCCCAACCCGCATCGCCGTCGCGATGGGTGGCGAGGTGGTAGGCGCGACGCCCAAGCGCGCCGATCGCCACCTAGAGCCCGGCCAGGCCTGCGCCGTGATCGAAGCCGGCAAGTATGTCGGCCCGGCCAAGATCGCCTTCGCCTGCGAGGTGGTCGAGAGCCACGAAGAGCTGATGGACGATCCCTCGCCGGTCAATCGCGATCCCTACGGCGAGGGCTGGTTCGTGCTGGTGCGGCCCGACGATTGGGCGGCGGCGAGCGCGGCGCTGCTCTACGGACCCGCGGCGATCGAGCCATTCCTCGCCAAGATGGCGGCGGAGGAGTTCGAGGGCTGCGAGGGCGCCGTCGCTGCCGGCTAGGCCGGATCGAGTCGAAGCGGCCTGCCCTTGCGGTCGAAGAACGCGCCTTCGTTGATCGTGGCGTGATCCTCGATCAGGCGATCCTGCGCCTGCTTCAGGCGAAAGCGCGCCTGGCCGTCGGGCAGCGGGCCGCCGTTGGGCGCCGTGGCGGGAAAGATCGCGACCGCGTCCCACTGCAGCTTCGAGCGGTCGAGCATGTCCCGGAAGTCGCGCCACGCCATCTCATTGCCGATCACGTTGGCGTAGGACGAACCCAACGGCCAGATCGTGGCGCGGTCGCGCTTCACCAGGATCAGCAGCGCGGTGAAGCCCTTGGTGCGCGCGAAGGTGTCGCGCAGCCAGGCGTCGAAGGCGGCCGACATGTCAGAAGTCGACCAGCGGCGTAAGGCTGGGCACGTCGCGCGCGATCAGCGAGGTGAAGGCCGCGCCGAAGCGTTCGGCGTACCATGCCTCAAAGCGCGTGAATGCCAGCGCCACGTCGACCGGCTTGCCGTCGGCCTCGGCGGGATGCTCGGCGAGCCAGGCCTCGTCGGCGACTGTGCTGAGCCGCGTGCGGACTTCGTCATAGGCCGCGTCGGTCGACGACCAGCCTGTCATATCGCAGAGCGTCGTGACGCCGGCGTCGGTCGCGCTCGTGCGGTCCTCGCCAGCGGCGACCGACTTGGCCAGCGCGTCGATCAGCCCGACCCGGCGATAGGCGAGCACGCGCGCCTGCTCCAGCGCCGCCAGCCGGTCGCGCGACTCGGTGCGATAGGCGGCCTCGATCCGCGCCGCCTCCTCCGCGCGCCGTCGCAAGTCGTCGACAAAGGCCGGCATCGTGGTTCCTCTCCTCCCTTACCTTCCCGCGGAGGGGAAGGTGGCAGCGCGCAGCGCTGACGGAAGGGGGACGTCGAAGACGGACTCCTCTGTTCGTCTTCGACATCCCCCTTCCGCCCTTCGGGCACCTTCCCCCTCCGGGGTAAGTGAAGACCTTACGCGCCATCGCCCGCCGCGATCAGCCGCTCGCCTTCGGCGCGCTCGGCCTCGCTCAGCAGCGGAGACACACGCAGCAGGAAGCCCGCCGCCACCTCGTTACCACGGCGCTGCGCGCGTGCCAGCCAGCGATAGGCGAGCATCTGATCCTGAGGAACGCCCAGACCCATGTGATAGGCGGCGCCGAGCATCGCTTGGGCCTCGGTATCGCCCAGCCGCGCCGCCTTGGTGAACCACGCCGCCGCCGCCTCTGGATCGCGCTCCACGCCTTCGGCGTTGTGGAAGATCTGGCCCAGCCGAGCCATCGCCGAGGCACTGCCAGCGGCCGCGGCCGCTTCGGCCCAGCGTCGCGCCACCGCCACGTCGCGCTCCATGCCGACGCCCTCGTAGGCCATCCAGCTCAGCATGTTTTGCGCCTCGGTCTCGCCTGCCTCGGCGGCGCGCGCATACCAGCGCGCGGCCTGCGTCAGGTCGCCGTCGGTGCCGCGGCCCTCGTAGTACATCAGCGCCAGATTCTGCTGCGCCACGGCGTCTCCGGCCTCGGCGGCGATGCGGAACCAGCGCACCGCCTCGTCGTCGTCGTGCTCGACGCCAACACCGCCGGCGAACAGGCCGCCCAGATTGGCCTGCGCGCGCGCCACGCCGCGATGCGCCAGCGCATGCCAGAGGTCGAAGGCGACGCCGATATCGCCGGCATCGAAAGCGGCGCGCGCACGTGCCAGCGCCGCGTCGACCGGTTCGCGACCGGCCATCCATTTGCGCAGCGCGCCGATCACGCGGTGGTCGCGCTGAGTGGCTCGGGCGCCTCCTCGTCCTGCGGCATCAGGTACCAGTTCAGCCGCGCGCGCCGCCAGCCGGCTTCGCTGACGAGGAGATCGAGCGGCAGGGTCGCGAGATCGTCGGCCACCGGATCGAGGTCGGGCGCTTCCTCGCGGTAGAGCGCCTTGGTGTAGGTGTGGCACTCGTCGCAGGTCTCGGCGCGCACGGCCTTCGAACCGCCCTCGATATGGTGGTAGGCGATGCCCTTGGTCGAGACGCAATGGGCACACTGGATGCGGGTGTAGTTCCAGTGCGTCTGGCACAGGCCGCAGCACAGGAAGCGCGAGCCTTGCCGGCCGGCGGCCGCCTCGATCACCGAGGCCAGCGCGGTCGAGCCGCAGACCGGGCAGAGGTTGCGCGGCTCCAGCGGCGCCGGCGCCGCCGGGTCGAGCGCCGCCGCCATGCGCGCCCAATGCAGTTCCAGCGCCGCCGCGACCAGTGGCAGTTCGGCCATGTCCCACGGTTCGTGCTCGTCGCGCAGCAGGCGATCGGCCAGGGCGTCGATCGACTTGTCGTCACGCGCGGCGAAGGCGGCCAGCGCGTTCGCGGCCGCCTCGGGCATCGTCACGCCCTCGAGCGCGCTCGCGAGCGCGCGCGCGCCCGATACGAACGAGGAGTCGCGCGCCCAGGTGAGCCGCTCGATCAGCGCGAAGCCGTGCGCCTTGCAGAAAGCGACGTGGTCATCGCCGGGCGGCGTGCCTGGAGGCAACGCGACCGCGGCCTTGTGCTGGGCGCGCGCGATATCGGCGACAAAGCGCAGAAACGGCTCGAGCGGGTTGCCCGGCGCCAGCGCGTCGAGCCGCGCCGCGCGCGCTGCGAAGAGCGTGGCGATGTCGGGCAAGCGAACGAAGGGCGGCGCCGCGATCTGGCCGATATCGACCGGATCGGGGACGACGCGTCCTTTGAGACTCACTTGGTCTTGCCCACTTCCTCACGCAGCCACTTGCGGTGATGGCGCCACGCCCAGCCGCCGGTGACCGAACCGCGCGTCATGCCGCGGATCGTGCCGCGGATCCAGATCGCGGCGTAGATGTGGGTGATCACCACGATCAGCAGCAGCACCGCGGCGGCGGCATGCACGACCACCGCCAGGCGCTTCTGCTCGATCGTGGTGTACTCGCCGAACTGCGAGTCCCACATGGCGAGCCCGCTGGTCAGCAGCAGGATGGTGAGGATCGACATCAGCCAGAAGACCAGCTTCTGGCCGGCATTGTACTTGCCGGCCTCCGGCACCTTGGCCTCGTCGCCCGACACCACGTGCTTGACGCTGCGCATCCAGGCGCTGTCGTCCCTGGTCCACAAATTGTAACGCCAGAAACGGATGAACAGGCCGAGGAAGCTCAGCATCGCCAGCACGCCGATCCAGGGATGGACGATGCGCGCCATTGATCCACCGCCGAACAGATCGGTCAGGAAGAACAGCGAGGGATGGAACAGCGCCATGCCCGACAGCACCAAGCATATCATCAGGATGGCGTTGATCCAGTGGTTGAGCCGCGCACCCGTGGTGTAGCGGTCGAGGATGTTGCTCTTGTCGGCCATGTCCTGGCCCTCCCTGTACTACCGAGCGGGGCCGGGTACGCCGGCTCCCGCGCCACTCGTTGCCACGCCGGCGATCACTCCGCCGGCGTGCGCCGCGCCTTGGCGGCGGCTTCTTCGTCCTCCGCCTGGACCTCGTTCGGTCCATGCGTGACATAGTGGAAGAAGCCGATCAGCGCCGCCAGGCCTACGCCCGCGAGCGCCAGCGGCTTGGTCACGCCTTTCCAGAACTCGACCAGCGGACTGATCTTCGGGTCCTTGGGCAGGCCGGCGTAGATCTGCGGCCGGTCGGCATGCTTGAGCACGTACATCACATGCGTGCCGCCCACACCCGGCGGGTCGTAGAGCCCAGCGCTCTTGTAGCCGCGCTCCCTGAGATCGGCGATGCGCTTGTCGGCCCAGGCGGCCATGTCCTTCTTGGTGCCGAAGGAGATCGCCTGCGTCGGGCAGACCTTGGCGCAGGCCGGCGCCTGGCCGACGGCGACGCGGTCGGAGCACAACGAGCACTTGTACGCCTTGGCGTCCTTCTTGGAGATGCGCGGGATGTTGAAGGGGCAGCCCTTCACGCAATAGCCGCAGCCGATGCAATTCTCCGAGATGAAGTCGACGATGCCGTTCTTGTACTGCACGATCGCGCCGGGCGCCGGGCAGGCCTTCAGGCAGCCCGGATCGGCGCAGTGCATGCAGCCGTCCTTGCGGATCAGCCATTCGAAGCGGCCATCGACATCGATCTCCGTGAACCGCATCAGCGTCCAGGTGTTCTCCGTCAGGTCGTGCGGGTTGTCGTAGACGCCGACATTGACGCCGACCTCCTCGCGCAGGTCGTTCCATTCCAGGCACGCGGCCTGGCAGGCCTTGCAGCCGATGCAACGCGAGACGTCGATCAGCTTGGCGATCTCGGTCGATTCGCGCTGGCTGGGCGATTGCGTCACCGTCGCCGAGCGGCGCTGGATGTCGAGAGACTGAAGACTGCTCATCGTCGCCTCCCTATGCCGCCGTCGTGCCGAGCTTCTTCACGTCCACCAGGAACGCCTTGTACTCCGGCGTCTCGATGTTCGCGTCGCCCACGTAGGGCGTCAGCTGGTTGCAGCCGAAGCCCTTCTTGGTTTCGCCGGTGAAGCCCCAGTGCAGCGGGATGCCCACGGTGTGCACCATCTTGCCGTCGATCTTCAGCGCCTTGATGCGCTTGGTGACAACGGCGACGGCCTTCACGCGGCCGCGGTTGGAGCGCATCTCGATCAGGTCGCCGCTCGAGATGCCCTTCTCCTTGGCCAGTTCCTCGCCGAGCTCGATGAACTCCTGGGGCTGCGTGCTCGCGTTGATGCGCACGTGCTTGGACCAGAAGTGGAAGTGCTCGGTGAGGCGATAGGTCGTGGCGACGATCGGGAAGTCGCTGGCCTTGCCGAACTGCTCCATATCGCCCTTGAAGACGCGGGCGACTGGATTAGGTCCGACCTTCGGGTGCAGCGCGTTGGCCACCGGCGCCTCGAAAGGCTCGTAGTGCTCCGGGAATGGTCCGTCGCGCATCATGCCCCGGGTGAACAGCCGCGCCGTTCCCTCCTGGTTCATGATGAACGGACCGACGCTGGCTTCGGGCTTCACCAACGGCCCGTAGTCGGGCACGTCGAAGCCGGTCCAACGCTCGCCGTTCCACCAGATCTGCTTCTGCTTCGGGTTGAAGGGATCGCCCTTCGCGTCGGCGGAAGCGCGGTTGTAGAGAATGCGGCGATTGGCCGGCCACGACCACGCCCATTTCGGCGTGAGCCCGAGACCGCCCGGATCGGTGTTGTCGCGTCGCGCCATCTGATTGCCCGCCTCGGTCCAGCAGCCGGAGTAGATCCAGCAACCGCCCATGGTCGCGCCGTCGTTGCGCAGCTCGCCGAAGCCCGAGAGCTGCTGACCCTTGCGCAGGACCAACCTCGCCGGATCGCGCGGATCGGGCACGTCGGCCAGCGCGCGGCCGTTGAGCTCGCGCGCGAGTTCCTCCGGATTCGGGAAGGCCGGGTTCTCGTACTCCCAGGTCAGGTTGACGATCGGATCGGGGAAGGCGCCGCCTTCCTTGCGATACAGCTCGCGCACCTTCAGGAAGATCTTCGCCATGATCTCGATGTCGGTGATCGCTTCGCCCGGCGGCTCGGCGCCCTTCCAGTGCCACTGCAGCCAACGACCCGAGTTGACCAGCGAGCCATTCTCCTCGGCGAATACCGTCGTCGGCAGACGGAACACCTCGGTCTGGATCTTCGCCGGGTCGACCGGATTGTGCTCGCCGTGGTTCTGCCAGAACTCGCTGGTCTCGGTGGCCAGCGGGTCGATGACGACGAGGAACTTCAGCTTCTCCATCGCCGCCTGCATCTTGCGGCGGTTGGGGAACGACATCAGCGGGTTGAAGCCCTGGCAGAAGTACCCGTTGATCTTGCCCTGGTGCATCATCTCCCAGCCGCGCAGGACGTCGTAGGAACCGACGTCGAGCTTGGGCAGATAGTCGTAGGCCCAGTCGTTCTCCTTGGTCGCCGCGGGGCCCCACATCGCCTTCATGAAGGAGACGAAGAACTTGTCGTAGTTCTGCCAGAAGCTGGTCTGGCCGGGCCGTAGCGGCTTGAAGCCGCGCGGCCGCATGTAGGCCGCGAAGTCGGCCTGCGCGTCCGTCGGCAACGTCAGGTAGCCGGGGATCAGGTTGCTCATCAGGCCGATATCGGTCAGGCCCTGGATGTTGGAGTGCCCGCGCAGCGCGTTCATGCCGCCGCCGGCCAAGCCGATATTGCCCAGCAGCAGTTGGATCATCGCCATGGTGCGGATGTTCTGCGAGCCCTTGGAGTGCTGGGTCCAGCCCAGCGCGTACATCGACGTCATCACCTTGTCGGGCGCCGACGTCTCGGCGATCCACTTGCACGCCTCGAGGAACTTGTCCTTCGCCGCGCCGGTGATGCGCTCGACCATTTCAGGGGTGTAGCGCGAGAAATGCGCCTTCATCACCTGGAAGACGCAGCGCGGATCCTGCAGGGTCGTATCGGCCTTGACGAAGCCGTCGTCGCCGAACTCGTACTCCCAGCTGGCGCGGTTGTAGTCGCGCTTGGCCTCGTCGTAGCCCGAGAACAGGCCGTCCTCGAACTTGTAGTCGGACCGCAGGATGTAGGCCGCGTTGGTGTAGTTGAGGACGTATTCCTTCTGCAGCTTGTCGTTGTCGAGCAGGTACTTGATGACGCCGCCCAGGAAGGCGATGTCGGTACCCGGCCGGATCTGGATGAAGAGATCCGACATCGCCGCCGAGCGCGTGAAGCGCGGATCGACCACGATCAGCTTGGCTTTCTTGTGGTGCTTGGCTTCCGTCACCCACTTGAAGCCGCAGGGATGCGCTTCGGCGGCGTTGCCGCCCATGATCACGACGAGATCCGTGTTCTTGATATCAGCCCACAGGTTCGTCATCGCACCGCGTCCGAAAGTCGGGCCCAAACTGGACACCGTCGGACCGTGTCAAACCCTCGCCTGATTATCGAAGACGACCATCCCCATGGATCGCACCGCCTTGTAGGTGATCCATGCCGTCTCGTTGGTGGTCGCGGAGGCCGCCAGGAAGCCGGTCGTCAGCCAGCGGTTCACCGTCTGGCCATCGGCGTTCTTGGCGATGAAGTTCTTGTCGCGGTCGGCCTTGACGTGACGCGCGATCTTGTCGATCGCCTCGTCCCAGGAGATGCGCTTCCACTCCTTGCCGCCGGGCGCGCGGTACTCGGGGTACTGCAGGCGCGTCTTGGCGTTGATGAAATCGATCAGCCCGGCGCCCTTGGGACAGAGCGTGCCGCGGTTGGTCGGATGATCGGGATCACCCTCGATATGGATGATCTTGCCGGTGACATTCTTCGAGCGATCGCCCACCGAGTACATGATCACGCCGCAGCCCACCGAGCAGTACGGGCAGGTGTTGCGTGTCTCGGTCGTGCGATCGAGCTTGAAGGCGCGCACCGCGCCTTGCGCCTGCGCCGGCGAGAAGCCCAGCGCGGTGAGCGTCGAGGCGCCCACACTCGCGGCTGTCAGCTTCAGCGCACCGCGCCTGGTGATGTTCATCGAGCCCATGGCACCTCCTCGACGATTGCGTCGGCGGAGAGCGGCCTCGCGGCGTGTCCGCGATGACTGGTTGCGCTTCGCTCCCCGACCCGTGCGTTCATTGCGCACTCTTTCGTCTGACGAAAGTATCCGCCAGCTACCTGTGGGAATCAACGCACAGTGTGACAGTTGCGCGGCACTCGTGACCGCCTGTCCACCAGATCAAGAACAAGTACTGCGACGCACTCGCAGCAGAGCCTCGGACGATGGCGCGCGAGCGCCATCGTCCGTCTTTACCTTGGTTCGTGGTTGAACCTCAGGCAGCCCGCGCCAGTTCGGCTGAGCCGACCTTATGGCGGCGGGCGATCTCGGCGACGCGCCTGCCCAGCGCCTCCATAGTGGCGAAATCGCTTGGCGCGATGCCCTCGACGCCTTGGTCAGCGTTGGCCTGCGCCATGGCGCCGAGGAAAGAACCGACACGGTTGAGGTCGGCGTTGCTGCCCTTGGAATGGTTGTTTCCGGGCTTCAGGCCAAGGCCCACCCAGACCATGCCGTGCTGCATGGCCAACGCCATGATCTGACTCAGCGTGTTGAGCTTGTCACCGCTCCATGACGCCGACCCGGTAAAGCCGGCGGCGATCTTGTCCTTCCAAGCGTCTGCGTACCAGCGCTTGGAGGTCCAGTCCTTGAACTTGGCGAACTCCGCCGAGACGCTGCCCATGTAGGTGGGCGAGCCGAAGATGATGGCGTCGGCGCGATCCAGCTCCTCGCCGCGGGCCTCGGCCTCGGCGACCGGGATCAGCGAGACGCTGATCGAATTGCCGACCGAGCGGGCGCCGGTGGCGACGGCTTCGGCCAGCGCCTGGGTGTGACCGAAGCCGGAGTGATAGACGACAGCGACACTGACCATGGTGGTCTCTCCTTCAGAGTACGATTTGGTAACCAGTTTCTCTCTGATTACCTTTTGTTACTTGAGGGAGATGGACGCAAGGCAAACCTTTTTAAAGTAGGTACCTTGTTGTAACTGCCAACAATCCCCAAATCATCGCCATCACGCAATCGGGCCGAGGATTTCCGACCATGACGTTGAAGGGCAAGAACGGCGGCGGGGACGATCCCGCATCCTGTCCAATGGACTTCATCCTGCGGCTGCTGATGGGGCCGTGGACGACCTACATCCTCTACACGCTGGGTGAGCACGGCCCGCAGCGCTTCGGCGAGCTGAAACGGCGCGTCACCGGCGTGTCGGCGAAGATGCTGACCGAGCGGCTGCGCTCGCTCGAGCAGGCCGGCCTGGTCACGCGCCACTACGAGGCGACCATCCCACCCAAGGTAACCTATGCGCTGGCGGCGCGCGGGCACGAGCTGCGTGGCGTGCTCGACCAGCTCGCCGGGCTCGGCCGCAAGTGGCTGGTCGAGGACGCGACGGCGCCGGCCACCGCGCGGCAGGCGGCGGAGTAGCACCCTACTCGACGTAATCCGTCGCGAGGTGGAACAGGCAATCGCCACGCTCGGTACGACCGGGCTGGCGCTTGCAGATCACCGTGCCGGCGCGCGCGAACCGCGCCACCACAGGCTCGCGCCACGGCGTGTCGTGCTGATGCACGCGCGCCGCCGGCTGTCCCGCGACGACATCGTCGCCGAGCTCGACCAACGGCTCGAATACGCCGCCGTCGGGCGCGTAGACATAGTAGTCCGGCCCTTCGACACGCATCAGCCGCGTCGGCGTCCTGGGCGGCGGCGGGATATCGAGGCCGTGCAACACACCGATATGCGCCAGCACGCGCAGCAGGCCTTCCTCGGCGATCTTCAGCGCCGCCGGCGTCACCGCGCCAGCGCCGGCGAGTTCGGTACCCATGTGCTCGACGCCCTGGCGCATCGCCGCCGACGTCGCGGTGCGCTCGTCGCCCTGCGGCGACGTGCTGACATAGCCAATGGGTGCACCAAAGGCGCGCATCCGCGCGATCTGCGCCTTGCGCCGCGCTGGATCGGGGTCGAGCCGGCACAAGCTGCTGGGAATGTAGTTCAGTGAGCTGCCGCCGGAATGCAGATCGAAGTGGAATTGGCACTTCGGCATCAGTGAATGCTCGATGAAATAGGCGATCTGCTGCGTAACCGTGCCGTCGGGATTGCCGGGGAACGAGCGGTTCAAGTTGCCCTCGTCGATCGGCGAGGTGCGCATGCCGGCCATCGCCGCCGGAAAGTTCGACGACGGCAGGATGGTGAGCTTGCCGCGCACGTTCTTCGGCTCCAGCGTGCGGATCAGCTTGCCCAATGCGAGCTGGCCCTCCCACTCGTCGCCATGGTTGCCGGCCATCAGCAACACGCGGGGGCCGTCGCCGTTGTTGATGCAGGCGATCGGCAGCGGCAGCCAGCCATAGGCGGAGCGGTGCACGGAATGCGGGATGCGCACGAAACCGGTGCGCTTGCCGTCGGCTTCGAGATCGATGTCGGCGCTCAGCCGGCTGGGCTTGCGGTCGGTCATGGGGCTCCTAGAGTACAAGCAGAGCGCAGCATACCCGATGTCGTCCTGAGCGCAGCGAAGGACCTTGCGGTGCTGCGAACGGACGTGGCGCTTGTGTGTGACCGCGATACCGCGAGGTCCTTCGCTGCGCTCAGGACGACGTCGAGGCTCTACCGCAGGAACCGCTTCTCGCGCGCCTTCATGCCCGGCACGTCCTGCAGCTCGAAGATCTCCTCGACGGAGACGATCTCCTTGTCGACCGACTTGATGCCGCCCTCGTCGCGAATGCGCGCGAAGACGCGCTTCATCTCTGTGACCGCGGCGCGGATCGCGTGGTTGCCGTAGATCACCAGGCCGATCTTGCCGGTGGCGCGCATCTTGGACTCGGTGAGATCGGGATAGGCCGTCGGCACCAGCGCGATCGGCGTCTTCAGATCCCAATGCGCGCAGAAGGCCAGCACCTCGTGCGGCGTCTTCTGCTTGGAGTGCACCAGGATCAGGTCGGCGCCGGCCTCGACATAGGCGCGGCCGCGTCTGTGCGCCTCCACCAGCCCGGCGCCGGCGATCAGCGCCTCGGTGCGCGCGATCACCAGCGGCCCGTCCTTGGAGCGCGCGGCGCAGGCGGCCTCGATCTTGCCCTGGAACTCCTCGACACGGACCAGCTCCTGCCGGCCGCCGGCGAGCAGGCTGGTGTCCTTGGGAAACGTCTTGTCCTCGATCACCACGGCACCGACACCGGCGCGACCGTAAGCCGCGACGACATGGCCGACGTTGATGGCGTTGCCGTAGCCGGTGTCGATATCGGCGATGACGGGAATGGCGACCTGCTCGCAGATCGCCCGAGTCATGTCCAGGTGCTGCGTCATCGACAGCAGGCTGGCGTCGGGCACGCCATAGGCCGCCGACAGCTCGAAGCCGCTGGCCCAGATCGCGTGGAAGCCGGCGCGCTCGGCCAGCCGTGCCGACAGCGGATTGTGCGCCGCCATCGCGTGCGCGAGACCCTCGCGCGCGATGGTGTCCTTGAGAATTGGTCCGGCACTCATGTCAACCTCGTCGCTGCGACGAGGTGGAGCTTAGCCCACCAGCCGCTGGCCGCCCCGGCGCTTGCGGTTGATCTCGCGCAGGAACTCGATGCCTTCGGCGGCGACGGCGTCGCCGATCATCGAGTCGCCCTCGCCGTGCAGTTCCTCGATGTCGAGCCACGGGCTGTACACGTGGTGCGTGCGCTCGGTGATGATGCCGGCCTTGAGCAGCGTCTTCACCAGCACGCGGAACAGGTTGGTGCTCTCCTTCATCGAGTTCTTGCGGCTGTTCGAGCCGAAGCGCTCCCGTATCGCCTCGCGCACCCATTTCGGATCCAGTCCGAACTCTTCGTAGATGTAAGGGCGTTGGCTGATGCTGGTGAGGTTGAAGAGCAGCGACTCGAAGACGTGCGCGGCCCAGTCCTCGACCTTGTCGTGCTCCTCCGGCGTCAGGTTGGGCAAGGTGCGATCGGCCCAGATCTTGCCGAACTTGTGGTGGAAGGCCTCGTCGGTCATCACCAGCTGCACCAGCCGCTTGAGCAGCGGATCGCGCGTATAGGCGTAGGTGTCGGCGAAGGCGCCCATGGCGAGGCCTTCGAGCATGATCTGCATGCCGACGAGCTTCTTGTAGACGATCGGGCTGAGCACAATCTCGTTGAGGAAGCGGCCGAGCTCGGGGCTGCAGGGATAGGGCGTGCCCCAACGCGCCTTGATGTAGCGCCCGAAGCCGGCGACGTGACGGGCTTCCTCGCGCGCCTGGTTGGCGGCGTATTCCTGCGCGCCGGGATCGAGCAGGATGTCGCACAGCGACGCCGAGAGCGACAGCGCGCCCTGCTCGCCGTGCAGGATGCCGGACATACGGAAGCGCGTGATGTTGTTGGCCAGCCGGATCTTCTGGCCCTCGTCGAGCCGATCGCCCACCGCGCTCTGCAGCTCCGGCACGCGCTCGGGCGGCATGATGTATTCCTTCGTCACGTCGAAGGGCGTGGTGTAGTCGAGATAGACGGGATTGAACGGATCCCAGAAATGGTCGTGCGTCGCGCCGATGATGCCGTCGAAGGCATCCGAGCGCGTCTCGTAGCGATCGACCTCGATCATCGCCGGGAAATCGTCGGGCGCGACCACGCGATAGGCCGGATCGCGGGTGATGTGCTGGTCGTCTCGGAACGAGTCGCTCATGGGTTCCTCCGCACGTACAGGCCGCTCTCCCGGCGGCTAGCTCGAAAAACCTAGACTCGTTTTACGTTAACGTAAACGTCAATCTGATTACTTCTTCGACACGCCCCAGAACACCGGGACCGGCGGCGGCTCGCCGTCGATGGTGACGTTCTTGCGCATGGCGGTGACCGCGAACCATTCGCCAAGCTGGACGTGGGTGACGATCTCGCGGTTATAGAGCTGGACCTCCTCGGCGATCGCCTTCTTTCGCGCCGCGTCGGACTCGCGGGCATAGGTGTCGCGCAGCTTCTCCATCTTCTCGTCGCACGGCCAGCCGGGCCGCGCCTTGTCGCAGGTCGCGACAAGATAGGGCGCCATGACAGGGTCGAGGATGTCGACATGGCTCCACGCCGTCGAAAAGGCGCTCCAGCCACCTTCCGACGGCGGGCCCTTCTTGGTCGTCAGCCGATTGACCATCGTGGTCCAATCACTGGGCAGCAGCTCGACCTTGAAGCCAGCCTTCTCGAGCAACGACTTGGCGATCGGCCCCATGTTGGCGATCACCGTGAGGTCGGTGGGATGCGGGATGGCGACCACGGTGCCGTCGTAGCCGGCCTCCTTGAGCATCTCGCGCGCCTTGGCCGCGTTGCCCTCGATCAGCCCCGCCATGCCGGCGTCGGTCGCCAGCGGCGAGCCGCACGGGAACAGCGCCTTGCACGTGCGATAGAAGCGGGCGTCGCCGATGATGCCCTTGAGGAAGTCCTCCTGGTTCAGCGCCATCATCGCGGCCTGGCGGATCTTCGGGTTGTTGAACGGCGGGTTGAGCCAGTTCATGCGGAAGACATACTGGAAGCCGACCGATCCCTTGATCAGCGTGACCCCCTTGTCCTTCTCGAGCAGCGACATCAGGTCGTTGGGCACGGTCTCGAGCATGTCGATCTCGCCGTTGATCAGCGCGTTGACCTGGGTCTGCGCATCGGGGATCCACACCCACTCGACACGGTCGAGCTTGACCACCTTGCCGCCGGCCATGCCCGAGGCCGGCTCGGCGCGCGGCTTGTATTTCGGGTTCTTGACGTAGACGACCTTCTCGCCCGGCTTCCATTCGTCCTTCTTGAAGATGAACGGGCCCGAGCCGATGACCTCGTCGATCGCCTTGAACGGGTCGGTGTCGGCCAGCCGCTTGGGCATCATGAACGGCACGACGACGCTGGGCTTGCCCAGCGACTCCAGCATCAGCCCGAACTTGCCCTTGAGCACGATCTGAAAGGTCTTGGCGTCGATGATCTTGTACTCGCCGACCGCCTGGGCGAGCTTCTGGCCCATCGAGTCGCGCACCGCCCAGCGCTTGATCGAGGCGACGCAGTCCTCCGACGTCACCGGCTTGCCGTCGTGCCACTCCAGCCCGTCGCGCAGGGTGAAAGTCCAGGTCAGGCCATCGGCGCTGGTCTCGTACTTGTCGACCATCTGCGGCTTGATCTGGAACTTCTCGTCCATCGCGAACAGCGTGTCCCACACCATGTAGGCGTGGTTGCGCACGATGTAGGCGCCGCTCCAGATCGGATCGAACGTCTTCAGATCCGAGTGCATGACCACCTTGAGCGTGGTCTGCGCCGATACAGGCGGCGCCAGCGCGACACCCAAGCTCAGCGCCGCCCCGATCAGGGCGGACCGGACAAAGTTCTTCATCGAACCCTCCCCAACGCCAGCGGGCGGCCGCCGAGATGGGACGCGCCCGCGACGTTCTGCGACGCAAACTCTATGCCGGACCTGCCCTCGCTACCAGAGCCGGCGCCGAGGCATGGCGATCGCAAGTCGCCGAATTGATTTGGCTTTACCTTCCCCCTCCGGGGGAAGGTAGAACAGCAGACCTCATACGATCGCCCGGCCCCGCAAGCGGCGCGATGGAACGGACAACCGATCAATCCTTACTTCTTCGACACGCCCCAGAACACCGTCACCGGGGCGTTGATCCATCCCTCGACCTTCGCGCCGAGGCCGGCGACGCCGAAGGCCTCGCCGAGATGCACGTGGGTGACGATCTTCATGTAATGGTGCTGCACCTCCAGCGCGATGGCCTTGCGCTGGGCGGCGTCGGTGGCGAGCGCGTACTTCTCGCGCAAGCGCTCCATCTGCTCATCGCAGGGCCAGCCGGCGCGGCTCTTCTCGCAATTGGCCTGGAGGAACGGCGTCATCAGCGGGTCGAACAGATCAGCCATCGACCAGTAGGTCAGGAAGACATCCCAGCCGCCTTCCGAGGGCGGGCCCTTCTTGGTTAGCAGGCGGTTGACCAGCGACTGCCAGTCCATCGACTGCATGTCGACCTTGAAACCGGCGCGCTCGAACAGCGCCTTGGCCACCGGCGCCAGATTGGCGAGCGCGGCGGTGTCGGCGGCGTGCAGCAGCGTGATCGGCCGGCCGTCATAGCCGCTCTCCTTCAAGAGCTCGCGCGCCTTCGCGGCGTTGCCCTCGATCTTGCCCTCCATGCCGGCCGTCGACTCCAGCGGCGAGCCGCAGGGATAGAGCGACTTGCAGGTACGGTAGAAGCGCGGGTCGCCGACGACGGCCTTGAGGAAGTCCTCCTGGTTCAGCGCCATCTGCGCCGCCTGCCGTATCTTCTCGTTGTTGAACGGCGCGTGCAGCCAGTTGGGGCGGAAGACGTACTGGTTGCCGATCTCGGCCTTCACCAGCTTGATCTTCTTGTCCTTCTCGACCAGCGGGATCAGGTCGTAGGGCACCTGCTCCAGCACGTCGATCTCACCGTTGAGCAGGGCGTTGACCTGGGTCTGCGCGTCGGGGATCCAGATCCACTCGACGCGGTCGACCTTGACGACCTTGCCGCCGGCCAGGCCCGACGCGGGCTCGGCGCGCGGCTTGTACTTCGCGTTCTTGACGTAGACCACCTTCTCGCCCGGCTTCCATTCGTCCTGCTTGAAGACGAAGGGGCCGGAGCCGATGTGCTCGGACATCTGCTTGAAGGGATCGGTCTCCGCCACCCGCTTGGGCATCATGAAGGGCACCACGACGCTGGGCTTCGACAGCGACTCGATGACCAGGCCATAGGGCTGCTTCATCTCGATCACGAAGGTGCGGGCGTCGACCACCCGCATCTCCTGCATGAACAGGATCAGCTTCTGGCCCATCGGATCGCGCGCGCCCCAGCGCCTGAGCGAGGCGACGCAGTCCTCGGCCGTCACCGGCTTGCCGTCGTGCCACTCCAGCCCCTCGCGCAGGGTGAAGGTCCAGGTGCGCTTGTCGTCGCTCGCCTTCCAGCTCTCGACCATCTGCGGCTGCGGCTGGAACTTGGCGTCGAGGGCGAACAGCGTGTCGTAGATCAGGTAGGCGTGGTTGCGCGTGATGTAGGCGCCGCTCCATACCGGATCGAGCACCTTCACGTCGGAATGCATCACCACGCGCAGGGTCTGTGCCTGGGCGCCGGCCCCCGACGCCAAAGCCAGCATCGCGCCGACGAGCGCCGACCGGATGAGATTCTTCATCGAGCCCTCCCCCGAAGCGGCGGGCGGCGACCGGCACTCGGGCGCCCCGCGCGCAGTCACTGTCGCGAATTCACGGTCGCTATCGCAAACTCCATGCTCGCAAACTCTATGCCGCGCTGGATCATGCCGCACCACGTTGTTCGCGAATAGCGGCTACGACGCGATTGCGCTTCGCCGGCCAGCCGCTACAGTCGCGGCCGCGGGCGCGTGACGCCTTCGTATGCCCGGGAGTAGCCAGGAGTGGCGACAGACGCGATCAAGGACGTCCCGGCTGCGCGTCTTTTTCCCCTGTTTCTCGTGTGCCTCGCCTCGATCGCCTACGAGATCTCGCTGACGCGCTTCTTCGCCATCGCCAGCTGGTCGGAGTACGGCTACTGGGTGATCTCCATGACCATGGCCGGGCTGGCGGCCAGCGGCGTGGTGGCCTCGCTGTTCTCGCGCCTGCTGATCCGCTCGCTGCCCATCCTGCTGCCGCTGCTGCCGATCCTGATGCTGCTGGCCGCGTCGCTGGGCTGGGTCTGGGTCACCATCGTGCCGTTCAATCCGCTGGAGCTGCAGAACAAGCAGCTCTGGTACGACCAGCTGCTCAACATCGCGCAGTACTACGCCGCGATCTTCCCGTTCTTCTTCATGGTCGGGCTCTACCTCTCGGCCTATTTCGTGCACTACAGCCATCGCATCGGCCGCGTGTACGCCTTCGACCTCGCCGGTGCGGGGCTGGGCGCGGCGCTGCTGCTGGCGCTGATGTTCGTCGTGCACCCGTTCTGGCTGGTGCCCTGCCTGTTGCCGGTGCTGGCGCTCGCCGCCTGCCTCGAAATCTCGCCGGTCTGGCCGCAATCGCGCGTGCGCATCGCCGCGCTCGTCACGCTGGTCGTCTCGGCGGTCGCCGCCGTCTTCCTCGGCCAGGCGCGCATCAACGAGTACAAAGAAGTCTTTGCGCCCATGAACACGCAGGATGCGCGCGTGCTGGCGACGGTGACCTCGCCCAAGGGCCTCTACCAGCTGCTCGACAATTTCACCGAGCGTCTCGACACCGACATCTCCAACAACCCCGACGTCATGGCCGGCGCCACGATGCCGCGTGCCTATGGCCTGTACGCGGATGGCAATCGCCTGGCCTCGCTGCCGCGCACGACCGAGGTCGACACGCGCTATTTCGCCGCCGCGCTCGACGCCCTGCCCTACCGCCTGCGACCGCCCGAGCAAACGCTGCTGCTGGGCGCCGCCGGAGGCTTCCGCATCCACGAGGCGCTGCGCGCTGGTGCCACGCGCATCGTGGTACTGGAGCCGGACGACGCGCTGCGCGGCGCGCTGCGGCGCGGCATCGGGCCTGCGCCGGCCTTTCCCGCCGATCAGCGGTTGACGATCCGCGACACCAGCCCGTTGGCGACACGCGTGGTGGCGCGCGACGGTCCGTTCGATGTCATCGACATCACGCGCGAGTTCCTCGGACAATCCGACACCAACCGCGCGGCGCTGTCGGTCGAGGTGCTCGGCGACTACGTCCGCATGCTCAAGCCCGGTGGCGTGCTGTCGATCCCGGTGTCGATCCGCGAGTTCACGGTCTACGCCGTGAAGATGTTCCGCACGGCGCGCGAAGGTTTGCGCCGCGCCGGCATCGCCGAGCCGGACAGGCACATCATCATCTATCGCTCGGCGTGGAACGTGCGCATCCTGCTCAGCGCCACGCCCTGGACCCCTGAAGCGATCGCCGCGGTCGAGAAATTCTGCGACGAGCGCTCCTTCGATGTCGTCTTCCCGCCGGCGCGCGAGGGTGTGAAGCGCACCATCTTCAACGAGCTGCCGGTGGTGTCCTTCGACGTCACGCAGGCGCAAGCCCCCGGTTCCGATCCGCTCAGCGAGGAGGCCAACGCGGCGGTCGCCGGCCAGGCCTCGCCCTATCACGCCTTCTTCAAGCTGACGCCGCCCAGCCTCGACCGGCCGTACTTCAACGCCGTGCTACCGCTGACGCAGGTCTCGACCATCCTCGACCGCATCGAGCTCGTGCCGCGTGAGGAGCTGGTCTACCTGATCAATTTAGCGGTGCTGGCACAGGCGCTGGTGATCGCCACGCTCGTGCTGCTGATGCCGCTCCTGACGCGGCGCGGCGACGCGCTGCCGATCGGTCGCTTCGCCAAATCGGCGATCTACTTCGCCGGGCTGGGCCTGGGCTTTCTGACGCTCGAGATTTACCTGATCGAGAAAGCCTCGCAGTACCTGCACGACCGGGTCTTCGCCTTCGGCCTCGTGCTCGCCGTGATGCTGGTCTGTTCCGGCGGTGGCAGCCTGCTGGCCGAACGCGTGCGCGCCCGGCCGCGCACCTGGCTGGGCATCGCGGTCCTGACGGTGCTGGTCTGGTGTCAGGTCGCCTTCTTCTGGCTCGATCCGCTGCTGATCGCCACCGCCACCGAACCGTTCGCCGTCAAGATCGCCATCCTGTTCGCGGTCGCCCTGCCGGTTTCGGTGGCGCTGGGCATGCCGATGGCGCTGGGCTTGAGCCAGTTCTCCGGCAATCGCCTGGCCTTCCTGCCCTGGGCCTGGGCGGTCAACGGCGCCTGCTCGATCATCTCGACGCCGCTGGCCAACCTCATCGCGATATCGATCGGGCTCAAGGCTTTGCTGCTGCTGGGCGCGTTCCTGTACGCGGTCGTCGCCTTTTCCCTGCCGGCCGACCGTGTCCCGGCCAAATAACCCGGAGCCTTGTCGATGGTCTCGCTGACCCGCCGCGCCCTGATCGCCCAGGGTGCCGCCGCCGCGCTGGCCGCGCCGGCTCTGGCGCAGCCCTTTGGCGGCGGCTGGAATTTCGATCAGTACGCCGCGGCGATGCGCGCCAGCGACCGGCGCATCGCCATGAACAAGGCGACCTTCGACGGCGTCATGCGCCGGCGCGACCAGGCGCTGCGCATCGTCGAGAATTACCTGCGTGGCAAGTTCGGCACGGCCGACCCGCATACGCTGCGTGCCTATGCCGAGGTGCCGCGCGAGTACTTCCACTACAACTACGCCGGCGCCTTCGATTTCGGCGCCTCGGCCTATGAGGCCAACGCGCATCCCTGGGCGATCGGCTACGGCTCGGCGCTGTCGGACTATCTCGGCCAGATGTACATGACCCAGCTGTCGAAGCCACAGCCGGGCGAGAACGCGCTCGAGATCGGTACCGGCTCGGGCTACCAGATCTCCATCCTCTCGCGCGTCTGCGCCAAGGCCTACTCGATCGAGATCATCGAGCCCTTGGGCCGCGCCGTGGCCAAGATCTTCAAGCCGCTGGGCTTCGACAACGTCGTCACCAAGGTGGGCGACGGCTATTTCGGCTGGCCGGAGGAGAAAGAGGGCTTCGACATCATCATGGTGACCTGTGTCGCCCAGCACGTACCGCCGCCGCTGCTCGCCCAGCTCAAGCCCGGCACCGGCCGGCTGATCATCCCCGTCGGCCAGCCCTTCCGTCGCGAGCAGGTGCTCTACGTCTACACCAAGGACCGCGACGGCAAGATCCACTCCAGGCGGGATGTCGGCGTGTATTTCATTCCGATGACCGGCCGCATGTCGCAGGGGCGATAGGGCTACGCTGTCGTCCCAGGCGCGGGAGACGCCCTAGGAATCGCGACCACAAGGCCTTACGTTGACACCCTTATTTCGCTCCTCCGGAAGGGAGACCGGACTCATGATCATGACCCGACGGCGCGCGTTGATGACGGCCGCCGGTGCGACGCTGGCGGCGCCGGCGGTCGTCCACGCCCAACCCGCGCCCTGGACCTACGCCGCCTATGTCGCCGCGATGAAGGCCGGAGGGCGCAACGTCAAGATCTCGGCCGAGGATTGGGCGGTGATGCAGCAGCGCCGGCCGCGCGCGCTCAGCACCATCGCCAGCGTTCTGGGCCACCACTTCGGCACGGCCGATCCGGAGGTCCTGCGCGCCTTCCGCGAGGTGCCGCGCGAGTACTACCACTACGACTATGCCGCCAATGCCGACTTCGCCGCCGTCGCCTACGAGGCGGAGTCCAAGCCCTGGCGCATCGGGCTGGGCTCGGCGCTGTCGGACTATCGCGGCCAGGCCTACATGACCCAGCTGTGCAAGCCGACCGCCGACAGCGTGGCGCTGGAGATCGGCACCGGCTCGGGCTTCCAGATCTCGATCCTCTCGCGCATCGTGAAGAAGGCGTACTCGATCGAGATCATCGAGCCGTTGGGCAAGGCGGTGGCGCGCATCTTCGCGCCTCTGGGCTTCGAGAAGAACCTCGAGACGCGCATCGGCGACGGTTTCTTCGGCTGGCCCGAGGAGAAGGACGGCTTCGACCTGATCATGGTCACCTGCGTGGCCCAGTATGTGCCGCCGCCGCTCCTGAAGCAGCTCAAGCCCGGCGGCCGCCTGGTGATCCCGATCGGCCAGCCCTTCAAACGCGAGCAGTTCCTCTACGTCTTCAGCAAGGACGCCGACGGCAAGGTGCATTCCAAGAAGGACCTCGGCGTCTACTTCATCCCGATGACCGGCGCGATGCAGAAGGAGCCGCCGCCGCCGCCCGAGCCGCCGGCCGCCAAGCCCGCCGACGCGCCGAAGAATTAGCATGCGCCTGATCGCCAGGATCCTCGCGGCGGCGTTTCTGGCCGCGCTGGCGGTGTCGGCTCACGCCGGCGAGACGCGCATCTCGCTGGTGCTGATCTGCGACATCTACAACATGAACGAGAACGAGGGCCGCGGCGGCATGCCCCGCACCGCCGCCGTGGTGAAGGCCGAGAAGGCGCGCGCGCCGCACGTGCTCGTGGCGCATGCCGGCGATACGTTCTCGCCGTCGCTGATGTCGGGCTTCGACAAGGGCGCCCACATGGTCGATCTGCTCAACATGATGCCGATCGACGTCTTCGTGCCGGGCAACCACGAGTACGATTTCGGCCCCGACATCTTCCTCGAGCGCCTGCGCGAGGCGCGCTTCCCGGTCTACGCCGCCAATCTGCGCGAGGCCGACGGCTCGGTGATTGCCGGCATCATCGATTCGCGCATCCACACCTTCGGTGAAGTGAAGGTCGGCGTCATCGGGCTGACGGCCGAGGACAGCCACAAGAAGTCGATGCCCGGCCGGCTGAAGATCACCTCGATGCTCGACACCGCCACGGCGCAGGCCGCCAAGCTGCGCCGCGAGGGTGCCGACATCATCGTGCTGGTCTCGCATTCCAATCGCGAGATCGACGGAGCGCTGGTCGATTCCGGCGTCGCCGACGTGATCCTGTCGGGCGACGATCACGATCTCTACCTGCGCTACAACGGCCAGGTGGCGATCGTCGAGGCGGCGATGGACGGCCTCGTCGTCACCGTCGTCGACCTCCAGGTGAAGGTCGACACGGTGGCCGGCAAGCGCAAGGTCGCGTGGTGGCCGCGCTTCCGCATCATCGACACCGCCGACGTGGCGCCCGATCCCGAGGTCGCGGCTCGCGTCGCGGTCTACGAATCGCGGCTCGCGAAGTCGCTCGACATCGTCATCGGCCGCACGACGTCGGAACTCGACAGCCGCAACGCCGCGGTGCGCGGCGGCGAAGCGGCGATCGGCAACCTGTTCACCGACGCGCTGCGCGCCGCCACCGGCGCCGACGTGGCGCTGCTCAACGGCGGCGGCTTCCGCGGCAACCACGTCTATCCGGCGGACAGCCAGATCACCGAGCGGCTGATCCTGACCGAGCTGCCCTTCCTCAACCGCGCCCTGGTGCTGGAGGTCAGCGGCAAGACGCTGCGCGCGGCGATCGAGGCCGGCCTCGCCGGCGCCGAGAACGAGGTCGGGCGCTTCCCGCAGGTCTCCGGCATGACCATCCGCGCCGACCTCACCCGGCCCGACGGCGATCGCGTCGTGGCCCTGCTGGTCGGCGGCGCGCCGGTCGAGCCGGACAAGCTCTACAAGCTGGTCACCAACGACTTCCTGGCGCGCGGCGGCGACGGCTACAGCGCCCTGATCGGCGCGCGCATGCTGGTCGGCCCCAACGACGCGCTGCTGGTCTCCCGGCACGTCGTCGAGCACATCCGCAAGCTCGGCACGGTGTCGGCGAAGCTCGAGGGCCGCGTCATCGTCGCCCGCGGGCGACCGGCGCGCTAGAGCGACGAGTCAGAAATCGGCATCGCCCTGTCATCCCTCGCTGCGCTCGGGATGACAGGTGCGTCTGATGAGCCGCGCGACGCCCTAAGGATCGCCAACGAAAAACCCCGGGCGTTCGGCCCGGGGTTCGCGCGTCCTGTAGGGGACGAGAAGATCAGCGGCTGTAGAACTCGACCACCATCGACGGTTCCATCTGGACCGGATAGGGCACGTCGGAGAGCTTGGGCGCGCGCAGATAGGTGCCCTTCATCTCCTTGTGGTCGACCTGCATGTATTCCGGCACGTCGCGCTCGGCGAGCTGGGCGGCTTCCATGACGACAGCGAGATCCTTGGCCTTGTTGCCGAGCGAGATCACGTCGTTGTCGCGCACCTGGTACGAGGCGATGTTGACGCGGCGGCCGTTGACGCGGACATGGCCGTGGCTCACCAGCTGGCGCGATGCGAACACGGTGGCGGCGAACTTCATGCGGTAGACGACGGCGTCGAGACGGCGCTCGAGCAGCGCGATCAGGTTCTCGCCGGTGTCGCCGCGGCGGCGCATCGCCTCGGCGTAGTAGCGGCGCATCTGGCGCTCGCTGACATTGCCGTAGTAGCCCTTGATGCGCTGCTTGGCCATCAGCTGATTGCCGAAGTCGGTCGGCTTGGTGCGCTTGGCGCCATGCTGGCCGGGACGGCTCTCACGCTTGTTGATCGGGCTCTTCGGACGGCCCCAGAGATTGACGCCGAGGCGTCGGTCGATCTTGTACTTCGACGATTCGCGCTTGCTCACGAACGGTTTTCCTTCGTCACACGTTTGTCCGGATAGGCCTTGATCGGGTGCGGCGCACCCGGGCGGGATCGATGCCCGGAGGCACCGATCCACGTTCTCCGGAAGAAGGCGCGGACTATACGCATCGCCGCGCCCGAGTCAAACGGCGAAAGATTGAGGAAAATCAACGCCCTGACGCACCGTCAGTCGAGCTTGATGTTGGCCTGCGTGATGATTTCTCCCAGCCGCGCCTCCTCCTTGTCGCGATAGGCGATGATATCCGCCTGGCTGGTCCACCACGCCGTGGCGCCCTGATCCTGGTACTTGCCGGCGACGTCGGCTGATTCCAGCGCCTGCTTGGAGACGGCGTTGATGCGGTCGACGATGGGCTTCGGGATGCCCGCCGGGCCGCAGACGCAGGTCCACGAGGTGATGTCGAAGCCCGGCAGGAACTCGTTGATCGTCGGCACATCGGGCGCCGAAGGGCTGCGCTTGAGCGTGGTGACCGCGATCGGCCGCACCTTGCCGGGCCGCACCTGCGCCAGCGCGCCGGGGATATTGTCGAACATCAGCTGGATCTGACCCGACAGCAGATCGACCATCGCCGGCGCCGCGCCGCGATAGGGCACGTGCAACATGTCGACCTTGGCCATCAGCTTCAAGAGCTCGCCGCTGAGATGCAGCGTCGTGCCGGCGCCGGCCGAACCGTAGGAGTACTTGCCGGGATTCTTGCGCAAGAGCTCGATCAGCTCCGGCAGGTCCTTCGCAGGCAGGTTGAGGTTGGTGATCAGCATGTTGGGCAGGAACCACAGCCCGCTGATGAAGGTGAAATCCTTGCGCGGGTCGAACGGCAGCTTGCCCTTCTTCAGCGTCGGCGAAATGCCGTGGCTGGCGATGCCGCCAAGACCCAGCGTGTAGCCGTCGGGATCGGACTTCGCGACCACGTCGACGCCGACGTCGCCGCCGCCGCCGCCGCGGTTCTCGACCACCCAGGCCTGCCCGGTCAGCTCGCTCATCTTGGCGCAATAGATGCGCGAGAGCGTGTCGGTGGCGCCGCCGGCGGGGAACGGGTTGATGTAGCGCACCACGCGGTTGGGCCAGGAATCCTGAGCCCGCGCCACACCCGAGGCGATCATCGGCGCGACCAGCGCACCGCCCAGCACCATACGCCTGCGCACCGGCGCCGCCTTGCGCGAACCGAGTTCCGTCATCGTCACATCCTCCCCCGCGCGCGGCTTCCGCGCGCGCGATCTTCGTTGTCTGGACGGCGGCGATGCTAGGGGCGGGCGGTAGGCGGGCGCAACATGCCTGAGCCGATAATTTGCATCTATCAGCGCTGGGCGCGGTTGCGCAGGAAAGCCTCACGGTCGGCGGGCTTTTCGATGTGCTTGGCCAGGCGCTGCCAGAGATCCTCGGCGCTCGCCGCCGCCGCCCGCTCGCGGCGTACCAGCAGCGGGGCGATCGGCCCGATATGGCGGGCGAGATCGGCCTGGGCGCGATCGATGTCGGCCTGGGCGATGGCCCGGCCGGCCGCGCTGGGTGGTGGCGCCACCAGGGTCGACCCGGCGGTGCCCGACAGGGTTCGCGAGGCCTTGAGCGCGTCGCGCAGGAAAGCCTCGCGCTGCTCGGCCCGATCGATGCTGGTGCTGAGGCTGCGGCAGAGCTCCTCGACCGAAGTCGTACGACCGCTGGCGCTGCGCACGAGATAGCTGGCGATCGGTCCGACATAGGCCGCCAGCTTGCGCTCGATCTCCTGCAGGTGCGGGCTGATCACCGCGGCCGGCGACGGCGCGATCACCGTCGCGGCGTCCGAAGCCACGGCGGATATCGCCATCACGGTGGGGGCCTGGCCGTGCAGGGCGCCGGCCAGCGCAGCGTTCATGGCGTCCGCCGTCTCGAAGCGCCGCGCCGGATCGCGCGCCAGCGCCTTGGCCATGAACGCGACCAACGACGCCGGCGCCTCGGGCAGGTGCTTCGACAGCGGCACCAGCTCGCCATAGAGCAGCTGGTAGGTGACCTCGTGGAAATTGCGCCCCGGGAAGGGCCGCTCGCCGGTCAGCAGCTCGTAGAGCACGGCGGCGGTCGAGAACAGGTCGCTGCGCGCGTCGACCTCCTCGCCACGGCACTGCTCGGGCGACATGTAGTTGGGTGTGCCGATCAACGCGCCGGTCTGGGTCAACGACGAGCCGCCGATGCGGGAGATGCCGAAATCGGTGACCTTCACGCGGCCATCGCCGGTCAGCAGCACGTTGGCCGGCTTGATGTCGCGATGCACCACGCCCTGGTCGTGGGCGCAGGCGAGCGCGTCGAGCATCTGGCGCGCGATCGCCGCCGAGACGTCGATCGGCATGCGGCCGCCGCCGTCGATCGCCTGGGCGAGGCTGCGCCCGGCGACGAACTCCATGGCGATATAGGGATCGTTGCCGTGCAGCGCGTAGTCGTAGATCGCCACGATGTTGCCGTGGGCGCAACGGCCCGCCGCCTGCGCCTCGCGCTGGAAACGCTCGACGAAGGCGGCGCGGTCGTCGCCCTCGAGCAGGTCGGTGTTCACCAGCTTCAGCGCCACCCGCCGGTCGATCATCGGGTCATGGGCGCGATAGATCACGCCCATGGCCCCCCTGCCGATAGTCGACTCGATGACGTAGCGGCCGATCTTGTCCGGCGCGGCTGGTGGCGGCATCGGACCTAGCTACCCAGCATCTTCATCGCGTTGGCGAGGCTGCGCCGCATGCGGTTGAACGATTCGGCGAGCGAGGCGATCTCGTCGCTGCCCTTCACCTCGACCTCGGGCGCGTCCATGTTGCCCAGGCTGATGTCGTTGGCGGCGGACGACATGCCGCGCACCGGCTTCACGACGATGTAGTGCAGCATGACGTTGAGCAGCACGATCACCACCGCGAACACCACCGCCACGCCGCCGACATAGAGCATCAGCAGCCGGTCGGCCTGCTTGTTGACCACCGCCATCGGCACCGTGGCGACCTGAGCGCCGACGGTCTCGTTGAGCTTCCAGCCGAAGCCGTTGTTGGGACCGTAGAGGTCGACCATGGTCTGCGGCGCTTCCTTGGGCGTGGTGTGGCAGATCAGGCAGGCCGGGTTGGTGATGCGCACCGGCTTGGCCAGCACCAGCACCGGACCAGTCGGCGAGTCGCGCGTCGTCACCCATTCCGTGAGCTTGGGATCCTTACGGAACTGCTCGATGATATCGGCCTCCCAGTCGGTGGCGCGGTCGGCCGGGTTGGTCGGATTGAGCGCGGCTTCCTTGTAGTTGTAGTCGGGGAACTGCTTCTGCATAGAGCGCCACACGGTCTGCGCCGCCCAGGTCGGCACGGAGTGCGGCAGGAAGCGAGCCTGCATCTGCTCGCGCAGCAGCGGCTCGACCTCGGTCGCGGTATAGCCGCGAACGGCGGCGGCCTGGGCGAGGATCAGCGTGGCGTCGCGCAGCACCTGCTGGCGGCCGCTCTCGCGCAGCGCCTGGTTGGACATGAACGCCGCCAAGCCGAGGCCGATCAGAAAGGCCACGGCCATCACGATGTTGAATTTGGCCTTGAGTCCCATGACGTCGCACTCCCCCAACTAGCGGACTGTTGCCAGGCGGCTGGCCTGTTGCGGCGTCAGCCTGCCCGTGGGCTCGGACATGACCTGCATCTGGAATCGGCGGATCGCGGCCCGTGTCTCGGGACCGAATACGCCGTCCAATGGCCCATTGTAGTAGCCCAAGAGCTTCAACGCCTCCTGCATGCGCCGACGATTCTCGAGCGTCATCAGGTCTTCTTCCGGCATGGTCGCGTCCGGCGTCGGTGGCGGCTGCACGGGCGGCGTGGCGACGGGCGGCGTGGCGACGGGCGGCGTGGCGACGGGTGGTGCGGCAACGGGCGGTGCGGCAACGGGCGGCGTGGCGACGGGCGGCGTGGCGACGGGCGGCGTCGCAACCGGCGGGGTGACAGGCGGCGCGGCTGCCACCGCCGGGCGGCCGACGATGAGGCCGGCGGTCTTCGGCTGCCGCACCACGGCGATCGCCGTGGCGGAGGTCGAGCCCAGCCGCTGCTGGAGCGCGGTCAGGAAGGCGCCGTTCTCGATCGTCGGTGCGCTGCCCAAGGTTGCGACCAGCGCCGCCGACAGCGGCGTGCCAGCTGGAAAGGGCGAGGCCTCGAACACCGTGATCGCGGCCAGACCATCCGAGGCCGCGGTCTGCGCCACGGTGTCGAAGCCTGTCGGCTTGGCGCCGGCAGGCGGCATGACGTCGAGCGCCACCACCGAAGGGCCGGCCTTGTTGCGCGAGAGCGCGTCGTAGACCGCCTTGACCAGCACGCCTTGGGTGAACAGATCGGTGGGCCGCTCCAGGGTCGCCGAGACGGGCAGCAGGAACGCTCGATCGTTGAGGCTGGCGCCACGCCCGCAGATATAGATGAAGGCGCCAGCGCCGGGCGCCTTGGCCAGCCGGCCGCTGAAATCGGCGAGGGCCGCGTCGAACCCGCCGCCGCTCACGTCGTTGCGGTCGACCACGTCGTACCCCGCGGCGCGCAAGCGGTCGGCGACGGCGCGGGCTGCCGGCGGGCAGCCCGGCACCGGCTGTTGCACGACATAGGCGCCGTTGCCCAGGACCAGAGCGACACGCTGCGCGGTCTGGGCGGTGGCCGGCTGCATCGCGCCCAGCGAAGCGAGGGCGAGCACCGCGCCTGCGGTGAGATTACGGACAGCCAGCGACATGGCGTGAGCCTCCCCTACGTCTCGTCAACCACGGCGTTGCGCAGCACGCCGATGCCGGAAATGTCGACCTCGACCACGTCGCCAGACTTCATCCACAGAGGCGGCGTGCGCCCGGCGCCGACGCCGTGCGGCGTGCCCGTGGCGATCACGTCGCCGGGTTCCAGCGGCGTGATGGTCGAGAGATAGGCGATCAGGGTCGGGATCGGGTAGATCAGGTGATCGACGGTATCGCGCTGCACTTCTACGCTATTGAGGCGCGTCACCAGCGTGAGCGTCGTCGGGTCGGCGATCTCGTCCGCCGTGGTCATCCACGGCCCCAGCGGGCCGGTGCGCGGGAAGTTCTTGCCCGCCGTGACCGAGTGCTTCTGGAAGTCGCGCACCGAGCCGTCGAGGAAGCAGCTGTAGCCGGCGACGTGCCGCAGCGCGTCTTCGGCGCGGATGTGGCGACCGCCCGTGCCGATGATCACCGCCAGCTCGCCCTCGAAGTCGAAATGGGTCGAGGCGCGCGGCCGGGTCAGCGTGTCGCCATGCGCCACCAGGGTGTTGCGCAGGCGCGCGAAGACGCTGGGTTGCGCCGGCAGCGCGCGCGCCATCTCGGCGGCGTGCGTGCGGTAGTTCAGGCCGATGCACAGGATCTTGTCTGGCGCGGGGATCACCGGGTCGTAGGCGATATCCTCCAACGCGTGGTCCGGCGGCGCGCCGCGGACGATGCGATCGAGCTCAGGCAGCGCGGCGCCGGCCAGCGCCGCGCGCAGGGTCGGGAACCGGTCGCCCACGCGATCCGCGAGATCGACCACGCCGTCGCCGACCACGGCGCCGTAACGGGCGCGCCCCTCGGCTCTGAAGCTCAGTAGTCTCATGCCGGCCTTTATAGCGCGAACAGGGCGGGCCGGGCTGTTCCCTGCGGAACGCCGCGCAAAAATGGCGCTTCGCTCGGGATGACGCCTGATTCGATCCGCCCTGGCGTCTTGCGCTATTCCACCCGCGCGCCCGACGCGCGCACGACCGGCGCCCAGCGGGCGATCTCCTCGGGGTAGAACTTGTCGAGATACGCCTTGCCCAGCGGTGGGATATCGGTGCCGAGATCGGCGTAGCGCTTGATCACGTCGGGCTTGGCGAGGATCTCGCGCAGCGCCGTCTCGAGGCGCTCGACGATCGGCTGCGCTACGCCAGCCGGGCCGGCGAGGCCGTACCACGAGGTGGCGGCGAAACCGGGCACGGTCTCGGCGATCGCCGGAATCTCCGGCATGATCTTCGAGCGCTCCGGCGAGGTCACGCCGATGCCGCGCAACTTGCCTTCCTTGACCAGCGGCCAGGTGCTGGGCGCGTTGCCGAAGATCATGTGCACCTGGCCGGCCAGCAGGTCGATCAGCGCCGGCCCGCCACCCTTGTAGGGCACGTGCAGCATGTCGACGCCGGCCATCTGCTTGAACAGCTCGCCGCTGAGATGCAGCGAAGTGCCGGCACCGGACGAGCAGAAGGTGTACTTGCCGGGGTTCTTCTTCAGGAGGTCGATCAGCTCGGCCACGGTCTTGGCCGGCACCGAGGGATGCAACGCCAGCAGATTGGGCAACGAGGCGAACATCGAGATCGGCGTGAAGTCCTTGTAGGGATCGTAGGCCAGCTTGGCGTAGAGCGTCGGATGGATGCCGTGCGAGCCCACGGTGATCATGCCCACGGTGTAACCATCGGGCGCCGCGCGCGCGAGCTCGACCGTGCCGACGGTGCCGCCGGCACCGCCCTTGTTGTCGACCACGAAGGTCTGGCCAAAGGTCTTGCCGAGCTGGTCGGCGATGATGCGGCCGATCGTGTCGGTGCCGCCGCCGGGCGGGAACGGCACGATGAAGCGCACCTGCCGGTTGGGCCACGCCGCCTGCGCGCGGACGATCGCAGGCGCGACGACGAGTGAAGCGGTCGAAGCGACGAAAGCGCGACGGCGCATGGATACCCTCCCAGTGATGGCGGCGACTGTATCGGCGAGACTCCACGCTGCCAAGCGAACGAGACCTGGCAAGCAGCATTCTTCCCTTCTCCCCGCGAAGGCGGGGAGAAGGTGCCGAGCGAAAGCGAGGCGGATGAGGGGCTTCCTCGCGCCCCTCATCCGCCTCGCTTTCGCTCGGCACCTTCTCCCCGCCTTCGCGGGGAGAAGGGAAGATCAGCGTGGCGTCCGGCGGCGGCGTTTGCCGACGAGTTCGCTGACAATGCCGTGCAGGGTGCGGATTTCCTGGTCGGTGGCCTCGGCGCGGGAGAACAGCGCGCGGATGTTCTGCATCATGCGCGGCCGCTTCTCGGCCACCTTGAAGAAGCCGGCCTCGTCGAGCTCGGCTTCCAGCCGCCGCACGAAATCCTCCAGCTCGTCCCGGCTGGCGATCGTGGCGTCGTTGGTCACCAGTTTTGTCGGGCCAGCTTCGCCGATCGCCTGCGACCACTCATAGGCGACCAGCAGCACCGCCTGCGCCAGGTTCAGCGACGAGAAGGCCGGGTTGAGCGGGATGGTGATGACGACATCGGCGTGCGCCAGATCGTCGTTCTCCAGCCCGGCGCGCTCCGGCCCGAACATCACGCCGACACGCTCCTTCGCCGCGACGGCGCGCGCCATGTCGGCGGCGGCCTCGCGCGGCGGCGCGATGCGCTGCGTCAGCTCGCGCGCGCGCGCCGAGGTGGCGTAGACGCGCTGCAGGTCGGCGACCGCCGCGGCGACGTCGTCGAACACCCGCGCGTCCTTGAGCACTTCGTCGGCGCCCGACGCGGCGCGCTCCGCCCGGGCGTTGGGCCATTCGTCACGCGGCGCCACCAGGCGCAGCTCGCCCAGCCCGCAATTGAGCATGGCGCGCGCCGCCATGCCGATATTCTCGCCGAGCTGCGGACGCACCAGGATCACCACGGGCGCGGCCGATGCCGGCCGCGACGCCTTCGACGGCCGACCCATCAGGCGCGCGCCCCCGGCACTGGCGCCGGCGGCGGGCGGCGCAGCAGGAACAGCAGCGGCAGGGTGGCGAGCATGAACCACGTCATGGCGCGGAAGTCGTTGAGATAGGCGATCAGGGTCGCCTGCCGGGTCAGCTCGGCGTCCCACATGGCGAGTGGAATCGATACGCCCGGCGCCGGCAAGGTGAGGTTGGGATTGAGCGGGCTGATATGGCCAGCGAGCTCGGATCGGTTCAGCTGGATGTTCTGCGACACCAGCGCCACCAGGATGGCGATGCTGAGGCTGCCGCCGAGGTTGCGCATCAAGGCGTTGATCGCCGCCGCCTCGGTGCGCAGCGCCGGCGTCATGGTGGCGAACATCAAGATGCTGATCGGCACGAAGACGAAGCCCAGGCCGAAGCCCTGACCGACGCCGGTCCAAATCACCGCCCAGGTGTCGATGTCTGTCGTGAAGCCGGTCATCACCCACATCGAGCCGGCGGTGATGACCAAGCCAAGTGCCATGAGGATGCGCGGGTCATAGCGTCGCGCCAGCCGGCCGACCATCAGCATCGAGAGCATCATGCCGATGCCGCGCGGCGCCATCACCAGGCCGATGGTGATCGCCGGGTAGCCGCCGAGATAGGCGAGGAACGGCGGCATCAGCGCCGAGGACGCGATCAGCCCCATGCCGCACGTGGCGGTGAACAGCAGGCTCACCGAGAAATTCGGATCCTCGAACAATCGCAGGTCGAAGAACGGATGGTCGGCGGTCATCAGATGGATGACGAACATGGTGAAGCAGACGCCCGCCACCACCGTCTCGATGATGATCTCGGTCGAGGTGAACCAGTCGAGCAGCTCGCCGCGGTCGAGCACGAGCTGCAGGCAGGCGATGGCGAGGCCGAGCAGCGCGAAGCCGGTGAAGTCAAAGGGTCGCCGGCGTGGTTCCTCCTTCGGCATCAGCAGCATGAGGCCCAGCCCCGTGAGGATGCCCACCGGCACGTTGATGTAGAACACCCAGCGCCAGCTGAACTCCTCAGTCAGCCAACCGCCCAGGGTCGGACCCATGATCGGCCCGACCATCACGCCCACGCCCCAGAAGCCCATCACCGAGGCGTGGCTGCTCGGCGGATAGATGTCGAGCAGGGTCGATTGCGAGAGCGGCACCAGCGCCGCGCCGAAGGCGCCCTGCAGGGCGCGGAAGATCACGATCTGATCGAGCGTCATCGCCGCGCCGCACAGCATCGAGGCCAGGGTGAAGCCGATCACGGCCCAGGTGAAGACCAGGCGCCGGCCGAAGCGGCCGGCCAGAAAGCCGGTCAGCGGCGTGACGATCGCCGAGGCGACGATATAGGAGGTCAGCACCCAGGAGATCTGGTCGTGCGTCGCCGACAGCGTGCCCTGCATGTGCGGTAGCGCCACGTTGGCGATGGTGGCGTCGAGCACGTGCATGACGGTGGCGGCCATCATGACAAGCGCGAGCAGGCCGCGATGCTTGACCTCGACCGCGCTGGCGGTCATTTGCCGCGCGCGTCGCCCGTCTGGGCGTTGGCGCCGCCCAGCCCGAAGAGGCGCTCGACGCTGGCCACCAGGTCGCCAAACGAACGCTTGTAGCCGGTGTCGATATCGACCGAGGCGCTCATGCCCATGCGCAGCGGCGGGTCGCTGTCGGTCATGCGCACCTCGATGCGCACCGGGATGCGCTGCACCACCTTGACCCAGTTGCCCGAGGCGTTCTGCGGCGGTAGCACGGCGAACTCCGCGCCGGTCGCCTGGCTGATGCTGGTGACGACGCCGTGCCAGGTGCGATCGGGATAGGTGTCGACGTGGAAGGTCACGCGCTGGCCGGGCCGCACCCGCGCCAGGTCGGTTTCCTTGTAGTTGGCCTCGATCCACAGACCGGTATCGGCGACCACCGCCATCATCGCCGTGCCGGCCGAGGCATAGGCGCCGACGACAGGCCGGCGCGCGGCGATGCCGGCGATCGGCGCCTCGATGCGGGTGCGCTTGAGATTGAGGATCGCCTCGTCGCGCGCGGCGCGGATCTGGCGCACCTTGGGGTGATCCTCGGCCTTGATCTTGGGATCGCCGGCCAGCGCCGCCTCGATGCGCAGCAGTTCTTCGTTGAGCATGGCGGTGCGCTGGCGCGCGACGTCGATGTCGCGGCGCGCCTCGTCCATCTTCGTGCCGAGCCCGATCTTGCGCTGCGCAAGGTCGGTCTGCCGCTCGAACTCGCCCTGGGCGTAGGCCTCCTGGCTGCGCGAGAGCTTCACCTCCTCGCGCTTCTGCCGCCAGCTGGCGCGCAGGCCCTGGATCTCGGCGATCGCGCTCTCCAGCTCGGCCTCGGTCTTGGCCAGCGCCAGCCGGTAGGGCGCATCGTCGAGACGGAACAGCAGCTGGCCCTTCCTGACCGGCTGGTTCTCCTGCACCAGCACCTCGGCCACCACGCCGGCGATCTCCGGCGCGATCAGCACCCGGTCGCCCTTCACATAGGCGTTGTCGGTGCTGGCGTAGCGGCCGGAGGCCATGTAGCTCCACAGACCGATGGCGATGGCCGCGACGGGCAGCAGCCACATCACCGCGCGCGCCAGCGACCGCCGGCTGCGCCGGCGCGGCTGAGGCGCCGGGGCGGATTGCTGCTCGCTCATGATGCTACCAACGGAACCCTCAAGATCGGACATGGCCCTTCCCGAGACCATGCGGATGCTCGCTTTATAGCACGGCGCCAATGGCCCTGCCCGACCGCGTCAGCCTGCTGACAGGCATGGCTGCCGCGCCTTTTTTGCGGTTAGGGCTTGTTCCTGCCTTCCCCCGGCGGGAGGTGGAGCCCTTCTAGACGGCGACCGCGACCTTGGCCCCATCGCGGAACAGCTTGTAGGTGATGGCGTCGTAGAGGGCGTTGTAGGCGGCGTCGATGATGTTCGGTGAGACACCCAAGGTGCTCCAGCGCCGGCCCTCGCCGTCCTCGCTCTCGATCATCACGCGGGTGACAGCGGCGGTGCCGCCGGCCGAATCGAGGATGCGCACCTTGAAGTCGACCAAGGTCATGTCGGCTAGCGCTTCGTAGTGCGGCAGCAGCGCCTTGCGCAGCGCCTGATCGAGCGCGTTGACCGGGCCGTTGCCCTCGCCGACCTCCATGACGCGCCGTCCGGCGACGTCGAGCTTCACCGTCGCTTCGGAGAGCGTGATCAGGTCGCCCTTGGCGTTCCAGCGCCGTTCCGCCAGCACGCGGAAGCTCTGCAGCGCGAAGTAGTCCGGCACGGTGTGCAGCTCGCGCCGCGCCAGCAGCTCGAAGGAGGCATCGGCACCGTCATAGGCGTAGCCATTGGCCTCACGCTCCTTGACGATCTCCAGCAGCCTGGAGACGTCGGGACTGCGGGGATCGATCTCCAGCCCGATCTGGCGGAAGCGCGCGACGACGTTGGAGCGACCGGCCTGGTCGGAGACGACGATGATGCGCTGATTGCCGACGATCTCCGGATCGATGTGCTCGTAGGTGCGCGGATCCTTCTCGACCGCCGAGACGTGCAAGCCGCCCTTGTGGGCGAAGGCGCGCGTGCCGACATAGGCGGCGCTGCGGTTGGGCGCGATGTTGAGCCGCTCGTCGAGCAGGCGCGACAGATGCGTGAGCGTGGCGATCTTCTCGGCGTTCATGCCGACGTCGAAGCCCATCTTCAGCGCCAGGTTGGGGATCAGCGCGATCATGTTGGCATTGCCGCAACGCTCGCCCAGCCCGTTGATCGTGCCCTGCACCTGGCGCACACCGGCCTTCACCGCGGCCAGCGTGTTGGCCACCGCGTTCTCGGTGTCGTTGTGGGTGTGGATGCCCAACGACGTGCCGGGGATGTCGCGCGTCACCTCGCCGACGATGCGCTCGATCTCGTGCGGCAGCGTGCCGCCATTGGTGTCGCACAGCACGACCCAGCGCGCGCCGGCGGCATGCGCCTCGCGCACGCAGGTCAGCGCATAGTCGCGATTGGCCTTGAAGCCGTCGAAGAAATGCTCGGCGTCGAACATCACCTCCTCGGTGCGCGTCCTGGCGTAGGCCACCGAGTCGGTGATCATCTCCACGTATTCCGTGCGGCCCAGCTCGAGCGCCACGTCGACGTGGAAGTCCCAGGTCTTGCCGACCATGCACACGGTGCGCGCCTTGGTGCCGACCAGGGCGTTCAGGCCGGGATCGTTCGAGGCGCTGCGCCCGGCGCGCCTTGTCATGCCAAAGGCGACGAACTTCGAACGCTTGAAGGTGGGTGGTGCCGCGAAGAAGCGGTCGTCGGTCGGGTTGGCGCCCGGCCAGCCGCCCTCGATGTAGTCGATGCCGATCTCGTCGAGCGCGCGGGCGATGGCGACCTTGTCGGCCACCGAGAAATCGACGCCCTGCGTCTGCGCGCCGTCGCGCAGCGTGGTGTCGAACAGATAGACCCGCTTGTCGTCGGCCACGTGCCCCGCCCTTTCCATAGCTCCGGCGCGGTATCGCATGGCCGCCGGGGGCGCGCCACTGGAGTGGCGCGTCCCGACCGATTCCGTGCCACCCTGCGACCATGCGCACCGCCTCCTATACGCTGCCGGCCGACGACGACTACGCCCTGCATGTCCATCGCTGGCTGCCCGATGGCGATGCCAAGGCGGTCATCCAGCTTGCCCACGGACTGGGCGAGCACGCCGGCCGCTACGCCCGCTTCGCGCAGGCGTTGACCGATGCGGGCTACGCCGTGCACGCCAACGACCATCGCGGCCATGGGCTGACCGCGCCCACCGCCAACGATCTCGGCTTCTTCGCCGAGCGCGATGGCTGGCGGCGCGTGCTCACCGACATGGCGCTGCTGCGCCGGCGTATCGGCGCCGATCATCCCGGCCTGCCGGTGATCATCTTCGGCCACTCCATGGGCTCGTTCCTGACCCAATGGACCATCGCCGAGCGCGGCGCGGACTATGTTGGCGCCGTGCTTTGCGGCTCCAACGGCAAGCCGCCGCCGATCGCGACCGTCGGCAAGGCCATCGCCCGCTTCGAGCGCTGGCGGCTGGGGCCGCGCGGCCGCAGCGCGCTGCTGCTGAAGCTGTCCTTCGCCGACTTCAACAAGCGATTCCGCCCGAATCGCACGGACGCCGACTGGCTGTCGCGTGACACCGCCGAAGTCGACGCCTATGTCGCCGATCCGCTCTGCGGCTTCGTGCCCACCGGCCAGCTCTGGATCGACCTGATCGGCGGCGTCGAGCGACAGACCGACCCGACGCTCGTCGGCGGCATCCCGAAGGACCTGCCGATCTTCGTCATCGCCGGCACCGCCGATCCGGTCAGCGACGGCGCGAAGGGGCTGCCGTCACTCCTGCTGGCCTATCGCGACGCCGGCCTGCGCAACTTCACGCACCGCTTCTACGACGATGCCCGCCACGAGCTGCTCAACGAGACCAACCGTGACGAGGTCACGGCCGATGTGCTGCGGTGGATGCGCGACGCCCTTACGGCAGCACCGCGGGATTGACGCAAAAAACAGGGTCGACCGGCTTGCCGTCGAGCACCCGCAGCAAGTTCTCCGCCGCCACCGCCGACACCGCCTCGCTGGCGTAGCCGGTCTGGGCGCCCATATGCGGCGTCAGCACCACATTGGGCAGTGACAACAGCGGACAGTCAGCCGAAGGCGGCTCGTCGCGGAAGGTGTCGAGGCCGGCGCCCAGCAGATGGCCGCAGCGCAACGCCGCGACCAGCGCGTCCTCGTCGATCACCGGCCCACGCGCGGCGTTGAGCACGATGGCGCCCTTGGGCAACGCGGCGAGCGCGGCCGCGTCGATCATGCCCTCGGTCTCGTCGGTCAACGGGCAATGCAAGGTCAGCACGTCGGCCCGCGCCAGCAGATCATCGAGCGAACCCACGCGCTCGACGCCGTCGATCACCGCGTTGATATAGGGATCGTAGGCCATCACCGTCAGGCCGAGCCCCGCCGCGGCGCGCGCCACGCGCTTGCCCACCGCGCCCAATCCAACGATGCCCATGGTGCGACCGCCGAGCTGCGTGCCGTTAGGCCCCTTGATCCAGCGCCCACCGCGCAGATTGGCGTCGTGCGTCGGGATCGCGCGCGCCACCGCGATCATCAGGCCGATGGTCAGCTCGGCGACCGACTGCGCGTTGACACCGGCGGCCACCAGCACCGGAATCTTCTTCGCCGTCGCCGCCGGGATGTCGACGCTGTTGTAGCCGGCGCCGTGGCGGGAGATGCAGCGGATCGAGTCGGTGGCGCGGATGACGTTCCCCGACACGCCGTGGCGCGCCAGGATGCCGTCGATCATCTCCTTGCGCACCAGCGCCAGCAGCTCGGCGTCGGTGCTATTGTCCTCGACGAACAGCACGCGGCAGCCGGCGGCGTTCAGTACATCGAGCCCGGGCTTGGCGAGATCGGGCCCGGTGATGGCGATGGTCCAGGGCATCAGTACGGCCGCCCGTCCTTGTGGGTGAACTGCCATTTGCCGTCGGCGCCCATGACAGCCTGGATGTCGTCGTTGGGATAGCTGCCCTCGTCGCCCGGCGTGCGGTCGCCGATCTCGAGATAGACCACGTCCTGCCCGGTGCGGTTGACCAGCTGATGCGCCATGCCCTTCGCGGGGAAGCCGGCGCACATGCCGGGCTTCAGCGGCGTCTCGCCGGTTTCGGTCACCAGGGTCGGCTCGCCCTGCAGGATGTAGATGAACTCGTCCTGCTTGCTGTGGGTATGGAGCAGCGCCGACTCGCCGCCCGGTATCAGGCGCGTCAGGTTGACGCCGAAATTCTTCAGCCCGAAGACGTCGCCGAGCTGACGCTTCTCGCGCTTGGCCATGCGGCTGAAGAACGGCTCGGGGTAGTTCGAGGGCTTGGTGCGCGGCGCGACCGATGCGGCGCTGACGGCGATCGGTCCTGTCGGTGTGCTGTCGGTCATGGCGAGCATGCTCCCGTTGATCGGCGGGCATTGTGCGAACCATTCGCCGCGCGCGCCAGACGGTCGTGCCGCGTCACCGCCATTTTCCCGCCTCGGCGCCGACGCGCGGCTGGTGTAAGTTGATCAGGTTCGCATCAGGGGAGTTTGGGGCGGATGCTGGCTCTTGGGGGAGTTCGTCGACGTGCCTGGCCTGTCGCCGTGGCGCTGTCTGTCCTGGTTCTGCCCACCCTCGCCGCGCCAGCGACCGCCGAGCAGCTGGCCCAGCGCGGCCGCGTTGTGACCGAGCCCGAGCCGGCCGATCCCCGTGGCGCACCGCCACCGTCGCGCCAGCCGCCGCCGACCGTCAACACGCCACCGCCATCGCAGCCGCAGCCACCACAGCGGCAGCCGGGCAGGCTGGTGACCGAGCCGGAGCCCGCCGGGCCGGGTTCGGGCGGCCCGGTATCGCCGGCGCCGCCCTGGGCGCCACCGCCGCAAGCGCAGCCGCAGCCACCGCCGCAGGCCCAGCCGCAACCGCGGCCGACGCCGGCCAACGACCCCAATCCTCGACCTGACGTGAACCCGCCCTCGTCGGAGGCCTGCCGACGATTCCCCAACCTGTGTTGATCCAGGAGCGAACCATGTGGACGCGCCGCGAGACGATCTTTGGTGGAGCGTTGACCATCCTGTGGGGTGCCGGCACGACCTGCGCGCATGCCCAGAAGATCGGCGGTCATGAGGTGACCGGCTGCATGCTGCCCGATCCGGCGGCCAACATCCTGCTCAACCGCAGCGCGCCGCCCTGGCTGTCGCTGACCGGCAACGAGGAGATGTTTCCCAAGTCGGGGGACGACCAATTCGACTATGCCCTGGCGCACACGCTCTCGGCGATGTCCGAGCTGATGCATGTGCTGCCCGGCTTCTGCTTCTTCGACGACTCGGAGGGCGAGAACGCCTACGCCACCAACCGCGTGAAGCTCAACCGCGGCGACGGCACGGTGCTGTTCGGCAAAGGCCTGCTGCGCCGCCTGATGCGCCAGAAGGAGCATCCCGACGTCAGCGTCGCCGCGGTCTGCGCCCACGAGTTCGGCCACATCCTGCAGTACAAGCGCGGCCTGACCCAGATCGTCGGCGCCGGCCAGCCCACCGTGAAGCGCGTCGAGCTGCAGGCCGATTTCTTCGCCGGCTACTTCGCCGGCGTGCGCAAGCTCAGCCGCCCGCAATACCCGGCCGCCGTCTATGCGCTCACCCAGTACAATTTCGGCGACAACATGGTGAACTCGCCCAAGCACCACGGCCGGCCCGACGAGCGCGCCGCGGCCATCGTGCAGGGCTTCGAGGCCGGCTTCCGCCAGGGCCGCTCGCTCGACCAGGCGATCGGCATCAGCATCAACTACGTCAAGCAGCTGTGATGCCCTCACCGACCACGATCACCACGCTGCGCACCACGCTGCTGCGGGCGCCCTTCGTCGGCGATCCGCCGCCCAACGGCATCATGCCGCCGACCCATCGCGAGCTGCTGGTGCTCGAGATCGAGACATCGGGCGGCATCACCGGCATGGGCTATCTGCAGCCGCTGTCGGGCGGGCTGTACACGCTCGACGCCTGCCTGAAGGAGATGATCGCGCCCAAGGTGCTGGGCCGCGACGCCACCGAGGTCGAGGGCATCTGGACCAGCCTGTGGAAGGGCACCTACTGGCTCGGCCGCGGCGGCATCGCCACCTTCTGCCAATCGGCCGTCGACATCGCCCTGTGGGACATCGTCGGCAAGAAAGCCGGGCTGCCGCTGCATCGGCTGTGGGGCAATTCGCGCGCCAAGGTCGCCGCCTATGGATCGGGCTGCTGGCGCGGGCTGGGCCGCGACGGGATGATCGAGCGCGCCCGGCACTTCACCGGCATGGGGCTCACGGCGATCAAGATGCAGGTCGCGCACATCAGGCCGTGGCGCGAGGACGTCAGGAACGTCCACGCCATGCGCGACGCGCTGGGGCCCGACATCGAGATCATGATCGACGTCAACATGGGCTGGAGCGCCGATACCGCGATCCAGGCCGGCCACCACATCGACGAGGCCGATCCCTACTGGCTCGAGGAGCCGGTGGTCTGCGAGGACTTCGAGGGCTACAAGCGCGTCGCCGCGGCGCTGAAGACCCGCGTGGTCGGCGGTGAGAGCCATTTCACGCGCTACGACCTGCGGCCGTTCTTCGCGAGCCCGCCCAGCACGCCCATCCTGCAGCCCGATCCGATGCGCGGCGGCCTGACCGAGCTGCGCAAGATCGCCGCCGTCGCCGAGACCTGGGGCATCGCCATCGCGCCGCATCTCTTCCACGAGCTGACGGTGCACCTGATGGCCTCGATCCCCAACGCCAACTACCTCGAGTACATGGATTGGAACGACGACCTGTGGGTCGAGCCGGCGATCCCGGTCGATGGCTTCCTCACGCCGCCCGAGGCACCCGGTCACGGTCTGCGGTTCAAGCCCGAGATTCTGAGGGACTGCCGGGTCGGTGGCTCTGAGATCAGGGGCTGACGGCGAAGCCGGCGGCGCGCCAGCGCCCGACGTAGTCGGAATACCCTTTCCCTTCCTTTCCCCTTCCCTTTCCCCTTGGGAATTTCCCTGACGCGTGGAGCACGCGTCGTCCACGGGTGCGGGAAGCCGGGATGCCTGCTCCCTGTTGTTGATGTGCTGGTGGCGGGTGAAGCTCGGGATCGTCCCGTAGGCGACACCGTCGACCTCGTAGTGGCGCACGAAGCCGTGGGCGGCCAGAGCGTCGAGCACGCGGGCGAAATCCACGTCGTCGAAGGGCAGCGCGTCGAGCTTCAGCTCCAGCGGCCGCCACTTGAAGCGCCCCTCGCGGTCGGCCGCGCACCACAGCCCGGCGAAGGCGAGGCGCAGCGGCAGGCCGCTGTCGCGCTCGGCCGTCCACAGACCGTGGTGCCGGAAGAAATCGGGCTTGATCGTTCGGATTCGCGCCATCACCGCACCTGTCCTGACAAAGGTCGGCGCAGTGAGCCAAAAATCGCGGGTACGTTCAGCCTGAAACGCCAGAAACTCGATGGGACGGGGTTTCTGGCGAAATTCCGCGCGCTTCAAGTCCTGAGGACGATCGCCTCGAGGCCCGAGCCGTGACGCGCTGTCGGGCGCAGGCGCACCACCCTGGGCGGCACCCCGAACAGTTCCTCGAAGGCGGCGATCCAGTCCGCCTCCTCGGCCTCGGTGACGCCGATCGCCCACACCGAGCGCCGCCGCAGCAGCGTGCGCAGGCCGTCGGCGCCGAGCTTGCGATCCTCGGCGAAGCGCTCGCGGAATTCCTGGAGGCTGATGTAGTCGCGCTCGCCGAGGCCGGGCCGGATGTCGTCGACGATCACCAGCTGGGCGCGGCGCCATTGCCAGTAGAGGATGTTTGGCGGCCCGGCATCGGCGGCGTCGATCGCCTGCGCGCGGTCATGCACCCGGCGCTGCGCCAGCGCCGACTGGGCGAGCTTGCTGAACGACACATAGCGCACCTTGGCGCCGGCGAAGGCGGCCTCGGTGCCGATCGCGGCGGCGAGACCCGTCTTGCCGACACCCAGCGGGCCGAGCAGCAGCAGCGGACGCTCGGTCGCCTTGCCATCCACCGTGCGCGCGCCGGCGATATAGGCCTCGATCGTCGGGCCGGGTTCGTCGGGAGCGCCGGGCGCGAAATCCACCTCGAGGCGCGACAGCCTGGACAGGTAAGGCAGCGCCGCCTTCTGCCACACGATCTTCTGGCGCACCCACCACAGCACGCCGCTCACCGCGAGGATGGTGACGCCGACGACGATCGCGATCCGAGTCAGCAGCAGCTCGGTGATCGTCACGTCGATGCCGAGCACGGTGCATGCCCAGGCCTTCGCGGTGACGAACGGCAGCGGCATCGCCATGACCACGCCGGCCAGGATCCCGGCCAGCATGTAGAGCGTCGCGGTGGCCGCATTGCCGATCAGCAGCAGGCGGTCGACGGCGAAATAGCGATTGGCGCTGGCGTTGAACTTGCGGAAGTCCCAGACCTCCTTGCCGACAGGGATGATGGCCAGCGCCGCGGCGGCGATCACCCAGTGCCACCAGATCGCCAGCGAGCCGAAGATCGACACGAAGGCCGCCGCCACGGCGGCGATCAGCAGGCCGATGCCGATGTGACCCATCTGATCGGCAAGCCAGAGATAGGAGTAGGTCGCCGCGCTCTGGACTTCCTTGTCGAGCAGGTCGACCTTGATCTGGCGCAGGACGTCCATGGGCTCGATGGCCGGCGGCTCCGGCGTCTCGTCCCGTTCCAGGACGTCCGATATGGCGTTCTTGGCCATGACATCCCCCCGCCGCGAGCGCGGCGGTTGAGTATGTCATGTCTCTCTAGACCGGCCTATTTCTTGATCGGCGCGCCCGGCGACCAGACATGACCGAACGGATCGCGCAGCTTGGCGTAGCGGTCGCCCCAGAACATGTCCGCAGGTGGCATCAGCCCTTTGGCGCCGGCGTCGATCGCCTGCTGGTATGTTCTATCGACGTCGGGCGCGTAGAGGTGGATGGTCACCGTGCTCTTGCCCAACGCCTTGGGATTGCTGGTGCCGCCCATCTCGGCGTATTCCGGGAAGCTGTCGTGCAGCATGACCACGCCGTCGCCGATCTTGATCGAGGCATGCATCAGCCGTTTGCCGTCCTCGGCCGGCATGCGGATCATCTCCACGGCGTTGAAGGCCTTCTTGTAGAAGTCGAGCGCCGTGGCGGCGCCGTCGACGTCGAGATGCGGCATGATGTGCGGCTGCGGCGCGTCGGTCGTGCTTGTGCTCCTTGCTCAGGCGGACTTCGGTTCGGCGCCCGCCAGCAGGCGATCGAGGCATTCGAAGCCACTGGCCCAGCCCTCGCTGTGACCCTTCGTGCCCTCCTCGTTGCGGAACAGGCCCTGGGTGAAGACCATGTCGGTTTCGTCGCCGCGATCGACCAGCTCGATGCTGACGATGGTCTCATGCTCGCGCGGCGTCGACGGATCGCCGGTCTCATGCCACGCCCAGGTGAACTCCAGGCTGGCCGGCGCTTTCACTTTCAGGAATCTGCCGCTGACCGAATGCGTCCGCTCCGGTCCCTTGAGCGTCGCCGACCAGGCGCCGCCCTCGCGTACATCGAGGGCGCAGCGTGTCGCGCGGTAGCGATCCGGACCGAACCAGCGCGCGAACATCGCGCTATCGGTCCACGCCCTGAAAACCAGCTCGCGCGGCGCCTTGAAACGCCTGACGATGCGCAGCTGGCGTGTGTCGATGCCGGTTACGCCGTCCATGGCCTGCCCATCTTGACTGTGATTAACCTACAAGTTAACTAATGCCTGTCGCCCGCCCGAGTCAAGCGGCTCGACATGGAGGACGTCATGACAGCGATCGTGAAGCGCGAGGATTGGCTCGACGCGCGCCGCGCCCTCTTGATCAGGGAGAAGGAACTCACCCGCCTGCGCGACGAGGTCGCCGCGCTGCGCCGCGCCCTGCCGCGCGTGCGCATCGACAAGGACTACGTGTTCGCCGGACCATCGGGCCCGGTGAGCCTCGCCGCGCTGTTCGCCGGCCGTAGCCAGCTCATTGTCTATCACTTCATGCTCGGGCCGGACTGGAATGAACCATGCAAGAGCTGCTCGTTCTGGGCCGAGCATCACGACGCCGCGCGCGTGCATCTGGCGCACCGCGACGTCGAGCTCGCCGTGGTCTCGCGCGCGCCGATCGCCAAGATCGCGCAGATCAAGCATCGCTTCGGCTGGCGCTTCCCCTGGGTATCGTCGCTCGACACCGACTTCAATTTCGACTTCGCCGTGTCCTTCTCGCAAGCCGAGGGCAAGCCCGCCCAGCCGAACTACAATTTCGCCACCCAGACCTTCAGCGGCAGCGAGGCGCCGGGACTGAGCGTCTTCATGCGCGACGAGACCGGCGCGATCTTCCACACCTACTCGACCTACTCGCGCGGCCTCGACGCGCTCAACGGCACCTATCAGTTGCTCGACCTCGTGCCCAAAGGTCGTGACGAGGCCGGGCTCGACTTCCCGATGGCATGGGTGCGCCACAAGGATCGTTACGAGACGCCCTAGCCGGATGCCTTCACCTTCAGGAGCCTTCCCTCGCCAGGCGTCGTGCTCCGCTATGGGCAAGCGAGGGGAGGTCACCATGCCCTCGGGAACAGAGGCATGCCGACCTCGACCCTGCGTCCGGCCTGCGAGTCACCGCGGCGCCAATCGGTTGCGTCGAGCTTCTGAAGGAGCTTCCGGCTCGTTTCCGGCAGCAACGGGGCTATGCACCTCGCGATCGTGAACAGAGAAGACGACAAGCTGAACAGGACGCCCCTCAGCTGGGCTTCACTGGCTGCAGCGACTTCGCGATCAGTCGATATCGCCGCCTTAGCCAGGTTCCATGGCGCTTCTTCCGCGACATAGCGATTGGCGTCCGCGACAAACGCCCAGACCTCATCGAGGCCGCGATCGAAGGCAAAGGCGTAGAGGTGGGCCGCGATGCGTTCGGGAAGCTGTCGGGCTGCACGCAGCAATCTGTCGGCATCAACAAAGCCGTCGGGAGCGGCCGGCGTGATTCCGCTGCAGTAGCGCTCGATCATGCTGAGCACACGATGCACGAGATTGCCGAGTTGTCCGGCAAGCTCGGACTCGTACGCCTGCCGAAACCGCACGTGCGAAAAGTCGCCGTCGCCGGTCGAGCGGATATGGCGCAGCAGAAAGTAGCGCAGCGCGTCCGGCCCCAGCTCCTCCGCCAGCGGCGCGGGATCAACGGCGTTGCCTGTAGATTTGCCGATCTTGCGGCCTTCGGCAGTGACATAGCCGTGGACAAGGATGCGTGTTGGCACGGGTAACCCGGCGGACAGCAGCATGGCGGGCCAGTAGACCGCATGGAAGCGCGTGATGCCCTTGCCGATGACGTGCTCGCGTGAGGCGGCTTGCGTCCACCACCGTGAGAGATTGTCGTCGCCGCTTCCGTAGCCGAGCGCGGTGAGGTAGCTCGCGAGCGCATCGAACCACACGTAAATCACCTGATCGGGATCGCCGGGCACCGGTATGCCCCAGCCACGCGCGCGAACAGCACTGCGCGATATGCTGAAATCCTCGAGGCCGCCGTCGATCCACGACAACACCTCGCTACGTCGTGCCTCCGGAATGACCTCGATCTCGCGGCAGGCGTAAAGCTCGCACAAAGCGTCTTCGTATGCCGAGAGTCGGAAGAACCAGTTTTCTTCCTCAATCAGCTCCGGCTTCGTGCCGTGCTCGGGGCAGCGCCCGCCGTCGAGGTCTTCATGCTTGTAGAATTGCTCGCAGCCAGTGCAGTAGAGACCGCTATAGCCGCGTTTGTATATGTCGCCCCTCTCGAAGCACGCCCGCCAAAGCCGCTCCACGCCCCGTCGATGGCGCGCGTCGGCGCTGGTGCGGATGAAGTCGTCGTAGGAAAGATTGAGACTTGTTTTCAGAGCGATGAAGCGTGCGGCGTTGAGTTCCACCAGCTCGGTGACCGGGATGCCTGCTGCGTCGGCCGCCTGCACATTCTTGATGCTGTTCTCGTCGGTACCTGCCTGAAGCCGGACATCGCATCCCTCCAGACGATAGTGGCGAGCGAGCGTGTCGGCCTGCACCACCTCCAGCGCAAAGCCAATATGCGGCGCGGCGTTCACGTAAGGGATCGCCGTCGTGATGCAGCGGTTCGTAGACATGGCGGAAACTCCTCTGGAAGGGCGAGGCGGTTTCCGGACAAGAAAAAAGCCGCCCCGGATGGAAGCGGCTCTGGCGTGTCGTTGACCTGATCAGATCACATGCCGAAGAACTCCGCTTCCGGAATGGAGAGCGGCATCATCATGGCCAAAACGAAGGTCGGCAGGTTGGAGATCATGATGTGCAGATACCTGATCCAGGGTTGCGGATCAATCCTGGGCCAGCACCGCACGCCGCGATATCACGAAGTCGAGGATGTCGTGCACCGCGCGGTCGATCGCGAGCTCGACCGGCTTATGGCTCTTGGACCGCAAGGACGTACCCAGCCCCTCACTCTCCGATCGCCAGCCGGACGTCTGCCAGGTCACCCACGGCACGAACGTCGCTCGGCCGCGTACCGCGGGCTTGCGGCGCGCATTGCCGGTGTTGAATGGCGCGACCGAGGCGCGGGCGGCGTGCCTTGCCAGCAGCGCCCCGGCGTCGATGGTCAGCACGATCTGCGCTGTGCGCCGGCAGGCGTGCAGGTGACGCGCGACGCGCTCCTCGTCGAACCAAAAGAAGACCTTGCCGTTGAGCAGGCGGTACCACTGCGCCGGCGTCAGCCCGCGCAGACAGGGCTTGAGCGCCGTGGGCGGCATCGGCGATTGATCGCGGATCACCGTGCCGTCGCTCAAGACGGCGCGCACCGGGCGATGCTTCTCGACCGCCGAACGATCTTCCGCCCGCGCACCAGCACGCTCGAACAGGGCCTGCGCCGACAACAGACCGTCGCGCTGGATCGACGGCCAGTTGTCGGCCTCGGCGATGTGGTAGACGCGCATCACATTACCTTCCCCCGGAGGGGGAAGGTGGCGCGCAGCGACGGATGGGGGATGTTGAAGACGAACGCAGGAGTCCGTCTTCGACATCCCCCATCCGCCCTTCGGGCACCTTCCCCCTCCGGGGGAAGGTATCAAGCGTCAGCCGCGCTTCCACACCGTGCCTTTCGGGCCGTCCTCCAGCACCACGCCCTTGGCGGCGAGGTCGTCGCGGATGCGGTCGGCCTCGGCGAAGTTCTTCGCCTTGCGCGCCGCTTGCCGCGCCGCGATCGCCGCGTCGATCTCGGCCTCGGTTGGTCCGCTCGTGCCCTCGGGTGTCCAGCGGAACCATGCCTCGGGATCCTGCTGCAACAGGCCCAGCGCCGAGGCGCCGGCGCGCAATGCAGCGGGATCGTCGAGCTGGTGGATCGCGCTGATCGCCAGCGGCGAGTTAAGGTCGTCCGACAGCGCGTCCTCCACGGACGCGGGCACTGTGGTCACGTCAGGCAAAGTCTTGCCGCGCAGCTGGCCGTACCAGCGATCGAGCGTCGCCTTGGCCTGCACCAGCCCCTCATGCGTGAAGTCGAGCGGCTGGCGGTAATGCGCCGACAGCAGCAGCAGACGGATCGCCTCGCCGGGATACTGATCGAGCAGCTCGTGCACGGTGAAGAAATTGCCCAGCGACTTGCTCATCTTCTCGCCGGAGATGTTGAGGAAGCCGTTGTGCATCCAGTACTTCGCCATGATGGCGTGGCCGAAGGCGCAGCGGCTCTGGGCGATCTCGTTCTCGTGGTGCGGGAAGATCAGGTCGAGGCCGCCGGCATGAATGTCGAAGGTCTCGCCGAGATGCTGCGCGCTCATGGCCGAGCATTCGATGTGCCAGCCCGGCCGGCCGCGGCCCCACGGGCTGGGCCAGCCCGGCTGATCCGGGCTCGACGGCTTCCAAAGCACGAAGTCGGCCGGATCCTTCTTGTAGGGCGCGACCTCGACGCGTGCGCCGGCGACCAGCTCGTCGCGCGAGCGTCGCGACAGGCGGCCGTAATCGTCCATCGAGGGCACGCTGAACAGCACGTGGTCGGCGGCGGCGTAGGCGTGGCCCTTGGCGATCAGGCGCTCGATGATGCCCACCATCTGCGTCACGTATTGCGTGGCGCGTGGCTCGAAGTCGGGCGGCAGCGCGCCGAGCCGCTTCATGTCGCTCCGGTAGGCGTCGGCGGTGCGCGTGGTCAGCGCCTCGATGGTCTCGCGATTGTCGGCGGCGCGCACCATGATGCGGTCGTCGATGTCGGTGATGTTGCGCACGTAGGTGACACGCGAATAGCGCCGCTTGAGCAGGCGGTAAAGCACGTCGAAGACGACGACGGGCCGCGCGTTACCGATATGCACGTAGTCGTAGACTGTCGGGCCGCAGACATACATGCGCACATGCGACGGATCGAGCGGCGCGAAGGATTCCTTTTCGCGTGTCAGCGTATTGTGGATCTGCAGAGACACGGGAGAACTCCGGATTGAAGACGGCAGGACACGCGCGGCGGCGTCACCGCCCGCGTTGGTCGAACCCCTCAGGCGGGGCCGCCCTCCCTACATCGCCGTCCAAACGTCACGAGACGTCTCCTCGAAGTCTGGAAAGCACCTTAGCATGGCCGATCAGCGGAAGCATCCCCGCCATTTCCGGCCCCTGCTCCCGCCCCGTCAGCGCCAGACGCAACGGATGGAACAGCGCCCGGCCCTTCTTGCCGGTGGCCGCGCCGATGGCCGTGGTCCAGGTCTTCCAGGTGCCGCCGTCCCACGGCTCGGGTGGCAGCACATCAGTGGCGGCGGCCAGCAGAGACTCGTCCTCGACCATCGGCGCGATGGGACCGCGCACGACGGCCGCCCAGGTCGCGGCGTCGGCGACCGAGGCGAGGTTGCCGCGCACCGTCGACCAGAACGCCTCCCCGAGATCGGCGCCCAGCGCAGCCAGCCGCTCGCGCACCGCGGCATAGGGCAGCCCGTGCACGGTGCGCGCCGACAACGTGCGCAGCTCGTCGAGCGAGAAGCGCGCGGCGGCGCGGCCGACATGGGCGAAGTCGATGGTCTCGATCAGCGGCGCCAGCGCGATGACCGGCTCAATGGCGTCGCTGGTGCCCAGCCGCGCCAGCAGCGCGGCGATGGCCAGCGGCTCGATGCCTTGCTCGCGCAACTCCAGAAGCGACAGTGAGCCGGCGCGCTTCGACAGGCCGGCGCCCTGCGCGTCGGTCAGCAGCGGGAAGTGACCGAAGCGCGGCGGTGTCGCGCCCAGCGCGGTGAAGAGCTGAATCTGCGTGCCGGTGTTGGTGACGTGGTCCTCGCCGCGGATCACATGGGTGATGGCGAAGTCGATGTCGTCGACCACCGAAGGCAGCGTATAGAGGTAGGTGCCGTCGGCGCGGATCAGTACCGGATCGCTCTGGCTCGACTCATCGATGTGCTGCGCGCCACGCACCAGGTCGATCCAGCGCACGTCGCCGGGCTCGAGCTTGAAGCGCCAGTGCGGCGCGCGGCCCTCGGCCTGCAGGCGCGTGCGATCGGCGTCGCTCAGCTTCAACGCCGCGCGGTCGTAGACCGGCGGCCGACCCTGCGCCATCTGCCGCTTGCGTTTGAACTCGAGCTCCTGCGGGGTCTCGTAGCAGGCGTAGAGCCTGCCCGCCGTGATCAGGGCGTCGCGCGCCCGATCGTGGCTGGCGAAGCGTGCCGACTGCCGCTCCAGCCGGTCCCACGCGAGGCCGAGCCAGCGCAGATCGTCCTGGATGCCCTGGGCGAAGGCCTCGGTCGAGCGCTCGCGATCGGTGTCGTCGAGCCGCAGCACGAAGGCGCCGCCGTGCCGACGCGCGAAGAGCCAATTCAGTAGCGCGGCGCGCACGTTGCCGACATGCAGTCGGCCCGTCGGGCTGGGCGCGAAGCGGACGATGGGGGCGCTGACCATGGCGGGCGTGGTTGTGGGGGCTGGCTCGCGAGCGGTCAAGGTCCGCTGGAGCAGCGCGGCGCCACCGTCTAATCTCGACCCCTTGGCCTTACCTTCCCCCGGAGGGGGAAGGTGCCCGCAGGGCGGATGGGGGATGTCGAAGACGGACAACGAGTGCGTTGAAGCATCCCCCATCCGTCGCGCTGCGCGCGCCACCTTCCCCCTCCGGGGGAAGGTAAATCCAGAGTGCATGAACCGGGGTGGAAACAGTGCACATCGAGGACATCGAATACTTCGACGGGCCCACACGCCTGGTCGGCCAGCTCGCGGTCGACGAGACGAGGCCGGGCCGACGGCCGGGCGTGCTGATCTGCCATGAAGGGCCGGGGCTGACCGACCACACCAAGATCATCGCCCGGCGCCTGGCGCGGCTGGGCTACGTCGCCTTCGCCATGGACTATCACGGCGACGGCAAGCCGCTGGCCAACCGCGCCGACACCATGACCCGCCTGGCGCCGTGGCGCGCCGATCCCACCGGCATCCGTGTGCGTGCCGGCATCGCGCTCAAGCTGTTGGCGGCGCGGCGCGAGGTCGACGCTGGGCGTCTAGCGGCGATCGGTTATTGCTTCGGCGGCACCACCGCGCTGGAGCTGGCGCGCGCCGGCGAAGACCTCAAATGCGCCGTGGGCTTCCATTCCGGCCTGGCCACCGCGCGGCCGCAGGACGCGGCCAATATCCGTTGCAAGATCCTGGTCAATATCGGCGCCGAGGATCCGATCATCCCGGCGCAGCAGCGCGCCGATTTCGAGAAGGAGATGCTGGCCGCCAAGGTCGACTGGCGCATGATCCTGTATTCGGGCGCCGGCCACAGCTTCACCAACCCCGCGGCCGATGGGCTGAACATGCCGGGGTTCGCCTATCACGAGCCGACGGATCGCCGCTCGTGGCGGGCCATGCTCGACCTGTTCGAGGAGACGATGGGCCCTGTATAGTCATCATCAAGAATACCGTTGGGAGGATCACTGTCATGAAACGCCGTTCGCTTATCGCCGCCGGTCTCGGCGCCATCGCCGCGCCCGCTATCGCCCGTGCCCAGGCCAAGTATCCATCATCCGCACCGATCAGGCTGGTCATCCCCTTCGCCGCCGGCGGCCCGACCGACATCATCGGTCGCAAGGTGGCGCAGAAGATGACCGAGATTCTCGGCCAGACCATGGTCGTCGAGAACAAGGCTGGCGCCGCCGGCGCCATCGGCTCGATCGATGTCAAGAACGCCAAGCCCGACGGTCACACGCTGCTCTTCGCCACCTCCTCGACGCACGCGATCCTGCCGACGGCCGTGGTCAAGCCGCAATACGATCCGCTGAACGACTTCACGCCGATCTCCTCGATCTGCGTCAACCCGCTGATCCTGGTGACGCATCCCTCGATGCCGGACTCGGTGAAGGGCCTGATCGATCTGATGAAGAAGAACCCCGGCAAGTACTCCTACGCCTCGTCGGGCCCCGCCAGCATCCTTCATGTCGCCACCGAATACTTCAAGCGCGAGGCCGGCGGCCTCGAGGTGGTGCACGTGCCCTATCGCGGCTCGGGGCCGGCGATCCAGGATCTGCTGCCCGGCACGGTGCACTGGATGTTCGAGACCTTCAGCACCATGCTGCAGCACCACAAGGCCGGGAAGGTGCGCATCCTCGCCTTCGCCCATGCCAAGCGCGCCGCGATCGCGCCCGAGATCCCGACCGTGATCGAGGCCGGCTTGCCAGGCTTCGAGGCCTATACGTTCAACCTGATCCTGGCGCCGGCCGGCGTGCCCAAAGACGTCGTCGAGACGATCGACCAGGCGTCGCGCAAGCTCATGCTGGACAAGGAGATGATCAAGTTCCTCGAGGACATCGCCGCCGTGCCGACACCGGAGACGACGCCGCAACGCACGGCGAAGTTCATCACCGACGAGATCGCCAAGTGGGCGCCCGTCGTGAAGGCTGGTGGCATCAAGATCGAGTAGGTGGCTTTTCCTTCTCCCCGCGCAAGCGGGGAGAAGGGCACAACCATCAGCTCTTCGGCTGTGGTCCCCAGAGCTGCTCGAGCCGGCGATCGCGGCCGCAGCTCCAGCGATAGTAGGCGTACTTGGCGCTGCTCTTCTTGTAGTAGTCCTGGTGGTAATCTTCGGCGTCGTAGAACGGCGCCGCCGGCAGAATCTGGGTGACCACCTTGCCAGGCAGCATACCGGACGCTTCCAAAGCCGCCTTCGACGCCTCGGCCGCCGCGCGTTGCGCCTCGTCGACCGGGAAGATCGCCGAGCGGTACATCGGCCCCTTGTCGCAGAACTGGCCCTTCGCATCGAGCGGGTCGATGTTGCGCCAGAACACCTGCAGCAGGGTCTCGTAGCTCACCTTCGCGGGGTCGTAGTCGATACGCACCGCCTCGTAGTGGCCGGTACGGCCCGAGGTCACTTCCTCATAACGTGGATTGGCCTTGGTGCCGCCGGTATAGCCTGAGATGGTCGCCACCACGCCGTCGAGCTTGTCGAAGGGCGGCTCCATGCACCAGAAGCAGCCGCCAGCGAAGATCGCCACGGCGAGGCCAGGCTTGGGCACCGGCGTAGGCCCCTGCGCCAGCGTGGGCAGGCTCCACAGAGCGACGGCAAGGGCGAGCAACCAGCGACGCATCGGCGCGATCCTCAGGCGGCGGACGGGCGGAACAGCAGCGCCACCCCGTTGATACAATAACGCAGGCCGGTGGGCTTCGGTCCATCCTCGAAGACATGGCCCTGGTGACCGCCGCAGCGCGCGCAATGCACCTCGGTCTGGCGCCCGAAGATGGTCCATTCGGGGCTGGTACCAATGGCGGTGGGCTCGAGCGGCTGCCAGAAGCTCGGCCAGCCGGTGCGGCTGTCGTATTTGTGCGCCGAGGAGAACAGCGGCTTCTCGCAGCCCGCGCAATGGTAGATGCCGGCGCGCTTCTCGCTGTCCAGCGGCGAGGAGCCGGCGCGCTCCGTGCCGTTCTTGCGCAGCACGCGATAAGCCTCGGGCGTCAGGCGCTGGCGCCATTCCTCGTCGGACCGCACCACCTCGAAGGGCCCCGGCGCCTTCGCCGATACCCTGCGTGACGCCGCCACGCCGCCGATGGCGAGCGCGCCGGCGCCCAGGATCCACTGTCGTCTGATCATTCCAGTCATGCGCGCAGGATAGCGAAATCGGCGGATCACCGCCCTTCACGATCTTGTCGACCGCCATCTCTTGCCTTCCCCCGGAGGGGGAAGGTGGCGCGGAGCGACGGATGGGGGATGTCGAAGACGAACACGGGAGTCCGTCTTCAACATCCCCCATCCGCCCTGCGGGCACCTTCCCCCTCCGGGGGAAGGGAAAGCAACCTAACCTCGGAACGCGTTGGTGATCGGATAGCGGCGGTCGCGCGAGATCGAGCGGCTGGTGATCTTCACGCCGGGCGGCGCCTGGCGGCGCTTGTACTCGGCGTTTTCCAGCATGCGCCAGACACGGGCCACGGTCGCCGCATCGTGGCCCTCGGCGACCAGCTCCTCGGTGGCGAGGTCGCGCTCGATCAGGCCCTCGAGGATGCGGTCGAGCACGTCGTAGGGCGGCAGCGTGTCCTGGTCCTTCTGGTCGGGCTTGAGCTCGGCCGAGGGCGGCTTGGTGATGATGCGCTCGGGGATCACGCGTCCCTCAGGCCCCAGCGCGCCCTGCGGGCGGTTCTGGTTACGCCAGTGGCAGAGCGCGAAGACGGTCGTCTTGTAGACGTCCTTCAGCGCGTTGTAGCCGCCGCACATGTCGCCATAGAGCGTCGAATAGCCGACCGCCATCTCCGACTTGTTGCCGGTGGTCACCACCATGCCGCCAAACTTGTTGGAGATCGCCATCAAGGTGAGCCCACGGGCGCGCGCCTGGATGTTCTCCTCGGCGACGTCGGCGTTGCGGCCGGCGAAGATCGGCGCCAGCATCTCGCCGAAGGCCTTCATCGCCGGCTCGATCGAGACGATGTCGTAGCGGATGCCCAGCATGTCGGCGCATTGCTGGGCGTCCTCGAGGCTGTCCTTGCTGGTGTAGGGCGAAGGCATCATCACCGTGCGCACGCGATCGGCGCCCAGCGCGTCGGTGGCGACGGCGGCGGTGATCGCCGAATCGATGCCGCCGGAGAGCCCGATCACCACGCCGGGGAACTTGTTCTTGTTCACGTAGTCGCGCAGGCCCAGCACCATGGCGTCGTAGATCGACTCCAGCCGCGTCGGCGCGGGCGCGATCGGGCCGGGGGCGCAATCCCAGCCGCCATCGACGCCGCGCGTCCACCGCGTGGTGACGACGGCCTCGCGGAAGCTCGGCAGGGTGACGCGCATCTTGCGGTCGGCGCCGATGACGAATGAGCCGCCGTCAAAGATCAGCTCGTCCTGGCCACCGACCTGGTTGACGTAGCAGAACGGCAGGCCGCTCTCGACGGAGCGCGCCACGCCCAGCTGCAGGCGGGTCTCCGGCTTGTCGACGTCGAAGGGTGAACCGTTGGGCACGAGGATGATCTCGCCGCCGGTCTCCGTGATGCACTCGACGACATCAGGCGTCCAGACGTCCTCGCAGATCGGCACGCCGAGGCGCACGCCCCTGAAGACGATCGGGCCGGGCATCGGGCCGGGCGCGAAGACGCGCTTCTCGTCGAACACGCCGTAGTTCGGCAGGTCGACCTTGAAGCGCTTGCCGATGATCTCGCCGCGATCGAGCGCGATGATGGCGTTGTAGAGCTTGTCGCCCTCGCGCCAGGGCGTGGTCACCAAGAGCGCCGGGCCGCCATCGGCGGTGTCGGCGCGCAACTCCTCGACGGCCTGATGCAGGCGGCGCTGGAAGGCCGGCTTCAGCACCAGGTCCTCTGGCGGGTAGCCTGACAGCACCAGCTCGGCGAACAGCACGATGTCGGCGCCCTGCTTCGCCGCCTCGGCGCGCGCGGCGCGCACCTTCGCGGTGTTGCCGGCGACGTCGCCGACGATCGGATTGAGCTGGGCGATGGCGATGGAAAGCTGGTCGGTCATGTCACCACTCTAGAGACGCCGCGCCGTACAGCAAGGCGCGGCGGGCAGGTCGCGATCGCTTCGGCGATCGTCTCGGCCTCGACGTCGACGACGGTGTCACCGCCGCCCAGGCCGGTGGCGCGCCGTCCGGCTTCGGTGACGAGGTCGAGGGCGATCAGCATGTCCTCGTCGCGGCGGAAATTCTGCCGGTAGCCGATCAGCCGCGCGCGCTCGAGCATGTCGCCATTGCCGTAGGGCGACCACAGATCACGGATATTGTCGGAGCCGGAGAAGACCTCGACGCCAGCCTCGCGCAGCGCCTTGACCGGCGGCATGGAGGCGGCGCCCGGCGCGTGGGTCATGATCGCCACATCGGCCCTGGCGAGCCTGTCCGCGACGCGCCCGAGCGCCTCCGGCTTGGCGTCACCCAGCGCGAAAGCGTGGCTGATCGCGACCTTGCCGCCCAACCCATGCGCCGCCGTGCGCACGGCGATATCCTCGATCTGAGCCAGGCCGCTCTCGCCGCCGTCGTGTAGGTGGATGTCGACGCCCTTGCCGTGGCGCGACGCCAGCGCGAACACCACGTCGAGGTGGCCCTTGAGGTCGCGGTCGATGCCGACCGGATCGAGGCCACCGACGAGATCGGCACCTTCTTTCAGCGCCGCGTCGAGCAAGTCGGCGACGCCGGGATCGCGCAGGATTCCGGATTGCGGGAAGGCGACGATCTGCATATCGACGCGCCCGCGGTTCTGCTCGCGCAGCTCGAGGATCGCGTGCAGGTCGTCGAGCTTGCGCGCGGTGTCGATGTCGACATGGGTGCGCAGCGCCGTCGTGCCGCAGGCGATCATCTGTTCCAGCAGCGCGCGGCCGCGCTCAATGGTCGGGACCGGCAGCGCACCGCGTAGCGCGCGCTCGGCCTCGATGCGCTCGGCCACCGTGGCGCCGGCGACATGCGGCCGCCAGGGCATGCCCCACAGCGTCTTGTCGAGATGGCAGTGGCCGTCGACGAAACCCGGCAGCGTGAGCGTCATGTCGGGGTTACTTCAGCTCCCCGTTGCCGGCGCGGCGACGATGGAGGAATTCGCGGCCGACCTTCACGCGCGGCGTGCCGTCGTATTCGACGATGTCGGCGGTGGCATAGGTCTCGGTCCAGTTGGCCGGCAGGAAGGAGCCGGAGCCGACGACGTCGATCGGTGCGCCGGCCTCGGCCATGACGCGGCACTTGGCCGGGCCGAAGCCCGAGGAGGCGACGATCTTCACCTTGGGGAAGCCGGCGGTGTCGAGGTTCTCGCGCAGGTGGAAGATCGCGGCCGCCGACACGCCGGTGCCGATCAGATGGCGCAGCTCCTCCTCGGAGCGGTAACCGCGGGTCGCTTCGCGCGCGTGCTTTTCCATCACGGCGTAGGAGCGTGCCGGATCGAGGCCTTCGATATAGCGTCCGCCCGTCGTGTCGAGGCGCAGTGAGAGGTTGCCGGCGGCGGCCAGCTCGGGAAAGCCGCGGCAGACCGCCAGCGAGTCGGTGATCTCGCGCGCGAAGTAGTCGACCAGCACGGTCATCGGCTCGCCGGGGAAGGTCTCGGCGAACATCTGCGCAGCACGAAGCGTCGAGCCGGCGTAGCCGATCAGGGCGTGCGGCATGGTGCCGAGCCCCTGCTCGCGGCCGAAGAAGTGCGCCGTGGCGTGGGTGGCGTTGCCGATGAATCCGACGGCGCCGTCCTTGCGCTGCGCGCGCTTGGAGCCGACCGAGGCGGCGTAGGCCATCATCTCGGCCATCTCGGTGCCGGCGCAATGGCGCGCATCCATGGCGAGGAAGGCCGTCTTCGGCATCTCCGCGCACATGGTGTAGGCGTTGTAGGCGGCGACGCAGGCGGGACCGAGCTTCTGCAGGAAGATCGTCTCGAGGTCGACGAGATGGAAGAACGAGCCGGTGATGTACATCATCGGCTCGCCGGCGCCGACCCACTTGCCCTCGGGATAGCGCAGGTCGATCTCGATCTGCGTGCCGCGCGTGGCCATCAGCTCGCGCAGCCAGTCGAGCGCCAGCTTGGGCGCGCAGATCACCGGGCGGCGCATGAAGATCGCGTAGGTCACCCGGCTGTCGCCGAACTTGCCGACCACCGCTTTGGTGCGGTTGAAGTAATGGTCGGTGAACCGGGCGATATCGTTGTCGACCGGATGCATGGCTTCCCCCTCGCCGCCGCCGCCCGCGTCGCCACGGGCGGCCAACGGACGATCGTTTTACTTACCGGATGCGGCGGGCCGCTCGCGCGACAGCCTTTCGGACTTGAGCTGCTCGGCGAGCAGGAAGGCGAGCTCGAGCGCCTGGCTGGCGTTGAGCCGCGGATCGCATTGCGTCTCGTAGCGCGCGGTCAGGCCCTCGACGGTGATGTCGACGGCGCCACCGACGCACTCCGTGACCTCCTGGCCGGTCATCTCGAAATGCACGCCGCCGGGGTGCGTGCCCTCGGCGCGATGAATGTCGAAGAACTCCCGGACTTCCTGCAGCACGGCGCTGACATGGCGGGTCTTCAACCCGTTGGCCGCCTTCACCGTGTTGCCGTGCATGGGATCGCACGACCAGACGATCGCGCGGCCCTCGCGCTTGGCGGCGCGGATCAACGCCGGCAGATGGTCGCCCACCTTGCCGGCGCCCATGCGGGCGATGACGGTCATGCGGCCGGCCGTGTTGCGCGGGTTCAGCAGGTCCAGCAGGCGCAGGAAGTCGTCGGGCTTGGTCGTCGGGCCGGCCTTGAGGCCTAGCGGGTTCTTCACCCCACGCAGGAACTCGACGTGTCCGCCGTCGGGCTGCCGCGTGCGATCGCCGATCCACAGCATGTGGGCCGAGCAGTCGTACCAGTCGCCGGATGTCGAATCGACGCGGGTCAGCGCCTGCTCGTAGGGCAGCAGCAGCGCCTCGTGGCTGGTGAAGAAGTCGGTCTCGGCGATCTGCGGTGTGGTCGCCGAGGTGAGCCCACAGGCGGCCATGAACGTCAGCGTCTCGTCGAGACGCTTGGCGAGATCGTCATAGCGCGCCGCCGCCGGCGACGTGGACACGAAGTCGAGGTTCCAGCGATGCACCTCGTGCAGATCGGCGTAACCACCCTGCGCGAACGCGCGCAGCAGGTTGAGCGTCGCGGCAGACTGGTTGTAGGCCTGCACCATGCGTTCGGGATCGGGCTTGCGCGCCCTCGGCGTGAACTCGAAGCCGTTGACGTTGTCGCCGCGATAGCTTGGCAGCTTCACGCCGTCGATCTCCTCGATGTCCGAGGAGCGCGGCTTGGCGAATTGGCCGGCCATGCGGCCGACCTTCACGACCGGCACACCCGCGCCGTAGGTCAGCACGACCGCCATCTGCAGCAGCACGCGGAAGGTGTCGCGGATGGTGTTGGCGGTGAAATCCTGGAAGCTCTCGGCGCAGTCGCCGCCCTGCAGCAGGAAGGCCTTGCCCGCCGCGACATTGGCCAGCGCGGTGGTCAGCTTGCGCGCCTCGCCGGCGAAGACCAGCGGCGGAAAGCGGCGCAGGCGCGCTTCGGCGTTTTCCAGCGCGACCTTGTCCTCGTAGACCGGCATTTGCTGGGCGGGAAACGAACGCCAGGACTCCGGGGACCAGGGAAACGCCGCCGCGCCCGCCGCCCTGAGGTCGGTCGGTTTGCGCTGCGCCGCAGCCTGGATCGCGTTCATGACATCCTCCATCGCCCCGCCAGGTTCGGCGGGCGGACGGTTCTACGATTTTTCCACAAGCCCCGCCAGCGCCGGGTCCTGATAACTATCAGCGTCCCAAAACACCCTTGATTCCAGAGACTTAAACTATTCCGCCGCCTTGGCCACCGGTTTCGGGTCGGGCCGCTTGGTGCGCATGGTGACGAATTCCTCGCCGGCCGTGGGGTGGATTCCCACGGTGGCGTCGAACATCGCCTTGGTGGCGCGCGCCTTCACGGCGATGCCGACACCCTGGATCAGCTCGGCCGCGTCGTCGCCCACCATATGCGCGCCGACCACCCGATCGCTCTCGGCGTCGACCAGCAGCTTCATGAAGGTCTTCTGCTTGCGGCCGGTCAGCGTGTGCTTCATCGGCGTGAAGGTCGAGACATAGACGTCAAGCCTGGGATAGACGCGCCGCGCCTGCTCCTCGGTCAGGCCCACGGTGGCCATCTGCGGCTGGCTGAACACGGCCGACGGCACGTCCTGATGGTCGGCCTTGCGCGGCTTGTTGCCGAACACCGTGTCGGCGAAGCAGTGCCCTTCCATCAACGCGACCGGCGTCAGGTTGATGCGGTCCGTCAGATCGCCGACGGCGTAGATGTTAGCCACGGTCGAGGCCGACCATTCGTCGACCGCGACGGCACCAGCCTTGTTCAGCGTGACGCCGACCTTCTCGAGGCCGAGCCCCGCGGTGTTGGGCACGCGGCCGGTGGCGTACATCACGCAGTCGGTCTCGATCGTCTCGCCCTTGGTCGTGGTCACGATCAGCGAGTCGCCTTGGCGCTCGATCTTCGCCAGCTCGGTCTCGGTCCGGAAGCGCACACCCTTATCGGTCATGCTCGTCTGCACGGCCCTGCGGCATTCCTCGTCGAAGCCGCGCAGCACCAGGTCCCGGCGCAGCACCAGGCTCACGTCCGAACCCAGGCCGTTGAAGATGCCGGCGAACTCCACCGCGATATAGCCGCCGCCAACGATCAGGATGCGCTTGGGCAGGCTCGGCAGATGGAAGGCGTCGTCCGAGACGATCGCCAGCTCGGCGCCTGGGATCGTGGGTCGCCACGGCCGCGCGCCGGTCGCCAGCAGGATCTTGTCCGTAGTGATCATCTTGTCGCCGACAGCGACGGTGTGGGCATCCATCAGCCGGCCGCGGCCGACCACCAGCTCGACGCCGGCGTTCTTCAGCAGATTCTTGTAGATGCCGTTGAGCCGCATGACTTCCTTCTGCACGTTGTCGCGCAGGGTGGCCCACTCGAAGCTTGGCGTGGGAATGGTCCAGCCATAGGCGGCGGCGTCCTCGACCTCCTCGTGCACATGGCTGCCGTAGACCAGCAGCTTCTTGGGCACGCAGCCCCGGATGACGCAGGTACCGCCCACCAGGTCGTCCTCGCAAACGCCCACGCGCGCGCCATGCGCGGCGGCGATGCGACTGGCGCGCACCCCGCCGGAGCCCGCGCCGATGACGAACAGGTCGTAGTCGTAAGCGCTCATGCGACGTCCTCCGCAGCGTTTCGCCACGTTACCGTCGCGAAACCGTCCCTATCCCACTTCGTGCGCTCGACTATATCGGGTCGACCGGCCAGGTTTGAAGATCGCGGGGATGAAATGCCCTCACCCATCGTATGGGTCGAAGGAGGGGTGGTGATCTCGACTGTCCCCGCAACTGGAGCCTTACCGAAATGTCTATGATCCGCATCGCCGCCGCCGCCCTCGTCGCCGGCCTCGTCGCGCTGCCCGCGCTCGCCCAGCCCGCGTCCGGCCCGGCCAACACCGCCGGCGGCCAGGGTCGCGCCCAGGCGGCGTTCGATCGCGCCGATGCCAACAAGGACGGCTTCATCGACCGCGCCGAGATGCAGACCGCGCGCGCTGCCCTGTTCGATCGCCTCGACGCCAACAAGGACGGCCAGCTCACGTCCGAGGAGATGCGCGCCGGCCGTCGCAACCAGCGCGCCGGCAATACCCAGCAGCGCACCATCAGCCGGGCCGACTTCATCGCGCGGGCCGACCAGTCGCTCATGCGGCGCGACACCGACAAGGACGGCAAGCTGAGCTTCGCCGAATTCAGCCAGCGCAAGGCGCGTACCGCGCCGGCGCCGGCCCGCTGATCCTCTGCCTCCGATCGCAGGCGCGCCACGCCAGTGGCGCGTCGCCGGAGGGTCACGATTGCCATGGTTTGCTATCGTCCCGGCAACCTGCCGCCGGGTGAGTCCGGGCGGCGGCTGGCGCGCGGTGTTCCAGGAGATCGCCCTGCGGCCGGCGCCGGCGACATATGGCGATGGCCGCACCGGCTGCGACAGCGGCGGCGGAAACGTCCGCAGCGGCGGGGCTTCAGGCGCGGCCATCGCGCATGGATTGCTATGGTCTTCCTTCTCCCCGCGCAGGTCAGGGGCCGCGGACGGCCCCGAGGGAGAAGGGTTGGGCATCGCGGCGGCGCGTTTCGCCTGTGCCTTGGCCAGCTGTGCCTCGGCCAGCGCGGCCCGCGCCTCGTCGCGCTCCGCCTCGGCTTCGATCAGCCTGATCATCGTCCGCCGCCAATCTTCCCCGAGCTTCGCGATCGCGTGCTCGTAGCGCGCGCGATCCGCCGATGTCAGCTCCGGCTGTTTCGCGAATAGTCCCATACGATCCGTCAGCGCCGCCAGCGCCTGCAGCTTGTTCAGCTTCAAGGTCACCAGTTGCTCTGGTTTTCTATGGTTCGAGACCTTCATCTCGACGATCCCGGCGCGCTGCGCCCGGCTCGCCTTGTCCAGGTCGATGCGCGGACGGCCGTCCTTCTCGATCTGGACGTAGTCGTCGACGTTGGCGAAGGCGATCCGGGCGTACTCGCGCCCGATGCGCGCGACAGAGAGTTCGAGCGCATTGGCGACGCGCCGTTGGCCGGCGGCGATGGCGGCCGCGATGTGGGGCTTGCGCAGCAGCCTGGAGGCACTGGGTTGAGCGCCGCGCGGAGCGTAGCCGGCGCGGATATAGGCCTGGGTGGCGTTGCCGCGCATGAGGAATTCCAGGACGAAGCGCTCGTGACGGGGTGAGAGGGGGGTGTTCTGGTCGGTCATGCCGACCACAATACGCCCACGCGCCGAACTCCTCGATTTCCGCCGCTACGCGCGTCTTATCCGGGCACAAAGCCGCTGGGAGACTTGGCTTTCTGTTGTCGGGCCGCGCCGCTCCAGCGGCGCCCATGAGCCCGAAGATGCTTGAAAGCCGCCGCCGGGTCGGGGCGCACCGCTTTGAGCGGCGCGCCCCTGTCTCTTGAGGGTTTGCTATAGCCCGCCCCTGGCATCCGGCCATCTCCCCGCTCGCGGGGAGAGCCAGCGGGCCTCAGGTGCTCTCGTTGGCGAGCACGTCGCCGAAGAGTTCCCAGGTCTCGCCCTTGAAGCGCTGCAGGCGCACCGCCTGGATCGGATAGAAATCCGTCGGGCTGGTGTTGATCTTGATGCCGGGCAGCAGCATCGGTACCTCCAGCGCGCGCAGGCTCGCGGCTTGCTTCATCATGTTGGCGCGCGTCAGCTCGTCGCCGCAGCGCTTGAGCACCTCGTGCATGGTAACGCTCACCGCGTAGGCGTAGACGTTGAAGGAATCCGACAGATTGCCCTGCGCGTAGTACTTCGCCATCCAGGCCTTCCACTCCAGGAAGTCCGGCGCCTGGGCCCATTGTGGATCGGTCGGGTCCTTCAGGTAGGCTGCGGTGATGATGCCCTGGCTGGCCTCGATGCCCGCCGGCTTGAGCACCGAGTTCACCGAAGCCGAGACATTGGCGAGATACTGCGGCACCTTCCAGTCGATCTCGAAGGCCTTGCGGATCGCCTGCGCCGCCTGCTTGGGCGCGCACTCGTTGAAGAACACCGTGGCGCCGGAGCCCTTGAGCTGGATGATCTGCGAATCGATAGTGGGATCGGTTGGCTCGTAGCTCACCGACCTCACGACCTTCGCGTGGTTCTCCTTGCCCAGCCCGTCCATGAAGCCGCCGACATAGTCCTTACCGGAATCGTCGTTCTGCCAGAGGATGCCGATCTTGGGATCCTTGATGGTCGCCAGGATGTGCTTAGCGTAGATCGCGCCCTCGGTGTGGTAGTCGGGCTGCCAGCCCATGGTCCACGGATAGTCCTTGGGATTGCCCCATTTCGACGCGCCTGTCGCGACGAAGAGCTGCGGGACCTTCCTCTGGTTCAGGTAGCGATGAACCGCGGTGTTGGTCGGCGTGCCGAGCAGCTGGTAAATCGCAAGCACCTGGTCTTCCTCGACCAGCTTGCGCACCATCTCCACGGTCTTGGGCGGCGTGTAGCCGTCATCGTAGGTGATGAAATTGATCTTGCGGCCATTGATGCCGCCCTTGTCGTTGACCATCGCCCAATAGGCCTTGATCGCCAGACCGATCACGCCATAGGCCGAGAGCGGGCCGCTATAAGGGTTGGTATGGCCGAGCTTGATCTCGCGGTCCGACGCGCCGGGATCGTATTTCTTCTGCGCGTATGCCGGCAGGGGCATCACCGCGAGCGCCGAGGCGCCACCCACCAATGTCCTTCGCTTGAGCATGTCAGTCCCTCCTCCATGACCGGAACTCACGTCCGTTCGGCGCAAGCATGCGCTCGCGGCGGGGCGAAAAGAAGAGGCCGCCGGATCGAGCCCGGCGGCCTCCTTCGCCCAGCGAAAGTCGGCGGAAGTTCAGGTGCTCTCGGCCGCCAGGATCTCGCCGAACAGCTCCCAGGTCTCGCCCTTGAAGCGCTGCAGGCGCACCGCCTGCACCGGGTAGAAATCGGTCGGGCTTGTGCTGAGCGTGATGCCTGGCAGCAGCAGTGGCACGCGCAGCTTCTGGTGGTTGGCGGCCTGCCTCATCAGGTTCTCGCGCGTCAGCACGTCGCCGCACTTGATCAGCGTCTGATGCATGGTGAACGAGGCCGCGTAGGCGTAGCAGTAGTTGACGTCCTGCACGTTGCCGGCAGGATTGTACTTCGCCATCCACTCCCGCCACGTCTTCATCTCGGCGTTGTCGTCCCACTGCTTGTCGGTGGGGTCCATCAGCCATGCCGCGGTGACCACGCCCTGGACGTTCTCGAAGCCGGCCGGCTTCATCGTCGTCGACACCTGGGCCGAGACGTTGTTGAGGTACTGCACCGGCTTCCAGCCGATCTCCGCCGCTTTGCGCATCGACTGCGCCGCGAACTTCGGGATCGAGATGTTGAAGAAGACGTTGGCGCCTGAATCCTTCATCTGGATGGTCTGCGAGTCGACGGTGGGGTCCGTCACCTCGTAGGTCACGTGCCTGACGACCTTGCTGACATCCTTGCCGAGGCCTTCCTTGAAGCCCTCCCAGTAGTCCTTGCCGTAGTCGTCGTTCTGCATCAGCACGGCGATCTTCGGATCCTTGACGTTGGCCA
>LNFM01001148.1_pt1 | contig 153627 bp, 141 predicted proteins | sample 596031 | NCBI WGS metagenome assembly LNFM01 (sample SAMN04254537, study PRJNA301005) | activated carbon metagenome | isolation source: dual media filters at the Ann Arbor, Michigan drinking water treatment plant | place: USA: Ann Arbor | reverse complement strand
CCCACCTCAGAGGCCGGATATACGGTCGCAGTCGATCAAAAAACCATCAAACGTTCTGCTTGCAAACCGGGAGGAGTCCATATACGGACGAGGGACGAACGTCCCGACTCCGGGGGGGGCGGTGCGTGAACGTGTCGCGATGTTTCCCGGGTTGGCTTGGCGGAGGGTGACGATCGGGAACGGGCCCGAGGCGTGGGCGTGACCGCTCCCCGGAGTCGGCGCGGGGCGCCTTGTCCGGGTTACGGGAGGTGGACGTGTAGCCCGGACGAGGGACGAACGTCCCGACTCCGGGGGCCGATCCGGGTTACGGAGACCCCATGTACTGCATCGGGCCGGACGACTGCGCACGAACCTGCGGACCGGTGTGCTTGCGCGGCTCGCTCGGTTCGCGGGGTTGACGCCCGACGCGCTGGGCCGTTGCTGGAGCGTCCGGTGCCCAGTGCCTGCGCGAGGCGCCCAGCACCATCTCGGGATAGCCGGAGTTCTTGCCGAGGCTGCCGTTGTACCGGGCGAGGGCGCGATACATGTCGCCCTTCTCGATGTCGAGGTAGTGACGCAGGATCGTGCAGCCGTACCGCAGGCTCGTGCGCAGATGGAAGAGGTTGTGCTCGGTGCTGCCGATGACGTTCGTCCAGAAGGGCATCACCTGCATGAAGCCGCGGGCGCCGGCGCTCGATACGGCGTACTTCCGGAAGTTGCTTTCCACCTGGATGAGTCCCAGCACCAGATGCGGATCGAGCCCCGCGCGAGTGGCTTCGTAGTGGGCCGTCAGCAGGAACTCGCGGCGCCCGGCCTCGTCGGGCATGCGCTTCACGAGGCGTGGGGACATCGTCGCGAGCCACACCTCGGCATCGGCATCGCTCGCGAACGCTACGCGTGTTGCCCCTTCGTCCGCCACGCTGCGCTGCAGGCGCGCCTGCACGGCCGCCGACAGGGGCTCGTACTTCTGCGCGCCCGCCCACGCCGCGGACGCCGCGACCCACAGCAGCGTCGCGGCGAGACCTCTCAGGAGATGCGCTGTTGCACCCATGCGGCGGCCCCTTCGACGGGGACGTTCTGCGAAGCGGTGTCGCGGCGGTGGCGATACTCGAGTTCGCCCTTCTCCAGGCCGCGGTCGCCGACAGTCACGCGATGCGGAATGCCCGTGAGTTCCATGTCGGCGAACATCACGCCGGGACGCTCGTCGCGGTCGTCGAGCAGCACTTCGAGGCCCGCCGCCTGCAACTCGTCGTGCAGCTTGTTCGCGGCTGTGCGCACGGCTTCGCTCTTGCGGTAGCCGATGGCGACAATGGCCACGTGGAACGGCGCCATCGCATCCGGGAAGATGATCCCGCGGTCGTCGTGATTCTGTTCGATGGCCGCCGCCACGATCCGCGAGACACCGATGCCGTAGCAGCCCATCTCCATCGGCCGGGACTGGCCCGTCTCGTCGAGGAAGGTGCACGACATGGCGGACGAGTACTTCGTGCGGAGCTGGAACACGTGGCCCACTTCGATGCCGCGGCACAACGACAGCGTGCCCTTGCCGTCGGGGCTCGCATCGCCTTCGACAACGTTGCGCACGTCGAAGACCTTGTCCGGCACGGGCAGGTCACGCCCGAAGTTGACGCCCGTCAGGTGGAAGCCCGCCTTGTTGGCGCCGCACGCGAAGTCGGCCATCGCGAGCACGGCGCGGTCGGCGATCACGTCGACCGTGGCCGGCAATCCGATGGGGCCGAGGTAACCGGCACGCGAGCCGGTGTGCCGCACGATGTCCTCCTCGGTGGCGTAGCGAAAGCCTGCGAGCCCAGGGAGCTTGCCGAGCTTCACTTCGTTGACCAGGTGATCGCCGCGGAGCAGCACCATCGTGAGCTTGTCCTCGTTGAAGACGGCCACGACCTTCAGCACGCGGCTCGGGGCGACCTTTAGGAACTCGCTCACCTCCTCGATCGTCTTGCGCCCGGGCGTTTCGACCTCGCGCATTGATTCGGTCGCGGCGGCGCGCGGCTCGGTCGGCGCGACGGCCTCGGCGAGTTCGACGTTCGCGGCGTAGTCGGAAGTGGGGCAGAAGGCGATGGCATCCTCGCCGGAATCGGCCAGCACGTGGAACTCGTGCGAACCGGTACCGCCGATGGCACCCGTGTCCGCAGCCACGGCGCGGAACTTGAGACCGAGCCGGGTGAATACCTGCGAGTACGCGTCGTACATGACCCGGTACTCTCGTTCGAGGTCCTCGAAGCTCGTGTGGAAGGAATAGGCGTCCTTCATCACGAACTCGCGGGCGCGCATCACGCCGAAGCGCGGGCGGATCTCATCGCGGAACTTGGTCTGGATCTGGTAGAAATTGACCGGCAGCTGGCGATAGCTCTTGATCTCGCGCCGCGCGATGTCGGTGATGACTTCCTCGTGGGTCGGGCCGAAGCAGAACTCGCGTTCGTGGCGGTCCTTGATCTTCAGCATCTGCGGCCCGAAGACCTGCCAGCGTCCGGTCTCCTGCCACAGCTCCGCGGGCTGCACGGCGGGCATGAACAGCTCCACGGCGCCCGCGCGATTCATTTCCTCGCGCACGATGGTCTCCACCTTGCGCAGGACGCGCAGACCGAGCGGCATCCAGGAGTACAGGCCGCTGCCGAGCTTGCGGATGAGGCCGGCCCGCAGCATGAGCCGGTGGCTCACGAGTTCGGCTTCCGCCGGGGCTTCCTTCAGGGTGGAGAGGAAAAACTGGGAAACTCGCATCGCGCCTTCGTCCAGGGGATAAAGGCGCTAGTTTACCGGGCATAATCGTCGCCCCATGAGCTTCATGTCCAAACTGCGGCAGCGGCGTGCGCGCGGCGACGACGCGATCGTGCAGGTGAGCGAGGAGAACGGCATCCGCTCGCTCTACCTCGGCACGGACACCGTGCAGAGTTCCATGCGCATCGCGGACCCCTTCGCCCTCGTGCTTTCGTACACGCGGGCGATGATGGGTTTCCTGCTGTTCCATCCCTCACCCCGGCGTTTCCTGATGATCGGGCTGGGCGGCGGGTCCCTCGCCAAGTTCGCCTATCACCGGTTTCCGTCGGCCCTCGTCACCGTGATCGAGACCAACCCGAAGGTGGTCGCGGCAGCACGGAGCTTCTTCTTCGTCCCGGAGAACGACGAGCGCTTCACGGTCCTGGTCGACGACGGGGCGGAGCATGTGCGCATCGCTCGCGCCAGTTGCGATGTGCTGGTGGTCGACGGCTTCGACGCCAATTCCCAGGTCGAGTCTCTCGCGTCCGAGGATTTCTACTCGCACTGCCGGCAGGCGCTGGATGCCGACGGGGTGCTGGTGGTAAACCTGTGGAGCACCGATCCGCGTTTCGACACCTTTCTCCAGCGGATCGAGCGCGTCTTCGACAGCCAGGTGTTGTGTCTGCCGGCCGAGCGCAAGGGCAACGTTGCCGTGTTTGCGTTTCAGCGCCGGCCGACACCTACGCGGTGGGAACAGCTCCGGGCCCGTGCCCGGACCCTCGAAGAGCGATACGGTCTGGAGTTCGTGCAGTTCGTGGGTCGGCTGGAAGAACTGAATGCGCATAGCGAGCATCGGTTGCTGGTGTGATTGGCAAGTCAAGCCGTGAAGGCGTGAAAGCGTGAAGGTGTGGAAGGGGGAAGGTGCGTAGCCCGGCTGGAGCGAAGCGCAGTCCGGGGATGCGGCGGCAAACAGTGACGGGGCGCCAGTTCCGTCGCTGGTCGGTTTGTGAAAGAATTCGACGCATCGTAGCGAGGCCCACAAGAAGTCGACCATGATCGATCGAGACGGTTATCGCCCCAACGTCGGCATCGTGCTGTTGAATCCCCGGAACGACGTGTTCTGGGCCAAACGTGTCCGGGAACACGCCTGGCAGTTTCCGCAGGGCGGCATCAAGTCGGGCGAAACCCCCGAAGAGGCGATGTTCCGCGAACTGCAGGAAGAGGTCGGGCTCGACCCCGAGCACGTGCGCGTGCTCGGCCGTACCCGGGAATGGCTCCGCTATGACGTCCCCCGGCACTGGGTCCGCCGCGACCCCCGTTTCAACTACCGGGGCCAGAAGCAGATCTGGTTTCTCCTGCGTCTGGTCGGCCGCGATTGCGACGTGAGCCTGCGCCGGTCCGACAAGCCCGAATTCGACGCCTGGCGCTGGCAGCGCTACTGGGTGCCGCTCGAGGCCGTGGTGGACTTCAAGCGGGACGTCTACCAACAGGCGCTGTCCGAACTCGCCCGCCTGATCTCTCTCGAACCGGACCCCTACTGGGTGCGCCCGCCGGAAGACTCGGAAGCCGTCGGCAACTGATCGCCGTCCCGTCGTCGTCAGCCCGGACCTTCGCGCGCAGCGAGGGGCCGACTTCCCGCCAGACCCGGTGAGCCCGGGAGCATCAGGCGGGATCCAGCGTTTCCAAGGTACTGCCGGTCGGCCGCGCGCCGGTGATCACCGCCAGAAACCGGACCCCCAGGTCGTCCCATTGTCGGGAAGCCGCTCCGAGAATCTCGATCAGGGTCTCGAAGCTGGCCGGGTCGTCTCGGCTCAATGCTTCCATTCCGGACAGTTCCAGCACCAGCCCGCCCGGCCCGAGCGGCAGATCCAGCAGCGACTCCTCCAGGGCATCCCAGTTGTGGCCGAACCAGTCGGGCAGGCGCAGTGCCCGTCCGATCGCGGTCAGCAGGCCGGACCGGTCTTCTGCGCCGTGCAGCAGCACGTGCCTCGCCGGCGGCGTCGCGAGACGGCACGCCGGGGCGACCGGCCCGTCGACGTAGTACACGCCGTTGCGGCGCCGGGCCACGGCTTCTGTCAGTGTCATTGGTCGACCCCCTGAATGCGAGCGAAGCTCCGGTAGTGATCGGCGGTCCAGAAGTACTTGGTGCGCCCGCCGGTCACGATGCGTCGTGGTCCGCGGTCCTGCCGCCCTGGCGTCTTCACGGTGTACTCCCGGTAGTAGCCGTAGGGTCTGCGGGGCAGAATCTTCTCGCGGTTGCCGAACACGATGCCGTCGCGCGAATACGGGAAGGGACCGCCGGCGCGGATCAGCGCCAGGGTCGTCCGCGCCTCGGGCGGGAGTTCCGAGGCGGCGATGGTCGGCAGCGGCAGCGGCTCGCGCGCCGGGGCATTCCCCGCCACGAGCGCCAGAAGCAGGAGCGCAACCGCACTCAGCCAGCCTGCGGCGAAGCGTCTCATGGCGTACTCAGGCCACTCGCAGGACGATCTTGCCCACGTGCGTGCTCGACTCCATCAGCCGATGGGCGTCGGCGGCCTGCGCGAGGGGGAAGGTGGCGTGGATCACCGGCTTGATGGCGCGGGACTCCACGAGCGGCCACACTTTCCTTGTGAGTGCCTGCGCAACCTCGGTCTTGTATTCCACGCTGCGCGGACGCAGTGTGGAGCCCGTGATCGTGAGCCGCCGATACAGGATGTCGCTCATGTCGAACGTCGCAGTGGAACCGCCGAGGAAGGCGATGAGCGACAGGCGCCCGTCCGCGGCCAGGCACTTGAGTTCGCGGGGAACATAGTCGCCGCCGACCATGTCGAGGATCACGTCCACGCCTTTGCGCGCCGTGAGTTCCTTGATGACCGCCACGAAGTCCTCGGTGCGGTAGTTGATCGCGCGTTCGGCGCCGAGCGCCTCGCAGGCGCGGCATTTCTCGTCGCTGCCGGCCGTCGCGAAGACACGATGGCCGAAGGCCCGCGCCATCTGGATGGCGGTCACACCGATTCCGCTGGAGCCGCCCTGCACGAGGAATGTCTCCCCGGCCTTCAGACCGCCGCGGTCGAACACGTTGATCCAGACGGTGAAGCAGGTCTCGGGCAGCGAGGCGGCTTCGATCATCGACAACCCGGAAGGCGTCCGCAGGCACTGACCCGCGGGTGTGGTGCAGTACTCTGCGTAGCCACCGCCCGGGGTCAGGGCGCATACGGCATCGCCGAGCTTCCACCCCGTCACGCCTTCGCCGATGGCGGCGATCGTCCCGGCGACTTCGAGGCCCGGCAGATCCGAAACACCGGGTGGGAGCGGATAGAGCCCCATGCGCTGGAGCACGTCGGGCCGGTTCACGCCGGCGGCTTCCACGCGGATCAGGACTTCGCCGGGACGGGTCTCGGGCAGCGGCCGCTCGATGGGGCGAAGGACTTCGGGACCGCCGGGCTGGGCGATCTCGACGGCATGCATGGAAACGGGCAGGGCGGACATGGGCGGGCGACTCCGATCGGCAAGGCCGCCGATTGTATCGGTACGGCATGCGGGAGACCCGGACTTCACAGGGGAGGGCGGCGCCGCGCAGGACGGCGAGGGTTGCGGCTGACGCCGCGGTGCGTCAGGTCGGGTGGACCGAGCCGCCGCGGAGCATCGCTTCGAAATCCGTCGCGGGGAGCGGGCGGCTGAACAGGTAGCCCTGCAGATCGTCGCACTGCTCGTCCTGCAGGAATTTGGCGTGGTCCTGCGTTTCGACGCCCTCGGCGACCACGCTGAGACTCAAGCGCTTGGCGATGCCGATGATTGCTCGTGTGATCTCCGCCGCGGAGTTCACCGACGGCAGGTCGCGCACGAAGGAACGGTCGATCTTCAGACGATCGATGGGGAAGGTGCCGAGGTAGGCGAGCGAACTGTATCCCGTGCCGAAGTCATCGATGGCGATGCTCACGCCGAGTGCCTTGATCTCGTGCAGGAGCGCCGTGGTGCGCTCCGCGTCCTTCATGAGCGCGCTCTCGGTGAGTTCGATTTCGAGGTAACGCGCTTCGAGACCGGTCTCCTGCAGCGCGCGGCGGATGCGCGCCGGAAGTTCCGGATCGTCGAAGTCGAGTGCCGACACGTTCACGGCCACGGGCAGCGGCGGCAAGCCGGCGCGCTGCCAGGCCACGTTCTGCTTGCAGGCGGCATTCAGGACCCAGTCGCCGAGGGCGCGGATGAGTCCGTGGCGCTCGGCCACCGGGACGAATTCGTTGGGCGGCACGATACCGAGTTCGGGGTCGTTCCAGCGGATCAGCGCTTCCATGCCGACGATGTTGCCGGTGCGTGCTTCCACCTTCGGCTGATACAGCAGGTAGAAGGTGCCCTCGCGGATCGCCTGGCGCAGGCGGGTCTCCAGCTTGAGCGTGCCCATCACGCTGTCGTTCATCGAGTGCGTGAAGAAGCGGAATCCGTTGCGGCCCGAATCCTTCGCCGCGTACATCGCCGTGTCGGCGTTCTTGATGAGCGTGAGCGGATCGTCGCCGTCGTTGGGGAACAGCGCGATGCCGATGCTGGCGGTGACCGCGAACTCGGCGCCCGCCGATTCGATCAGCACTTCGAGGATGCGTCGTGCCGTGACGGCAGCCTCTTCGGCTTCGCGCAGATCCGGCAGGAGCACAACAAACTCGTCGCCGCCCAGACGCGCGACGACGCTTTCCGCGCGGAGGGCGCCAGTGACTCGCGACGCCACGTTGACCAGCAGTCGATCACCCGTTTCGTGGCCGAGACCGTCGTTCACGTTCTTGAAGTTGTCCAGATCGAGGAACAGTACCCCGAGCTGGGTGTGATTGCGTCGCGCGAGACTCAGGGACTGACTCAGGCGATCGATCAGAAGCGTGCGGTTGGGCAGCCCGGTAAGCGTATCGAAGTACGCCATGCGCCGGATCTGGTCCTCTGCGGTCTTGCGCTGCGTGATGTCGTTGTGGATGCCGATCAGGCGCCGGGTGTCGCGTGCCCGCGAATCGACCACGACGCGTCCGCGTGACAGGATCCAGTGCCATTCGCCCGACGCCGTCGCGATGCGGTACTCGATCTCGCCCTCGTCCAGACGGCCTTCCTTCAGTTGCTCGTACCAGCGTTCGAGCGCGTGACGGTCGTCCGGGTGGGTGATGGAAACGAGGGTCGGCTCGATGGCCGTGGCGGTCTGCAGGTCGTAGCCGAACAGGGGCAGGAAATGGCTGCTCAGCACGACCTTGTCATTGCCTGCGTTCCAGTGCCAGACGCCCTGGCGCGCACTTTCCAGAGCGAGCTTGAGCACCTCGCCGCTCTCGGTGACGTCACGCTCGATCGCGATGAAGCTCTCGATGCTGCCGTCCGCTCCCTGGACGGGCTGGACATCGAGTTCGAGGACGTACTGGCGCCCGGACTTGCTGTAGTTGACGATCTGCCGGCGGAAACCACGGCCGGCGCGCAGGTTCTCTCCGATCTCCCGGACGACGCGCAGGTCGGTCCCGGGGCCCTGCAGGATGCTGCCCGGGCGCTTGCCGATGACTTCTTCGAGGCGGTATTCGGTGAGTCGGGTGAATGCCTGATTCACCCATTCGATACGGCCTTCACGGTCCGTGATGATGACGGGGTTGTCGGTGTACTGGGCCACGAGCGCGAGCTTGGCGTGGTCCCCCACCTGCGCCGACGTGCCTTGTGCCGCCTCGGCCGTCCTTACCAATGCCCCCGCTCCCGCCATGCCTGTCGCCTCTTCCCATAGCCAATCGTGGCCGGCTCGTCCCCTCGAACATGCGCCGGCCCTCCACTAACGGGTGAAAGCTGAAAATCTTCAGTTTTGCGAAGCCCCGGACGGGACCAGGGGCAGCTTCAGGAACGGGGGTGGGCGCGTGCGTGCCAGAGGAGGCCGCCGACGAGACCGACCGCCGCCGTCGCGATGGCGGCCATCGAGGCCCAGGGAGCATCGTCCCCGGCCCAGAGCAGACCGGTGCCGACGAGGAGACCGGCGAGCAGGGTGACATACACCCGCCACCAGTCGAGGACTTCCACCATGCCGGGCGACGTCGGGGATGGGATGGCGGGGAAGGGTTACTGCATGGACGGATCGAGCGGGAACCCGATCTTCTTGAGGCCGCCGCGCTGCACGGCTGCCATGATCTGCGCGACCTTCTCGTACTGGACCGTCCGCGCGCCGCGGATGTGGATCTCGGGCTGGGGCTCCATCTTGGCCGACTCCGCGATGCGGCTGGTCAGCACCTCGAGGGAGATCTCCTCGACGTTCCAGAAGATCTTGCCGTTCTCGTCCACCGAGAGGTTGATGTTCTCGGGCTTGATCTCGTTCGGCTGGTTGGTGGCCCGCGGCAGGTCGATCTTCACCGCGTGGTTCATGACCGGAATGGTGATCATGAAGATGATCAGCAGCACCAGCATCACGTCCACGAGGGGCGTGGTGTTGATCTCCGGATTGAAGTCGTCCTCGCCGTCGCCCAGGGAACCCATTGCCATGGTGGTGCTCCTCAGGCCTTCGCGCCGGTGACGGCGGTGAGCTTCGCGTCGCGGACACCGCCGGCGGGCGAGGCACCGTCGCCGACGCGGGAGCCGGTGAGGAAGAACGCGTGCAGATCGAATCCGAAGCGGTTCAGCTTCGACAGCAGGGATTTGTTGCCACGCACCAGGGCGTTGTAGCCGAGCGCCGCGGGGATCGCGACCGCGAGACCCAGGGCCGTCATGATCAGAGCCTCACCCACGGGACCGGCAACCTTGTCGAGCGAGGCCTGGCCGGCCAGCCCGATGGCGACGAGCGCGTGGTAGATGCCCCATACCGTGCCGAAGAGGCCCACGAACGGCGCGGTGGAGGACACGGACGCGAGGACCGAGAGCCCCGTCTGCAGCTTCGCGTTGCTGTCGTCGATGGAGGCGCGCAGGCAGCTCATCAGCCACTCGCTGCGGCCCATGCTGCCCCCTAGGGTGCCTTCGTGGCTGCGGTGATGCTGCGCGCTGTCCACGCCAGCCTGCGCGAGCGCGGCGAACGGGTTGTCCTCGGGCGAGCCGAGAGCCTGCAGCCCCTCGGGCACCGATCGCGCCTGCCAGAAGGCGTCGCGGGCCTGCGTGGCGCTGCGCTGGAGGCGCGTGAGGGCGATGCCCTTCATCACGATCACGTACCACGACATCGCCGACATGATGACGAGCAGGATGGCCACAGCCTTCTGGATGGCATCCGCATTGGCCCAGAGATGATCCAGTCCGAACTGACCCACGATTCGCTACCCCTTTGTCAGGAATCCAGCTTGAAGGAAAACGGTACCACTACCCAGACGGGCACGGCACGCCCGCCGTCCAGGTAGGGCTTGAATACGGCCCGCAAGGCGGCCTCCCGGGCCGCGGCGTCGAGCCGGGGGAATCCGCTTGGTTTCTGCACCTCGACCTTCTCGACCTTTCCCTGTTCACTCACCAGCACGCGAAGCAGCAGATCGCCGGTTTCGCGCAGCCGCATCGAGATCTGCGGATAGGTGGTCTGCGGTGCACGGATGTATTCGATGCCGGCGTCCCCGATGGAGCGGACCACCGGTTGCGCGGGCGGCGGCGGAGGTGCCGCGACCACGGGCGGAGGCGGTGCGGGATCGGGCGGGCCCGGAGCCACGACCACCGGGGCGGGTTCCGCCGGTTTCGGCGGAGGCTCGACCGGCGCAGCCGGCAGAGTGATCGCCGTGGGTGGAGGCGGCGTGTCCACCGGCTTGACCGTCTCGCGTGGTGTCGGCGGCGGGGGAGGCGGTGTGGCCACGACTTTCGGGGGCGGAGGCGGCGGGGGCGGGGGTGGAGTCGGTTCCACGGGCGGATCGGGCAGGATCAGCCGCGCGACCACTTCCTCCTGGACGAAATTGGAGGCCTTGCGCATGAGGCCCGCCTGGAGCGCATAGAAGAAGCCCACGTGCAGCAGCACGATGAGTACGAGAACGGCCGACTGGCGGCCGCCGGGCATCAGACCCCCCATGGGGCACCGGGACTGCGTCTGGCGGGCCGGCAGGGGGCGCCCGTGACCGTGCGACCAGGCGGGCGTGATCCTTCAGGGGCCTTGGCCGCCATGGAGCCCGGGTAAACCTTGGGGACACCCCCGATCGCGGGGTCGGATTGCGACATGCTCGAGACCATCGTGGACGTTCTGCCGGAAGTTTCGCCGCCGCGGTGCCAGCCCCGGCGGGAACTCGGGAATTTAGCCCATCACCCCAGGCACTGCAAACCATTCTCATTCACGACGATCGGAATCAGGAGTTATTCCCGGGTCGGTGCCGCGCCTGCTCAGGTAGGCGGGACGAGTTTCTCCAGGGTGGCGCGCAAGGGAGCGGGCAGTTCCACGGGGCGCCGGGTCTCCCGGTCCACGTACACATGAATGAAGTGTCCGCGGGCGGCCGTCTCGGGGTCATCGTTGCGGAACAGGCCGATCTCGTAGCGCACGCTGCTCGAGCCCAGCCGGGTGACGCGCAGGCCGGCGTGCACGGTATCCGGGAAGGTGATCGACGCGAAGTAGTTGCACTGTGTCTCGACGACCAGGCCGACCACGGGACTGCGCTCGATATCCAGCACGCCCTGTTCGATCAGGTACTGGTTCACCACCGTGTCGAAGTACGAGTAGTACACGACGTTGTTCACATGGCCGTAGACGTCGTTGTCCATCCAGCGCGTCGGGATGGTCTGGAAGTGCCGGTAGGCAGCGCGCGGCAGCGGTTCGGGTTTGCTCATGATGGGCTCAGTGTGTTTGCGTCTGGTCGGTGGGGTTGGGACGTCCCCGCATGTGCTTCCAGTTCACCGCGAGCATGCCGGCCAGGATGATCACCGCCATGCCCGACAGGGTGCCGCCGTCCGGGAAGTCACCGAAGGCGAGCCAAGCGAGCGTCGTGGACCAGACCAGCTGCACATAGACGAAGGGCGCCAGCGCCATCGGCGAGGCGTGCTCGACCGCGCGGATCAGCAGCCAGTGCCCGAAACCGCCCAGCAGTCCTACGCACAGGATCAGCACGCCCTGCAGCAGCGTGGGTGTCTGCCACATGAAGGGCAGGGCGACGCTCAGGGCCACGGCGCCCACCAGCGCGCCGAAGAAGAGCGTGGTCATCGAATCGTCGCGCCCCGCCACCTTGCGGGTCGCGATCTGATAGAGGCTGAAGAACAGCGCGCAGATGAGCGGGAGGAGCACGACGGGGCTGAACACGGCGCCCCCGGGCCGCACGATGATCAGCACGCCGAGGAAGCCCAGCATCACGGCGATCCATTGCCGGCGCCCGACCTTCTCGCCCAGGAGCGGCCCTGACAGCGCCGTGACCATCACCGGGCCGACAAAGCTGATCGCCGCGGCTTCCGCGAGCGGCAGGAACTTGAGCGACAGGTAGAAGAAGGCCGTGGAGCAGACGAGCAGCAGTCCGCGCAGCGACTGCAGGGCCGGGTGCTTTGTCCGAACGAGGCCCATGCCCATGCGCGGGCCGAACACGACGAGGATGAAGGCGAACTGCACGAAGTACCGCGCCCAGATGAGCGGCGCGACCGGATAGGTGCGCAGCAGATACTTCGCAAGCGTGTCCATGGACGAGAACATGAACACGGCCGTCATGATGAGGAGAACGCCCCGGAGGGGATGGCGGGCGTGCGGCGTACTGCCCATGCGTCAGGGCAGCGGCAGGCCGGCCTGCGGCGGCAGCACTTCGCGCCCCGCGAACACGGCACTGCCCAGGACTTCCTCCAGGCGCAGACATTCGTTCCACTTCGCCATGCGTTCCGATCGCGAGAACGACCCCACCTTGAGCTGGCCGGCGTCCCAGCCGGTGGACAGGTGCACGATGGTGACGTCTTCCGTTTCGCCCGAACGCGCTGAGACGATCGTCCCGAATCCGGCGGCCATGCCGGCTTCGAACGCGGCGTGCGTCTCGGTGACGGTGCCGGCCTGATTGGGCTTGATGAGCACCGCGTTGCAGTGACGTGCCTGGGCGGCTGCGCGCACACGATCGGCGTTGGTCACGAGGAAGTCGTCGCCGATCACCTGGATGCGGTGGCCCACGGCCGCGGTGAACGCGCGCATGCCTTCGGGGTCGTCCTCGGCGAGCGGATCTTCCACCGACGCGATGGGATAGCGCTGGCACCAGTCGAGCAGCATCTCCACCATGCCGTCGCGATCGAGTTCGCGACGCTCCAGGCCCAGCGTGTAGCGGCCGTTGCGTCCGAACTCGGACGCCGCGACATCGAGCGAGATGGCGACGTCCTCACCGGGCACATAGCCAGCCTGTTCGATGGCGCGCACCAGCATGCCGAGGGCTTCCTCGTTGGAGTTGAACGCGGGCCAGAAGCCGCCTTCGTCCGCGACGCCCTGCAGGCGCCCGGACTCTTCCATGAGGCGTCCCGCAGCGCGATACACCTCGGCGGTCATGTCGAGCGCCTGCGCGAAGCTGCGGGCACCGAGCGCCATCACCATGAAGTCCTGGATGTCGACCCGCCGGCCCGCGTGGGCGCCGCCGCCGAAGATCTGGATCTCCGGCAAAGGGAGGCGCACGGGACGGCCCTGCGAGAGGTACGCGTAAAGAGGCACCCCGGCCGCGGCGGCCGCGGCGTGGAGTACGGCCATCGAGACGGCAATCGTCGCGTTACCCCCGAGGCGCGACTTGGTCGGCGTGCCGTCGAGAGCGATCAGCGCGGCGTCGACCGCACGCTGGTCCTGGGCATCCATCCCGATCAGGCGGGTCGCGATCTCGCCGTTGACGTGGGACACCGCGTTGCGGACGTCCATGCCGCCGAGAGGCGGGCCGCCGTCGCGGAGATCGATGGCCTCGTGCATGCCGCGCGAGGCGCCGGCCGGTGCGATGGCGCGCCCGAAGGCGCCGCCCCGGAGCCGGACTTCGGCCTCCACAGTGGGGCGGCCGCGGGAGTCCCACACGCGGCGCGCGTGGATGGATTCGATGAGGGTTCGGTTCATGGGCTGAGTCGATGAAGGCAGGACCGGGACGGTCAGGCAGTCCTGCGGGGGTGGGTGCCGATCTCGGCCCGCCAGGACTCGCTCACATGCGAGAGGCGGTCCGTCGGATGGGCGAGCAGATTGCGCGCGACGCGGCGGACCTTGTCCCGATCGGCATCCGTCGTGATGTACTCCGCGGGCGACTTGCCGTCGACCCGGGCGAGGAACAGTCCGGGCAGCAGGCGCGCGACGCGGGCTTCGATGGCTTCCCGCGGTTCCCAGTCGACGCGTCCGAGGTAGGTGCCTTGCAGCGCGGCAAAGCAGTCCAGATAGCGCGGCCACCACTGCGGCCGCCACAGGCATTTGAGGAGCAGGTGGTTCAGACAGAACGCGAGGTCGAACGCCGGATCGCCGAACCACGCGCACTCCGCGTCGAGGAACACCGGACCGTCGGGACCCACCAGGATGTTCTTCGGGCTCACGTCGCCGTGGACCAGGGCAAGCCGGTGACCGAGAGTGGTGGCGATGAGTTGTTCGAGTGGTGCCGCGAGATCGGGATGGGCGCGCGCCGTCGCCGCGAGATACGGCTCGAGACGGATCGGCACGAAGATGTGATCGGTGGCGAACCGCTCAGGGATCGACGGGTCTGCTGCGGTCCGCGCGTGGATGTGCGCGAGACGCCGCCCGACCTCGCGCGCGACGGCCGGGTCGATCACGCCGTCGCGAAGCTGCGCCTTCCAGACGGGATGGCGCTCCGGGTCGAGGTAGGCCATCGCGAAGAGTCCTTCCTCCGGGGCTTCGCCGAGAATGGCGGGCACCGCCGCGGGCTCGATGGCGGCAGCCACGCGCATCCATTCGACTTCCCAGCGGTTGCGTTCCACCGGCGCCTGCCAGTCGGCGGCCACCTTGAGCTTGGGCAAGGCCCGCTTCACGCAAGCGGTGCCGCGCGGTGTCACGGCCTTGAAGATGTCGGACGACACACCCCCTGCAAGCGGCTCGAGCGACAGCGGTTCGCCCGGGACCACGAGCCCGATGCGTTCCAATGCCGGTCTGAAGGCCTGACTGTGATCTTGCAAGGCGGATGCGGGACTACAATCGTGTGACTGCGGGCAAGGGGCGCGACCGACGCATCGGACGAAAGAGACGAACCGTTCGTGAGCGACCGACGCGCCGAGGTCCTTCGCCCGGCAAGGGACGGGACTCCTTCACGACTCTAGCATACTCATGTCCAAGGTCATTCTCGCGCTCGACCAGGGAACCACGAGCTCCCGTGCCGTGGTGTTCGACGACACCGGCGCTGCGCTCGCCGTGGCGCAGCAGGAACTGCCGCCCATCTATCCGCAGCCGGGCTGGGTGGAACACGATCCGGAAGCGATCTGGTCCACGCAGATCGACACGGCGCGGGAGGCGCTGGCCGCCAGCGGTCGAAGCCTCGCGGACGTCGCCGGGATCGGCATCACCAACCAGCGCGAAACCACCATCGTGTGGGATCGCGCCACGGGTCAGCCGGTGCACAACGCGATCGTCTGGCAGGACCGGCGCACCGCGGAGTTCTGCGCCCGCGCGAAGGCTGGCGGCGTGGAAGCCCTGGTGCGGGGCCGCACGGGCCTCGTGGTCGATCCGTACTTCTCCGGTACCAAGATCCGCTGGATCCTCGACAACGTGGCCGGCGCGCGGGCCCGCGCAGAGCGCGGAGAACTGCTGTTCGGCACTGTCGATACCTGGCTGGTCTGGAAGCTGACCGGCGGCGCGCTGCACGTCACCGACGCGTCCAACGCGTCGCGCACGCTGCTCTTCAACATCCACCACCGCGACTGGGACGAGAAGCTGCTCGGCATCTTCGGCGTGCCGCGGGGGATGATGCCGCGCGTGGTCGCCTCCAGCGGTGTCTGCGGCGAGTCGCGACCCGAGATCTTCGGCGAGGCCATCCCCATCGCGGGCATGGCAGGAGACCAGCAGGCGGCCCTGTTCGGCCAGCGCTGTGTCATCCCGGGCAGCGTCAAGAACACCTATGGCACCGGCTGCTTCATGCTGATGCACACGGGCGGCCAGGTGGCGGAATCCCGGCATCAGTTGCTCTCGACCGTTGCGTGGGATCTCGGCGGTCGCACCGAGTACGCGCTGGAAGGCAGCGTCTTCGTTGCGGGCGCCGCCGTGCAGTGGTTGCGTGACGGCCTCGGGATCATCCGATCCGCGGCAGACATCGAAGCGCTCGCCGGCAGCGTGAGCGACGCCGGCGGCGTGGTGTTCGTTCCGGCCTTTACCGGTCTCGGCGCGCCCCACTGGGACCCGGACGCGCGCGGCATGCTCTGCGGACTCACCCGCGGATCGACCGCGGCGCATATCGCGCGCGCCACGCTGGAGGCCATTGCCCTTCAGAACGCGGACATCCTCGAATGCATGCAGGCGGATTCCGGCGTCGCCCTGAAGGAATTGCGCGTCGACGGCGGCGCCACGCGGAACGACCTGCTCATGCAGATCCAGGCGGATGTGCTGGGTGTTCCAGTCAGTCGGGCAGCGAATGCGGAGTCCACTGCACTGGGCGCCGCATTCCTCGCGGGACGAGCCGTCGGTATCTGGGCCGACGACGCCGCGCTCGACCGGCTGTGGCAGCGGGACCGGCTGTTCGAGCCGGCCATGCCGGCTGACCGGGTGGCGGCCCTTCGCCACTCATGGACCGACGCGGTGCGCCGCGCGCGGGGCGGGAGTTCCTGACGGGGCCCGCATCTCCTGCGCCGTCGCGGAGGTCGTGCGGTCCTTCCTTTGACGCAGGTCAATTGGCCGGGTGGTCGCGAGCGTAGGCTCGTCGGCAAATTCACCGCGGAGGACCCTGCCATGACAAGAAGCTGGACGATCGCCATCTCCCTCGTCGCCGCGTGCGTCTTCGCGTCCGCTGCTTTCGCTGCGGACGAGCCGCCTGCCGGCGAGTACCGCATCGTCGACGGCAAGGTCGACGCGGGCACCTATCGCGGCTGGATGACCTACTACCTGGCCTGTCAGAGCTGCCACGGCGGCGAGCGGGCAGGCATCGCGCCGGATCTCTCGCAGAGCCTCAAGACCATGTTGCGGAGCGAGTTCGTGAACAAGGTGCTCACGCGCTACCGCGTGAATCTGTCACTGGCGGAGTCGGTGTTTTCCGAGTCCGTAAGGCAGGAGATGCTGGACGAGGTCGAACGTCAGGAGAAGAGCGCACAGAAGGGCGTGGCAATGCCCGCGTGGCAGTCCGACGCGACCATCAGCCAGAGGGTGCTCGATCTCCATGCCTACCTGCGTGCGCGGGCCGACGGAAAGATCGGACCCGGGCGGCCCCGGACGATGGGTGAGTAGGTGTATGTGGGCGTGAAGGTGTGAAGGTGTGAAGGGGAAGGGGAAGGGGGAAGAGGGAAGGGGGAAGGGTGATGGGACCATCCTCTCCCTCGGTCCCTCTCCTTGAAGGAGAGGGAGGGTGGTCCCCGGAGTCGCGCCTCGCGGCGCTCGTCCGGGCTACGACCCCTTCCCCCTTTCCCCTTCCCCCTTCCCTCTTCCCCTTCACACCTTCACCGCCCTACTTGCAATTCCCCGAACACCGCACCACCCGCTCGGCGCATGTCACGCGCTCGAACGTCATCATGATGTGTTCGTCGGTATCGACGCCCACGTGCTGGATGATCGCGTTGTTGCATTGACGGCGCTCGGTGATCCAATGCACCGGCGCGAGCCAGTTCACATCGGTGCAGCCGCGGGAGCCTTCGCCGAAACGGATGCCGACTTCGTAGCTGGCGCAAAGCAGGCCGCGGTGCTGCACCCAGACGTCGACCTTGAGTTCGCCTTTCCGGGCGAGCCAGGCCTTGCCGATGCTCCGGCCGAAATCGAAGTCCTTGCGATCGATGCTGCCGTCGGCTTCGAGGGACGCGGCAGGGACGGCCGGCGCCATGCGGCGTCCGAAGCGCGGGTCGATATCGTCTTCCTGGGCACCGGCCGATAGCGCGGTGGCGGCGAGCAGCATTCCGGTGAGCAGAGTGGCACGCATGGGGAGTTCCTCCTGTCTGAATCGCATCGTAAGCCCGCCGGTCCATCCTGACCATTGATCGGGCGCAAATCGCACTGGCATCGTCACCCGGGACGTGTACAGTCCCTGATCGGTTCGTGCTTCGGAGTCGTCTATGGGTTCCATCCTCGATCGGGACAATCTCGGTGCCTTCACCCGGCACACGCACGCTACGCTGCCCGGCGCGGACAGCGGTCCGCTGGCGGGTCTCACCTTTGCAGCAAAGGACCTCTTCGACATCGCCGGCCATCGCACCGGTTTCGGGAATCCCGATTGGCTGCGCACCCACGAGCCCGCCACCCGTACGGCCGCCGCGGTTCAGCGCGTTCTGGATGCGGGCGCCGAGATGGTCGGCCGGACGCACACCGACGAAATGGCGTGGAGCCTGTTCGGCGACAACGCGCACTACGGCATGCCAGTCAATTCGGCCGCGGCCGGGCGGGTGACCGGAGGCTCTTCCTGCGGGTCGGCATCCGCCGTGGCGGGCGGGCTCGTCGACTTCGCGCTCGGGTCGGACACCGGCGGGTCCGTTCGCTTCCCCGCGAGTCTGTGCGGCCTGTACGGGATGCGTCCCACCCACGGTCGCATTCCGCTCGAAGGCGCCTGTCCTCTGGCGCCGAGCTTCGACACGGTGGGCTGGTTCACGCGCGATGCCGATCTGCTGGAGCGCGTCGGTCGCGTCCTGCTGCAGGACGATGCGCCGACGCTTCGCCACGGTGAGCTTCTGATCGCCGCGGATGCCTTCGAGTGGGCCGGCGAGGATGCCTCGGAAGCCCTGCAGCGAGCGATCGGTGCCGCCGAAAAGGTGTTCGGGCAGGCCCGGGCGGTGGATATCGCACCGGAGGGCTTCGGCTTGTGGGCCGAGGTGTTTCGCGACCTGCAGGCGGCGGAAGCCTGGGCGTCGCACGGTGAGTGGGTGGATCGGGTGGCGCCGTCGTTCGGCCCCGGTGTGAAGGAGCGCTTCGCCTACGCGCGAACCGTGGATCCCGCGCGTGTCCGCAGTGCGCGCGCTCTGCGTGAGGAGGTGCGCGCGGGTCTCGGTGCCATGCTTGAAGGTGGCGCGGTGCTGATTCTCCCCACCGCACCTTGCATCGCGCCGCTGCGCGGCTCGCCGCAGGATCTGCTGAATGCGTTGCGCGTGCGCTGTGTCGCTTTGCTGTGCGGGGCGGGCTTCATCGGTGCGCCGCAGATCAGTCTGCCTCTGGGGCGGCTGGAAGGTTGCCCTATCGGTATCTCCCTCGTGGCAGCGCCCGGCAGCGACACCATGCTGCTCGATCTCGCCCGGCGCATCCGGGCTCCCGTCGAATCATGAACTGCCGCGAAGGCTGCGGCGCGTGCTGCATCGCGCCCTCCATCGCCGGCCCCATCCCCGGCATGCCCGAGGGCAAACCCGCCGGCGTGCCGTGTGTGCAACTCACCGAGGACTTCCGGTGCCGGCTCTTCGGCTTGCCGGAGCGTCCGGCATGCTGCGTGGGTCTGCGTCCGTCGGACGACATGTGCGGGCCGGATCGCGAGGCGGCGCTTGCATGGCTGTCCGAACTGGAGACCGCGACGACGCCCTCCGGCTGAGCTTCAAGGCTCGAGGCGGATACCCAGACGTTTGGTGATCACGCAGAGCCGATCGATTTCGGAACGGACCCACGCACGTGTCTCGTCCGGCGTGGAGTGTGCGGGCTCGGCACCGAATGTCGCGGTGAAGGCCCGCAGGGAAGTGTCCTCCGAGGCCTTGGCCATCGCCGCGGACAGCTTGTCGAGAATCGGCCGGGGGGTCCCCTTCGGTGCGAAGAAAGCGCCCCATCCGTAGGTCTCCAGTTCCGGTCGGCCCAGTTCGTTGAATGTCGGTGTGTCGGGCAACGCGGGCACGCGCTTCTTCGCCGTCACGGCGATAGCGCGCAGCTTGCCCGACTGGATGTGCGGGAGAGCCACGGAAGGGAAGGTCATCATCACGGGCAACTGGCCGCCGGCGACATCGAGGATGCCCGGTGCCTCGCCCTTGAACAGGACCGGGCGGAGCTTCGCCCCGGTCGCCTGGATCAGCCGTTCGGTGTGCAGGTGCTGCAGCGTGCCGAGTCCGGGTGAGGCATAGGGCAGTCCGTCGGGTTCCGCCAGGCTCCTCTTCACCAGGTCGTCGAGGGATTTGATCTGGCTCGCGGCATTCACCACGAGCAGCATCGGGCCACGATTGCGCAACGTGATGGGTTCGAAGTCGTTGAGTGGGTGGGCGCGCAGCGACGCGAACACGCAAGCATTGAGCGCGTGGGTCGCGATGTCACCCGAGAGGATCGTATAGCCGTCCGCCGCGGCTTTTGCCACGTACTCGGTGGCAATCTGCCCGCTCGCGCCCGGGCGGTTGTCGACGATCATTCGTGCCCCCAGCGTTTTCTCCATGATGGCGGCGACGCGACGTGTGCCCGAATCGGCCACACCGCCGGCCGGCCACGGCACGATCACTCGGATCGGGTGGCTGGGGTAGGAAGCGTCGTCGGCGCCGACGGCCGGGGGCAGGACGCCGAGTGCCAACAGGGCGAGTGCGAAACAGGCCGGTCTTCTCAACGGGGTCTCCTCAGGTCTTGAGCACTTCCGGCATCCAGACCCGCGTGCTGCGGTTGGCGCGGAAGAAGCAGCGTCCGTGGCGGGCGAGTGCGTCGCGATCGATGTCGAACCCGAGGCCCGGTGCGGTGGGTGGCGTGAGCACGCCGTGGCGATGCCGCCACGGTTCCGTGAGCAGGACGTCGCGGGCTTCCACCGTCCAGCCGGGCGGGCTCAGCGGATATTCGAACGGATGTTCGTTGGCAAAGCCCGAGCCCAGCAGAACCTGCAGGTTCACCGCAAAGCCGATGCCGTTGCTCCAGGTGTGCGGCGTGAAGCCGAGCCCGGCGGCGCGGCACAGCCGCGCGACCTCGATGGTTTCCGCGATGCCGCCGGTCCACATCGCGTCGGGCTGGAAGACGTGATAGCAGCGCTTCTCCACCATGTGCCGCAGTTCCGGCAGTCCGGCGGTATGCAGCTCGCCACCGGAGATGGGTACGCGCGTGGAGTAGGCGGTGAGCGCGGCCATGTCGTCGAACCACTCCATGAACAGCGGTTCCTCGATCCAGGCGACGCCCACGTCGGCACACGCATCCGCGAAGCGCCGGGCCCGCGCGAGATCCCACAGCGGCGCGGGCGCGAGGTGGGTGAGGCGGAACGCCTGATTGCAGTCCACTGCGATCTTCATCTTGCCTTCCAGGGCGCGGGCGGTTTCCTGCACCTGCCGGATGTCGGCGGCCTCGTCCCAGTCGTGCACGCGGATCTTGAAAGTGCGGAACCCTTCCTCGTGCCGCTGCCAGGCTTCGTCGATGCGCGCTGCCGGGTCCTTCACTTCGCCCGATGACGCGTAGAGCACGATCGGCTCCGAGCGCCCCCCCAGCAGTTCGTGCACCGGCCGGCCGGCGAGCTTGCCCTTGATGTCCCAGAACGCGGGTTCCAGCCAGCCGTTGCGCACACCCTGCACGCCCATGATGCGGATGCGCTCCTGCATCAGCGGGATGTCGGTGGGGTCCAGGCCCAGGAACAGGTTGGCAACACTGTCGCCGATGCCGGCTCGCTCGCGTCCGGCAGCGGAGAACGCGCTCCAGCCTTCCACGCCGTCGTCGGTAGTGAAGCAGGCCAGATAGAACAGGATCTTCTGCCGCGGCGGACCCGGCACCCAGGCCGGTGCGAACGGGGCAGGCAGAGGCCCCTCGACGTAGTACAGCGCGATGTGGTCGATCACCGCCATGCGATCGCTCCCGGCAGTTCTGGTTGTAGTGGTTACGACGCGGTTGCCGCGGAGGGCATCGAGTTGCGGGCCGCGGACCGGACCTTACCCGAACGGACCGCCTGCAGGAATCCTGCGACGCAGCAGGCTTTCAGGGAAGGTCTGCGCAACCCACGCGGTCGGGACGGAGGTCTCTCGGGCCGATGACAAGAAGGCCCGGGCCGCCGCGGACTGGACGCACGCCAGGCGCAGGCCGCTACGCGATCCAAGCAGATACTGCGGACCTTGCCTAGCGCCGCCCGACGGCACGCAGTACTTCACGCGCGGCACGCTGCCCGCTTTCCACCGCGCCGTTGAGATAGCCCTGCCATTCGAGCGAGGTGTGTTCGCCGGCAAAGTGGCACGCGCCTTCCGGCTCGCCCTCGATGCCCAGCAGGGTCGTCATGTAGCCGGGCGGGTAGTACGCGTAGGACCCTCGCGGCTCCGAGCCGGCATCCCAGGTGTTGCGGATCACGCGACCGTTCCACGCGCGGGAGATGCCGGGCAGGGCGGCCTCGAGGTCCGCGAGAGCTCGGGCTGCCTGCGCTTCAGGGGTGTCCTTGCCCGCCTCGATGGCGCGGTCGCCGCCGCTCCAGAAGTTGAGGATGCCGGCACGGCCGGCCTGTGCCCGAGAGACTTCCCATGTGCCGTGGAAGCTGCCGTCGAGGCGTACCTCGCCGTTGTTCCGCGCGTCCCGCCAGAGGCGATCGTTGAATTGCAGTTGCAGCTTCGTGCTGGCCCCCATCGGCAGTTCGCGAATCGCCTGCAGTTTGCGCGGCCGGAAACCGGCGCGTGAAAGGTCGACGTCCCGCAGATTGGAGAAGGGCAGCGCGAGCACGACTCGGTCGAAACGGTCGGTGAGCATGCCGGAGCCGCGCCGGACCGTGACGTCGTAGCGTCCGTCGTGGCGGCGCGCGAGCGCCACGAGCGGCATCCCTGGCTCCACGGGGCGCCGCAGACTCGCGGCCAGCCGTGCCACGAGGGCATCGTTGCCGCCGCGGAGGTGAAAGCGCTGGTCCGATCCGGCATAGGGCTGGAAGTGGTCGCGCGGGGACGCCGAGAGCGTGACGACCAGGTTGAGCGCGGACAGGCGCGCCGCTTCGATCGCGTATTCCTCTTCGAACGCGTTGGCGACGAGTCGGCCGAACAGCGAGGCGTTGCCGCCAGGGACGTGCCGTGCGATCCAGTCCGACACACTCATTGCGTCGAGCGCGCGCGCCGTCGCGTTCGAGTCGGCATAGCCGTAGTGGTCGCCGAGCGCGCGAGCCTGCTTCTGGACGATGGGGAACACGGCCTGGAAATCGCGCGTGGCCGCCTCGCCGCTGTAGAGCGCGCCGTCGAGCAGAGTCCACGCTTCGCAGCCTTCCGGCTCATCTGCCAGCACGTCGTCGACGGCAAGACCGAGGGACTTTGCGAGCGCCAGGATCTCGGTGTGCGCCGTGTCCAGGAACTCGCCGCCGCGCTCGGCAATCTGGCCTTCGGCGAACGCGGCGCGTTCCGAGAAGCACCGGCCGCCCAGCCGCTCCGAGGCCTCGAACACCTCGGGGTCATGACCCGCACGCCGCAGCGCGTGGGCCGCAGCGAGGCCGGCCAGTCCGGCGCCGATGATCGCGATTCGCGGCGCGCCGCGACGGGCGGCGGCCGAGGTCCGCAGAGGTGCCGTCAGGGCGAGCGCTGCGCCGCCGCTGCCGGCGATCAGGCGCCGCCTGTCCCGGTCTGCCCCTGGACGTCGGGACGTCGCGGGCACTGCGTGGGGGATCGTTGCCGTTGCTGCCTTTCGCAGCCATTGGAGAAGTGGGGAGCGGGACATCGCGGGATCAGCCTGGGTAGGGTGGGGTGCTGCCCACCGTTGAGATCGAAGACGTTCGCAGAATGTGTCATCAAGTCCCCGGCGTTGACAAGAGGTGCGTTCACGGCCGGCCGCGCGCCGCCGATGGGGTGCCGGCCGGAGGATGCGCTACACTCCAGCCGGCCAAGCGCGCCACGGAGGGACGGCACCCTCCCGGGTGTGCAGCGGGCCTGCGACGGTCCCGCCGATGTCCCCGCGTCAAGCGGTCCCTGAGATGAGTAGCAAGCACGGCCGTCAGAGCCCGTGGGAGGAGTTGTGTCCGTGAGGTGGTTCCGCAGTCCCGCAGGCTGGTGCGTCGCGGGCGCCCTCCTGGCAGCATGCGCGCTGCCGGCCGGCGCCCAGACAAAGCCCATTCCCGAACTCGACGTGGAGTACGTGATCGCGAACCCGCGCCCGCGTGTCGCGGAGATCGGGTACAAGGAACCGGAGATCTTCGACCCGTTCACCGACAAGCTGTATCAGAGCGGCTACCGCTACGGCGGGCCGCCCGTGGCGATTCCCCAGGAAGCCAAGTACCTCTCCGCCATCGGCCGTGTCCGCATGATGAAGCGCATCCTGGCCTGCGCAGACGCCTGGTACTACCCTTTCTCGCATACCGCGCCGAAAGCTGAACCCCCGGGCATCGACATCGAGATCCTGAGTCGCATCGCCCAGAGGAACGGCTGGGAGTTTTCCATCATGTGGGCCAACACCGGCGTCTATCGCGGTGGTGTCAATCTCGCGTTCCGCCAGACCATCAACCGCGGATTCTGCGACGTCTTTCTCGGTCTCGTGATCACCGGCGACGACGATCACATGGTCAAGAACGAGATGGCGTTCACCACCCCGTACCTCGGGGTGGGCTTCGTGCTCGTGCACCAGGGCAAGGTGCCCAAGGCCCGATCGCTCGCGGAACTCAAGGGGAAGGGCTTCAAGATCGGCGTACCCGCCTATACCCCGATGCAGGACAACGCCGAGGCGCTGGGCATCCCCGTGGTGACCTACTTCCAGAACAATCGCGTGATCGACGGCCTGCTCCGCAAGGAAGTGGACGCGATCATGGTATGGGGCCCGTCGATTCCCGTGGCGAACCGCGACAAGAACGTCGAACTCGCCATGTCCATCGGGTTCCGGCCGGAGCCCGGGCAGCGCTTCAACGGCGCCTGGGCGGTGAAGGCCAAGGAAACCGAATTCAAGAAACTGCTCGACGACGCCTTTACCGAGATGCTCGCCAATGGCGAGATGCGGGAGATCGTCGAGAAGTACGGCGTGCCGTTCTTCCCGCCATTTCCCGAAGGGCGATGATCCTGTACGCCCCGGATCGCTAGACAGGCCCCCGACAAACCCGTAGACGACGCACGAAAGGTCACGCACATGTGGAACAGTTTCATCGAATTGAGCTCCCTCTCCATGGGAGTCATTCCCGTACTCGTCATCCTGTTCACGGTGGGACTCGCCGTGGTCATCGAGCGGCTTTGGTTCTTCCACCGGGTACTGAACCAGGGCGCCGCCATCGAGCGGGACCTGAAGAAGACCGCCTATCGTGACCTCGACGGGCTCAGGGCGGTCGCCGGCCGCTTCGGTGGCGCGATGCAATCGGTGCTGGTGACGACCGGGGTGGAGTCCCAGGCGACGGATGCCGAGGCCGCGGAGCGCAACATCGACGAGGCGATCCTCGAGGTCGTCCCGGTGATGGACCGCAACCTGTGGGTGCTCGACACCACGGTGACGCTCGGGCCGCTGCTGGGTCTTCTCGGCACCATCTTCGGGATGATCAAGACCTTCGATGTGCTCGGCAACCAGGGCGTCGGCGCCGGCGCGGGCGCGGTCACCGGCGGCATCGGCGAGGCGCTGATCGCGACCGGCGGCGGCCTGTTCATCGCGATCATCGGCCTCGTGTTCCTCAACTACTTCAACAAGCGCGTACGCCTCGGCGTGCAGCAGATGGAACTCATCAAGATCACCGTCGTGAACCGCCTCCACGGCGGCACGCCGCGCTGAGGGGCGGATCATGCGATCCCGAACCGACCGCTACTTAGAAGCGGACCGCGCGCGTATCGAAGTGATACCGATGATCGACATCATGATGTTCCTGCTGGTGTTCTTCATCATGATCACGATCGACACCATCGCCGGCAGCGGTATCGCGCTCGACCTGCCGGGCTCCAAGACCACGACGCTGCTGAAGGACACGCAGATCACCATCGGCGTGCAGAAGGATGGCGCGATGTTCATTCTGGGCAAGCCGACGAGCCCGGAGCAGCTGACGGCCAAGCTCAAGGCCGACAAGGAGAAGGGCAAGGTCGACGTCGTGATCGCGGGTGACAAGGAAGTCCCGCTGCAGAAACTGCTCGACGTGATGGATCTCGTGCGCGCCGAAGGCATCCAGTCGGTCGGGATCGCGGCGTCCAGCAACGCGCAAAGTGCCGGAGCGACGCCGGCCAAATGAGCGAGAACTCCTCCCCGCGGACGGACGCGCCGCGGGCCGAGCCGGCACGCCGGAAACCGATCTCGTTTTCCCGCGCGCTCACGATCGCCGTTGGTCTGGAGGTCGCGGCATTCCTCTATGCCTCGGTCAACTGGAGTGCGCTGTTTCCGCCGCCGGAGCCGGAGCCGATGAAGGTCGAGTTCGTGAAGCTGCCCGAACCGCCGCCTCCGCCGCCCCCGCCGCCGGAGCCGCCGAAGCCCAAGAAGAAAAAGCCGGATCCGCCCAAGCCGCCCGAGCCCCCGAAGCCGGATGACAAGCCGCTGCCTGTTCCCGAGCCGCCCAAGCCGCCGGAGCCGGAGCCGCCACCGCCGCCGCCACCCGAGCCGCCGCCTCCACCACCGGATCTGCCGCCGCCCGACAAGCGCGCCAAGCCGGTGAAGAAGCCCCCGGCCATCTACCCCAAGGATGCCCTCGCCCAGGGCACAGAGGGCAAGGTACGGGTGCGTCTGCTCGTGAGCGCGACGGGCAAGGTGCTCAAGACGGAGGTGATCGAGTCCATTCCGCCGGGCGTGTTTGACTACTCGGCAACGAAAGCGGCGAAACAGTACGTGTTTCCTCCTGCCGACGACGGCGTCGAGGAGTTCGAGGTCGATCAGTTGTTCGTCTATCGTATTCAGGATGACCGGTATGGACCGGAGGCGACGAAGGCGACGGTCAACCAGGGCGACGCCGAAGGCGCGAAGCCGGAAGGTGGCAAGCAGTAGGGCTGGGTGCCCTCGGGCAGCAGGCAGCGAGGCAGTTGCAGGGCTGCGGGCATACGGCCTGCCCGCTGCCGCCGCGGAACCCCGCGGTCGGCTCACCCGGTGCCAACCGGGCAGTTTCACCGAAGGGAGGGATCGGACATGGCGAATCAGGCTCGAACGATCACCTTGGCGACCGTGCGTGCCGCCTTTGCACGCGGTGCCTTGAAGGACGTTGAGCAGTTGCTCGATCAGTTGCCGCCCGACGAAGCGGCGACGCCGGATGCGCTGAACCTGGCGGGCGGCGTGCATCTCGCCAACAAGCGTCTGGACGACGCACGCCGCTGCTATGAACAGGCGGTCGCACTGGCACCGGAGTTCGCCAAGGCTCACTTCAATCTGGGCCTGGTCGCCCTCCACTCTGGCGACATGGAAGGCGCTGCCCGAGGCATCGGCCGATCCCTCGAACTGGAACCCGGAAACGCAGACGAGCACCTGCTGCTCGGCAATGTGCTTCAGGCGCTCGGCCGGACCGATGAAGCCATCGCCCAATGGACGCTGGCAACGGAACTGGCTCCGGAGGCCGCCGCCGCATGGGTCAACCTGGGCAGCCACATGCGTGCCCGGGGTCAGACAGCCGCCGCTCTGGTCGCCCTGGAGCGCGCGACGCAGATCGAACCGGACATGGCCGTGGCCCATCTCGAACTCGGCATCGCCCGCACCTCCGCCGGACGCTGGGACGACGCCCTGTCGTCCTTCGCCACTGCGCGCCGCATGGATCCCGACGCTCTCCCGATCGTGCTTCACGAGGCGGACGCCCTGCGCCTGTCGGGCCGTGTGGAGGCAGCCCGTTCGGCACTCATCTCGGCGCAGACGAGACACCCGGAGTCCGGGGAGATCTCCAAGGCCCTCGGACTCATCGCGCTTTCCGAGGGTCTCCGGGAGGAGGCGGCCGCCCACTACCGCGCCGCGCTGGCGCGGCTGCCGGACGATGCGGAAGTGCGCCATCTCCTGAGTGCGGCCGAGGGGCGCTCGTCCGAGACCGCGCCGCCCGAGTACGTGCGCAACCTGTTCGATCAGTTCGCCGACCGGTTCGATGCCGAACTGCGTTCCGATCTGCGCTACACCGTGCCGCCGATACTGGCGACGGAACTGCGCAGCGCGTGGGGCGTGGCGCCCGGTGCCCTGCGTGCCGTCGATCTCGGGTGCGGTACCGGGCTGATGGGACTGGAACTGCGGCCGGACTGCACCCACCTCGTTGGAGTCGACCTGTCCCCGCGGATGCTGGAACAGGCGCGGTCGCGAGGCGTGTATCACGAACTCGTCTGCGCCGATCTGCTCACGTATCTCGATGCCTGCGGGGTCGGGTCCTTCGACGTTGTCACGGCCGCGGACGTGTTCATCTACGAATCGCGTTTCGGCATGGTGTTCGACCAGTGCCGTCGCGTGCTCGTGCCGGGCGGCTGGCTTGCCTTCTCCATCGAGACACATCTCGACGCCGGCGGTGCGATGTCGGTGCTGCGTCCGAGCGGACGCTTTGCGCAGGATGGGGATGCTCTTGCCCGCCTTGCCGAACGGTCGGGTTTCGACGTGGCCATGCGCCGGGTCCTCGTGCTGCGATGGGATCACGGTGTGCCCGTGGAGGGTGAAGTCGTCGTACTGCGTCGCCGGGAAGAAACGTGATCTGTCGGCAGCGGCGCGGCCGCGCGGTATCCAGGATTCGTGAGGCGCATAGAATGCCGGACGGCAACCTGCCCGGTGCCGATACCACTCCCGAGGGACGACGATGCACGACCTGGTGATACGCAATGCCACCGTGGTGGACGGTACGGGTGCGCCGATGCGCACGGCAGATGTCGCCGTGGAGGCAGGCCGCTTCTGCGCCGTCGGCAACGACGTGGGGGCCGGCCGTCGCGAGATCGACGCCAAGGGCATGCTGCTCACGCCCGGCTGGGTCGACATCCACACCCACTACGACGGTCAGGCGACGTGGGATCCCTATCTCACGCCTTCATCCTGGCATGGCGTCACGACCGCGGTGTTCGGGAACTGCGGCGTCGGTTTCGCGCCCGTGCGACCGGGGGCCGAGCGCTACCTCATCCATCTGATGGAAGGCGTCGAGGACATCCCGGAGACCGTGCTCGCCGAAGGCATCGACTTCCGCTGGGAGAGCTTCGCGCAGTACATGGACGTGCTGGATTCCACGCCGCGCATCTGTGACATCGGCACACAGGTGCCGCACGGCGCGTTGCGCTTCTACGTGATGGGCGAGCGTGGCGTCGATCACGCCGAACTGCCGACGGAGCCAGAGATCGCCCGGATGGGGGAGCTTCTGGATGAAGCTCTCCGCGCCGGCGCGCTGGGCTTCACGACCTCACGCACGACCAAGCACCGCACGAAGGATGGCCGCTTCACGCCCGGGCTCAGCGCCGCGGAACCGGAACTCACGGGTATCGCTCTCGCCATGCGTCGGGCGGGTACCGGCGTGATCGAGGTCAACTCCGACTTCGGCGACGGCGATTTCGAGCGGCTGCGCGCCGCCGCGGAGATCGCGCAGCGTCCTCTTTCCGTGCTGCTGCTCCAGGTCCACAACGCGCCCGATCTGTGGAAGGACACGCGGGCGCGCATCCACGCGGCGCGCCGGCAGGGTCTGGAAGTCACGGGACAGGTCGGCTCGCGGCCCATCGGGGTGATGATGGCGCTCGAAGGCTCCGTGCATCCGTTCGTGACCCATCCGCTCTGGATCGAAATGAGCGCCATGACGCCCCCCGAGCGCTACGCGGCCATCGTTTCCCAGCCCGAACTCCGCCGACGTCTGTGGGCGGAACTGCCGGACAACGAGCACACGCGCTGGATCGCCGCAATGCTGCCGCGCACTTTCCGAATCTCCATGCCGGTCGACTACGAGCCCTCCATGGCCGACAGCATGACGGCCATTGCCGAGGCGGCAGGGCGCAACGTCTTCGACGTGGTGCTCGACATGCTGCTCGAGGAAAACGGGAAGGCGCTGCTGATGAACACCTTCGAGAACTACTTCGACGGCGATCTCGAAGTGGTGCGCACGCTGCTGGAGGACCCGGCGACGATTTCCGGCATTGCGGACGCCGGTGCACATGTGGGCTACATCTGTGACGCGAGTTCTGCCACCAGCATGCTCACGCACTGGGCCCGCGATCGGCGGCGCGGCGACAAGCTCGGTCTCGAGTTCCTGGTACGCAAGCAGACCCGCGATACGGCACACGTCTACGGCCTCACCGATCGCGGCGTGATCGCTCCCGGACTTCGTGCGGACTTCAACATCATCGACTTCGATGCGCTGCAGGTGCTGCGACCGGAGATCACCTACGACCTCCCCGCTGGCGGGCGCCGGTTCGTGCAGAAGGCGAAGGGGTACCGTCACACTTTCGTGGCGGGGATCGAAGTGATGCACGACGGCGAGGCGACCGGCGCTCTGCCAGGCCGACTGGTGCGCGGACCGCGCTGACGGTCAGCCCTTCTTGAGGCCGGGCGGATAGGCCGTGCAGAACCGCTCGACGACACCTCGCAACCGGTCGTCGAGCCTCGCGAGGGTCTGCGTGCGGATGTCCGCGGGGACGCCCCCATAGAACGGCTCGGCGATCGCGCCGGCGATGGCGGCCATCGTGTCGGCGTCGCCACCGACGGATATCGCGTTGCGGACGGCATCCTCGAAGCTGGCAGACTCCAGAAAGGCGACGATCGACTGCGGGACCGACCCCGCGCAGGAACTGTCGAATTCGTGGCGGGCACGGATGTCGTCCAGGGACTGGTCGAGCGGGTAACGGAAACGCCCGGACACGTAGCGGCGGATCTCGTCCTTGGACTGTCCGCGCCTGGCGAGGAACACGCAAGCTGCCACGGCCTCGGCGCCGGCGATCCCTTCCTCGTGGTCATGAGTGATCGCCGCATTGGCGCGGGCGTGGAGAATCACGTCGTCCAGGGTGTCGAAAGCGTGGGCGATCGGGGCGACCCGCATGGCCGCGCCATTGCCGAAACTGTGATACGGCTCCCGCTGCCGCCGGAATGCCCAGTGCACGAAACTGCCTCCGAATCCCGCGCCCGGATAGCGCTCGAACCAGCGGTGAAAACCGTCGATGCAATCGGTGTGGTCGAGGAGATGTTCAGCCACCGCGATGGAGAGGATGGTCTCGTCGGTGAAGGTGCTGGCGGGCGTGAAGAGGGGGAATTCCTTGGTCTTGGTGCCCGCCCACTCGTGCACCGATCCCACCACGTCGCCGACGATGGCGCCTAGCACGGGCACCCGCCCCGGAGCCCGGCGCAGCATGCCGGGTGTGCGTGCCGAACGAACCGATGCCCCCCGTGGCTCATCGTCATCTTTCTCCCTCTGGCCGGCGTTCGGCCGCCATGCTCGCGGGGCGTTGGAACGGCCGCCCCGTCTCCGTAGTTGCCGGCAGCATAGCGCGGACGTGTCGAAACCCGCGGTGACAAAATCACCGCGGAAGTGGTGACGTAGTTCCTTGACTAAGCGTGCGGAACGCAGTAGCGGTGGCACGAAGGGTGGCAGGTGGGATCAAGCGGTCCCGTTCCACCTGCGCTGACCGCGCCGGTGACAAGCGCAGCCTTCACGCAGCCTTCACGCGCCTGCCTTGAAGGACTTCGGGGGAGGGCGGCGGACGACGATGCGGTCGTCGTCGGTTTCGAGATAGCCGCCGGCGCGCAGCTCCGCCATGATCCGGCTCACCATTTCGCGGGAGGCGCCGATGCGCTTCGCAATTTCGGAATGGGGCAGCGCCGGCACGATCACCAGTTCGCCGTCCACGTCCTGCGCCCGTTCGAGCAGCAGATTGGCGACTCGGCCGTAGACGTCGAACAGCGCGAGACTGCCGACCGTGCGCGTGAGGCTGCGGATGCGGCCGATCAGCATGCGGATGAACTCGGCGGCGACGTCGGGACGATCGGCGAGAAAGGCCTCCATCTGCTCGCGGGTGATGACCGCGAGGCGGCATTTCGTGATCGTGCGGACTGTCGCGGAGCGCGGACCGTTGTCGAGCATCATCTCGCCGAAGTGCTCGCCGGGTCCGTGCTCGTTCAGCAGGACCTCGCGGCCATCCTCTTCCGTGAGCAGGACCCGCACTCGTCCCTCGAGCATGACGAACATCGTGTTGCCGACGTCGCCGGCGCTGATGATCTCGGTGTTCGCGCGGTAGCTGCGAAGCGTACCGATTGCGGCGAGTTCGTCGACGTAGCGGGTCGGCAGTTGCCACGAGGCGGTGTCGGTGGATTCGCTGCCCGGCGGTTGGCGATCCAGAGGCATCAGGATTTCGCACCCGAACGTGCGGCGAGGAACCTCGTCATCGCGGCCTGCGGCTCCCCGCTTTCGTAGGCGATCTTCTGCGCTGCGATGGCCGCGGAGAGGGCGGCATCGAATCCGGGCTGCGTGAGCGCGCGGAAGCGCTGCTTCGTGAGCCGCATTGCCGTCTGGGGAAGTGCCGCGAGCTTCGCGGCGAGTTCCATCGCCGTCGGCAGCACGTCGGCGCGCGGCACGAGGCGCGTCAAGAGACCCAGCGCGTAGGCACGCTGCCCGTCGATGAGATCGCCCAGCATCGACAGCTCGACGTTGTGGCCGTACCCGAGGTATTGGGTCATCAGCTGCGAGCCGACGATGGAGGCGAGGCCGGCCTTGATCTCCGGCTGGCCGATGCGCATTTCCGGAAAGCCTACCCGGAGGTCACAGCACAGGCCGATCTGGAATCCGGCGCCCGCCGCGACCCCATTGAATGCAGCGACGGCCGGTTTGTCGAGGTCTCGCACCGCCTGGTACATGCGATGGTTGTTGCGCAACCATCCTGCCACGTCGTCGATGGTGTAGCGGACGGTCTCACCGAGATCTTGGCCGGAGCAGAATCCTTTCTCACCGGCGCCCGTGATGACCACGGCGCGTACGGTTTCGTCGCCGTTCGCCGCGGTCAACGCGGTGATGAGCGCTTCGCGAAGAGCGGTATCGATCGCGTTCAAGGCTTCCGGCCGGTCGAGGACGACAGTCCGGACCGGTCCGGTGTCATGCGTGGACAGCACGCTCACGCTGTGGCTCCGATGCGGCTGTCCGACGATGCGAGAAGGCGCTGGAACGGTGAGAAAGGCGGCATGGCACTGGGCTCCGAAACGGGGGCGAGGCTCGGATAAGGACGGGGCACGCGGGCTCCATCCGGCGTCTGCGGCCGAGTTTCCCCGGAGACGCGCGTCAGTGCAACACAGCGTGACGTCAGTTGACGTTCTGCTCGGGGACGACGTCCAGCAGTTCCACCTCGAACAGCAGCGTGGAGTCCGGAGGAACCATGCCGTAGGCAAGCCGGCTTCCGTAACCCAGCTTGGGCGGAACGAGCAGTGTGCGGCGACCTCCCACTTTCATGCCCAGAACGGCCCGATCGACACCGGGGATCATTCTGTTCACACCGATCAGCACGGACAGCGCATAGCCGCGATCGATGGTGCTGTCGAACTTGAGCCCCTTGCGTTCGGGGGCGTTGAGGTCGTACACCCAGCCTTCGTATTGAATGACGACGAAGCGCCCACGGGTGGCCTCGGCACCGCTTCCCACGACACGGTCGACGACGATGGTCTTGTCGGAGGCCCGGTCGGGCAGGGTGTCGGTGTATTCGACGTAGCGGTCCTGGGCTGCCGCTGCCGTGGCGGCGAGGGCCAGGACGAACGACAGGAGCAGTCTGGGCAGGGCGGACATCATGGAGAAACGGGCAATCCGGTCGGGAAGGTCCCGGAATATAACCCAGCGGACCTTCCCTAGATTCGGCGCAACATGGGGCGGAGCTGCTCCCGGCGCGGCAGATGGCGCGGATCGAGGTCGAGGCACTGGATCTCGGGGCCCAGCAGTTGTGCCTCCGGCGATGTGCCCGGGAGCCCTCCCTCGCGCAGCATCACCACGGCGACCGGGGTGAAGTCCTGACGGCAGAGCACCAGATCGAAAACGCGGTCCCGTCCGGGCGCGACGGCGGCGATGCCGCCGAGGCGTGATGCGGATACGTTCGGGAACACGAGCAGCTCCGGAAACGTGGACCGCACCAGAAGGTAGGTGAGCTTGAGAGGGCCCTGGAGCAGGGCCGGGGAGCCGGACTGCGGCGTCGACGGGACCGGCAAGGCGGGGGCGGCGGGCTCGGCAGAGGACACGACCGGCGGCGTCGCCGCGAGAGCCGGTGCCGACGGCGTCGAAGCGGGTGCGGCGCCGGTGCGATGCGCCGCGATGATCTGCTCGAGTTCGTTGGAGCCGGGGCGTTCCTTGCGCCGCCCGATCTTCTCGAGTTTCAAGCCGGACCCGCCGCCATCCCCGCGCATGCTGCCCATGAACCGGAACCAGGCCACGAGTATGCCGATCATGATGACGAATCCCAGGACCACATTGAACCAGTTCATGGCACCAGGCTCCCCGGGTGGCGGGAGTCGGACAGCGGTGGTCGATGTGCGGCAATCCGGTTCAAATGACTCGACGCTCCAGACGTTGGGGCCGGCGCGGGACGACTTTGCTCTGCGGTGACCGCGGATGCTCCGGTTCCGGTGGCCGCTCGATCCGCATTCGCGCCGCGACTCCGGATCAGCCCGAAGTGTAACGGCAGCGCTCGCTCTTGGCAGTCCGAATGCATAGAATCGAGGTTTAACGTCATTGCGACAGGAGGTGTTCCATGGGAGCAGGTGATTCGCGTACCCGCCGCGGCAAGATCAACATCGGAAGCTACGGCAATTCGCGACCCCATCGTGCGAAGAAGCCGGCGGCGCCCGCCCCGAAGGCCGGTTCCAAGCCCCGCGGCAAGTAAAGCCGATCTAGGGAAGGACTGATCAAGTGGTGCGGTCGCGTTGCCGCCTGAAACGAACGCAGGCAAGACGGGAGGTGCCGGCGGGATTGGACATCCCGCCAAGCTGACCAACGCCGGCTGCGTTCGTTGCAGGCGGCAACCCTTCGGGACGGGCCCCTCCGGGCGGCTGACTTTGTCGGCCGGAGCCTGGTGTGCGTCAAGCACACGGCGGCCCGGACCTTCGCGTCATCCGCCCGGAGGACCTCCGTCGCGGCCGCTCCACTTGATCAGTCCTTCCCTAGCGTTAAGGCGGCGGCGCGGCACTGTCCGTGCCGCTGACCGCCACCGACCGCGGCGCCCGCCCGACGGTCGGCTCCGAAAGTCCGGAATCAGCGGCGTATCGCGCCGCACTGCTCGAGCGGCAGGAAGGCCTGAGCCATCCACTCCTGCTGCAGCGCCTTGGGCACATCCGCCCGATAGCGAATCCCCACCACGTTCGTCTTCTCATGGAAGATTTCGTAGACGATGCGCCGGGAGTCCGGTCGCGGCGCTTCACTCTCCGACGGATCGAGATAGACGATGAGCTTCTGCTTGAGGTGCGGCTGGCCGGTGGGTTCCAGTTTCCAGTAGGACGCATCCGAGGCCGGCAGCGTGCTGAACGTCGTGCGGATCGCATCGCCGAGGCAGGGCATGACACTCAGCAGCGACCGATCGATCCTCGCGGCCCCCACATTGCTGCCCGCCATGAAGCTGACGCCGGCACCACTGCCCCAGCCAGTGCCGCCGCAGGCGCCGACCGCGAGTGTGAGGCCGACGAGTGCGAATCGGCATACGCCCGAAAGTGTGCTCATGCCGCGCTCGGGAAGCAGGCCGGGCCGAGGGGCTCGAAGCTCTTGTAGGTCAGAATGAACTCCTGGTGTCCGAGAGCCTCGGATTTCGTCGGCTCCCCGTTGGCGACCCGCAGGATGAGGTCGTAGATTTCGCGGCCCACGTCGTCCAGTGTGGCCCTCCCTTCCAGAATGCGGCCGGCATCGACATCCATGTCGCCGGCCATGCGCTTGTAGGTATCCGGATTGGCGCACACCTTGATGACCGGCGCGAGTGCGGAACCGACCACGGAACCGCGGCCGGTGGAAAACAGCGTGAGGTGGCTGCCGCAGGCGATGAGCTCGGCGATCTCGGCGTTGTCGCTGATGTTCGGAAAGCCGAAGCGCGCTTCCCCGTCGGGGACCACGTCGAGCAGGTACAGTCCGCCGGCGACGGGGACGTCGCCCGGCTTGATGATTCCCGAGATGACGGATTGCCCCGACTTGGCATAGGCGCCGAGGGACTTCTCCTCGATCGTCGTGAGCCCGCCGTCCGCGTTGCCCGGGCCGATGCTCGCGTGGCCGTAGATCGCGTAGTACTTGGCGGCCTTGGCAACGGTGTTGACGATCTCCCTGCCCAGCGCCGGATTCTGAGCACGCTCCGCCATCCAGTGTTCCATGCCGATCAGCTCGCCCGTTTCCTCGAAGATGCAGGTCGCGTTGCGTTCGACGAGGAAGTCGAAGGCGCGGCCCATCGCGGGATTCGCGGTGAGGCCGCTGGTGGCGTCGGAACCGCCGCAGATCGTGCCGACGACCAGTTCGTCGATGGCCATCTCGACGCGCGGCGTGTTCTGCAGCTGCGCGAGTGTCTGGCTCACCCAGGCCTGCCCCTCCGCGACTGAACTGCGCGTGCCGCCCGCGTCCTGGATCACGAGCAGCTTGGCGGGGCGGCCGGACGCGCGGATCGCTTCCAGCAGCCGGCCCTTGTCGAATCCCTCGCAACCGAGGGACACGAGCAGTACCGCTCCCACGTTGGGATGGGTGCAGAGGCGCTCCAGCATCTTGAAGGAGTAGGCGTTGGGAAAGCAGCCCGGGAAGCCGATGAGATGGGCACCCGAATCCCGGTTGGGGTAGGTGATCTCGCGGGCCACATGGTGTGCGCACTCCACCAGATAGGTGACCGCCACGATGTTGCGGATGCCCTTGCGACCGTCGTTGCGCAGGTAGGCCTGGATGGTCATTGGTGCTGCTCCTTCAGGAATTCGTGTCCCTCGTCCAGCGTGTAGGTGGGGAGGTAGTCGCTGGTGAGATTGTGCAGGTGGACGGTCTCGCCGGGGGCGACGGCGGCCGTGGCCTTGCCGATGGGCGCGCCGTACTTGATGACGCGCTCGCCCGATGCGATCGGTCGCGCGGCGATCTTGTGGCCGGTCAGCACGGGCGCCGTGATGACCACGGCACGCCCGTCCAGCTCGACCTTCTCGCCGGCGGCGATGTCCCGGACGGCGACGGCGATGTTGTCGCCGGGAGAGAGAATCATCACGGCGCGGGCGCCGACGTCCTCGAACGGTTTCATGACGGGATTCCTCGATGCGAGCGGTTGGCGGAAGCGGGCATCACAGCTTGCTCACGCGGACGGTCGCGTCCTTGCGCTTGGAGACGCCGGGCAGCAGGCTGGTTCCGAGTCCGGGGCCGGGCGGGGCGGAGATGTAGCCCTTTTCGACCGGCGGTAGCTGCGTGACGAGGGTCGGATACCAGTCGTAGTAGAAGGCCCGGACCATCTCCTGCACCAGCGTGTTGGGGCAGTTGAGCGAGAGGTGCACGGACGCCGTCAGCATGATGGGGCCCGTACAGTCGTGCGGCGCCACCGGCAGGGCCCAGGCCTCGGCCATGGTGGCGATCTTCTTGGATTCGGACAGGCCACCGCACCAGCCCACGTCGAGCATGCACACCGATACGGCCTGTTTCTGGAAGAGATCGCGGAATCCCGCGCGAGTGGCGAGCGTCTCGCTCGCGGTGACCCACACGTCCGTCCGGTGCGCGTAGTCGGCGAGCGCGTCGAGGTTGCTCATCTTGATCGGGTCCTCGTACCAGAACGGGTCGAACTGTTCGAGAGCCTTCGCGATGCGGATGGCGGCGGGGAGCTGCCACATGGAGTGGAACTCGACGTGGATATCCATCTTGTCGCCGACTGCCTTGCGGATCTTCTCGAAGGGGCGCATCGCCTTCTTCAGGTCGGCGTTGGAGATGTAGGTGCCGTTGGATTTCTCGGCGGCCTCGTCGAAGGGCCAGATCTTCATGCCGGTGATGCCCATGGAGAGCAGGCTCTCGGCGAGCTCGCCGGCATCGGTCAGGAAGCCCTGCAGATCCTCGTAGGGACGCTTTTTCCGGTCGACCTTCGCGGGCAGACCGAAGTTCTCCGTGCCCTGGGTCGGCTTGGCGCGCACGTACTGGTAGCCGGCGCAGGTGTTGTAGACGCGGACCTTGTCGCGCGAGGCACCGCCCAGCAACTGGTAGATCGGCTGGCCCGTGATCTGTCCGAAGAGGTCCCAGAGCGCGATGTCGATGGCAGAGGCCGCGCGCATCTCGACGCCGACGCTGTTGAAGCCGAGATACGTGTTGAGGAAGTGATGCGAGATGCGATCGATCTGGCGCGGATCCTGGCCCAGCAGCCAGGGCGCGCAGGTCTCGTGGATGTGAGCGGCGACCGGCGCGACGGCGTAGAAGGTTTCGCCGAGACCGACGAGGCCTTCGTCGGTGTGGATCTGGACCCAGAGCAGGTTCGGAAACTCTGCAAGCTGGATGGTCTCGACTGCCGTGATCTTCATGTGTCCTCCCCCTTTGACCGGCGAGAGTTTACCGTCAAGTGCGGCCGCGGCGTTGGCGGTAGCATGCGGGTCCACTCTATCGAGGAGACCCGCCGTGACCGCATCCCCCCAGCCGAATCCCAGACCGCGCCGCAGCCTGCTGTTCGTTCCCGCGCTGCGCCCCGACCGCTTCCTGAAGGCACTCGATACCGGGGCGGACATCGTCTGCATCGATATGGAGGACGCGGTGACGCTGGATCGCAAGGACGAGGGGCGTGCCGCGACGCTGCCTCTGTTTCGCAGTCGCAGCCATCCGCATGTGGAACAGATGGTCCGGATCAACGGGCTGTCGACCTACCACGGGCTCAAGGACCTTCAGGCGCTGATCGAATGCGAGGCTCCGCCGGACGCGATCATGATTCCGAAGATCCGGTCGGCCGAGGAGGTGCATCTGATCGATACGCTGCTGTCCACCGGCCCGGCGCGCACCATCCGCTTCTGCGTGATCATCGAAACCAACCAGGGCCTTGAACGGGCCGTGGAGATCGCGAAGGCGAGCCCCCGGATCGATTCGATGATCCTCGGGGCGGTGGACATGTCGGCGGATCTCCGTTGCGTCAAGGCCTGGGAGCCGTTGCTCTACGCGCGGTCCCGGCTGGTGCACGCCGCTGCGTCGGCGGGGATCGATCTGCTGGACGTGCCGTTCCTGAACCTGGACGACCCGGATGGACTTCGGGCGGAAGCGGAGGGCTGCGCGCGGCTGGGATTCACGGGGAAGGCTTCCATCCACCCGTCACAGCTCGGCCCGATCCACGGCGCCTTCACGCCCACCGAGGCGCAGATCCATAAGGCCAGGAAGGTGTGCGCGGCGTTCGAGCAGAGCACCACCGGACTGGTGGTCGTCGACAACGAACTGATCGAGCTGCCGGTCGTGCGGTCCTACTACCGGATGCTCGCGATCGCCGAGAGAATCAGCGGCGGGAAGAGCTGAGGGGTTCCGGACGTTTCCGGAGGGAAGCGGACGGCGCGTAGCTGCGCCGTCCGTGCGCTGGCGTACATCAGGCGGCGCGCAGAGCCGTGTCGTCGATCGGCAACACTGCGGCAGGGCGTTGCGTCGGTCGGGCGGCCAACGCCGGGAACGCGGCGCCTGCGAACTGCGAGACGCACTCGTCGAGCTGCTCGATATCGAGGTGGAGCAGCACTGCCGGCGCGCGCACGCGGCCGCAGACGCGGACGTCGGAAGCGACCTTGAAGCCCAGCAGCTTCCGATACACCGGGGCGTGGCGGGGATTCACTTCGATGTAGAGGTCGGTCGTGCCGTGCTGCAGGCGGCCCACCTGATAGGCGAGCCCGAACATCGACGACAGGATCTTGCGGCTGTCGCTGTTTGGCGTCACTGCGAGGCGCGTGAGTTCGCAAAGCACGCGGCCACGGGCACGCGCTCTCGCAATCTCTTCCGGATAGGTGTGGTCGATCCAGAGACCGGCGGGGCCGTCGAAGCCGAGAGTCATGGTCCCGACGATGAGTCCGCGCTGGCGCGCGACCAGTGTGCTCGCCTCGTGCTCGCGGTCGACGGCGTCCGCCTTGATCGAGCGGGTCACGTAGCCGCGCCATTCATAGCGCTCGCGAACGAGTTCAGCGGCTTCAAGCAGTTCGGGCAGTGTGGTGGCCACGGATGCCTGCACGGAGCCGTCGCCCAGCAGGCGGACTTCGTCGTCCGGTGTGCTGGTGATGGTGGAACTCGGTCGCCTCTCCGACATGTCAGAGCCCCTGGCCCGGAAGACTCGCTCGAAGAACGAGGCCTCGCAGGACCCATTCGACTGAGGACTGTCACTGCCCACTCCGGGGTACCGCGATGGATGGATCATGTTTCGTTCCCTCTTCCAAGGTTATCTGCCGCGAGGCCCGGTACGCACGGTTCAAGCCAGAGCGTCCGGGCCCTTCCATTCTTGGCACATGTTCATGGCATGCGAGTGACGGTCTCGTGCCGACGATCGGTCCATGGCCGATCGTCTTGTCTTTGCACAGCGAGAGAAAACTCGAAGTGGTTGCACCACCACCGACAAACCGATTCGATGTTGCGAAATCGCCAATCGCCATTGGCATATCGCGAACCGGGTCGCCGGACCGGTCGTCGACGGGTGATCTGTCTCGACTCTGAGACAGGTCGCGGGCGAGGACGGCTCGGCGAGGCTTCCTTCGCTGCGTGCGGGAGCAGCGAACAGACTGTACAAGAATCAGTGTGCGCTGACAGCACCGAAGCCACTGTCTCGAGAGCTTTTTTGCGAGGGGATTGATACGGTCCCGAACGATGCCACCGACGGTATCGCATCGGTGTCATGGAACTGAGGTAGCCAAATACGATCCTGAGGAGGAATGTCCCCGAGGCGAGTATTGCGAAGCGGTGCTGCTGCTGGAGCTTCGGTAAGAAAACTGTCGGTGAACTTTACGCACGTGGTCTCGCGTAGCGAGCCTTCGATCGCAAGTCATTGACCGGCCTGTACTTCGCGATGTCGGCTCGGTTCCTGCAAAACAGGGGGCATCGCCGGCATCCTTCGGGGTGTCTGCGGCAAGAGTCTGGTCGTGCATCCCTCGTTTCGATGTCACCTGCCCCGATCGGGCGGCATCGCGGGCAAGCGGTCCAGGCAATGCCAACTCATTTGGAAGACTCTTCGCCATGCTGCAGAGAATTGCCGTGGAGCCCGGGCATCGGGGCCCAACCGTAGCCATCACCACCCGACGCGTCGTGCCGTTCCGCCAGCAACCGTGCGCGCTGCTCATCGAGGCGCTCTCGGTCGCCGCCACCCGACGTCGCGAGTCGCGCCGCAAGCGCAAGGACGCTGCCTCCGCTGGTGTCGATCACGCGATCGCACTGGTCCACGTGCTGTGCAACGAAGCGGGCATCAGTGACGACGTCACGCTGGCCGCCGCCGTTCTCCAGGACACCATCGCCGACACACAGCTCTCTTACATGGAGCTTCGCCGCCAGTTCGGTCCCGTGCTCGCCGACGTCGTCGCCGAGCTCACGGAAGACGACAGCGACACGCTCAAGGATCGCCCGCCAGTGCGACTGCACGGTGCCGCGTCGCAGAGCCATCGCGCAAAACTCATCCGTCTCGCCGAGCAGATCGTCGCCATCCGGGACATCGGCCGCGACTTCGACGGGACCGACGAAACCCGCACCGTTACCTCGCGCATGGCGATCAAGGCCATCGTCGAGGAACTTCGCGGTACCCACGCCACACTCGAGTACCTCTTCGACGAAGAGGATGCCCGGTTCCAGTAGCAGTACCCTGGCCTAGCCAGACCCGCCCGCACCGCTCTCAAAAAGCGGAGACCTGCCGGAGCGCGCCGGCCACCCCGCAAGGGGCCCGGCGCGCCGAGGCTTTCCCCCGAAGCCCAAGTTCGCCCTGCGTCCGGTCGAGCTAGAATCGCAGGCTAATCCATGCGGCGATCGCACGCGTCGCCGTGAGCACCCGGGGGAATCCGAATGAATCCGATCGAGGCGGACATCTGGTCCGAACTCAAGCGCTCTGCCATCGAGCAGGTCGAACACGAGCCGATCCTGTCCGGCCATCTCTACGATCTCATCCTGCGCCATCGCGGCTATCCGGAAGCGCTTGCCTACCTCATCGCTTCCAGCCTGTCGAACCAGGTATTCAACGTCGCCGGCATGAACGACCTCATCGGCGAGACGATCACCCGCCATCCCGAGATCGCGACCTGCAGCCTCCACGACCTCAAGGCGGTCATCACCCGGGACCCGGCCTCGGAATGCGCACTGGTGCCGTTCCTTTACTACAAGGGGTTCAAGGGGCTGCAGGCGCACCGCGTCGCCCACGCGCTGTGGATGGATGGCCGGCGCGGTGTCGCGCGATTTCTGCAGAGCCGTGTCGCGGACTCCCTGGCGATCGACATCCATCCCGCGGCGCGTATTGGTCGCGGCGTGTTCATGGACCACGGCATCGGCCTGGTGATCGGCGAGACGAGCGTGGTGGAGGACGATGTGTCCATCCTCCAGTCGGTGACCCTGGGCGGAACGGGCAAGGAGACGGGTGACCGCCATCCGAAGATCCGCCGGGGCGTGATGATCGGTGCCGGCGCGAAGATCCTCGGCAACATCGAAGTGGGCGAGGGCTCGAAGGTCGCGGCTGGCAGCGTCGTACTCAAGTCCGTGCCACCGCATACGACCGTCGCGGGTGTGCCCGCGGTGCAGGTCGGTTCCGTGCACTCCGAGACCCCGGCCTTCGACATGAAGCAGGATATCGATCCCGACTGATTGGCGGCTTCGTCGAGGGGCAGGGGTTCTTGCCCTCTTCGGCGCGGACACACCGACCCCCGCTACGGCGTGTGCCACGTAGCCCGGACGAGCGCCGCAGGCGCGACTCCGGGGGCAGTGCCGCCAGCAGCAGGTCCTCCTCTCCTTCAAGGAGAGGAGACAGAGGAGTGGATGGCTTACTTCCCCCTTCCCCCTTCCCATCTTCACGCCTTCACGCCTTCACACCTTCACACCTTCACACCTTCACATTTCCACCTCTCCAGTCACCCAGGCGGCTGCGCGTAAGGCTCGTCCGCCGCGACGAACGCCGTCTCCCGACGGCCGGCTTCGCACCAGGCAGCGACGGACGGCAGGGCCAGCAGAGCGTCGCAATAGGCCCTCGCGACCGGTGGCAGCGAGACATCGTAGGTCCGGAACCGGGTGGCTACCGGCGCGAACATGGCATCGGCGCAGGAGAAGCGCCCGAAGAGCATGTTGCCGCCGCTTCCGAATCGGGCTCGGCAGTCCTCCCACAGCGCGACGATGCGCGCGATGTCGCGTTCCGAGCCGGGCGTGCGCCCTTTGCCCGGGTGCGACGTGCGCAGGTTCATCGGCATCTGCCGGCGCATCTCCTGGAAGCCCGAATGCATCTCCGCACTGGCGCTTCGCGCATGGTGTCGTGCCGTCGGGTCGTCCGGCCAGAGCCTTCTGTCCGGAAACATCTCCGCCACGGTCTCGCAGATCGCGAGGGAATCCCAGACGGGCTCGTCGCCGATCATGAGAACGGGCACCTTGCCGGTCGGGGAGTAGGGGGCGATGCCCTCCACGCGGTTATCCTGGGCGAAGGGCAGCAGCACTTCCTCGAACGCGATGCCGGCTTGGGTGAGCAGCACCCAGGGTCGCATGGACCACGACGAGTAGTTCTTGTTGGCGATGACGAGTTTCAGGCGGGGCATGGCTTAGTCCTCCGGAAGGACCAGTGTTAGTCTCGGGGAAACGAAAGAATCGCATGGGCGCGCGGGTCGGACAACCACCGTGACGCGCGTTCCGCCCTTGCACTTGCGGGAGGAACACATGGGCACTGCCTTGACGGAAGAACACATCGGGATCTATCGCGAGGACGGGCTGGTCGTGTCGCCGGCCCGATTGGACTCCGATACGCTGGGCGCGATGCGCGACGCGCTGGACAAGCTGCTGCGCGACAACGCGGATGTCACCCCCGAAAGCCTGATCTGTCCCCATATCCCCAACGGCGCTCGCCACGATGCCGCCGCGGCGTCTCGGTGGTTCGAGTTCGCCACCATCCCGGCGATCGTCGATCAGGTATCGCAACTCATCGGACCCGATGTCGTGCTGTGGGGCAGCCAGGTCTTCTGCAAGCCCGCCGCCACAGGGCGCGAGGTGCCGTGGCACCAGGATGGCCGCTACTGGCCGATCCGCCCGATCGCAACCTGCTCCGTCTGGATCGCTCTCGACGATGTCGATGCCGAGAACGGCTGCATGCGCTATCTGCCGGGTTCCCATCGTTCCGGCAGCCTCTATCGCCACCGCCATCGGGAGGGCGTCAACCTCGTCCTCCACGAGGAGGTGGACCCCGCCACGTTCGATGACTCCACGGCGCGAGACGACTGCCTGGAAGCGGGCCAGTATTCGCTGCACGATGTCTTTCTCGTGCACGGCTCCGGGCCCAATCGTTCAGCTCGGCGCCGCGCCGGCTTCGTGATCCGCTTCCTGCCCGCGACGTCGCTGTTCGACCGCGGCATCGACGAGCGGCAGGACCAGGCTGGCGTGAGTTTCAGTTTCAGCCGCCGGCCCCTCTGGCTGGTGCGCGGGCAGGATCGCGCCGGCAACGACTTCACTATCGGTCACGGCGAGGACTTCCGGCTGGTTCCGCGGCTGTCCGATGACATCTGAGAAGAGCGCTCCGGCAATCTGGTATCGTCACCTCGTTTCCGAACAGTGAGGTGGTCATGATGAAGGTATTCCGCTCCCTGCTCGCGGCTCTCGCCGTCGTCACCGGCGGTGCGCAAGCGGCTGATCTCGATTCCATCCAGCTGCTGAGCCAGAGGCAGTTCCGTCTGTTGTCCGAGGATCTCGGCGCCGCCCTGTCCTACAAGCCGCTCACGCCGGCCGAGCCGCTCGGCATCACCGGCTTCGATGTGGGTGTGGCGGTCACGGGGACCAGTCTCAAGAACTCCGGCATCTTCGACATCGCCACGGGCAACGGCAATCTGCCCAGCTATCTGCCCGTTCCCACGCTGCGTGTGCACAAGGGTCTGCCGTTCGACATCGACGTCGGCCTGATGGCCGGCATGATTCCGAACTCGAACATCCGCTTCTACGGCGGCGAGCTGCGCTACGCGATCCTTGCGGGCAATGTGGCGCTCCCGGCAATCGCGATCCGCGGCAGCTACACGAGGCTGAACGGCGTGAACCAGCTGGATCTCGACACCAAGGGGATCGATCTCTCGATATCCAAGGGGCTGCTCAATTTCACACCCTACGGCGGTGTCGGCCGGGTGTGGGTGAAGACCACGCCCAACGGCATCGCCGGTCTGGCGGAGGAGAGTTTCGGGCTCAACAAGGTGTTCGTCGGGGTGAACATGAGCGTCCTGCTGCTCAATCTTTCCGTCGAAGCCGACCGCACCGGCGAGGCCACGTCCTTCGGCGCAAAGCTCGGTCTCCGGTTCTGAGTCGCACTGTCATGCGGTGCGGTCGCCCCGGCCGCACCGTTCACTTCTGCGGGCTCACCGCATCGCGGATCTGCACCCGTCCCGCCAGAACGATCCCGGCCAGAGTCGCCGCTACAGCGATCAGGCCCACGACCCAGTAGTGTGTCAGCCGACCGCCCTCGCTGCCGAGGATGCTGCCGGCGACCACCGACGCGACTCCCGTTGCGAGCTGCTGTAGCGCGCTGTTGAATACCAGGAAGGCGCCGCGCACGCGTGGCAAGGCCGCGCCGTTGATCAGCGCCATCGCGGGCACGAAGCGTCCCGACACCAGCACCATGAACATCATGCTTGCTGCGATCGCCATGGGCACGGGCACCGGCGGAAGATTGGTCGTCACCAGGAGCGGCACGATCGACAGCGCCGCCACCCATCGGAACACGCGCACCTTCCCGCGCCTGTCGGCCTGCCGGCCGATGAACTGGGCGCTCACCAGGGTGGCCGTGCCGCCGCAGAGGTAGAGCAGCGGCAGATCGCCTTCCGTGAGTCCGACGTTGCCGACCATGTACGGACTGATGAAGGGAATGACGAGGAAGCTCGCGAACATCAGAATCGCGCCGAGCACGAAGGCGTTGCGGTGATTCGGGTCGCCGAAGACGGCGCCGAAGCGGCTCGCGAGCGTCTGGCCCTGGACTTCGCCGTGCCGGTGCCGATCGAGGGGCGGCAGCCAGAGTTTCGCCAGCACCCAGAAGATCGCTGCGATCCCGGCGACGGCGGCGAAGGTGACCCGCCATCCGAACGCACCGCCGATGAGCAGGCCGGCAGGCACCCCGGCGATCGCAGACAGCGGAAACCCCATGGAGATGATGCCGGTGGCCGCGCCCCGGCGCTCATCCGGCACGAGATCGCCGACGATGGCGAACACCACCGCCCCGGCGATGCCGCCGAAGATGCCGGAGACGATGCGCGCGGCGAGCAGAGTTCCGAACGTCGGCGCCACGGCGCACAGTCCCGTTGCGATGACGAATCCGGCATAGATGACCAGAAGCGCGTGCTTGCGATCGAAGCGGTCGATGTGGAACGCGGCGAGCAGCGCGCTCGCCGCGGCGCCGAAGGTATACGCGGACACCAGCAGGCCGAACTCGCCGGCCGTGACACCCATGCGCCGCATGAGCTGCGGCCCGAGCGGCATCAGCACCATGAAGTCCACGATATGGGTGAACTGGACGCCGGCGAGCAGCAGCAGGATCAGCCGTTCGCGGGCGGATGTCAGAGGAAGGGCGGACGAAGCATTCACAGGGAGAACACCACGTCCAGGGTGTCCGCGTCTCCGATGGCGGTGCGCGAGTGTCCGGAACGACGCATCAGTGCATGCCGGGCGTTGCGGCTGCGGCGAGCAGTTCGTAGGAGCGCAGACGCGAGGCGTAGTCCCCCGTGATCGTGAGCACCATCACCTCATCCGCCGCGAAGGCCCCCGCGAGGGCAAGGATACGATCGCGAACGTCCGCGGGCGTGCCGATGATCGCCCTCGAACGCTCGCGCCGGATGATCTCGCGGTCCTCGCGCGTGTAGGGGTAGGCCTCGGCCTCTTCCATCGTCGCCACCGGCTCGTCACCGCCCCGGGCCATGAGCAGCCGGCGCAGATCGATGGAGGAAGCGAGTCGTTCGGCCTGTTCCGTGGTCGGTGCGCAGAGCGCGAACACCGTGAGCATGGAGACGGGGGAGGCCTCCCGCGTGGAGGGGCGGAATCCCGCACGGAAGGCGCGGCTCACCTCGTCCCCGCCGCTCGCGTTGATGAAATGCGCGAACGCGAACCGAAGGCCCAGATAGGCCGCGAGCGTGGCGCTGTAGTCGGAGGATCCGAGCAGCCACACCTCCGGTGCGGCGGGGCCCGAAGGCATCGCCTTCACACGCGCGTAGGGATGGTCTGCCGGCAGCGCGTCATCCAGGAACTGGACGGTCTCACGCACGTGCACGGGGAACTGGTCGAAGTCGTAGAACGCCCCGCCGGACAGCACCTGTGCGGTGAGTCCGTCCGAACCTGGCGCGCGACCGATGCCCAGATCCACGCGTCCGGGGAAGAGTGCCTCAAGCATGCGGAACACCTCCGCGACCTTGAGCGGACTGTAGTAGGGGAGCAGCACGCCACCCGTGCCGACGCGCAGCTTCGAGGTTACCGACGCGACGTGTGTGAGCAGGATTTCCGGGCAGGGGTCGGCGAGTGCGCGGGAACTATGGTGCTCGGCCATCCAGAAACGGTGGTAACCCATCGCCTCCACCTCCCGCGCGAGCAGCACGGTCTGCCGGACGGCTTCCGCGGGTTCGCCCCCGGCGATCACCGGCGACTGATCGAGAACGGACCAGCGCATCGGATCACTTGACCAGGACGTCGACGGCGTGCAGACGATCGGTGCCGACGTTGGTGAAGGTGACTGGCGTCATGCCGTCGCGCCATTTGAAACCGGCAGGCCCGAAATTCACGCGCTCGACGCCGCCCGGCATGTCGAACTGCGCCATGCCGGCGCTCACCAGCACGAGCATGCCGCAGGGGCCGTGCAGTGTGGTCGAAGCCCCGGGCGCGAGTTCGATCTGGCTCACTCGCACGCGATCGTTGTCCACCAGCAGCGGGCCGGCCCGGGCGCTGTCGTCGAGCGGACGGCCGCCGCAGCCCTGGAGAATCTCCGTGTCGGTCACACGGTATTCGGTCTTGCCGACATTGCTGACGCGATGGGCCTTGGGCGTCTTGGAGTAGCCGATGAAATAGGACTCGCCCGGGGTACGCGGCGGACGTCTCACGGGAGCCTTGCCCCAGTCCTCGGCTTCGGTCTCGGACGGCGAGATGTTCACGAACACGCCGTCGTGGTGGTGGATGTGCATCGTGCTGCGGTAGCCGGGTGGCAGCTGCACGTCGAAGAAGCGCACGCGCGTGTTCTCGAAGGCGAGACGGTGGCGCGGTTCCTTTTCGATCGGCATCGGATCCTCCGCACTGATCGCGCCGGACGCCAGCGCAGCCAGCGCGGCCGCCAGCGCGGCCTTCCGTCCGAGCATCACGCTCTGCCCAGGGCGCGGTCGACGAAGTCGAGCCGGTCCTGCCCCCAGAACGGTTCGCCGGCCACGACGTAGGTCGGGGCGCCGAAGACCTGCCGTTCGACGGCTTCCTGTGTGAGCCGGTCATACTCCGCCTGAGCGCCGGCCTGTGCTGCCGCGGCCACGAGAGCCGTCCCGTCGAGACCGCAGGCGGAAGCCACGGCCTCTAGCGTTGCGCCCTGGGAGATGTCGCGATCCTCCTCCCAGCACGCGCGCATGATGCCGTGCGCGAGATCCAGCTGCTTCTCCGCGCCCGAGGGCGCGGCGGCTATGATCGTCTTCGCGGCGAGGTCCGCGCTCACCGGAAAGAACTTGGGCTCCAGTTGGATCGGCACGCTCAGGAACTCGCGCCAGCGGCGCAGTTCCACCATGCGATAGGCCTGGCGCTGTGGTGCGCGCTGCTTGAGCGGCAATCCGCCGGACACCGGAAAGACGCGACCATAGTCCACGGGCTTGACGGCGATGGTGGCGCCGTGTCGGCGCGCGATCTCACGCAGCCGCGCATGGCCGAGATAGGTCCACGGGGAGACGGGTGAGAAGTAGTAGTCGACGGATTTCATGGCAATGGGTCCTCAGTTCTCGGACAGGGGCGGCGGATCGATCGGTTCCATCAGATCGGGGGTGTCGTTCCGCGCGTTGTTGACCTTCGGGCTCACCCGGTACGCGACGGTCCACTCAGGAGGCGCACTACACAGCAGCGACTTCAGGCTTTCGGCCTCCGTCGCGCTGTCGAGCCAGCGATCGAAGGCATCGCGCGGTAGCATCACGGGCATGCGGTCGTGAATCGGTGACATCACGGCATTGCCCGCCACCGTGAGGATACAGCAGCTCCCCGATCCGCCGTCGCGGCCGGTCTCGAACAGACCGGCCATCGCGAACACCGGTTCGTTGGCGGGGCGAATGAAGAAGGGTTGTTTCGGTCCCGAGGGCGGTCGGAACCATTCATAGAACCCGGAAGCTGGCAGAATGCAGCGTCGGCGTCGGAAGGCCTCGCGAAACATCGGCCGCTCCGAGACGGTCTCCGCCCGGGCGTTGATGGGCTTGGGATAGTCCGGGGCGCCCTCGCGGTGTGTCCAGGCGGGCTGCAGGCCCCACGCCATCGGCATCATGGCCGGGCCGTCCGCCGACGCGATGATGCAGGGCACTGCGGACCCCGGCGCAATGTTGAACCGGGGGGCGATTTCGGGAAGGGCGATCAGCCGGAAGTGGTCGGCAAGTTCCCGGGCGTTCTCGTTCAAGGCATAGCGGCCGCACATGCACCGATTATAGGACCGCGGTTTTCCGTAACGTGACTTCAGGGACCAGACTAAGCGACATGATCAGGACGTTGGCACGCATTGTTTGCATCGGGTGGCTCGGGGCCGTCGGTTCCGCGGCTTCGGCCTTCGAATTCGCCGGGCTCGGCTCGGGCGTGGACCCGCAGAGCCTCAGGGAGCGCTTCCCCGCCTCCAAGCACGAGTTCTGGCAGAGGGGGTCCGGCAGCATCGCCCGCCCCGAGGAGGACGACGGCCGGTTCGATCTCTGGCTGAGGGAAGGCGAGGGGCTCTACATCATCAAGCTCGCGCCGGACGACTCGCGCGCCGACGTGACGGCCGTCAGCATCTCCATGGACAAGGGCAAGGTTCGCCGCTGGATCCTGTCGTTCGAGCGTGTGGGTTTGGGCAAGAAACCCGAACAGATGGAGCGCCGCTATCCCACTTGCCGCCGGGTGCTGGATACGCTGGTCGAGCGGTACGGCGAACCGGGCAAGTTCGACACGCATGTGGAGGAGGGCATCCAGCACCGCACGCGCAACTGGAGCACGCCACGGTATTCCCTGACGCTCGACTGCGGCAAGTACACCAACCGCAAGGCAGTGTTCGCCATCGACCTGGAAATCACGCCGGGCCAGTGAGGCCCGGTGCGAAGGGGGTAGGTCAGTTCGTGCGGTAGCGTGTCAGCAGGTCGTCGAAGCCGCTGCGGGATCCGGTGCGGAATTCATAGATGCCCCGCAGGTCCTGGAGCAGCGGCGCGCGCATTTCCGCCAGATCGTCCCGGCCCTCCGTGAGGCCCACCGCCCGGGCGTAGTACTCGATGACCTTGTCGAGCTTGCCGAACGCCTTGGCGACGGCCTCGCTTTTCGCAGCCCCTTCGAGCCCCTTCGACTCGACGTTGATGCGCTCATACTCTGCGAAGTGCGTCTGCCCCAGCAGGTACCACCCGTAAGGGTCCTTCGGAGCCACCTGCGTCACCTTCTCCAGTCGTCCCCGCGCGTCGTCGAGTCTGCCCGCCTTCTGGGACATCGCTCCGAGGCGCAGGTACAACTGCGGCAGCCACTTCGTCTGGTACTCGGACCATTCCGTATCGCTCATGCCCTCAGGCCGGCGGTTGCCTTCGATCAGGGCGATGGCCTTGTCGCCGTAGCCGGTCGCGGGCGCCGAGAATCTGGTTGGATCCGTTCTGGCCTCGTTGGCCGCCGTGACGCCCAGAAGCGTCAGCAGCTGAAGATCACCGGGCCGCTTTTCGAGCCAGACATCCGCGAGGGCGAACGCGCGCTCGAACTTGCCCGCCTTCAGGTATTCGTCGATCGCCACCGGGATCGAAGCCTGCCCCGCCACGGCCGCCTGCCGGAAGAGCTTGTCTGCGCCGTCCTCGTCCTTCGCGACGCCGCGCCCGTCCCGCATCAGTGTGGCGAGATGATACTGAGCCTCCACGTTGTTGGCCTGCGCGGCCTTCTGGTACCACTTCGCGGATTCGGCGTAGTCGGGCAGAGTCCCGACGCCCTGTTCGAAATTCCACCCCAGCAGGTAGGCGGCGTCCACCTGACCCTGCTCCGCAGCCTTTCGCAGCCACACGTTGGATTCGGGTTCGTCCTTCGCGACGCCGTTGCCGGTGCCGAGCGCCAGACCGTAGGCGTACTGGGCCTCGGGATAGCCCTGCTCGGCGGCCTTGAAATACCACTGGGCGCCTTCGGTCTCGTTCTTGGCGGCGCCTTCGCCCCGGGACACGAGGTACCCGAGCAGGTACTGGGCGCCAGCCTTGCCGCGCTCGGCGGCCTTGCGGAACCACTGAACCGCCAGGGCGTCGTCCCGCGGGACGCCGGCGCCGGACATGTAATACGAGCCCAGCGCGTACTGGGCGTCGACGTTGTCGGCCTTCGCGGCGAGCTGATACCACTTGGCGGACTCCGCGTAGTCCTGCGGAACGCCTTCGCCGTTCTGGTAGATCCAGCCGAGGATGTACTGCGCCTGCGCCTGGCCGTTCTCGGCGAAGGGACGGAACTCGCGGGCGGCGGTCGCGTAGTCGCCGGCGTTGTAGGCGTTCACGGCCTCGACCCAGTCCGCCTGGGCAGGGAGCGCGAACAAGGCGGCCAGGACCGCTGCGGCAAGTCGGGTCTTCATGCGTTGGTCCTCCTCAGGGGAGTGTCGGGAGCGCGTCCGTCGAAGGGATCGTCCGCCCGCCGATCGTCCGGTTTCAGCTCGTCTCAGCGATTGCTGCTGTAGTACTCATAGGGCTTCTTGGGGACCTTGGCCTCTTCGAACGCCTCGCGCTGCTCCGCGTCGTAGGGACGATCCCACCAGGTGGCCCGCGCCTTCTTCTGCTTGTCGACGACCTCCGGGTGTTCGCGAAGAAACTGCCGCAGGAACAGGGTGGTTTCCGACTCGTACTTTTCCATGGGACTAGGGCTCTGAAAACTATGACAAAAAGGTGCTCGATTGTAGCGCGCAGGCGCGCGCGAGTCACCGCTTTCCGGGATGGAGTGCGGCCGACGCGCGGCGCTCTCCCACGGTAACGGTCGCCACGCCGGATTCTGCACCCGGCGAAGGTCCTCGACCCTTCGTCCCCAACGCCCGCAGGGCCGATTCCGTTGATGGCCGATTCGCATCGCAGCGGGTCTCATCAAGCGGTCCGACTTCTGCGAGACTCGCGACTTGCCGCGCACGGCGATCCGCACCTTCCGATCAGACACGTCCCAACCGCCCATTCAGGAGCCCCATGTCCAAGAGCCCCAAGCGCATTCCCGTCCCGCCGCTGGCCGCCGTCCGCCCGCACATCGCCGAGACTCACGGCGACCGGCGGGTGGACGACTATCACTGGCTGCGCGACAAGGAGGACCCGGAGGTCATCGCCCACCTGAACGCGGAGAACCACTACACGCAGGCCATGATGCGGCCGAGCCTGCCGCTCCAGAAGGCGCTCTATACCGAGATGGTGGCGCGCATCAAGGAGACGGACATGGGCGTGCCGTACCGGGACGGCGCCTGGTACTACTACTCCCGGACGGTGAAGGGCCGGCAGTATCCGATCTACTGCCGCAAGCAGGGCTCTCTGGAGGCGCCGGAGCGGATCATCCTGGATCTCAACGTGCTCGCGCGGGGACAGCCCTACCTCGGTCTGGGCGCTTTCGACGTGAGTCCGAGCGGGGACCTGCTGGCGTTCTCCACCGACTTCACCGGGTTTCGCGAGTACACGCTCCGTGTGAAGAATCTCGCGGACGGGACGGTGGCCGCCCTCCAGATTCCCAAGGCGCGCTCCGTCGCATGGTCGGCGGACAGCCAAGTCCTGTTCTACGTGACCGAGGACGAGACCAAGCGCGCCAGTCGCGTGTGGCGCCATCGGCTGGGCAGCGACGAGCACACCCTGCTGCACGAGGAGACGGACGCCCGATTTTCCGTCGGCCTGGATCTGTCCCGCAGCCTGGGCTATGTGTTCGTTACCTCGCACAGCGCCACCACGTCGGAGGTGCGCTTCATCCCGGCCGCGGACCCGTTCGCGGAACCGGTGCTGATGCTCGCCCGTCGCCAGGACCACGAGTACTACGCGGATCACCACGGCGGGCATTTCTACATCGTGACGAACGATCGCGGCCGCAACTTCCGGCTGGTGCGTACGCCGCTCGACGATCTCGCCCCGCCGCGCTGGGAGGAACTGGTACCCCACCGCGAGGACACGATGCTGGAAGGCGTCGACGTGTTTGCGCGGCACTATATCCTGCACGAGCGGCGCGGCGGATTCCCGCGGATGAGCGTGGTTCGCTTCGCGGACGGCGATACCCACGAGATCACCTTTCCGGAACCCGCTTTCAGCGCGTTCGCCGCCGCCAACGCCGAGTTCGACACGGACATCTTCCGCTTCGCGTACGAGTCCTTCGTGACACCCGATTCGGTGTTCGACTACGACATGAACACGCGTGAACGCACGCTGCGCAAGCAGTTCGAGGTGCTGGGCGGATACGACGCGTCCCTGTACGAGGCGGAACTCACCTACGCGAAAGCCGCCGACGGCACGGAGATTCCCGTGTCGATGGTGTACCGGCGGCAGCCGGGCCCCAAGGCGCCACGGCCGATGCTGCTCTCGGGCTACGGCGCCTACGGGTACCCGGAGATGGTCGGCTTCTCGTCCGCGCGGCTCGCGCTTCTCGACCGCGGCATGACCGTCGCTCTTGCGCATGTGCGCGGGGGCGGCGAGATGGGCAAGCGCTGGCACGACGAAGGCAGGATGATGCAGAAGAAGAACAGCTTCGAGGACTTCATCGCGTGCGCGGAGCACCTGATCGTTCGCGGCGACACCGCGCCCGACCGACTCGTGATCGAAGGCGGCAGCGCCGGCGGCCTGCTGATGGGGGCTGTGGTCAATGCCCGGCCGGAACTCTTCCGCGCTGTGGTGTCGCAGGTGCCGTTCGTGGACGTGGTCAACACCATGCTCGATGACACGCTGCCGCTCACCACCGGCGAGTACGAGGAGTGGGGCAATCCGAACGAACCGGAGGCCTACGCGTACATCAAGTCCTACTCGCCGTACGACAACATCCACGCCCAGGACTATCCGGCGATGCTCGTGGAGACCTCCCTCAATGACAGCCAGGTGATGTATTGGGAGCCCGCGAAGTACGTGGCGCGCCTTCGCGCCACCAAGACGGACGGCAACCCGCTGCTGATGAAGATCAACATGGAAGCCGGCCACGGCGGAGCATCGGGGCGCTACGACTACCTGAAGGAAATCGCCTTCACCTACGCGTTCGTGCTGGGCGTGGTCGGCATCACCCGCTGAACGCCGGTGGCAGTGCAAAAAAAACGGCCCCGAAGGGCCGTTTTTCATGAAGCGACTGCGCCGATCAGTACAGCACGACCGGGTTGCCGGGAGAACCGGTGGCACCGATTATCCGCAGCGGGGCCCAGATGAACGCGCCTTCGTAGACCTTGGCATCGACCAGGGTCTTCGTGTCCACGTTTTCCAGGTTCCAGATGCCGAGACGGGTCTGCAGGTGCGTGTGGCAGGGTACGGCAAAGCCTTCGACCTCACCGCCGGGCTGCGCGTCGTTGGCGGAGGTGTCACCCATGGTCAACGCGATGTCGGCCTTGCCCATCATGTCGCACGCGCTGATGCCGAAGCCGGGCTCGCCCTGGGCGAACGCGGCACGGGCAGCGGCACGCTGCTCGGTCGTCATCGTCTTGTAGCGATCGTTGCTCCAGGTGTTGCCCATGCCCGTGTGAAGCGCGACGCAGTCGCCGGCGCCGATGTCGGCGAGGCCTTGCATCTTGACCATACCCTTCATGTCGTCGGCGGTGATGATGCCGATGTCACCCGGCTTCTTCGGGATCGGGAGCATCTCTTCGGACGCGGAGAGCTTTCCTTGCGACTTGCGGTAGGCCACCGCATCGAGCACCACCAGGCGGCACACGAAGCCGCTTGCGGCCACATGCTCCACACCGAGGGGACCCATGCCCATCACCTGCCCGCCGGCACCGCGCTCGTAGGCGTCCCAGGAGATCACGCCGTTGTAGAACATCGGGCCCTTGGAGGTATTGACGCCGATGTGGCCGGGACCGTCGAACTGGGTCTGGATCTGGCCGATCTGCGTGATCACGAGTTCGTCGTGGTACACGAGGGCGTTCTTGCCGAAGGGACCGCCGGTGGGCGTGCCGGGAATGTACATGCTCCAGCTGCGGGGACCGAAGGCCGGGGCTTCCTTGTGGTAGAACTTGCCGATCGTGAGCGACTTGTTCTGCTTGATGGTCTTCAGAGCGCGAACGATGTTCGCGGTGCTCTTGGTGTGGTTCGCAGAACCGGCACGGTCGTCCTTGCCCCACTTGCTGGGCGCCCAGGACAGCGCGGCATCATCGGTCGGACCTTTCAGGACTTGCGCGTTCGCGCCCATGCCAAAGGCAAGGAGCGCACTGCCGATGGCGGCAGTCAGGATGTTGCGTTTCATGCTCTCTCCTCCAGAGATTTTTGCGACATGAATCTAGAAGGGGCCTTGCCGATGGTATCGACCGAATAACACCCCCACCGCGAGAATTACATGGAACACTGTACGGTGCAAGCGCAACTGCCGGCGTTCGCGAAGCGCGTTGCGCATGTTTGACATGGATCAGCGACGGGGTGCAAAGTCATTGTCAATCTGCAGTGGCGTGCTCGCATCGGGCATGTGTGCTGCAACGCAATATCCGGAGGGGAGATGATCACCGAAACCCAGGTGCAGTTCTATCGCGACAACGGCTACGTCGTCGTCGACAACGTGCTCGATGCTGCGATGCTGTCCCGCATCAAGACAATCGTCTCCGAGATTCTCGCGGGCGCGAAGGGCGTCGCGACCCACACCGATATCTACGACTTCGAGCCCTCGCACACGCCGGAACGTCCCCGTGTGCGTCGCATCAAGAAGCCCACGCAGGTAAATCCGGTCTTCCAGGACGTTCTGCGTCTCCCGGCGCTGCAGGGCATCCTGACCAAGCTGCTCGGGCCGAACGTGCGACTGCACGGTTCCAAGCTCAACACCAAGTCCGCGGGCTACGGCTCGCCGGTGGAGTGGCATCAGGATTGGGCCTTCTACCCCCACACGAACGACGACATCCTCGCGATCGGTGTGATGCTCGACGACGTCGCGATGGAAAACGGGCCAATGCTGGTGCTGCCGGGCACCCACCGCGGTCCCACCTACGACCATCACGCGAACGGACGTTTCTGCGGGGCGATGAATCCAGCGGCCGTGCCGCTCGATTTTTCCAAGGCGGTCGCGTGCACGGGCAAGGCGGGGTCCATGTCCTTCCATCACGTACGGTTGGTGCACGGGTCCGCGCAGAACACCTCCGACCGCCAGCGTCAGCTGCTGCTCTACGAGTGCTCGGCGGCGGACGCCTGGCCGCTCGTGAACTTCACGAATCTCGAGGAATTCGACGGCCGCATGATCTGCGGCAAGCCGACTGTCGAGCCCCGACTCACCTCGGTGCCGGTGCGCATGCCGCTGCCCCCCGCACTCAACCAGGGTTCCATCTACGAAAACCAGACGGCGGCGGCAAGCCGTTACTTCTCTGTCACGGCGGCAACCGAGACAGTCTGACCGAACGCAACCGGATCCGGCCAGTGCGCCGGTCGGGACGAGAACAGCAGATCTCCGACGACCCTCGTCGCACGGAGGCGAAGTGGCCGCGTCCGGAGGCTCCATCGTCCGGCCCCGGTGAGGAGGGAGAGCGGGTCCTCACGCCGAGGGCTTGTAAACCACCACGATCGGAGAACTCTCATGCGTGTACGCAATCGATGGCTGTGCCTGTTGATGGGGGCGTTCGGAGCGGCTGGAACCGCCCTCGCTCAGACGGATGCGGGATTTCCCGCACCGACCGGGTCCCCGTCCGTGATCGTGTCCGGGGCCAAGGTCGAGAAGCTGTTCGAGGCCGACTGCTTCTCGGAGGGCGTATCCGTGGCGCCCGACAACACGGTCTACTTCAGTGACATCACGTTCACCAAGTTCTGCAAGGATCCGACCGGAAAGCTGCCCATGGGAGGGCACATCTGGCGATACGATCCGCGCACCGGTCAGGCCTCCATCTTCCGGTCGCCCTCCGGCATGTCCAACGGCACGAAGTTCGACCGGGACGGCAACATGCTCGTGGCGATGGGCGCGGACTTCGGCCTGAGGATGCTGGCCAAGATCGACATGAAGACCGGCCGCAGCATGATCGTCGCGGGCCACTACCGGGGCAAGCCGTTCAATGCGCTCAACGATATCTCCATCGACGAGCAGGGCGGCATCTACTTTACCGATCCCCGCTATCTGGGGCACGAGCCAGTGATGGCAGACGGCTACGCAGCGTATCGGGTCGCGCCCGACGGCACCGTGCAGCGGGTCGCCCTCGATTGCGGCAAGTGCAACGGCATCGTCGTGTCCCCGGACCAGAAGCGCGTCTACATCGTCAGCAACGACAACGGGATGTTCGCCTTCGAGAATCTCGGCGAGGGCGAGAAGACCTTGTCCGGTCACCACCTGCTGCAGGTGTGGGATCGTGCGCCGGACGGTTCGCTTTCCAATCGCCGCGTGTTGAAGGACTATGCGAAGGACCGCAACCCGGCGTGTAGTGGACCTGACGGGCTGGTTGCCGACGTGGAGGGCAATCTCTGGGTGGCAGAGCGCTGCGAGCACCGCCCGGGGATAGCCGTGTACAGTCCCGATGGCAAGGAACTGGCCTTCATCTCCACTGGCAAGGAAATGCCTACCAACGTGGCGTTCGGGCGCGGATCCCTGGACACGACGCTCTACATCACGTCGGGCAAGAGCCTGTACCGGCTGAAGGTCGGGAAGAAGGGGTACCAGCTGCCCTGACCGGGCCGTGGGCCGGCAATCCCCAAGCGGACTGCCGGCCTGCAGGCATCGAACGATGGACGTGGGGGAACGAATATGGCGACAGTGGTGCAAGCGCGGACGTGGCAGGCTCGCAATGCGGTCTCGCACAAGGTGTTGAGTCCGGAGCAGACCGCGCGGTTCGGTGAGGTGGGCTTCCATTTTCCGGTGCCGGTGTTCGGCGCGCCGGAAATCGCGAGCTATCGTGCCCAGCTCGAAGCGGTCGAGCGTGCCACCGGAGGGCCGCTCACCGGCCAGATGCGCAACAAGCCCCACCTGCTGTTCAGGTGGGCCGACGAGATCGTGCGCCACCCGCGTATCCTCGATGCTGTCGAGGATGTGCTCGGGCCAGACCTCTTCTGTTGGAGTTCCAGCTTCTTCACGAAGGAAGCGCTCGATCCCGCCTTCGTCTCCTGGCATCAGGACGCCACGTACTGGGGGCTGTCGGAGCCGGATGTCGTGACTGCGTGGGTGGCGTTTTCTGATTCGCAGGTCGACAACGGGTGCATGCGGGTGATGCCCGGCACGCACCTCGACGCGCAGCTTCCCCACAAGGACACCTTTGCCGAGGGAAACCTGCTCACGCGCGGCCAGGAGGTCCAGGTCGAAGTGGACCCGGGCAAAGCGGTGGACGTCGTGCTCCAGCCCGGTGAGATGTCGCTCCATCACGTACTGCTCGTCCACGGCTCCGATCCCAACACATCCGACCGGCGCCGCATCGGCTTTGCGATACGCTACGTGCCCACATATGTGCGGCAGGTGGCGGGTCATCGCGATTCCGCCATGCTCGTGCGCGGTGAGGACCGATTCGGGCATTTCGAGCACGAGCCGCGTCCGAAGGTGGACATGGGCGAACAGGAACGCGCGGTGCACAAGAGCATTACCGAAGAAGCGATCCGGATCCTCTACCGCGGTACGGATCGCAAGCCGGCCTGACGGCCGTTGACGCCCTGTCGGTCTGCCGGGTTCGCGCGGGTCGGAGACAAGTTGTCGAGCGGCGCAGCCGCCAGTCACCATTCTGGGAGGAGTGGATGCAAGCCCTGTCGATTCGTGCGTTCGTCGCCGCACTGCTCTGCGTCCCTTTGTGTGCGCCGCTGGGCGCTTGGGCGCAGACGCCCATCAAGTGGAAGTTGCTCACGCTGTGGGCCGCGGGCACGCTGCCCCAGAAACTGAACGAGCAGTTCGCCGAGCGTGTGAAGGCGATGAGCGGCGGTCGCCTCGTGATCGAGGTGCTCCCGGGAGGTTCCGTCGTGGCCCCGACCGAGAGCCTCGATGCGCTTCAGGCCGGCGTGATCGACGCGCAGCAGGGCGGCACGGCCTACTTCACGACCAAGGACGCGGCGTTCTCGCTGCTCGGCGACCTGCAGGGCGGCTGGGACAACCCCATGCAGGCGCAGCAGTGGCTCGAGTACGGCGGCGGCAAGGACCTCGCGCGCGAGCTCTACCGCAAGTACAACGCGTTCTTCGTCACCGGTGTCTGGTACGGCACGGAGTCCGTGCTGTCCAAGAAGCCTGTGCGCACGCTCGCCGACTTCAAGGGCATGAAGGTGCGCGCGCCGGTGGGCATGGGGCAGGACATCTGGAAGGCGCTCGGTGCATCGCCGGTCAATCTGCCGGGCAGCGAGGTATACACGGCGCTGGAGCGCGGTGTGGTCGACGCTTCCGACTGGGGTACCCTGGCGATGAATCAGGACCTCGGCTACCACAAGCTCGCGAAGTACCCGTCCTATCCCGGATTCCACTCGATGCCCATGGGCGATCTGGCGGTCAACCTGAAGAAGTGGAATGCGCTGCCTGACGACCTCAAGCAGATCGTCGAGGTCGCCGGGCGCGACCTTGTGCGGGAGATGGTGCAGCGTCACGCGATCGATGACCAGCGGATCGCGCGGGATGCCGGGAAGCTCGGCTTCGAGCCCTTCGATCTGCCCGCGGCGGAGCGCCAGAAGTTCCGCGAAGTCGCGCGGGGCGTCTGGAACACCTACGCTGGCCGCAGTCCGATGGCGCGCAAGGTGCTCGATTCGCAGCTCGCCTTCATGCGGGACCTCGCCCTCATCAAATAGCGAGCCCGCCCTACTGCGGGTGAAGCCCCTCGGCGCCATGACTCCCAGACCCGATCCCTTCGGCCGGGCGATACAGTTCATCGGCCGGCACACGAGTGTTGTCTTCCTCGTGGTCGTCGCGATCACCGCGTACGAGGTGGTGATGCGCTACGTGTTCGAGGCGCCCACGATCTGGGTGCACGAGATCACGGTCCTGCTTGCTGCCGCTGCCTTCGTGATCGGCGGGCCGCTGGTGCACGCGAGCCGGGGTCACATCGCGATCTCGTACTTCTTCGAGCGGATGCCGGCGCGCTGGCAGCGGTTCGTCCGCCTGTTCAACACCTTCGCGACCCTGGTCTGCCTGGTGATCCTCAGCTATGCGGCCATCGACCAGGCAGCGGTTTCGCTGCGTGACATGGAAACGTCTGGTACCGCGCTCAACCTGCCGAGCCCGCCGTTTCTCAAGACGCTGTTCGCGGTGGCGTGCGTCGTCCTCGCCCTGCAGACGTTCGTGCATCTGGTCCAGGACATCGCGGCACTGCGAGGGGACGACCGGTGAGCATCGAGTGGATCACGGTCGTGATGTTCGGCTCGATGCTCGTGCTGCTCGCACTCGGCCTGCCGCTCGCCTTCGTCACGAGCCTGATCGGCGTCACCTTCACGCTCGGCCTGTTCGGGCCCGACGGACTGCAGCTCGTCGCGAGCCGCATCTTCACCTTCATGAACGAGTACGTCCTCGTGTCGGTGCCGATGTTCATCATGATGGCGTCGATCATGGAGCGCTCGGGGGTGGCGAAGGATCTCTTCGCCGCGATGCGGGTATGGGCCGGCGGCATGCCCGGCGGTCTGGGTATCCAGACCATGATCGCCGCTACCCTGATGGGGGCCATGACCGGCATCATCGGCGGCGAGATCGTGCTCCTCGGTCTCATCGCGCTGCCGCAGATGCTGCGCCTGGGCTACGACCGGAAACTCGCGATCGGCACCATCTGCGCGGGCGGCTCGCTCGGCACGATGATCCCGCCGTCCATCGTGCTGGTGATCTACGGGCTCACGGTGAACGTTTCGGTCGGCGAACTGTTCACGGCGAATCTGGTGCCCGGGCTGATCCTCTCGGCCACCTACATCGTGTACATCTTCGTCCGCTGCCGGATCGATCCGACGCTCGGGCCGCCCGCGCCGCCCGACGAGCGCAACATGAGTCTCGGGGCCCGCATCGGGCTGCTGAAGAGTCTGGCCCTGCCCATGGTGGTGATCACCCTCGTGCTGGGCACCATCTACTTCGGGATCGCCTCCGTGACTGAGGCCGCTGCAATGGGTGTGGTGGGAACGCTGCTTGCCGCGGCCTTCCGCGGTGAACTGCGCTGGCCCGTGGTTCGTGACTCCCTGCAGCAGACCATGTCCACATGCGGGATGCTCCTGTGGCTGTCTTTCGGTGCGACGGCCATGATCGGGGTCTACAACCTGGCCGGCGGCCCGACCTTCGTGCGGGAGGTGATCACCGGACTGCCGCTGCCGCCCCTGGGCATCATCCTGGTCATGATGGGCATCCTGATGCTGCTCGGCTGCATCATGGACTGGGTGGGCATCTGTCTGCTGACGATGCCCATCTTCGTGCCCATCGTGACCGCGCTGGGCTACAGCCCCATCTGGTTCGGGGTGCTGTTCTGTCTCAACATGCAGATCTCCTACCTCTCGCCGCCGTTCGGCCCGGCGGCGTTCTATCTCAAGGGGGTCGCCCCGCCGGACATCACCCTGAACGAGATCTTCTCGGCCGTGTGGCCGTTCATCGGGCTGCAGCTTGTGATCCTCGTCCTGGTGGTTCTGGTCCCGGACCTCGCCCTCTGGCTTCCCGGGCTGTCCGCGCCCTGAGCAGACCCTCTCTGGCCACGGAACGACTCCGCGAGCCTGCGGTCACAGCCCGCGAGGCGATGCGGACCGGTGGGGTGGCACTGGGTGGCAGCATCGATTCCTTCCACCCCAGCCAGGAGAGACATTCATGAAGTGCCTGATCGCGATCGGCGCAGCGAGCCTGTTCATCGCATTTCCCGCCCTTGCCCAGTACACCTATGCGTCCATCGAGGACGCCGGCCGCATCACCGAGGCCCACGCCGCCAAGCTCGACCGCGATTCGGCGCAGCGGTTCGGCGACATGATCCGCTTCGACGTGAAGGTCGGCTGGAAGAAGCCCGAAGTCCGTCCCGAGGACGAGGCTCCGTACCGGATCGTCCGCTACCTGGCGAAGTGCGACGACAAGCAGCTTGCCCTGTCGGCCGTCGCGGTGATCGACGGGTCCAGCCGGGTTGTGAAGAACTTCGGGATCGCGCCGGGAGGCTGGGACTTCCTGACGCCCGAGGCGGCCTCGGCCGAGAGTCAGTTTCTCGAGCGGATCTGCGACATGCCGCTCTGACGGGCTTCGGGTCGCCGGCGCCACGTGCGCGGCGGGATGGGGGCAGGGTCCTGCCACAGTCCCGCCCGCCGGGTGCGCGCGGCGGCTTCCTCCGCCTCGAAGCGGGGTGCCTGGGCCCCCCGCGCATTTGCCCACGCCAGGCCCAGACGCACCTGTTCGAGGTTCACTTCCAGGCCGTCCGGCAGTCTCCGGATCTCCGCGAGGGTGCGTCCGTAGCGATCCTTCCCGCGGGTATCCACCCGCACCCGATACCCCCGCACCAGTTGCTGCAGCGACCGCCTCGACTCCCGCCCGAAGCGCTGGTCGCTTTCGGGGGCGTCGATGTAGAGCAGACGGATCGTCTCCCGGCGGCCGCGGCGGATCACGGTGAGAGTGTCGCCATCGGCGACGTGGATGACCGAGGACTCCCACACGGCCGCCGCAACCGGGGCTGGCGATCCGGCCGCGACCAGACAGAGGAGCAGGAGCCCGACAGCGCGGATCATGGGGACGAAAAGGTGCGCGTGGAAAGGCGGTGTCCGCGGGAAGGCGCGGGCGGCTCAGGACGCCGGATCGACCGGCACCGCCGGCACCTGGAACACCTGCCGCAGGTACGAGACGTAGGACGGGTCGTAGTCCATCGTCTTCTCGGGAGTGTCGCTGATCTTCGCCACGGGCTGGCCGTTGCAGCGGGTCATCTTGATGACGACCTGCAGGGCATCGACACCGAGATCGTTGGTGAGATTGGTCCCCAGGCCGAAGCCCGGCTTGCAGCGGCCTTTGAAGCGCTCGTAGAGCTGGATGCACAGCGGCACGTTGAGGCTGTCGCTGAATACGAAGGTCTTGCTGCGTGCATCCACCCGCATGCGCTGATAGTGCGCCAGCATCTTCTCGCCCCATTCGAAAGGGTCGCCGGAATCGTGGCGCACGCCGTCGAACAGCTTGCAGAAGAACAGATCGAAATCGCGCAGGAAGGCGTCCATGCCGCAAACGTCGGTGAGCGCGATGCCGAGGTCACCGCGGTATTCCTCCGCCCATTTGTCGAACGCGAAACGCTGCGAGTCGCGCAGGCGCGGGCCCACGGCCTGGCAAGCCTGCAGATACTCGTGCGCCATGGTACCCAGCGGGATCATGCCGAACTCGCGCGCGAAGTAGACGTTGCTGGTGCCGGCGACGCGCGGTGAGATCTCGCGGGCGAGGGTCTCGATCACGCGACGCTGCCAGGCGCGGGAGAACCGGCGGCGCGTGCCAAAGTCCGAAATGCGGAACTCCGGATCGGGGTGGGCGCGCACGAGGCCGATCTTCGTGGCGAGGCGCCGGACGCCCTCCGCGGTGTCCAGCCCACCGTGCGCGTTGCGGAAGTGCACCTCGCTCACGATCGCGAGCACCGGCACCTCGAACAGGATCGTGTGCAGCCACGGGCCGCGGATGAGGATGTCGATGCCGCCTTCCTGCTCGGGCGCGGCGCGGATGTCGATGAAGCTCTCGTCCAGCTGGAACAGGCGCAGCAGGTCGACGTAGTCGCTCTTGAGGAAGCGCAGGCCGCGCAGATAGTCGAGCTCGTCGCGGCGGAAGCGCAGCGAACAGAGCTGGCGCACTTCCTCGCGGATCTCGTCGACGTAGGGCGAGAGGTCCACGCCGCGACTGCGGCACTTGAAACGGTACTCGGCCTGGGCGCCCGGGAACTGATGCAGCACGACCTGCATCATCGAGAACTTGTACAGGTCCGTGTCGAGCAGCGACTGGATGATCATGAAAACTCCGTGACAGCCGCGATTGTCCCCGAATCGGGGGCCGGGGCAAAGCCGGGGCGGCCGGCCCGGGCCGTCACGCGTGGAAGCGGTCGAGCACCTGGCCCGGCCCGGCTGCGAGCGGCACGTAGCTGTGGCCGTCGAACACGCGCACGCCGTTCACCCAGACGCCGTGGACGCCGGTCGGGCGGCGGATGATGCGTGTGCCGCCGGCCGGAAGGTCGTTGAGGCGCACGAGGCCCGACACCCCCACCGTTTCCGGGTCGAACAGCATCAGGTCCGCCCACATGCCCTCGGCGATGCGGCCGCGCTCGGGGATTCGATAGCGCTCGGCGGGCTGCGCCGCCAGCCGATGCGCGGCTTCGGCGAGGCTGAAGGTGCCGGTCTCCCGGACCCAATGGGCCAGGAAGTGCAGGCCGAACCCGGCGTCGCAGAAGTAGATGAGGTGTGCGCCCGCGTCGGACAGGGCGAGCACGCCGGCATCGTGGCGCAGCAGCGGCGCGACACCCGCGTCGTTGTTCTGGAAGAGCTTCGCGATGAAGCGCGTGCGCAGACCGTCGGCCAGCGCGGTGTCGAAGAACAGGTCGAGCGGATCGGCGCCCCGCCGTTTGGCCTCCACGGCGATGGTGGTGCCGTCGGGCAGTTCGACCTTGCCCCAGTCGCCGTAGAACAGCAGTCCCTCGCCGGGATGGGCGAGGTTGTGGCGGAACCGCGCGCGGAACGCCGGATCGGCGTAGATGGCCGGCAGGTCACCGGGTTTCGCCGTCTTCACTCGCTCGAACGCATCGTGTGAATAGAGCAGGTAGGGATCCTCGAGCGTGAAGTCGAAGGAGAGCGGCTGACAGCTCGTGTGGATGTACACCTCGTGACCGCGCGCCAGTGCCGCCTCGCAGCGGCGATACCAGTCCGCGCCGGTCTCGGGCGAGGCTTCGTTGTACATGGTCAGCACCGTCACGATGAAGGCGGGCCGACCGGTGCGAGCGGCGATTTCCTCCATGTACTCGGGGGTGCCTCGCGGACCTGTCGCCATCACGAAGATGCCGCGACCTGCCTCGCCCAGCACATCGGTGAGGGCGTGCATCTCGCTGTCCGGCGCGATGGTCGAGGGCATCGGCAGACCGCCGAAACCGCTGTGGTTCGGGGAGAAGGAGGACGCGAATCCGGCGGCGCCGCCGGCGAGCGCTTCGCGCAGCATCGCGCACATGCGTCCGAGTTCCTCCGGCGTAGCCTCGGCGCGCGTGGAGGCCTCGGCGCCCATGACGGCGGTGCGCGCGGTGGAATGGCCGAACAGGACACCGACGTTTGCGTAGGGCTGGATCCGGCGCAGCTGGTCGAGGTACTCGGGGAAGGTCTCGAACTCCCAGCGGGTGCCGGTGAGGAGCGCATCGAGGTCCATGCCTTCGACGACCGACAGATTCTTCACTACCGCTTCGCGCTGGGATTCGGGGCAGGGCGCGATGCCGAAGCCGCAGTTGCCGATGATCGCGGTCGTCACCCCGAGCGATGGCGATGGCGACATCGTGCGATCCCAGGTGATCTGCGCGTCGTAGTGGGTGTGGACATCGATGATGCCCGGCATGAGCGCGAGTCCGCGCGCCTGGATCAGTTCATGCGCACCGCCGGTGACCCGACCGATTTCGGTGATGCGCCCGCCCGAGACGGCGACGTCGGCGGTGACGGGGGCGGCGCCCGAGCCGTCGAGGACGGTGGCGCCGCGGATGACGAGATCGTGCATGGCTGGTCGGGTCCGGAATGGTGGAGCGGTGGCCGGGGAACATCGGATCGACGGGCGACCGCGCCTGTCGATCAGGCGCCTCCTACGCCGGCCGCCGGAGAGTCCGGATCATACGCGCGCAAGGGCCGCTTCGTGGTCGAGCAGCCAGCGTTTGCGGGATACCCCGCCCGAATAGCCGGTGAGCGCGCCGTCGTGCCCGATCACGCGGTGGCACGGCACGACGATGGAGAGCGGATTCGCGCCGTTGGCCGCGCCCACCGCGCGCACCGCACGCGGACGCCCGATGCGCGCGGCGAGCACGCCGTAATGGGTACTCTCCCCGAAACCGATCGTCGTGAGCGCGTTCCACACCTCGCGCCGGAAGGGCGTGCCGCAGGCGGCAAGCGGCAGATCGAACCGTCGCAGGCTGCCCGCGAAGTAGGCGTCCAGCTGCCGGCGGGCTTCCTCCAGCAGACGACCATCCGCGTCGGGCGCGAGCGGTGGCAGCGTCGCGGCGCAGGGCTCGTCCTCGAACTTGATGTGGGTGAGTCCGGCGCGGTCCGCGCGAACCAGCAGCCGACCGATCGGGGTGTCGATGACGGGAGGATTCATGGGGTCTCCGCGAGGCTGCGCCACAGGTGCATCACGGCATAGGCCCGCCAGGGTCGCCAGGCCTCGGCGATGGCGAGCACTTCCCGGTCCGCTTTCGTGCCGAGCGCCTTGCGCACGCCGTAGTCCGTGTGAGGGAAGGCGTCGGGGCAGCCCAGCGCGCGCATGGCGAGATACTGGGCCGTCCATTCGCCGATGCCGGGCAGGGCGCGCAGGCAGGCGAGTTGCGCGTCGGCGTCTGCGACAGGGTCGAGGGACAGCGTGCCTTCGTCGATGGCGCGTGCGAGCGCCAGAATGGCCCTCGCGCGCGCCGAGACGATGCCGAGGCTTGCGATGGCGTCCACCGTGAGTCCGGCTACGAGGCTCGCCGGCGGGAACAGCACCTGCAGGCCCGGTGTCGTCGTGACGACCGTGTCGCCGAACGCCCGCGCGAAGCGGCCGGCGAGCGTCCGCGCGGCCTTCACCGTGACCTGCTGACCGAGGATTGCCCGCACCGCCATCTCGAAGCCATCGAACGCACCGGGGAGCCGCAGACCCGGCGCCTGCGTCGCGAGGGGGCCCAGCCTCGCCGCAATCTCCTCCGGATCGGCGGCAAGGTCGAACAGTCGCTTCGCGCGCTGCAAAACGGCGGGAAGTGCGGGCAGCAGGGAACCGGACACCGTCACACGCACATGCGTGCCCGCCGGATCGAGAGTGGCCGACAGCCAGCCGGTGTGGCTGGCGCGCAGCCGGAGGATCCGGACTGTGCGGAGATAGGTGGTGCCGTCCACGACTTCCACACCGTCGATCGTGCGGCGCGCGAGAAACCCGATCAGGGCCATCCAGTCGAGCGGCGGCCGAAACGAAAGACGGAAGGACAACTCGTCCCGGGCAGCCGCCGGGGCGGAACGCCGGAACCCCGACGGCGCGAGGCTGTAGTGGCGGGTGAACGCACTCTGGAAGCCACGAAGGCTGCCGAAGCCGGCGGCGAACGCCACGTCGACAATGGGCAGCGCCGTGTCGGTGAGCAGGCGTTTCGCGTGCAGCAGCCGCTGGGTCTGCGCGTACTCGAACGGGGCGACGCCGAACTCCTCGCGGAATACGCGACGCAGATGCCGCGGTGTCACCGCGAGTTTCGCGGCGACGGCGGGAAGATCGAGTTCGTCGCCGACGCCTTCCTCGATCAGGGAGGCCGCGGCACGGGCGAGGCGCGCGGGCGAGTCGACGGCGGCGAATCCCGGCGCGGTTTCCGGACGGCAGCGCAGGCAGGGCCGGAAACCGGCGGATTCCGCGGCGGCTGCGCTCGCGAAGAAATGGCAGTGCTCGGGACGGGGCAGACGACTGGGACACACGGGCCGGCAGTAGATGCCGGTGGTTTCCACGCCCATGAACAGGCGGCCGTCGAAGCGCGCGTCACGCGCGCGCCACGCCGTGTAGCAGATGTCGGGGTCGAGATCCATGGCGCCAAGATACCGGAGTTGCTCCGGCACCATGCGCCGTTTGCGGACCTCTCAATCGGCGCCGGTCAGGCGGACGCCTGGCGCTCCAGCTGGAATCGTTCCACGGCGTGCCGCAGATCGCGCGCCATGGCATGCAATCTTCCGGATGTCCGGGTGCCTTCCTCCACCGAATCCAGGGTGTCTCGCGCGAGCGCGGAGAGCTGGGTCGCGTGCGAGGAGATCTCGTCGATGGCACTTCGCTGATGCGCGATCGCACCCGCGATGCGGTCGACGCCTTCGGCCGCCTGCACGGCGGCGTCACAGGCGCTGTTCAGCACGTCGCCCACCGACTGCACCTGAGACTGCGAAGCGTCCAGCGCCGAGACGCCGCTGCGGATGCCGTGATCCACGGCCTGGGATTCCTCCTCCAGGCGCAGCGTGACCGAATCGATTTCCCGGGCGGCCTGTGCCGACTTCTCGGCAAGCTTGCGTACTTCGTCCGCGACCACCGCGAAGCCGCGACCCTGTTCGCCCGCCCGCGCGGCCTCGATGGCCGCGTTGAGCGCGAGGAGGTTGGTCTGATCCGCGATGTCGCGCACCTGGCGGGTCATGCCGGAGATGACGCGAGTGCTGTCGACGAAACGGGCGACGAGCGAGCCGACATCCTCGACCGTAAAGCGCAGGTCGCGGATGTGCCGGGAAAGCAGTTCGCCGTGTTCGGTGCCCTGTCGGGACTGGGCGAGACTCTCCCGGGCAAGCGCGCGCACCTGCTCGGCCGTGGCCACCACGTCCATCGCGCTGTTCGTGGCCGCATCGATCGCCGACGTCACCGACGTGATGGAGGCCGCCTGGGCGTGAGATCCCGAATGCATCGCCTGGGCCGACTGGTCCAGCGACTGGGATTCGGCGTCCAGTGCCGCCACGTTGCGCTGCACGTTGCCGACGAGTTCGCGCAGACTCTCGTTCATGTCGTGCAGAGCACCGGCGAGCTGGCCGGTCTCGTCGTCGGAGCGGACCTCGATCCGGCTGCTCAGATCGCCGCTGGCCACGCGGCGCGCGACGGTCACGGCTTCCTGCATGGGTCTCACGATCCGACGGGTGAGAATCAGGGCACCGACGATGGTGAGCAGGGCAACGGCGCAGAAGGCCCCGACGGTGCGGATCACGGCATTGCGGGTGGCCTGATGCAGGTCGTCGAGATAGATGCCGGAGCCCACGATCCAGCCCCACGGGGCAAACCCCTTCACGAAGGAGAGCTTCGGCACGGGCCGGTCCAAGCCCGGTTTCGGCCAGGCGTAGGTGACGAATCCGGCGCCGTCGCGGCGAACCGTGTCCGCGAACGCTGAGAACAGCGCCACCCCGTTGGGATCCTTCAGGCCGCTCAGGTCCTTGCCGTCCAGTTCCGGCTTGATGGGGTGCATCACTCCCTTCGCATCCAGGTCCGAGACGAAGATGTAGTCGTTGTCGCCGTAGCGGACGCCGCGCAGCGCTTGAAGGGCGCGCGACCGTGCTTCGGCAGCGGGCAGGGCGCCGGACACCTCCAGACCATGGAAGTGCGACACGACCGCGTGGGCTGACTCGACGATGTGCCGGGTGGCCTGCCGCCGCTCCGTCTCGATCGCCTGCACGTCGAACCATAGGGTGACGGCCGTGAGTACGCCGAAACCGGCAATGGCAATGGCGACGAGCCACCGCAGTTTTGCAGCCAGCCCGACCGGGCGCTTGATTTCATGCATGGGGCCTCTCCTCGGCGATGTCCAGTGCAGGGGGCTTTGGCCGAACGGGCCTGGTCCCGCGATCGCGGGAGGGCAGCCCGGGGACGAAAGAGCCCGGCACCGGCTTTGAACGGGGTCAATTAGCGGAGGGCCTGCACCAACCTTGAGCGCGAATCGGCAGGAATATGCAGATTTATTGCGTTCCGATGACCGGATGCGACCCCCGTGGCAGCAGGGGGAATCACCGCGACGCCCCGTCCGGGACGGGCTCCCGGATACAATGCCGCCTTCACGGATTCTGCGAATTCCCGGTTGTCCTCCCCCCGAAAACCTGCCGACGCACCCGGTACCGACCTGCGTTCGCGCTTCGCCCTGCTGGATACCTGCATGCTCTCCGACCGCGGTCGTCTGGCCGGGCGCCTGTCGCGCCTGCGGGACACCGGTCGAGCCACGCCGGACGAACTGAAGGCGATCGACGATGCACTGGCCGCTTCGGCGGCCCGCGTCGCCGCGCGCCGTGCCCGACTCCCGAGACCGGCCTACCCCGAAGACCTCCCCGTCAGCGAGCGGCGTGAGGACATCCTCGCGGCGCTGCGCGCCAATCAGGTGGTCATCGTCTGCGGGGAGACGGGCTCCGGCAAGACCACGCAGCTGCCCAAGCTGTGCCTCGAACTCGGCCGTGGCGTGACGGGGATGATCGGCCACACCCAGCCGCGCCGGATCGCCGCGCGTACCGTCGCCGGGCGAATCGCGCAGGAACTCGCCTCGCCGCCGGGGGACCTGGTCGGCTACAAGGTCCGGTTCCACGACGCGACCGGCGGCGAGCCGCTCATCAAGCTCATGACCGACGGCATCCTCCTCGCGGAGACCGTCAACGACCGGCAACTGCGCGCCTACGACACGATCATCGTCGACGAAGCGCACGAGCGCAGCCTCAACATCGACTTCCTCCTGGGCTACCTGCGGCAGCTCATGGAGAAGCGGCCGGAACTCAAGATCATCATCACCTCGGCGACCATCGATGCCGAGCGCTTCTCCCGCCACTTCGCGGACGCCCCCGTGGTCGAGGTGTCGGGGCGTTTGTATCCCGTGGAGGTCCGGTATCGGCCCATCGCCGAGACGGACGAAGGAGAGATGCCCGACGTCGCCGAGGCCATCGGCGACGCGCTCGATTCGCTGTTCGCTTCCGACGGCCCCGGCGATGCCCTGGTGTTCCTCCCCGGGGAACGCGAGATCCGCGAGACAGCGGAGTATCTGCGCAAGCATCCGGTCGGCCGGCTCCGCGGTGGCGGTGCCGGCGTCGACATCCTGCCGCTGTTCGCACGGCTGTCGGCGCAGGAGCAGGACCGCGTGTTCAAGCCTGACGTGGGGCATCGGGTCGTGCTGGCCACCAACGTCGCCGAGACTTCGCTCACCGTGCCGCGCATCCGGTATGTCGTGGACCCGGGCCTCGCACGCGTCAATCGCTACAGCTACCGCAACAAGGTGGAGATGCTCCAGGTGGAGCCCATCTCGCGGGCTTCGGCCAATCAGCGCGCCGGACGTTGCGGCCGTGTGATGAGCGGCGTGTGCGTGCGGCTCTACGGCGAGGAAGAGTTCGCGCTGCGGCCGGACTACACGGACCCGGAGATTCTCCGGTCGTCTCTCGCCTCGGTGATCCTGCGCATGAAGGCGCTCAAGCTGGGCGAGCCCGAGTCCTTCCCGTTCGTGGAAGCGCCGCTGCCGAAGATGATCGCCGACGGCTACCAGCTCCTCACGGAACTCGGTGCCGTGGACGAGGCGCGCAACCTGACGGCGGTGGGTTCCCAGCTTGCCAAGCTGCCGATCGATCCGCGCATCGCCCGGATGATCGTCGAGGCGAAGAAGCAGGGCTGCCTGCGGGAAGTGCTGATCATCGCGTCCGCGCTGTCCGTGCAGGACCCGCGCGACCGTCCGCTCGACAAGCAGGAAGCCGCTGATTCCGCCCATGCCCAGTTCGTCGACGAGCGCTCGGACTTCCTCGCGTATCTGCGCATGTGGGATCTGTACGACGAGCTGCTGAAGCACAAGAAGTCGTCGCGCAAGCTCCAGCAGGACTGTCGCGATCACTTCCTGTCATGGCTGCGGCTGCGCGAATGGCGCGACCTGCACGGACAACTGCACGCGCTGGTGTCGGAGATGGGCTGGCACGAGAACGACAAGCCCGCGGGTTACCCGGAGATCCACAAGGCCCTGCTCGGCGGTCTGCTCGGCAACATCGGCATGAAGACGGAGGAGGGCGACTATCTCGGCGCGCGCGGCATCCGCTTCCATGTGTTTCCCGGCTCCGCGCTGCGGCGCAAGCAGCCCAAGTGGGTCATGGGTGCCGAGCTCACCGAGACCGCGCGGCTGTATGCCCGATGCGTCGCCGCCATCGAGCCCGACTGGATCGAACAGCTCGGGCCGCACATCGCGCACAAGCACTACTTCGATCCGCACTGGGAGAAGAGTTCGGCCCAGGTCGTCGCGTTCGAGCGGGTCACGGTCTACGGCCTGACGGTCGTCCAGAAGCGTCGTGTGAGCTACGGCCCCATCGATCCGGTGGAGTCCCGGCGGCTGTTCATCCGCGGCGCGCTGGTGGACGGCGACGTGCAGCTCGATGCGCCTTTCCTGCGGGCGAATCGGGCCCTTGTGCGCGACGTCGAGATCCTCGAGCACAAGTCGCGCCGCCATGACGTGCTCGTGGACCCGGAGACCATCGCCGAGTTCTACGGCCAGGTGGTGCCCGAAGGCATCCACAACCTCGCGGCGTTCGAGCGGTGGCGGCGTGACGCCGAGAAGGCCAATCCGCGGTTGCTGTTCCTCACGCGGGAAGTGCTGATGCGCCACGCCGCGGCCGACATCACGGCGGAGCGCTTCCCCGAGACGCTCGAGATGAACGGCGTGCGCTACAAGCTCACCTATCGCTTCGAGCCGGGTCATCCGCTCGACGGTGTCACGGCCACTGTCCCGCTGCACCTGCTCAATCAGGTCGACGAGAGGCGCTGTGAATGGCTCGTTCCCGGACTGCTCCGGGACAAGCTGTCGCATCTGCTGAAGAGCCTGCCCAAGGGTCTGCGCAAGCATTTCGTTCCGGTGCCGCAGGCGGTCACGACCCTGCTCGACGGTCTGGAGGCGGATTCCACCCCGCTTGCCGAGGCGTTGTCGGCGGCCGCGCGCGCCCGGATGGGCGTGGAGGTGGCGGTCGAGTCCTGGGAAGAGGAGGAACTGCCGGCGCATCTGCGCATGAACTTCCGGATCGTCGACGACAAGGGCGCCGAGGTGGCCGGCGGGCGCGATCTGCCGGCGCTGCGTCTGCAGCTGGGCGTGAAGGCGCGGCGGGAATTCACGGACAGCGCGAGGACCGCCTTCGAACGCACCGGCGCCACGCGCTGGGATTTCGGCGAGCTGCCCGAGCAGGTGGCGTTCGTCCGCGCCGGCCAGAAGCTCCTGGGCTATCCCGCCATCGTCGACGAGGGGCGCAGCGTGTCGCTCGTGCTGCTGGATACGGAGCAGGAAGCGGCCGCGGCCACCCGCAAGGGGCTGCGCCGGCTGTTCCAGCTGACAGCCGTGGAGCAGGTGCGCTATGCCGCCCGGAATCTTCCCGGCCTGCAGAACATGGCCCTGCAGTACACCCTGTTGGCGGACCTGCACGGCCGCGGCCAGGACAAGGCGACGGCCATGGAGAAGCTGCAGGAAGAACTGGTGGCTGCCATCTGCGACCGTGCCTTCTTCGTGGAGGAGGATCCGATCCGCACCCAGGCCGCTTTCGAGGCGAGAGTCACGAAGGCGCGCACGCGCCTCACGGAGGTCGCTTCGTCTGTGTGCCGCGTCGTCGCCGAGATCCTGGCGGAATACCACCGCCTCCGGCCGCGCCTCGCCCAGCCGGGGGCGCAGGCCTGGCAGCGTCTGATGGGCGACATCCGCACGCAACTGCAGGCGCTGCTGCCGGCGGGGTTCATCGAGACGACCCCGTTCCACCGTCTGGAGCACTTTCCCCGCTACCTGAAGGCTGTCTCGACCCGGCTCGACAGGTTTCCTTCCAATCCTGCCCGGGACGCCCAGTGGGCGGACACGCTGGTGCAGTGGAACCGCCAGTGGACGCAGCGGCGCGACGCCGACCGCGCCCGCGGCGTCCGCAACCCCCGGCTGGAGGAGTTCCGCTGGATGCTGGAGGAATTGCGGGTGTCCCTCTGGGCGCAGCAGCTGAAGACGCCTTACCCCATCTCCTTCAAGCGCCTCGAGAAGGCCTGGTCGGAGATCTGATCGCGCGCCTGGCGTTCTTTCCACCGCCGCAACAATGCCATGTAGTTGCATAGGCCAATGCAAGGCGCTACTCTGCGCCCTGAGGAGAGAGCGCCGCGGTACGAGGCGCCGAGTCCCCCACACCTACTCATCGCGCGTCCCGATACCGCTTCCATCGAGGAGATTGGTATGCGGTCCCGTATTCTTCTGGCAGCACTTATGGTCGTGGCCACGTCGGCCCACGCAGAACTTCGTCGCGACGAAGGCATCGGCTTCTATGTCGGCGTCGACACTCGCGTCACCAACGCCGGTGGTATCTACAACGGCACCCCGAACCCCAATCTCGGCCGGCTGACCATGTTGCTCGAACATGGCAATCACTACCACAGCATCGGCAGCTATTCGCTCACCGGTCCCGCATCGCTGGCGACCGTGGTCGACACGAACACCAACAACCAGATTCCCGAGACCTTCACGGGAGACGCCCCGCTGCCGCTGACCCCGGGCACCGGTCTGTATGCCGGTTCCCTGCGCAGCATGGTGGGGAGTTCCGAGTACTCCTACCTCGGTGTGGGCTCCACCCACTCTCTCACGGGTTTCGGACCCAACGATCCGATGACCGTCCTGTATCAGAGCAGCGGCGGACGCTGGACCGGTTCCCTGACCGGGGTCGAAGTGGGTCTGCAACTCATCTCCTACACGGTCGGCTTGAAGGTGGGTACCGAGACCGACACCGACATCTTCGACAGCGGCGACATCTACTCGCTGGGTGACGGCACCATGATCGACTTCAAGCCCGTCTTCTGGGTCGACGACGGCGCCACGATGGGCACCTATACCGCCGGCTTCCGGCTGGTGAACCTGTCGGACGGGTCGGACGTGATGGATTCCGGGCGCTTCTACTTCAACTTCGCACCGGTGCCGGAGCCCGGGACCTACGCGATGTTCGGGGTGGGGATCCTGATGATGGGGGCGGCGCTGCGCCGCCGTCGCTGAACGGCCGGGGAGGACGGCAGCAGCCGTTCTCCCCGGGTTCCGGCAGGAAACAGGATGAAGGATGCAAAGAGGTTGCACGAGGAAGTGCAATGCAGTAACTTCCCTGTGTACAAGAACAGGTCCGGCCCGGGGCAGTGGTCCGTGCGGCCGGACGCATCGCAGGAGCCTGCCTTGAAGTCAATCTTTTCTCCGCTCGTCGCCGCGCTTGTCCTGGCGGTCTCGCTGCCTGCTGCGGCGCAGCATCTGGATGTCAAGCTGGGGACGTCCGGCGGCCCGGTGTCCGGCAGCAAGATCGATGTCGAGGTCTACGGTGACTTGAACTGGTACATCGCGCAGACGGGCGGTAGCCCCGTCGAGTACGGGACCGGCACGCTGATCGTCCCGGCCAATTTCAACGACACGCCGGGCGGTCCGTTCGCGACGGACAACCCGGGTTTCCAGAGTTTCGCCGGGCAGTTCCTGCCGAACGAGGAACTGCGTTTCCGCGCCCATGACCGGCTCCGCTACCTCCCCTCCGGCGGCACGGAATGGGTCGATGCTGCCCCCGGTGGCGGCATCCGCCTCATGGGTTCGATTCCGGAGGACATCGTCTTCGATTACGTCTACAACGGGACGCGCGGGGCGGAATACCTCTACTACGAAGGCGGCACCCTGTTCGCCGGCAACGGCGTCATCGGTCCCCAGGAGGCGCCGATTGCGGGCGCGTCCTCACGAGGCGCCTTCCATCTGCACCTCGACTGGTATCTGGAGGGTTCCGCGCGGGCGGCGAAGGGGACCTATCTCGTGGAAATGAGCCTGTTCTCGACGGCAGTCTCCGGCGGTGTTCCCAAGTACCTCGAGTCCGACCGGTTCCACGTGATCTTCCGGAACGATGTCACGAACGAACAGTTCGGCGCCGCCATGAGGACCCTGACGGAGGCGCCCGTCGCCGCGCCCGTCGCCGCAGTGGTCTCCGGGGTGCCGGAGCCCGAAACGTGGGCCCTCGCTGCCGTGGGTCTGGCCCTCGTGGGTGTTGCGACGCGCCGGCGGCATCGCCCCCGGCGCTGACCCTCAAGCTCCCGGCCTCAGCGGCCGGGAATCACCTTCTCGGTCACGGCGAAGAACATCGAGTCCTCGAAGGCCTCGAGGTCGTGCCGCTCACCCAGGGAAGTGTGGTGGTAGTCGCCCGCCGACAGTTCGTGTTCGCCGACGCGGATCCGGCCGCTCACCATGTAGACCTCTTCCTTGCCGAGATGCCCGTGCATCTCGATGGTCGATCCCTTGGCGACCCGGATGAGCGAAGTCCGCCCGCCGCCCTCGACCTCCCAGAGCACTGCCCGCTCCACGCCGGCCTGCTTGGCCGGGACCCAGTTTCTTTCTTCGCTGCCGATTCGAAACATCGTCGTTTCCTCAGGATTTTCACCGAGCGGATTGTACGCCGCGCCCATGGCGTCGCCGGCAGGGCGCCCTGTCATTGACGCTTCCCGCCCGGGCTTCTAGCATGCCCGGAGGGTCGGGGTGGAATCCGACCCGAAAACAGCCCGGGGAGAGGGGCGAGATGTCATCGAAGCGAGGGGAAACTTGATCAAAATCACACCACTGCATCCCGTCTTCGCGGCCGAGATGACCGGGGTCGATCTGCGCACGCCGCCGGATGCCGACCTGGTCCGCCAGATCGATGACGCCATGAACCAGTACGCCATTCTGGCCATTCGCGAGCAACTGTTCGACGATCACCAGCAGGTCGCCTTCGCCAAGGCCATGGGGCCGCTGGAGCGCACGCGGGGGGTGATTGACGGTCACAAGCACCGCCTCCAGTACGACGAGATGATCGACATCTCGAACCTCGATACCGACGATTCCATCATGCGCGCCGACGATCGGCGCCGCATGTTCAATCTCGGCAATCATCTGTGGCACAGCGACAGCAGCTTCAAGCCGACGCCGGCCAAATACTCCATGCTGCACGCCCGCGTCATTCCGCCCGAGGGCGGGGAAACCGAGTTCGCGGACATGCGCGCCGCCTGGGATGCCCTGCCCGAAGCCACGCAGGCGCTGGTGGAAAACCTCGTCTGCGATCATTCCCTGATTTACTCGCGCGCGATGCTCGGCTTCGACGCGTTCACCCCGGAAGAGCGCACGGCGTTCGAACCGGTCCCGCAGCGGCTGGTGCGCCGGCACGCCGGGTCCGGGCGCCGCAGTCTGTACCTGTCCGCGCACATCGGCACGATCCATGGCTGGCAGCGACCGGAGGCCATGGCGCTGATTCGCGAACTCACCGAGCACGCCACCCAGCGGCAGTTCGTGTACCGGCATATCTGGCAGCCGCACGATTTGGTCATCTGGGACAACCGCTGCACGATGCATCGCGCGCGTCCCTTCGACGACCGCCGCTACAAGCGGGACATGCGCCGCATGACCCTCGAGGACGTCGGACCCACCCTGGCCCAGCCTGCCTGAGCCTGTCCGGGAGGCGCTTGTGCGCCTCCACCCAACCCGGAGTGCACCGATGAGACGAACCCTGCTGCTGGCCCTCGTGCTGTCCGTCCTTACGGTCGCCCGTCCGGAAGCAGCGTCTGCCGAGGATCTCACCCCCGCGAAACGCGCCGACATCGCCCGCATGCTCGAGACCACCGGCGCGCTCAACATCGGTCGCCAGATGTCCTCGTACGTGGTCCAGCAGTACACGGACTCCCTGCGCAAGCTGCGGCCCGACATTCCGGCGAATGCGCTGGCGACGCTGCCGCCGGTGGTCGACCAGGTGATTGCCGAGAACCTGGCGCGCTTCGCTGACATGATGATTCCCGTCTATCACAAGCACTTCACCCATGACGAGATCCGCCAGCTGCTCGTGTTCTACGAGTCGGAGGTCGGCCGCAAGTCGATCAAGGTGCTGCCATCCCTCGTCCAGGAGAGCATGACGCTCGGTCAGAAGTGGGGCGAGTCCATGGGGCCAGAGATCGAGCGGCGCGTGCGGGAGCGGCTGGGGAAGGAGGGGGTCAAGATTTGAAGGGCGGGGAAGGGGGAAGGGGGAAGAGGGAAGAGGCTGAACGACTTCGGTGGAGATCGTGGTGCCGGGTCCGCGTAGCCCGGACGAGGGCCGGAGGGCCCGACTCCGGGACCGATGGTCGCAAACGCGACGGCGCGACAAGGGCACTGAAATGCGTCGCGGTTCAACGCCTGGTGTGGCGACCCGGTCGGAACACCGGGGTCGAGGCCGAGGCGCGGGCCGCGCGGGCCAGTGAATTCACATTACTGCCGGTGAGCGCGCGCAGGAACGACGCCAGGTCCCGGCGCTCGCCCTCCTCGAGGCCGAGCGGGCGAATGCGAGGGTCCTGCGACGGATCATTCGCTCCCCCGCCATCGTAGTAGGCCACCACCTCTTCGAGGGTCGCGATCGAGCCGTCGTGCATGTAGGGCGCGGTCAATGACACGTTGCGAAGGCTGGGCGTCTTGAACCGGTCACGATCCGCTTCGGCGCGGGTCACTTCCTCGCGGCCCCGGTCGACCGGCGTCTCCCCGAATGCGCTGGCCACGTCCGCGTGGGTCATGTGCGTGAATACACCGGGTGCGAGTTCGACCGCATACCCTGCCGTCTGGCGCGACCGCGCCATTGCCGCAATGCCCGTGTTGTGAAATGCATGGTCCGTCAGCGCAGCATGGTCCGTGTCGATTTGGTGACACGCGACGCATCCTGCCTTGCCTTCGAACAGCGAGAGCCCTCGCTTCTCGGAGTCGGTCAGCGCACGGCGGTCGTCCGCGAAACGATGACGATCGAACGCCGAGTCACCGGACGCGAGGGAGCGTTCGTAGGTGGCCAGCGCAGAGGCGATGGTTCCGGGTGTGATGCCCTTCCCCGGAAACTGCACACGGAACGCCTTCCGATACGCGGGAATCGCCGCAATCCGACGCACCACTTCCCGCCGCGAAGCATTGCCCATTTCGTCGCGCGCCAGCAGTGGCCCCCAGACCTGATCTTCCAGGGAGACGGATCTTCCATCGTGGAACAGCTTGTGCTGCAGGCCCACGTTGAGCAACGTCGGTGCGTTGCGGCGCAGACTGCGGCCTTCGAGACCCACTGCCGTGGCGATCTCGTTCACGGCGAAGCCCTGCTCGGGCACGTGGCACATGCCGCAGGACATCGTGTCGTTGGGCGACAGCCGCCGGTCCATGAAGAGGCGTCGACCCAGGTCGGCCAGGCGGACGTCGACCGCGACCGACGACTCCGCGGGCAGACCAAGCGTCGGGCCCGCCCCCGAAGGGGCGGCGAGCACGCCGCTGGTCGCCAGCACCGCGGCGAGAACACTCCCCCGCGCTGCTGCCCGCCAATCAGGGGAAGCGGGCACCATCTTCCATCAGCAATGTCTTCACGTCGTTGATCACCACCTGGGGCACGAGATAGGACGTGGAGTAGATTTCCCGGACCCATCCGTGCCGGTCGATCAGAAACACCTTGAGCACGTGGGACAAGTCGGCACTTGCGGTGCCGTCCTGGCCGTTCGCTCGCGAAACGTCCTGCTCGAATCCTTCGAGCAGTTGCCCGAGCGCGGGGCCTGCAGCCGGCACGAGAAAACTCCACGGCACCGCGGGGAGAGTCCGTACACGGTCTCCCGCATAGTCGCGCAGCACTGCCGGTGTGTCCCGGGCAGGATCGAATGACAGACTCACCAGTCGCACGCGGTTCTTCGCCTGCGGCATGCGGGCGAGTTGCTTGCGGACGACGTCGAGCGTATGCAGCGCGAGCGGACAGCCCTTCTCGTCGTTGCACTGCGTGTACATGAGGGAAAGAAGCGTGGCGCGACCCTGGGTGTATCGCGCGATCGGCGCGGCAGATCCGTGCACGTCGACGACGCGACCCGACGGCGCCCGATAGATGCGTTCGAGGCGGTAACTGCCCGCCGCCGGCGCCACGAAATCGGCGCTCGGCGGCGTGATCTGATGCGCCGCGACGGCCGGCGCCAGGGAGGTCAGTGCAAGCGCGAGGAACGTCCGGGCGAGGTCAGCGCCCCGGGACATCCGACGCCGCCACACGAACCGGAGTCGACTGCGGCCCATGAGCCGCGCGGACCGCCTTCGTGCCGAACTTCATGTGATGGGCACGCCCCAGCTTCTCCTTGTGGAAATCCACTTCGAAGGCGAGCGAGAGGTCCTGGCCATCCCAGTTGAACGCGCGGACGAACTGCTCGTCCGCATCGCCCTTCTTGTCCCAGTTGGCGAGCAGCGACGAGGTGATGTACACGCGTTTGCCGTCCCAGCTCTGCGAGACCATGTTGACCTGCTTGCCGGTTTCCTTCTCGAAGGTCTGCTTGGGATTCTCCGGATCGGTGAGATCGAAGTAGCGGGTCTTGCCGTCCATGAACGTGTTGACCCACAGGCCCTTGCCGTCTGCGGTGATGCTGATGTCCACGGGCAACGGGATCTTCGAGGGGTCGCCGATGGTCGCCACGTCCTTCGCCTGCCACTGGCCGCTGCCGTCCTGCTTGACGAGCCAGATCTTGGAGGTGAGCGCGGTCGCGACCACGGCCCAGTTGTCCCCTTCCTTGAGCGACCAGCGGATTTCCAGAGGCGAGCCGGGTACGGAGAAGGTCGTCTTCGGCTGCATCGTCTTGAGATCCCACAGCACCATCGTGCTGCCGAAGCGCTTCATGGCTTCGCCGTCCTGCACGAGCTTGCCGAGATCCATCATGTAGTTGTTCCAGCCGGTGAAGCTCGACGTGAGCATCACGTTCTTGCCGGGGTTGATCCCGATGTCGTAGCCATAGCCGTCGCCACCATTGTCGGTCGGCATCGCGTGGGTGCGGATCAGCTTGCCCTTGTTGGTGAACTGCGCCATGCCGGTGACGCCGCCGTGGTCCTTGGTGTTGGACAGGAACTGCACGAGCATCCGGCCCGGCATCGCGTAGAAGGTGTGGGGGCCGACGAGGCCCGTCTTGGCGGGCATGTCCGCGATGGTGCGGATCAGCTTGGGCTTCGCCGGGTTGCTGTAGACGTCGAACACGTAGATGCGGCTGTCGTCGAGGCCGCCCGCCCACAGGTAGCGGCGGTCATCGGTGAAGCCCATGTGGTGGGCCTCGCCGCGGCGGCCGACGGAAAGCTTGTGGATCACCTTGCCGTAGTTCGGCGACTTGGGATTGGAATCGATGGTGACGAGCTTGTCGGACCCGTCGCCAACGCCCTCGATGCCCAGGGTCCACACATACACGAAGTCTTCCTGGCCCTTGATGAGCTTGCCCATGAAAGGCGAGTTGCAGGTCTCGTCGGCGTGGACCGGTGTCGGGGCCGTGAGGCCGCCGAAGGCGAGGAGAGCGGCGCACGTGGTGCCGGCGATACGGCCGAGGGAATGTCGAAGGAAGGAATTCATTGGACTCGCTCCGGGATCATGATGACGTTTGGGTTGGACAAGTATAGTCCTGTAGCCCTGTTGTGGTGCGCGTTCGGGAGACGCCGCAGCGCGTTGCGTGGGCCTGCGGCGTATGTCAGTATCGCCAAGGGACAAGCGGATTCATGCCGCACTGCAATACATAACTCTAAGAGTCGGAGAGGCGGTCTTGGACACCCTGCTCAGTGTGCGCGATGTCACGGTTCGCTTCGGCGGCATCGTCGCGCTCGACGCCGTGAGCTTCGACGTGGGCCGGGGACAGATCTGCGGGCTCATCGGCCCGAACGGGGCCGGCAAGACCACGCTCTTCAATTGCCTGTCGCGCCTGTATCGCTTCGAGCGCGGCACGATCCTGTTCGAGAATCAGTCCATCGCGCAGTTCGCCCGCCATCGCATGGCATCCATGGGCATCGGCCGCACCTTCCAGAATCTCGCGCTGTTCCGCAGCCAGACGGTGCTGCAGAACATCCTGCTCGGCTGTCACGCCGTGAGCCGCGGCGGATTTGCGGCGAGCGCGCTCCGCTGGCCCGGCGTAGGTCGCGAGGAACGGCGCGTGCACGATCGCGCGGCGGAGCTGGCCCGCCTGATCGATCTGGAGTCCGTCGCTGACACCCGCGTCGCCGATCTTCCCTTCGGCACGCAGAAGCGCGTGGAGCTCGCCCGCGCGCTTGCGTCGAACCCCAAGCTCCTGCTGCTGGACGAACCTGCCGCCGGCCTCAATCACGAGGAAGTGGACGGCCTAATGGGTCTCATCCGGCGGTTGCGGGACGAACTCAAGCTCACCGTGCTGCTCGTCGAGCACCACATGAATCTGGTGATGCGGGTGTCCGACAAGGTGGTCGCCCTCGACTTCGGCCGCAAGATCGCCGATGGCCTTCCCGCCGAGGTGCAGCGCGATCCCGAGGTGATCCGCGCCTACCTCGGCGACGACCAGGCGCATTGACGATGGGCACCCTGCTCGAGGTAAAGGATCTGCATGCCGGCTACGGCCCGACCGACGTCCTGCGCGGCGTCGGCTTCGCGGTGACGGAAGGCGGCATCACCACGATCCTCGGGGCCAACGGTGCCGGCAAGACGACCCTGCTGCGTGCGGTCTGCGGGCTCGTGCGCCGGCGCGGTTACGTGCACTTCGCTGGCGAAGCCATCGAGTCCCGCGTGACCGAGGACATCGTGCGGCTCGGGCTCGCCCACGTTCCGGACGGCCGCGGGACCTTCACGATGCTCTCTACCGAAGAAAATCTGCGTGTCGGTGCGATCACGCGGCGCGACCGCAAGGCGGTCGAACAGGACATGGCTCGCATGTACGGCTACTTCCCGCGCCTCGCTGAACGGCGTGCGCAGCAGGCGGGGACTCTGTCTGGCGGCGAGCAGCAGATGCTCGCGATCGCGCGGGCGCTCATGCTGCGGCCGAAGCTGCTGGTGCTCGACGAACCCTCGTTCGGGCTGGCACCCCTGGTGGTCCAGGACATCTTCCGCATCATGCGCACCGTCAACCGGGAAGAGAAGGTGAGCATCCTGCTCGTGGAGCAGAACGCGCGCCTTGCGCTCGAACTGGCCGACACCGCGTATCTGCTCGAGACCGGGCAGGTGGCCCTGAGCGGCGCGGCTGCCGATCTGCGCAACGACGAAACCGTGCGCGCGGCCTACCTCGGATACTGAGCGATGGAAGCCTTCCTCCACCAGCTCTTCTCCGGTCTCGCCACGGGCGGGATCTACGCCGCTCTGGCGCTCGCCCTGGTCATGATCTATCAGTCGACCCACCACATCAATTTCGCGCAAGGCGAGATGGCGATGTTCTCCACCTATCTCGCGTGGACCTTCATCGATGCGGGAGTGCCGTACTGGATCGCGTTCGTCGCCACTGTCGGTGTTTCCTTCGTGCTCGGCGTCATCATCGAGCGCGTGGTCGTCCGTCCGGTGGAGCACGCGCCGGTGCTGTCCGTGGTCATCGTGTTCATTGCGCTGCTGGTCATCCTCAACAGCGTGGCCGGGTGGATCTACTCCTACACCATCAAGACCTTCCCGAGTCCGTTCGAGTGGGAGGCCGTGCGCAACCCCTACCTGGCGCCGCATGAGATCGGGACGGTGGGCGTCACGGTGGTGGTGCTGCTGCTGCTGTACGCATTCTTCCGCTATACGTCGCTCGGGCTCGCGATGCGCGCTGCCGCGCAGAATCCCGTGTCGAGCCGGCTCGCGGGCATCCGCGTGGGCTGGATGCTCGCGCTGGGCTGGGGGCTCGCAGCGGCCATCGGCGCCATCGCCGGGATGATGATCGCCCCGGTCGTGTACCTCGATCCGAACATGATGTCCGGCATCATGCTCTATGCGTTCGCCGCGGCACTGCTGGGCGGAATCGATAATCCGATAGGCGCCGTGATCGGCGGTTTCGTCGTGGGTGTGGTCGAGAACCTGGCGGGCGCTTATGTGGTCGGCACTGAGCTCAAGCTCACCGTCGCGCTGGTCCTCATCATCGGCGTGCTGCTGTTCAAGCCTTCGGGCCTGTTCGGCCGCCGTTACGTCACGCGGGTGTAGACGTGGAACGCACCAAGTCGCCCCTGCGCTGGATTGCGATTCTCGTCGTGCTGGCGGCGCTCGTCGCGCTGCCCTTCCTGATCAGCGACTACCGGACTTTCCAGTTCACGCAGGCGGTGGTCTACGCGATCGTGCTGCTGGGGCTCAACATTCTCACGGGCTACAACGGGCAGATCTCGCTGGGCCACGGCGCGTTCTACGCCATCGGCGCCTACACGGCCGCCATCCTTATGGACAAGTTTGGCGTGCCCTACTGGGCCACGTTGCCGGCCGCCGGTGTGGTCTGCTTCGTGTTCGGGTTCCTCTTCGGTCTGCCGGCTCTGCGGCTGCAGGGGCACTACCTCGCGCTTGCGACGTTCGCCCTGGCGGTGGCGACGCCCCAGGTCCTCAAGTACAAGCGTCTGGAGGAATGGACCGGCGGCGTGCAGGGCATCGTGATCATGAAGCCCGATCCTCCCGAATGGCTGGCGTCGTTCGTCACGCTGTCGCAGGACCAGTGGCTCTATCTGTTCTCGCTCGGGGTGGCGGCCGTCCTGTTCCTGGTCGCCTGGAATCTGCTCCGGGGGCGGGCGGGGCGGGCGCTCGTCGCCCTGCGGGATCACCCCATTGCTGCCGAGGCCATGGGCGTCAACGGCCCCGTCTACAAGAGCATGGCCTTCGGGGTGAGTGCCCTCTACACCGGTGTGGGCGGCGCTCTCGGCGCCATCGCAGTCCAGTTCGTCGCCCCGGACAGCTTCACGGCGTTCCTGTCCATCAGTTTCCTGGTCGGCATCGTGGTCGGCGGGATCGCCACCATCTCCGGTGCCATCTACGGGGCGCTATTCATTCAGTTCGTCCCGAACTTTGCCGATCAGATTTCCAAGGCGGCGCCCTGGGCGATCTACGGTCTGGTGCTGCTGGTGTTCATCTACGCCATGCCGGGGGGCGTGGCCTGGATGCTGCACTTCGTCGCCGCCCGGGTGAGGGCGCTCCTCGCCACCCGGTAGGGGCGTTTCCCCGGTCCGGCCGGATCTCGGCCCGGCGGTGGAAGGCAGACCCGCTCAAGTCCTGCGCCGGCAGACCGTTACCGAGAGTGTCCAATCCCTCCTCAGGCCTGCGCGTCCCACCGCCTCCCCGATGTCGAAGCTCATTTCCTTCGTCGCCGACATGACCGGCAAGCGCGACCGGGACCTCCTGGAGGCCACGGTCGCAGACGTGCTGTTCCGGCTGCTGCGGGCGAAACGTCTTGCCCTCTGGCGGGTGCTCGAGCACGGGCAGGGAGCCCGCGCGCGCCTCATGGCCGGCATCGAGGCGGGCAGCCCGATCGCCATGTCGGATCCGACCGTCGAGCTGGAGGACCTGCCCCGGCTGGATGAGTACGAAGGCTTCTGTATCTGCTTCGACAACAACGCTCCCATCCGGCTCGGCACGACCGAACCCGGCGTGTTCAGGCACCTGTTCCCGGTCTCGAGCGAGCGCGAGGTCATCGGTGTTCTCGAGATCGAGTTCAACGGCGAGCTCTCCCAGACGCATACGGAACTGATCGACGGGCTGATGCGCGTCTACCGGAACCACCTCGCGCTCCTGGACTACAGCGAGCACGACACGCTCACGACGCTGCTCAACCGCAAGACTTTCGACGACATCTTTCAGCGCCGGGTTGCGCGCCAGACCATCGCCGACGAGCTCGGTCAATCGGTCGAACTGGTCGGCCGGCGCCGCATTCCGCGGCCGGACGAGACGCCCTGGCTTGCCGTGATCGATATCGATTTCTTCAAGCGCATCAACGATCGCTACGGGCACCTGTTCGGCGACGAAGTCCTGCTGCTGATGGCGCGTCTCATGCGATCGGTGTTCCGTACGAACGACGTGCTGTTCCGGTTCGGCGGGGAAGAGTTCGTCGTGCTGCTCGGTCTCACAGACGAGGTGGGCGCGCAGACGGCCCTCGAACGCTTTCGCATGCGGGTGGAGGACTTTCCGTTTCCGCAGATCGGGCAGGTCACCGTGAGCATCGGGTTCACCCGGGCGGCGATCACCGACAGTCCGAGCGGCACCTTCGAGCGTGCGGACGAAGCGCTCTACTACGCCAAGCAGAACGGGCGCAATCAGCTGCGCAGCTATGAAGATCTGCTGGGGCTCGGCGTGGTCAAGCTGAAGAAGGTCGAGTCGGGCGACATCGAGCTGTTCTGACGGCTCGACGCGACCGGTTCAGCGTCGCCTGAGCTGCGAGTAGATCACCGCGCATACGACCAGCGCGGCACCGGCCATCTGCAGTACCGTCAGTGACTCTCCCAAGGTTGCCCACGCGATCATTGCGACGAAGACCGGTTCGAGGTTGAGGACGACCGCCGTCTGCACGGGGCCCATCTTCGGCAGCAGCAGGAACAGTCCCACGATGCCCGAGCCGTAGAGCACGGCAAGTCCGGCGAGTCCGATCCAGCCCGTGCCCGAGTCCGGCCAGGCCACGTTGCCGGTGGACACGCTCAGCACGGTGAGGAAGGTTGTCGCCGCCGTCATCATCAGGAAGGTCCGCACCGGTGCGCCGAGATCCGGCGCCAGCCGTGGTGTGAGAATCAGCGTGCCGGTAAACACCACGGCCGCCCCCACGGCCCCGGCCACGCCGATCGGATCTACGCCGTCCGGCGCAACACCCAGGACGAGGATCAACCCCGTGAAGGCCAGGGCAAGCGCACCCAGCAGGGAAGGCGAGAGCCTATGGTCTCCCAGCATTGACGACACGATCGCGACGAAGAACGGGTACGTGTAGAAGAGCAGCAGCGCCACCGTCACGGGCAGCCGCTTCACGCCCACCTGGATCAGCAGCGTCTGCCCCACGACGAACACGCCCAGGATCAGCGTGCCGACGAGCGTGCGGCGGGATGCCCTCGGCCAGGTCCGGCGCGCGACGAGCAGCAGGGCCACGATGAGGCTCGCGCAGCCCGCGCGCATCATGGCCGCGGTGAACAGATTGACGCCGTGGGCAAACGCGAGACGCGCGAACACGTGTGCGGAGCCCAGGCTGATCGCGCAGGTGACGAGCGCGAGGAGGTGGGCGACGGAAGGTCGTTGAGTCGGCAATGGAGGTGTGACGCGGAGGAGGGCGGCTGCAGCGCCCGCATTGTCCCGCGTCCGGCGTCATTGTTGAAGCACGAAACGAAAATCGATTCAGAAGCGGCGGGTCATCTCAATGCGTAGCCCGGACGAGGGGCAAGCGCCCCGACTCCGGGAATTGCGCGCCATGCCTATATCGTTTCCCGGAGTCGGCCCGTTCGGGCCTCGTCCGGGCTACACGCGCTCACCGAGGCGCAATCTCCGCGACGATCAGACCCCGGCACGATCCGCCTGCACGCCTAATCAGCTTCACCGTATCAACCCGTCGCTTGGAATCGATTCAGAAGCGGCGGGTCATCTCAATGCGTAGCCCGGACGAGGGGCGAAGGCCCCGACTCCGGGAGTTTCGCGTGATGCCTACATCGTTCCCCGGAGTCGTCCCGTTTGGGCCTCGTCCGGGCTACGCGCCTGGACCCACGCGAAGAATCGAGGACGAAAAGAACGACGGCGGGTCCACCCTTCCCCCTTCCCCCTTCCCCCTTCACACCTTCACACCTTCACGCCTTCACATCTTCACAACACTCAACCCTTCGCCCTGAACGCATCCAGCATCGGCTGCACGTCGCCGCGCATGCCGCGCATCGCGGCCTGGACTTCGCTGCCGACGGCATCGATGTAACGGATGATCGCGCCCTGCACGGCAATGGCGTTCAGTCTCGCGTAGCGCACGCCGGGGCAATAGCGGCTCTCGGGGCTGCAGGCGACGAACTGGAACGCTTCGGGATTGAGGGTCGAGAACTCGAGTTCGTTGTCCTTCTTGGGGATGCGGGGCTGCGCGGCTTTCTGCAGCGCTTTCAGTTCCGCCTCCGCACCCTTCAGGTCGTACTGGAACCGGCCCGTGTAGGTGTAGTTGAAGAGCGTCATCTCGCCCATGAACCAGTCCATGAGCGCGAGCTGCGCCTTGCCGGACTTGCTCTCCAAATGCGTCGCAATGGTGTCGGCGGATTCCCCGTCGAACGTGTTGGCGACGTATTCGGTGCGGATGTCCTTGACCCAGGCACCCGTGGCGACACGCTCGAGCGGCGAGATCGTCGCGTTGTCGAGGAGCACGCGTTCTGCGGCGTCCCATTCGGCGACGCCGGGCTTCCAGTTCTTGCCGAGCCCGTCGGACTTGCCCCATTCGGTGAGCAGTCCGCGCGCGATGTGGATGGACGCCTGCTTGAGGATGAGCCGGGCCGCGCCCGTGATCAGGACTTCGTCGTGGGCATCGGCCACGCGCTGCACTGCGCTGCGCTTGTTGGCTTCGTTGTCTTCCTTCTCCCCCGCGAGGGTCAGGGTGCTGCCGAGCAGCGCGAGCGCCGCGACCGCGGACACTGCCCACTGCGAAAATCGGACTTTCATCGACGTATCTCCACTGATGACTCGATGCCCGCGATCAGGTCGCGCGCGCGTCGTCGGGCGGCCTCAGGACCGTCCGAGCTTCCCCTTCCTCCTGCGCGACCGTCCGCTCTGCGACGAACCTGCGCGCGTGCTCCTCGTACTCCTCCCGCAGCGCCGGCTGACGGGCGAGCAGGGTTTCCTTCATCTCCCGGGCCCGCTCGACATCGGGTCCGGCGCGCAGCAGCAGTGCGGCGACACAGAAGTGCACCAGGGCGAGGCCGCCGTGCGCCTTGTCGCCGATGCCGCGGAGGTGCAGGTCACCCAGCACCAGATGCGCGAGACCGTCCAGCTTGTCGGCAGCGAACTCCAGCAGGCGCCTTGCCTCTGGCAGATCGGGCGTCTCCACCGAACCTTCAAGATGCATGAGCGCGAGGTTCGTCGCGGCGAGTTCGTGGCCCTGCGCGGCGGCGCGCCGATACCAGTCCACGGCCCCCGCGGTGTCCTTCGGACCGCCTCGCCCCGCCTTCAGCATCGACGCGAGGTGCATCTGCGCTTCCGCGATCCCCTGCGCCGCCGACGCCTCGTACCAGCGGCGCGCGCCGAAGTCGTTGCGCGGGCCGCCGTGGGCGCGTTCCAGCATGTTCCCGAGCGCGAACTGCGCCCATGCGAACCCGGTCTGCGCGGATCGCTCGTACCAGGTCCTCGCGGTTTCGAGGTCGAGCGTCACGCCAGACTTTTCCGGGATGTCGTACAGGCGACCCAGGTCGAACATGGCCTTGGGCTCGCCGGCATCCGCGCGGGCCCGGATGGCCTCCAGGAACTGCGGATCGATCGCGTCGGCGGAGAGTGTCTTCATCGCTTCTCGAAGATGAGAAGATGTTGCCACGGCAGGCTATCCACGGATTTGACGAGGCGCAAATCCGCGACGGCCATTTCCCGCTCCGCCTGGGCGCGCGTCATCTTGTGGGAGGGACGGATCGGGACGCCGGCGTCCTCCGCGCGGTACTCGACCAGGGCGACCCGGCCGCCCGGTTTCAGCGAGCGTGCGATGGCGCGGATCATTTCGCAGGGGTGGGAGAACTCGTGATAGACGTCGACCATGATGATCAGGTCGACGCTCGCGGGTGCCAGACCGGGATCGGTGGCCGAACCGCGCACCGGCTCGACATTGCGGATGCCCGATTCCCGCGCGCGTTCACGGATCTTCTGCAGCATCTCCGGCTGGATGTCCACGGCAAAGACCTTCCCCCGGGGCGCCATCTGCGCGAGGCGGAAGGCGAAGTAGCCGGTGCCGGCGCCGATGTCCGCGATGGTGTCGGCGGGCTTCACGCCCAGGGCTTCCAGCAGCAGCGAAGGGCGCTCCTCCCGTTCCCGCTCGGGCCGTTCGAGCCAGTCGGCCCCCTGGTGCCCCATCACGAACGCGATTTCCCGGCCGAGGTAGAAGCGCCCGACGCCGTCGCCCCGTGCCTGGGGCCGTTCCAGGGTGGGTGGGCACTGCTGCGCGAACGTAGGCGTGCCGGCCAACGCGAGCAAAACCCCCAGCAGCCACGGGCGAAGCGGCGGAAAGCGAAGGGGCAGCTTCGCTGCCCCTTCGTCTGATGCGATCCCGCTCGGCCGGTGCGAGGCCGCTGCGGGTGGGTGTCGCTGTCTGATCGGAGAACCTACCGTTCGGTCGTCTTGCGGATGTCCTTGGTGTCGCTCCACTCCTCGATCCCGGACTCGATGTTCGTGAGGTTCAGGAACAGCTGGTAGTAGACGTCCTTGGTGTCCTTCGTCTCCTTGACGATCGAGGTGATCTCGCCGCCGAGCCGGAATCCGGCGCCGACCATCTTGCCCTGACGCACGGCCTTGTCCTGGTCGTAGAGTTCGCTGCCCTGACGCTCCAGTTCCTCCTTCTGGCGCTGCATCTCGGCGGCGTCCACGGCGAAACGGACCCGCCCGCTCTTCTGCAGGGTGCCGCGCATGCGGTTGGTGATGGCCCGCGTGTCGATGTATTCGCTCGTCTTGTTCTTCACTTCCTGGACCGTGAGGATCGGCAGATTGCCACCCGCGATCGCGGGGGCCTGCAGCATCGACTGGGTCATCTGCTCGGCGAGCATTTGCAGGTCGGTGGAGCCGAACTGATTGGTCACCGTCTCCACTGCGCCAGCGTCGCCGTAGCGGGTCTTGGGCTTGGCGCAGCCGCCAACGGCTACGACGGTCACGGCCAGGAGGAGGGCCGCAGCCCAGGGAAGTCGCTTGGTGGTCGTCATCAATGGTGTCTCCTCGGGGTGGGGTGCCGCTGTCACTCCTGGCCCATCACGATGAACTTGAAGTCGCGCACTTTGGTGTTCGGCGCCACCGTGGAGATCGTCTGACGGGAGGACCCGTAAAGCATGACGGGCTTCCACGACTCCTCGTCCGCGGCGCGCATACCCTCGACGTCGGCCCATCGGAACTTGTACAGCAGCCGTTCCACGTCGCTTTCGTCGTTGTGCACGACGACGTCGACCTTCAGCAGATCGCCGGTGGTGGTGCAGCGGATCTCCTCGATCTCGACGTCGGGCGGGCTCTTGCCTTCCTTCGCGACCTTGGCTTTCACCAGGTCGTCCATGGAACTGATCTTGGCGTCGCCGATTGGGCAGCCGAAGGCGTAGCCCTCCTTCTCGAATCCTTTCTTGCTGCCGCAACCGGCGACGAGCGTGGCGGCCAGCAGCGCGACGGTCAGGGGGGCTAACTTCATTGCACAGTCCTCCTCGATGGGGAACGGGGTGGGGGAAATTCCAAGGTATCGACCTCAGCATACAACGGTTCATCGGCCGTCACGGCGTGCGCACTTTGCAGTCCCGGGACGCCGGGTGCCATGCCCGGGGCGCCGACCGGGCTCACGAACGCCCGACCGCGCAGCAGCCTCACGGCCACCAACGCGTGGCGCGCCGTGAGGTTCACGTCGAAGTCCGTGCTGCCGGACGAAGAGCGGATCGACACCGCATGCTGACCGCGGGGCAGGCGTACCCGGGCGAGCGTCACCTGGCTGGGTAGCATCCGCCAGCCGCGCTCGTCGGCCTGCTCCAGCACCGCGCCGCCGATCTGCATGGCGATGAGGGCCAGCGCGGAGCCGAGCGCTTCCTCCTGGCTGCGGCGGCGGTTCGTCATCTGCTCCTGCATCTGGTACTGGGCCACCGCTTTCGAGGCCGAGCGGACGAATGCGCGCAGCATGATGGCCGGCATCTCGTCCTTGAGGGCACGACGGGCCATGGTGTCCAGGTCCAGGATGTGGGCGACTTCGACCGGGCGCTCGTGACCGATCAGGACGTCAGGCGCCACGTAGGGTGGTTCCGGAGGAATCACGGGGAAGGACACGGGAATCTGGATGAACACGCCGCTCGACACGATCGGCACTGGAATGCTGAAGCTCTGCGACAGCCGCCCGGCGACCGAGCCGGTTTCGATGACCATCAGCACGTCGCAGAAGCCGTCATCGGCGGCGCCGACGCGGTCGTCGAGGCCTGCCAGCGCCTTCTCGAGCAGCGCCTGCCCGGGCCGCAATTCGATGGCCTTGCGATAGCCCGGTGCGCTCAGGCTGGGTTCGCCGAGCGCCTCGTAGACGAATCCGGCGAGATAGTGGGACAGCGCATTCTGATAGCCGTTGCGAAGCGCGTTCTCTTCGGGCGTGTCGAGCGTCTGCACCGGGTAGCCGCTGATCTCGCGCACGCTCGGGTTCACGCCGCGGGCCCGGGCTTCCTCCTCGACCTTGCGGTACTCCGCGGCGCGGATCTCGGCGATCAGGTCCTCGCGTTCGTGGGTTCGCTTGATGGCGACCCGGGCGTTGTCCCAGTCGCCCTCGGCGAGATGATTCATGGCCATTCGGGTGGTCACCAGCACTTTCTCAAAGTCATGGCCTTCGTAGGTCCGGACCCGGTCATTGAGGAGATAACTGCCGAAGTTGGCCGCCGAGCGCGTCGGGTTCAGGCGCCAGGCGTCCTCCCAGGCCTTGATGACCGCATCCGCTGAGGACAGGGCTTCGAAGCTCCCCTTCAGATCGCCGTCGAGGCGGCGCAGTTCCGCGGTTTCGAGATGGAAGAGGAGATCCGTGTCCTCCCCGCCGCTGTTGCGCTTCACGATCTTCTGCGCGCCCTTGAGGTCGCCCGAAGCCACGCGGCTCAGGGTGTCCTCCATTTCCGTCCGGTAGCTGCGGAACGCACCGCAGCCGCTGAGGCTTGCGAACAGGACGGCGATGAGAAGCCAGCGGAGGGCAGGGGCCAGGCCGTGCCCGTTGGCGGGGCTGTAAGTCATCAGCATCTGAAACTACACCGGGGACACGTCCGGGCAGGACGCAGTGCCATTCTGCCATCCGCCAGGGGCGGGCGGCCGCACGGGCCGGTTGGGCAGACCCGACGGGCGTGCAAGGTGTTCAGCGGATCAGCACGCCCCACGGGGTATCGCCCACCGGGATTTCCTTGATCACCGCATTCGTCTCGGTGCTGATCACGGACACGGAGTTCGAGCGGCCGTTGGCCACATACACCTTGGCGCCATCGGGCGAGACGGCCAGATTCCAGGGGCGCTTGCCGACCGCCACGGTGGCGATCACCGCATTGGTGGCGGTATCGATGACTGAGACGGTGGCATCCTTGCCGTTCGAGACATATACGCGCTTGCCGTTCGGGTGGACCGCGACGCCGTTCGAGAACTTGCCGGTGGCGATCTTCGCGATCACCTCGCGCTTGACCCAGTCGATCGCGAAGGTGGTGTTGGCCAACTCGCACGCCACGTAGAGTCGGGTGCCGTCGGGGGTGAAGGCCATGCCGCGCGGGCGTTCCCCCACCTGGATCTGGGCCACCTGCTTGCGACCCGCGACGTCGACGATGTCGACCTGATCCGCTTCCTCGGCGCTGGCAAGGAGCCACTTGCCATCCGGGGAAAAGATGGCGTGTTCGGGGTTCTTGCCCTTCACCTTGACGGAGAAGGCCTTGGCGCCGGTGGCCGTGTCGACGAAGGCGACGGAATTGCTGATCTCCACCGCGGCGACCACGAACTTGCCGTCGGGCGAGATGCCCACCCCTTCCGGGGACTCGCCGAGGTCCACCAGCCCCTCGACCTTGCCGGCCACCACATCGACGATCGCCAGGGCGTTCTTGGGCTGGTCGCTCACGTAGATGCGCTTGCCGTCGGCGCTCGCGGCCAGGCCGCGGGGTTTCTCGCCGGCGGGAATCGTCCGGACGACGGTGTCCGTGGCAATGTCGATCACCGACAGCGTGCCGGACTTCTCGTTCGGCACATAGGCGAAGGGGGCCGCCCAGGACCAGGAGGACAACAGGACGGCAGTGACGCCGAAGACACCCGACAGACCGAGTTTCATGACCAGACTGACTCCCGAAGAAAGGAACCCGCTTTGCGACCGGCGCGCCGCGGGGAAAGTTCGAAGCCCGCGAGTATCGCACGGGCACCTGCGGCCACCTGCTTCCGGAACGTCCGAGGGGCGGACCTGTTGACTGCGGACGGATGCTAGCCTCGATCGCCGGTCGTGGCGGATGCCGCGGGTCCGATCAGGAACTGTTCCCATGCCCTTTCCGCGGCGAATAGGCTAAAAAGCGGGGCCGGGCGAGCGCCAACGCGGCCGGCACCGGGGCGATTGATGGACAATCCGTGCTCGGCGAGCGCCTCAGCCACCCTGGACTTCCCGATGAACACGACCATCCCAAGCCCATTTTCCAGTCCCCCGCCCGACGCCGGTCTCAACGGGGCCGCCGCGTGGCGCGACCTCGCGTTCGTGCTGGGGGCCACGCTCACCACCTTTTTCCTCGCCGGACTGCTCGAGCTGTCCGAGGGTGTGGGTGGGGTGCTCAAGCACTTCGAGGACTACCAGCTCGACGAAGCGCCTCTGGCGGTCGCTGTCCTGGTGGCGGGTCTCGCGTGGTCCTCCTGGCGCCGGTCCCGGCAGGCGGCACGGGAACTCGGACTTCGCCTCGAGGCCCAGGAGCGGCTGGCGCGTCAGCGGCAGTATTTCGAGATGCTCTTCAACGAGAATCTTTCCGCCAGCCTCATCGCAGACGGGGAAGGGCGGGTGCAGCTGGCAAACCCGGAACTGGCAAGGTTCTTCGGACTCCCTCAGCCCGAGGCCGCGCTCGGGCGCGATCTCGGGGGGTTCTATACCGACGCAGAGGCCTGGGCTGCGCATCGAGAAGCGCTCGGGCGGGGCGAGAAGGTCGAGGTCGCGGCCCTGCGCGTCCGCCGCGCCGACGACCAGGAAGCCGTCGCCATCGCCCGCCTGGTGTCCAGCCGCAATCCGCAGGGCGTGATGGAGGTGCACGCCTTCTTCACCGACGTGTCCAAGCTCGAGAGCACCCGGGCGGAACTCGCTCAGGCCCTGGAGGAGAACCGGCTGCTCGCCCAGAGAGGTATCGAGATGCTGGAAGCCGAGCGCCGCCACATCGCTCGTGAGCTCCACGACGAGATGGGCCAGTGGCTGAACGCCCTGAAGATCGACGCCGTTTCCGTCCGCGACCGCGCCGATGTCCCTGCCGATGTGAGGGCCGCGTCCCAGGGGATGGTGGAACTCATCAACCATGTCTATGACGTGGCGCGCGAACTGATGCGGCGCTTGCGGCCCGTTGCTCTGGACGAACTCGGCCTCGCGCCCGCACTGCAGTATTGCGTCGACCAGTGGCGGCGTCGCCACCCCGCGCTGACGTGCGAGTTCAGTGCCGAGGGCCTCCCGGACAGCTTCGGTGAGGCTGCGAACATCACGCTCTACCGGCTCGTGCAGGAGTGCCTCACCAACGTCGCCAAGCATGCCCAGGCGCGAGAGGTGCGAATCGCCCTTCGCTTCGACGCAGGCTCCCGGGAACTCCAGGCCACCGTCGGCGACGACGGCCAAGGCATCGATGGGCAAGGCGGGCGCGCGGGCCTCGGCCTTGTGGGCCTCCGCGAGCGCATCGAGATGCTGGGCGGCCGGTTCCGCGTCGACAGCGCCCCGGGCCGCGGTACCACCGTCTCGGCCTGCATCCCTTTCACTGTTTCAGGAATCACGGCATGACCCAGCAAACCACAGTCCTGCTCGTCGACGATCACGCCGTGGTCCTCGAAGGCTATCGTCGTCTGCTGGAACGGACCCCGGACATCCGGGTCGTCGCGGAGGCACGCAACGGCGAGGAGGCCTACAAGCAATTCGTGGATCTCGCGCCCGACGTCGTGGTGATGGATATCACCCTGCCCGGGATCGGCGGCATTGAAGTCGCGCGCCGCATGCTCGCGCGGGAACAGGGCGCCCGGATCCTCATGTTCAGCATGCACGAGGATGTCGTGTTCTCTTCGCGCGCCCTGCAGTCCGGCGCGAGGGGCTACGTGACGAAGTCGAGTGCGCCCGAGGTCCTCGTGGAGGCGGTGCGGCTCGTCGCCGCCGGAAAGCTCTATATCAGCCACGACATGGCGCAGGAACTTGCCGTGCAGATGCTTCCCGGCAACGAGAATCCTCTGCAGGCGCTGTCGCCCCGGGAGTTCGAAGTCTTCCGGCTGCTGGTCGCCGGTCACGCCGTCGGCGAGATCGCGCGGATCCTGTCGCTCTCCTACAAGACCGTCGCCAATCATCAGTGGAACATCCGGCAGAAGCTGGACGTCTCCAACACGGCCCAGGTCGTCCGCATGGCGATGACCCACGGCATGCTGGCCGCGGATCCTCCCTCCGAGTCCGGCGCCGAAGTTCCGGGCTGAGCCCGCCGGACAGCGGTTGGTCGCCCCACGCGCCGAGGGCTCCACGGGAGCCTTCGTCACCCGTTAGCCGCGATTCTGCACGGCAAGGAACTGATCCCGTTGTCTCCGGGAAAATTTCCCTATTGGGTGACGGGTCACCCCTCCTACTCTCCAGATACGAGGAGGTGCGTCGCGAAAGCGGCCGCGTCTATTCGGGGCGACGTCCGCGCTCCCGCCACGATCGGGTGAGCGCGTGGATGCTGCCCCGACAGCCGAACAACAAAACCGAGCGGTAGCCGTATGCAGCTGGATCTTGGCCCCGGGGGAAGACTATCCGTCGGGCCACATGGGGACGGAGTCCTTGGCTTCCGTGCGTTCATTGCCATCATGGGGTTGCTTGCGATGACCTACGCCGTGCCGGCGCGCTCACAGACGGCGGCCCAGCCGCCCGCGGGCAACGGCGCGGGTTCCATCGTCGCGCCCACGGTGCGGGTCACTGCGCCCCGGGTCGTGACGCCGCTGCCGGGCGTGATCATCCAGCGCGAACAGATGTCGTCCAACGTCCAGAGCGCGACGGCCGGCGACATCGAACGCGCCCAGACGCAGAGCCTCACCGACTTCATGAACAGCACCATGCAGTCGGTAAGCGTGAACGACTACCAGGGCAATCCCTTCCAGCAGGATCTCGTGTTCCGCGGCTTCGCGGCCTCACCTCTGATCGGCACGCCCCAGGGGCTGTCGGTCTACGTGGACGGCGTGCGCGTCAACGAGCCCTTCGGCGAGGTCGTCAACTGGGACCTCATTCCCGTCAACGCCATCCACCGGATGGACCTCCTGCCGGGATCCGATCCGCTGTTCGGCCTCAACACGCTCGGCGGGGCGCTCGCCATCAGCACGAAGTCCGGCTTCACCTCGCCCAAGATCGAGGGATCAATACTCGGCGGCAGCTGGGGGCGCCGGCAGGCGAAATTCTCGGCGGGCGCGAACAACGGGCTGCTCGGCGGATTCGTGGCCGTCAACATGTTCGACGAGGACGGCTGGCGCGTGAACTCGCCCTCGTCGGTGCGTCAGGCTTACGGCCGGCTCGACCTGCAGGGAGCGCTCGGCGGACTCGGGCTCTCGTTGCTGCACGCCTCCAACACCCTCATCGGCAACGGCCTAGTGCCCTATGAGCTCTACCAGCAGGACCCGAAGGGCGTGTTCACCTCTCCGGACGAGACGACCAACAAGGTCAACCACTTCAACGGCAACGGGAGGCTCAATCTGACCGAGGCTGTCACGATGTCTGCGCAGACCTACTGGCGTGGCTTCGACCAGGTATCCCGTGGTGGCGACGTGTGGGAGGACTTCCGGGCCACCGCGAGCCGGCTCCGGTTGGACTGCAACAACGGCATTCCCAACGCGACAGCGGACGGCGCAATCGGGGTGGATCTTCCGGGGTGTCCGAACCTCCAGCCAAACGGCATCTTCAACATCGGCCGCGCCGGCCAGACTGCCAACGGCGTGTCCTGGCAGATGAACTGGCTCGGCGAGAAGAGTCAGATCGTGTTCGGTGCCGCGCTGGACAAGACGAGCATCGACTTCCGGCAGGGTCAGCAACTGGGTTTCATCGACGCGACGCGGGAAGTCAGGCTGGCCCCGGAGCGTTACGATGACCTCTTCCTGATTCCGCTCGTCCAGGAAATCCAGCGCAACAATCTTGTCGGTGGGTCCGACTCCGGCAGCCTCTACGTCAAGGCCATCACCACCAACCCCGATTTCTGGAAGCACGATTCGACGCTGCACCTCAACGTTGGCCTGCGGTACAACCGGACAAGGGTCACACAGCAGCTCACCGCCGATCGTCCCATTCCTCTCTACCAGTTCGACGAGTCGCTGTTCCGTCGACTTGCACCGCGTTGCGGTGCCGAGAATGGAGACCCGTTCGCCCGCTACTACTGCACGTCGGGAAACTACCTCTACGAGAGCCTCAACCCGTCCGCCGGCGTGTCCTGGCTTCCGAAAGAAACGCTCAACCTCTATCTGAATTGGAGCAGGGGCTCACGCGTACCTAGCACCATCGAATTGGGATGCGCGCGCGACCGGGAGGCCGAGCGCCTCGCAGGCGGCGGGCGCAACACCGGCAAGACGCCCGGGTGCTCGGTACCGACGGCGCTCACGTACGATCCGTTTCTGCCCCAGGTCATCTCGTACACCACGGAGGCTGGTGTTCGCGGAAGCACCGAGGACGGCCGTGTCGCTTGGAACGCCGGCGTGTATCAGACTAATCTTTCGAACGACATCCTGTTCGTATCCCTTGGGTCCCGCAACCGCGGCGTGTTCGACACCTTCGGCAAGACGCGCCGCCGCGGCCTGGAGTTCGGCATGGACGGGCAGTTCGGGCGGCACCGGCTCACGGCTTCGTACTCCCGCATCGACGCCACCTTTGAGAGCACGGCGGAGGTCGTCAATCTGTCGAACAGCAGTGCGACAAAAGAAGTGGGCAAGGTAAGCACTTTCGTCATCGAGCCTGGCGATCGGATTCCTGGCATTCCACGCGACTCCCTGCGGCTCGCGTGGAAGTACGACGCCACCGACCGCCTGAACGTGGGACTCTCGATGATCGCGAACGGCTGGTCCTACGTGCGCGGCAACGAGAACAACGCGCACAGCCCCGGCGGAACGGACTCCAACGGCGAACCTACGCTTGGCACTAACGACCCGACCATCACCGTGGAGCCGGGGCGCAAGTACGTGGGGCAGGGGCGGATCCCCGGTTACGCCATCTTCCATCTAATTGCCACATACCAGGCCACGAAGCAGTTGTCCTTCAGCCTGCGCCTGGACAACCTCTTCGACCGGCAATACGTGACGGCCGGCGGGTTGGCACTGAGCCCGTTCACTGCCTCGGTTTGGGGTGTGCGGGACGCGAGCGGATTCAACTACAACTCGAACGACTGGACGCATTCGACGTTCGTCGGGCCGGGGGCGCCCAGGGCGCTGTGGGTGTCGCTCAACTACGTGTTCGACACGGAGCGGGGGTTGCTGAATTGACGTGCGCCGCCCCGGCCCGTTCGAAAGTGTTTTCCCGGCTCTGCCGGGTGTGAAGTAGAACCAAGGAGACTTGCATGACGATGAAACTGAAAACCCTGACCGCCGCCGTAGCGGTCGCGCTTGCGTCGACGGCAGCCGTCGCGGGCGATTTCGTCGAGTTGCCGCAGAATGGCGGGCTCGTCACGGGCCGCAACAATCCCAATACCGACGCGCTGTACCTGGATGCGCAGAGCATCGCGACGCTCGCGGGCGACGATCGGATCTTCACTTCGATCGCCTACAACGCGATCGCCACGGCAGGTAGTTTGCCCCGTGCCATCACGGGAAGCGGCACCCTGACTCTGCTCGATCACCGCGTTACCCTCGACGTGGTCCTGGATGGACAGGAAATCGGTCACGTTTTCGACTTCGTCTTTCGTGATTCCCGTGACAACAAGCTGGTGTTTGGCATGCGGACCCTGCTCGGCGTCGAGGAAGATCACCAGGACGATGCGGAACTGAACTTTCTATACCGCTATGGCTTCGAGCAGAGCGGCAAAACCTTCTCTTCGGCCGCGGCTTGGCTGTTCACCTCTGACTCAGACCTGCGCATGTACAACGCGGGCCGCACCAATAGCACCAGTCTGACGGGTGCGACGCCGTTCGACGCGGACACCATCCGCATGCAATCGGACGTGAATCTGTCGGAGGGCAACCCGTTCAGCGGCCTGTTCCTCATCAAGACCGACGCCAAAGCCTACAAGGTGGGTAGCATGGCCATGGGGCTGTTCCAGGCGGGCGAGGAAGGCCAGGCGCGCGTGGGCGTAGACGTTCCGGGCTTCGTTCCTTGGCAGACGGGGTTGTCGGTCGATGACCCAGTGATGCCTACAGTCAGTTCCGAGGGGCAGTTCTCTTTTTCAGACTTGCAGTCCGGCCTCTGGTACGACCCGCCTATGGTTGATGGATTTGACATCTCTGTAAGTGGCGACGCCACCTTTCAGTCGCTGACTACATCCGTCGGCTTCGATAACCTGAGATTGATCGTAGACGGTGTTGTCGTGGATGACGATCTCGATGGCGGTGAATCGTATGTGTTTGCGCCGGGGGTCCAGGCCTTCAAGATCGTTGGAATTGATCCAGACCTCGACTCCGCAGATCCCGGGTTCGGTTCGGCTTTTCCGCTGCTGTTGAACTTTAACAATGAAGCCGGTGCGTCGATGACATGGACTTCCATCGAAGCGCCGATCCCCGAGCCGTCCACCTACGCCATGTTGCTGGGCGGACTGGGTCTGATTGGCGTGGTCGCCCGCCGTCGCCGTCGCGCCTGACGTTCAAACGCACGGCCAGGGCCGGGTGGAGGTCTCGCCCGGCCCTTCCAGGATTCCAGTCATGTCTTCAGCGCCGAAGGCCCGTACCGACAATGTAGTCACCGTTCTTCTCGTCGACGACCACGCGGTTGTCCGCGAAGGCTATCGCCGCATCCTCGAGCGTACGCCCGACATCGAGGTGGTGGCCGAGGCCGGCTCCGGCGAGGATGCCTATCGCTGCTACTGCGAACTCGACCCCGACGTCGTCGTGATGGACCTCAGCATGCCGGGGATCGGCGGAATCGAGGCGGTCAGGAGGATCGTGACCCGCGATTCCAAGGCGCGGGTACTCGTTTTCAGCATGCACGACGACGGCGTGTTTTCGTCACGCGCACTGAAGGCCGGCGCCAAGGGTTACCTCACCAAGGCCAGCGCACCCGATTCTCTCGTCGATGCGATCCGCTCGGTCGCGTCCGGCAAGCTGTTCCTGAGTCCGGACGTGGCGCAGGAACTCGCGGTGCTGTCCCTTCCGGGGCGCGCCAACCCGATGCAGACTCTTTCCGCGCGCGAGTTCGAAGTCTTCCGCCTGCTTGTAGAGGGCCGGTCGGTCGCGGAGATCTCCAAGATCCTGTCCTTGTCCCAGAAGACGGTGGCCAACTACCAGTCGACGTTGCGGCAGAAGCTCGAAGTGGCCAATACCACGCAGGCTGTTCGCCTTGCGATGGCTCACGGTCTGTTTCCGCCTGTTGGCACCGCGGGCGACGATTCCTCCCACGCCTGACACCGCCACGCGAACCGGCGTCGCGCGATTCCGGTGCTTCTCTATCGCGCGGGAATCGTCATTCCTGACAGCTGGGCCCGCAGCGCTTCGGTCACGGGCGAGGGCTTCAGACCGGCGGTCACGGCAAACGTCCTGGTGAGCCGGTGATAGACCGCCAGGGCCTCGGCGTCCTGTCCGAGGGCTGCATGGCAGCGCATGAGACCCTGATAGAAGGGTTCCGCCATCTCATCCGCATCGAGTGAGCGCAGGTACAACTCGATCGCCCGTTCCCGGAGGCCGAGGGCCTCGTAGTGGCGGCCCAGCCGGACCACGCTTCGAACGTACTTCGCGCGCAGCCGTTCGCGGGTTGCGGCGCTCCACGGTTCCTCGGCGTCGGCCGGCAGCAGCACGCCGCGATACAGTCCCAGGGCCGATTCCACGCTGAGGAGTTCCGCGGGGTCCGTGGGCAGGTCCGCGGCGGCATCTGCCGCCCGTTCGAAGACACCCGTGTCGACCCAGCACACGCGCGGATTCACACTGACGGCACCGTCCTCCACGAGGATGGCGTCCGGATGCCCGAGCAGCTTGCGAAGCCGATGCACGGTGACGCTCAATGCGGCCCGCGCGGCATCGGCTTCGTCGTCCGGCCACAAGGCATCCGTGATGCGGTATTCCGGCACCGATGCACCGCCGAGCGCGACGACCGCCTTGAGCAGTGCCAGGGTCTTCCGCGGTACCTTTGCGCCGAAGGTGAGCGGCTGGTCGTCGATCTGCACGACGAACCGTCCAAGCGCGTGCACACGGATCGGCCAGGGCCAGCGATCGCTCCCGTCCCCTTCGCACTGCCAGCCGTGGCGGCGGATGAGAGCCCGCACATGGTCCGTGCGGATATCCGCCTTCAGCGCCTCGGCGCAGAGCCGTGGCATCCAGGTTGCGAAGAAGCGGGTGGGCAGACCGGTCCCGTGGCTTGCCGACGCGGCGAACAGAGCTTCGAGATGCCGAAGCAGCGCCGCGTCGTCCCCGCGCAGGATTGCGAGCATGGCCCGTCCCTGGCAGGCATAGGTCCGATAGGCCGACAGCCCGAATCTGGCGGCGAGCGCATCCGCCTCGACGATGGCGGTTTCCGCCTCTTCCGTCCTGCCGTTGTCCACGAGGGCCCAGACCAGCATGCCCCGCCCCAGCAGGCGATGCCAGGCCCCGCCGAGATCCTCGTAGTCACGAGCCGCGCGCCGCGCCATCGTGAGCCCGACTTCGCCATCGCCACGCGTGAGCGCCTGCCAGCTACGCATGCAGTTGAAAGAGGCCACGTCGTAGCGGCGGGCGTGGTCCATCGTCAGGGCCATCCGGTCTGTCCAGACGGCGACCGCATCCCCATGGAGACGCATCATCTCGCCCCACCAGCCGCCGATGGCCGCAAAGCGCCGCAGTTGGGGCAGGGCGTAGGCATCCGCCAGGGCACCCAGACGGGCGACATTGCAGGCGACGCCCTCGTCGTTCAGCTTGGCGACATGCGCCCAGGCCATGAACAGGGCGCCAAGCCCGCGGACGAGAGGCGCCACGGAGATGTCGTCGACGGTCGCTTCCATGCGCGGGAGCACGTCGTCCATGAGCAGTTCGTCGCCCAGGAAGGCGGCGCACCGCAGGAGGTAGGTCCCGGCCATCGCACGAAGTTCCGGGTCGCCCGCCCGGTCGAGCAGCCCCAACGTCCGGTCGATCGCGGGACGCAGCGACGGCGGTGCGCCATGGCGATGGCTGAGGGCGGCGCACAGCGCCGTGCACACCCGCAGTTCGTTGTCTGCATCGGGGAACCGGATGCCCCGGGCGAGCTGGGCTTCGAGCACATCGACCCAGGGATCGAGGTCCTGGAAGTTCGTGAATTCCACGAACACGGATTCGAGAATTGCGGTCGTGCTGAGCACCCGGCACCAGCGATCGTCGACCGCAGCCGCCCGATTCGCCGCCAGGGCGAACAACCGTCTTGCCTCTGCCGGGTCGGCGAAGCCGGTGGCCGCACCCTGCCAGTGGAACAGCCAGGGATCGGCTTCGAAGGCGGCATCGGGGAAACGGGCGAGCCAATCCGCGACGCGCCGGTGTCGGCCCTCGCGGAGCAGGCCGGGGGTGCAGGTTCCCACCACGCGCCGCGCTTCATCCCAGACTTCTGCGTCGAGGTAGAGGTCGGCGGCAAGTGCAGGCTCCCCGCGGCTTTCCAGCAGACGGGCGGCGCTGACCCGCCGTTCGTTCCGCTGCCGGGGGTCGCCGCCGGCCGCTTCGGCGCGACGCAGGAAAGCGTGAAACAGCGGGTGGAACTGGTAGAAGTTGTCCCGACCGCCATCGAGCGTGCGGCGCTCCACGAAGAAATGATGGCGTGCGAGATAGTCGAGCAGCACCACGGCCTGGGGCGTACCGGTGGCGAGGGCCGCCATCTCGCCGGTGAGCGACGGAAAGTGCGAGAGCGTGAGCAGGATGCGGGTGTTGTCCGGTGTGGTCCGCGCCAGCATCTCGGAGGCAAAGTAGTCGAAGACGTCTTCCAGCGAACTGGCGGGGTCGGCGGGATTGCCGCCGAGGCCGCGACGCATCCGCTCCGCGATCAGGACGAGCCCGGCCGCCCAGCCGGCACTCAGCGTGTGGATGTGCTCTGCGCGTGCGCCATCGCCCGGCAGCCGCTCCCGGACGAGGGCGGCGGACTCGTCGGCTGTCAGACGGAATTCGTCCGCCCCGATCCAGCCCATCAGGTTGTTCGCCAGCAGCCGTGTGAACGGGCGGGCGGGCTCCTCGCGGCTGACGAGCATGAGCTGCAGGCCTGGGGGAATCTCTCCGACCGCCTCGGCGAGAACGGCGAGCACGCTCTCCGCGCTCGCCAGCTCGTGGATGTCGTCGATGACGAGCACGGACACCCCGGACAGGGTGGCGAACAGGGAGCGGAACCAGCGGCGGGCGAATGCCGCGATGTGCGCGGTGTACTCCGGGGTGAGACGGGGCAGGGGCGCGGCGTCGAGGCGACCGTGGCGGGCTGCGAGGCCCAGGAAGTGGAAGAAGGTGGACGGATCTGCATCCTCCCGGTCCAGGCGGTACCACTGGTGGGAGAGCTTGCGCGATTCCAGCCACTGGGCGATGAGGGTCGTCTTTCCGGCCCCGGGCGGGGCGGAGATCCAGACGATCGGATGGTGCACCAGTGCGTCGAGCCGCCGATGGAGGCGCTCACGGGCCACGGCGCCGCTCAGGCGCGGCGCGCTCAGCTTGGCCAGCAGGGATGCCGAGGCAGCCACCGGGAGATCTCCCCTTCGACGCGATTCGTTATGCGCAGACGCGGTGCCTGACCTGCCGGAATCTGCCAGACGGGCCGTGATCCCGCGTCTCCTTTTGCGAAAGTCTCCCCGAGGCGGCGCCGGCCGTCAACGCAAGGCGGTCGTCTATCACCTCGGTGATATGCGGCACCTTCCTGGTGCGAAGGGGGCGGACGTCGATGCACCAAGGCATCGGGTTCCGCCGCTCGTTCGCACCGGCACAGGGCATTCGGAGGAACCCGCTTGTCATGACGGTCATGTCGATCAACAGGTTACGAATCGTGACGAGCCTGGCGCCCAAGTTGCAGTAGGCGACCCGCCGCGGCGGAAATGCATGCGGCGTCCGATCAACGCAGAACCTGGAGGACCGACCCCATGATCCGTCGACTGAAGCGAAGTGTGCTTGCCCTGGCCGTGTGTCTTGCCGTTCCCGCAGCGATGGCTGCCGATCCCGTACGCATTGGCATTCCGGTCGGCCTGTCGGGTGCCAACTCGGTCGTGGCGCCCTCGGTGGTGCAGTCCGCCGAACTCGCCGCCGAGGAAATCAACGCCAAGGGCGGCATCCTCGGTCGGCCCATCGTCCTGGAAGTGGCCGACGACGGCAGCGGTGCGGCCGGTGCTCAGAAGGCCTTCGACTCCCTGCTGTTCCAGAAGAAGGTGGATACGCTGATCTCCATGGAGACCAGCGCGGCCCGCAATGCCGGCCTGCCCATCGTCTCCCGCGGCAAGAAGCCCTACATCTACACCTCGCTGTACGAGGGGCGGTCCTGCAACAAGTATCTCTATTGCAACGCGCCGGTGCCCGAACAGATGGTGGCGCCGATCGTGGACCAGTTCATGAAGAAGTTCGGCGCGAAGACCTTCTTCCTGGTCGGCAGCGACTACGCATTTGGTCGCGGCATGCTGAAGTTCACGCGTGAGTACATCGAGAAAAACGGTGGCAAGGTCGTCGGCGACGAGTACGCGCCGATGGACGCCACGGACTGGACTGCCATCATCAGCAAGATGCGCTCGTCCGCACCCGATGCCATCGTGATGTCCACCGCCGGCGGCGCGCCGAACGTGACGCTCACCAAGCAGTTCAAGGCGGCCGGCCTGAAGGCTCACATCGGCAACCTGAGCGTGGACGAAGGCACGGCGAAGAGCATGGGGGCCGATGCCGAAGGGACGTACATCACCGCGTCCTACCTCACGACGCTCGACTCGCCCAAGGCCAAGGAGTTCATGGCGGCCATGCAGAAGAAGTTCGGCGCCAACCTGAAGACGCCCAACGACCTGTCCGTGCCCCAGTACGACGCCATCTATCTCTACAAGGCTGCCGTCGAGAAGGCCGGCTCGTTCGACTCGGACGCGATCATCAAGGCGCTCGCCGAAGTGTCGTTCGACGGTCCCCGCGGCAAGGTGCAGATGAGCAAGCAGCGTCACGCCCCGCTCAACATGTACCTCGGCCAGGTGCAGAAGGACGGCTCCGTGAAGGTGATCGAGACCTTCAACAACGTCGATCCCGGCGAGCAGTGTCCTAACCTGAAGTAAGTCCTGAAGTAAGTCCTCGAGGAAGACTTCGGACCGGCACTGCGTGCCGGTCCGTCGCAAATCCCAATTCACTGAGCCCCTGCCAGCATGATCGCGACCCTGCTCGACATCGTGACTTCGGCGGCCATCCTCTACGCGGTGGCTGCGGGTCTGCTCATCGTGTTCGGGGTGATGAAGATCATCAACTTCGCCCACGGCGGATTCCTGACCATCGGCGGCTACTCGGCGCTCGCGGTCACGAAGCTCGGCTGGAATCCGTGGGCCTCGCTGGTGTTCGCCACCGGCATCGGGTTCGTTGCCGGGATGATCATCGAGCGCCTCGTGGTGAAGCCCCTGTACTCGCGACCGCTAGACGCCATCCTCGCCACCTGGGGGCTCGGCATCATCATCGGCCAGCTCATCACGATCGCCTTCGGGCGTGAGGTGCAGTTCGTCCAGAGTCCCATGAGCGGGGCGATCGAGTTCGCCGGGGCGTCCTACTCTTCCTACCGGCTCGTGCTGGTGCTCGCCGCGACCGTCATCGGCGTGGGCATCGCTGCGCTGCTGCAGAAGACCCGTCTCGGCCTGGTGACGCGGGCGGTCATCATGAACGAGGATCTCGCCCGCGGCCTCGGCATCAACAGCGGCCTCGTGCGCTTCTTCACGTTCTCGCTTGGCGCCGCGCTGGCTAGTCTCGCCGGCGCGCTGATCACGCCGCTTTCCAGCGTCGACCCGAACATGGGCGTGCCCTGGCTCGTGAACGCCTTCATGCTCGTGCTCGTCTCGGGCGTCTCCTTCATGAGTCTGCTCGTGGCGACCGTGGTATTTGGCGGTGCCCAGGTGCTGGTAAGCACCTACGTGAGTCCGGTGCTCGGCGGCCTCACCATCGTGGTGGCCGCGGCCGTGCTGATGCGCGTGCGCCCGCAGGGGTTCAGTCGTGAGTAGCGCGGGCATTCAAGGCGTGGCCGGCAGCCCCGCGGTTGCCGGGAAGGCGCGTTCGGATTTCCGGCGCGTGATCGTGTTCTCGGTCGTGGCGCTGGCGGTGATCGGCGTGGCGCCCTACGTGCTCGACACCTTCATGGTGAACAGCCTCATCCGCGGCTTCCTCTACGCCGCGGTGGCACTGACCGTGGACGTGCTCTGGGGCTACACCGGCGTCCTCACCTTCGGTCAGTCGGCGTTCTTCGGGATCGGCGCCTATGCCGCCGGGCTGATCTTCACGCATGTCGGTTTCTCGCTCGGCTATGCCGCACTGGCACTCGCTGCCGGCGTTGTCGCTGCAATCGTCGTCGCGGGGATCATCGGTTGGCTCTCCTTCTATCACGGCGCCTCGCCCCTCTATGCGTCGGTGGTGAGTCTCGTGCTGCCTATCGTGCTCACGCAGGTGATCTACACGGGCGGAGAGTTCACCGGGTCCAGCAGCGGTCTGTCGGGCTTCGAAAGCTTCGACGTGTCGATGGAACTGTGGTTCTGGGTGGCGGGCGGCTACCTCGTGCTGCTCACCGCGGGCGCCTGGCTCTTCGTCCGCAGCGATGCCGGGCGGATTCTCATCGCGATCCGAGACAATGAACCGCGTTGTGAGTATCTGGGCATCAACGCGTCGCGGGTGAAGATCCTGCTGCTGACGGCCGGTGCCGTTGTCGCGGCGATCGCCGGTTACGCCTTTGCCTGCGCGCAGATGGTGGTGGCCCCGGAGTACACGGGCTTCGTCTTCGGTACCGAGCTGGTCATCTGGGTCGCGCTGGGGGGGCGGGGGACGCTGCTCGGCCCGGTCATCGGCACGCTGCTCATCGACACCAGCACGTCGTATCTGAGCGGCAATCTGCCCTTCTACTGGAAGCTCATCATCGGACTAGCGTTCGTCATCGTGATCGTTGCGATTCCGAAGGGGCTGATGCCGCTCATCGGTGGGCTGTTCGGCCGGCGGCGCGGCGAAGCCACCGTCGAAGTACCCACACTCGTTGAAGCGGCCGCGACACCCTTCGCCGGTCTCGAAGGCGCGGGCAGACTGGCCGTGGAACTGAAGGGTGTCCGCCGTCACTACGGCAGCCTCAAGGTGCTCGAAGGGATCGACTTTTCGGTGAAGCGTGGCGAGCTGCTCTCGCTCGTTGGTCCTAACGGTGCCGGCAAGACGACCCTCATGCGCTGCCTGTCCGACGGCTATGAGCGATCGGGCGGAAGCATCCACATCAACGACCACGACGCTGCACGGCTGCCGCCGCATCGCATCGTCGGTTTCGGGATCGGGCGCAAGTTCCAGACGGCCAACGCCTTCGATACGCTGACGGTGGCGGAGTCGCTGCGCATCGCGCGCACGCGAATCGCCGGCCCTGCCTTCTTCTCGCGGGAAGCCACGCTCGCCTTGCCGAAGGCGGCGCTGCAGGTGATCCGGGCCACCGGGCTGGATGCCGTGATGGGCGTCGAGGCGAAGCATCTGTCCCACGGCATGAAGCAGGCGCTGGAACTCGCGATGGTGCTGTCGCTGGAGCCTTCGGTCCTGCTGCTCGACGAGCCGACCGCCGGCCTTACGAAGCCCGAGCGCACGATGATCGGCACGATCCTCACCGATCTGGTTCGCGATCACGGCCTGTGCATCCTCCTGGTGGAGCACGACCTCGACTTCGTGCGCGAGATCAGTTCCCGAGTGATCGTCCTGCACCAGGGACGCATCGTCCTCGATGGCACGGTCGCCGAAGTCGTCGAGTCCGAACTGGTGCGCACCATCTATTCGGGCGGCCTGCACGCGCCGGCGAAGCCATGAGTGCCGCATCGGCGCTGTCGGTCTCCGGCGTTTCCAGCGGCTACGGCGAGGCTGTGATCGTGCGCGACGTGTCGCTTGCCATGGAATCGGGCGAGATCCTCGCGCTGCTTGGCAAGAACGGCATGGGCAAGAGCACGCTGCTGAAGACCATCATGGGCTTCCTGCCGGTGCGAAGCGGCGGGAGCATCCGCGTTTTCGGGGACACCGTGTCCGGACTGCCGCCGTATCGCGTGGCGCGTCGCGCCATCGCCTACACCCCGCAGGAGCAGGCGCTCTTCCAGGATCTTACCGTCGAAGAGAACCTGCGGCTCGGCCTGCGAGACGACCGCACATTCGACGCGGGTCTGGCCCGGGTCACCAAGGCGTTCGCATTCGTGGGCGAACGCCTGGCGCAGCGGGCCGGTACCCTGTCCGGCGGCGAACAGAAGATGCTGCTCGTGGCGCGCGCCCTGATGGCCGCACCGAAGCTGATGCTGATCGACGAGATCACCGAAGGTCTGCAGCCATCGGTCATCGAGCGGCTCGCGGGTGTCCTTCGCGCGCAGCGCGATGAGTTCGGCACGGCGATCCTGCTGGTCGAGCAGAATGTCCGCTTCGCGCTGTCCGTGGCAGACTCCTTCGCGCTCATCAAATCCGGCGAGATCGTCGACCGCGGTCGCGTCGGCGATGCCGGCGCGGAGGCCAGCATCGGCACGCATCTGAGCGTATGACCCCACTGTTCCGGAGTCCGCTTTGACCTTTTCCATCGTCGCCCGCTGTCCCCGGACCGGACAACTCGGTGTTGCCGTAAGCACCGCCGTGCCCGCCGTCGGCGCCATGTGCCCGTTCGTCCGGACCGGCGTGGGAGCGGTATCGACTCAATCCTGGGTCAATCCCTACCTCGCGGTGCAGACGCTCGATGCCATCGCTGCCGGTCGCAGCGCGCCGGACGCGCTCCGTGCTGCGCTCGAGAACGACGACGCGCGCGAGTTCCGGCAGATCGGCGTCGTCGATGCGAAAGGCCTGGCGGCTGCCTGGTCCGGAGACGAGTGCACCGGCTGGTTCGGTCACCGGCTGGGCGACGGTTACGCCGTGCAGGGCAACATGCTCACGGGCGAAGCCGTGGTGCAGGAAATGGCGCGGGCCTTCGACGCATCGTCAGACCAGCCGCTCGCCGAACGGCTGCTGCTGGCGATGGAGGCCGGGCAGGCGGCCGGCGGCGACAAGCGCGGCCGGCAGTCCGCCTCCCTGCGGGTACACGCCACCGAGGACTATCCGCTGGTGGACCTCCGCGCCGATGAGCATGCGCAACCCGTCGCAGAGCTGCGGCGCATCTACGAGATCGCGAAGCTGCAGTTGCTGCCTTTCGTCGAGGGCATGCCACGCAAGGGTGGAGTGGCGACACCGGCACCCGAGGCGGTCGTGAAGCTTCTGGCGCTGTCGCCGCCCGATCGCCCGGGCGGTGGCGGCAGCCGTCTCTGACGGACCTTCCGTAGCTTGTGCGGATCTTCCCTTAGTACCACCCCGGCTTCGCGTCAGCCCCGAGCATCTCGCCGTAGACATCCGATCGCCGGTCGCGCAGCAGCTGATTGAAGTCGTTCAGCGTGCGCTTGCGGCGCGCATCGGCGAGGTTCATGTCCGCGATCAGCAATTCCTCGGCCTCGGCGTCCGCGGGACCTGCGAGCGGCCATCCGGCCTGGCTCACGATGATGCTGTTGCCCAGGAACGGCTGCCCCCGTTCCACGCCCACCCGGTCCGCGCAGGCCACGAACATCGAGTTGGCGTGCGCGCCGCCCATCGCCAGCACGTTGGCCATCACCATCATGTCCTCGGGCTGCGAGGGCATCGGTACCCAGTTGGTCGGCACGCACAGCAGATCGGCACCTTGAAGCGCAGCCAGCCGGAAGGTCTCCGGAAACCAGATGTCGTAGCAGATGGCGCACGCGATGCGACCCGCGCCGATGCGGAACACCGGCATGCCGAGGTTGCCGCGCTCGAAGAACAGATTCTCCGCGCCCCACAGGTGATTCTTCCGGTACGTGCCGATGTAGCCCTGCGGACCGACGATCACCGCGCTGTTGTAGAGGACGTCGCCCTCCCGCTCGGTGATCCCGGCGACGATCACGAGCCGATGCCGGACGGCCGCCTCGAGCCAGCGCTGCGTGGATGGTCCCGATGGAATGGTCTCCGCCAGCGCCATCGCCTCGTCGCGGGTCTCGAACACGTACCCCGTGTTGCACAACTCCGGAAGCACCACGAGACCGGCACCGGCCGCGGCGGCCGCGGCGATGAAATCGAGCGAGCGTTCGACGTTGGCCGCCGTCTCGCCGATGGCGGGCTGCATCTGGACGCAGGCGACGCGGAGCGGGCTTTCCCGGGGCGGGCTTTCCAGTGCGCCGTTCGATGCCGTCATGGCGGTTCCTCAGTGAGTGATGGGCGGCGTGCGATCCTTCCAGTCGTGACGCTGCTCGTAGGCGTGCGCCACCTGCAGCACCGTCGGTTCGTCGAAGGGACGGCCGGCGATCTGCAGGCCGATCGGCAGCCCCTGGCGGTCGAAGCCGCAGGGCACCGAGATGGCGGGAAGGCCGGTCAGATTGTAGGGGAACGTGAAGCGCCAGGACGCGGACAGCACACTCTCGTCGCGCTCTTCCACCTTCACGGTCCATTCTCCGCACTTCCACGCGGTGATGGGCATGGTGGGCCCGACAATCACGTCGACCGATTCGAAGGCCTTCGCGAAGTCCTGCATCATCAGCGTGCGCAGTTGCTCCGCCTTGAGATAGTCGGGTGCCGTCACGAACCGACCCATCTCCACCAGCGAGCGCACATCCGGGGTGTAGTGGGCGACGCGCCCTGCGCGGAGCGACTTGTCGTGGTAGGCGGTGCTGGAGGCGAGCTCGATCGCGAAGATGGCGGCGAGGCCGTACTCCAGGCGCGGAATCTCGAACTCGTGGATGGTCGCGCCGGCCGCGGCGAGGTCGAGGATCGCCCGCTCGACGGCCGCCTCGACATCCACGTCGTTGCGCTCGAAGAAGTGATTGCGGCATACACCCACCCGCAGCCCGGCGATCGACTGGCCCAGTGCGCCCAGGTACTTCGGCACCGGGCGATCCTGGCAGGCGGGGTCGCGAGCGTCGTAGCCCGCCAGCGACTGCATCAGGATCGCGGTGTCGGCGACGGTACGTGTGAGCGGGCCCGGATGGTCCAGCGACCACGAATGGGGAATGATGCCGTCGCGGGTCACGCGCCCGAAGGTCGGCTTGAGCCCGACGGTGCCGCACACCGAGGCCGGCATGCGGATCGACCCGCCGGTGTCGGAGCCCATGCCGGCGGGGGCCAGTCCCGCGGCGACCGCGGCGCCCGACCCGCCGCTCGACCCGGAGGGCACGCGATCGAGGTCCCACGGGTTGCGCGATGGCGGTGTCACGTTGCCCCACGCGAACTCGTGCGTGCGGGTCTTGCCGATCAGGATCGCACCGGCCTCCCGCAGCCGGGCCGCCGCGCCGGAATCGCGGAGCGGAAACTCGATGCCGGGCGCCGTGGTACCGGCAGTCGTCGGCATGTCCGCGGTCAGGTAGTTGTCCTTGATGGCGACCGGCACACCGTGGAGCGGACCGCGCCAGCGGCCGGCCTGGATCTCGGCCTCGGCTTTCGCGGCCTGCGCGAGTGCCGAGTCGGCGACATGGATGAAGGCCTGCAGCTTCGGATCGAAACGGCGGATACGGTCGAGATAGTGCTCGGTGAGCGCGACCGGGGATAGCTTGCCCGTCCGCAGACGGCGCGATAGGGCGGCGATGCCTTCCTGCCAGAGTTCCATGGTCAGTCCTTGCGCGGCAGGCGATAGGGGGCCGTGGGCTCGAAAATCACGCACGGGTGCACATCGGTCAGATCAAGCTCGCGCAGCTTCTCGATCTCGGTCAGGACATCGGCGAAGGCGGCCAGGACTTCCTTGCGGCGGTTGGGGGGGAGATCGGTGCCGAGGATGTCGGACCAGGGATCGGGCAGGGGCGAATTGGCCATGGCGGCTCCGGGAGGGACAAGACCCTACGGCCAATGGCAATTCGCGGGCCCGCGACGGGGACGGGGCAGGACGGGCGAAACCTGAGGTCTTCGCAACGGCAATCCGACACTCGGGGCGCCCGCGACCCGCCCTTTCCGCCACGCCGGCCGGTCCGACACGGTGCGTTCGAGCCTCCGCACGCACGGACGGGGTGCGCGCCGGTGGCGACTTCCAATCCAGGAAACATTCCCGGGAAGGATCAGGTGTGGTTCGCCTGCCCAAGGGACGGGGCAGCGCCTACAGTCTGTCCCGTTGCCGCTGCTTCAGTGGCGCCGCCTCTTCACCGGGAAGCGGCTCTGCGCGGCAATCTTTGGAATTTGTGACTCCTCTCGTTGCGCGGCTGGCCTCAGAACCAGCCGCTTTTTTTTCGTGCAGACGCCCCGGCGAAGTCAGAGGGGATCGCCGTTCACGACCCGCCGCGCCCCCTGCAGCATCTCGTGGACTTCCCCGGTCATCACGGCGAGATAGGCGGCGAGAGCGAGATAGAAGATTCCGTAGCGCAGCTTGGTGGCCATCGGCACGTCGTAGTAGGCGACGTTTTCCGGCGCTTTGGGATCGAAGCGCAACGCCTTCCAGGCGTGCGGGGCGGCCAGCAGTGCCATCACGATCAGCATCGGGCTGGGACGCCAGAAGAACAGCCCTGCCAGGACCGGCACGCCCAGCAGCCACACCCGGGGCGACACGATCGCGGTGATCCGGCCCCCGTCGAACGGTGACAGCGGAATCAGGTTGAAGAGGTTCAGGAAGAATCCGCCGTAGGCGAGTGCCAGCAGAAGGTCGCTGTGATGGCTCCGCGCGAACAGGTAGCAGCACAGCGCGCCGACCGTGCCGGCGACCGGACCCGCGAGGCCCACGTAGGCTTCGGTCTCCACGTCGTGGGGGAGGTCCTTCATCTGGATCCAGGCGCCGACGAACGGGATGAACGTCGGCGCACCGACGGCGAGGCCCCGCTGCCGGGCCGCGAGAAAGTGCCCCATCTCGTGCATGAAGATGAGCAGAACGAGGCCCGCCGCGTACGGCATGCCGAACACCAGCGCGTAGGCGAACACCGAAATGATCATCGTGAGGCCGGTGGTCGCGACCTTCCCGAGCTTGCCGGCTGCGAACAGCATTCCGAGCAGCTTCAGCATGGAGCCGACCCCTCCTGCGTGAGCGAAGGTTGCGGCCTCCTGCCACGGCGACGGTGCGGCGCGGCCATCCGGCGGATTTCCGTCATGCCACCCTCCACGGTTGTCCCGGCGTCATGCACGACCCGGGGCGCCGCAGGGGAGACACGCTCGCCCTACGGCAGTCCTTCCGATCCGATGCCCAGTTCGGCGAGCCGCAGCCGGTACACCTCGATCAGTTCCTTGGCGCCGGCAGCTTCCTCGGCGGACAACGCCGCCAGTCCCGGGGCAGCGTCGCGCAGCAGGTCACGCCCGTCCGCCCAGCGGTTGAGCACGGCGTAGACCTTTGCCAGTTCGATACGGCGTCGAGCGAGACCCGCGTCATCGGTCTTCCCGGAGGCAAGCCCGAGTTGCAGCGATTCGCGAAGCGGCCTCGCCGCTTCCCGAAATCGCGCCTGCTCCCGGTAGAAGGTGCCCAGCTTCAGCAGGGTGTCCGACTGCACCTCGGGGCCCAGAGCCCGTGACCGGTCCACCGCCGACAGGAAGTACGCCTCGGCGTCGGTTCCCCGCTGGGTCTGCTGGGCGGCCGTGCCCTCCCGCGAGTACCGTTCGACCGTGTCCTTCTTGCTGGTGCACCCGAAACTTAGCAGGGCGCCAGCCACGAACAAGACCGTTGTGACTTTTGTCACGGGTTTTGCGATGCATTTCGAGCGCATGGGGGCAATCTCCTTCCCGGAACCAACGCGTTTAGGGTTGAACGAGTGTACGGCGACAGCCACGGGTTCCGGGCTAGAATCGGCGCCGGACTTGCTGAGGTGGCCCGCCGTGAAGCTGGAGCGCATTCGGATCGATTTCGACATGGAGCAGGACCGCCTGCTGATGGTGGTTCTCGTGGACGGGGGCTCCGAGGTCCGGCTGTGGTTGACCCGTCGGTGCGTCAAGCGGTTCTGGATGGCCATGATCAAGATGGCCGAGTTCAAGCCCGAGATCCAGCTCCAGACTACGCCTGAGGCCCGCACGGCGGTGCTGCAGTTCCAGCACGAGAAGGCCCTGCGCGAAGTGAAGTTCAGCCAGACGCCGCCCGAAGCGCCTTCCGCACCGCCTCGCGTTCAGCCTCTCGGGCCGGAACCTCTGCTTGTCACCCGGATCCAGGCCCGTCGCGAACCCGATGGCCGGTCTCTGCTCGCGCTCCTGCCGACGGACGGGCAGGGCGCCCACCTCACCCTGAGCGAGAGTCTGCTGCACGGTCTCATGCGCCTCGTGCAGCAGTCGGTTGCCAAGGCCGAATGGGACATGACCCTCGAACTGCCCAAGGCCCCGCCCATGCCTGATATGGGCGAGACCGAAAGAGTACTCAACTAGGGAAGGTCGCACGTCCCGCGTTCATTGCGCAGGCCGTGCAGATCGTCCCACTGAATGGCCGCCGCGGCGGCCTGGGAGAAATTCCATGTCTGCCCGAATCCGGTCCGTCCTCGCGTACTGTCTGTTTGCCTTGGTGGCTTCGTTCGCATTCTTTGTGCCGATGTCGGTCATGGCCGACGACACGCCCGAGTCCGTCCATGACGCCCAGGTCCCGCTGGACGATGCGGCGGCCATCGAACTCGGCAAGGCGAAGTACGGCGAGAAGTGCGGCGGCTTCTGCCACGGCAGTGGCGGCAAGGGCGCGCGCGCGCCTTGTCTCATCTGCGGGCGATTCAAGCGCGGCGGCAAGGATTCGGATCTGATCCGCAACATCACCAATGGCGTCGCCGGCACGGGCATGGGCGCGTTCGGCGGGATGTACTCGAAGGAAGAAATCGTGGCGCTCGTGGCTTATCTTCGCGCCGAGCAGAAGGCGAAGGAAGCCGCGCAGTAGCGGATGCGTTGCGAGGCCTCGCGCCTGGCAGACAATAAAAAAAGCCCGGCGATGCCGGGCTTTTTTTTGCGCCCTTTTGGGACAGGCGCTCAGGCGCCCAGCTCGTCGTCCAGCCACTCCACCCAATGCCGCACGCGAACCGCCGTGCCGGACTGGATGTGCGTGAGGCAGCCGATGTTCGCCGTCGCGATGCCTTCGGGCGAACTGCCGGTGAGCGCCTTCACCTTGTTGGCAAGCAACTGCTGCGACAGCTCGGGCTGCAGGAGCGAATACGTGCCGGCGGAACCGCAGCAGAGATGACCGTCGGGGACGGGTGTGAGGTCGAAGCCGGCTGCCACGAGCAGCGCCTCCGCCTTGCCGCGGATCTGCTGGCCGTGCTGCAGGGAACAGGGCGAGTGGTAGGCGAGCCTGCGGCGGGGCTTGCCCTGCACCTTCGCTTCGAGCAGAGGCACGAGCGCCGCGGTTTCGCCGGCGAGAATCTCGCTCAGGTCCAGGGTGGCGTCCGACACGCGCTGCGCGCGGACAGCCCAGGCCTGGTCGTGCGCGAGGTGGTGCGCGTACTCCTTCACGGTCGAGCCGCATCCGCTGGCCGTCATCACCACGGCCTCGGCGCCGTCGATCAGCATCTTCTCCCAGGCTTCGATGTTCCGGCGCATGTGGGCGCGGCCGTCTTCCTGGTAGTTGAGGTGGAACGCGACGGCGCCGCAGCAGCCTGCGTTTTCCGCACGCACGAGTGAGATGCCGATCCGGTCCAGCACGCGCGCCGTGGCGGCGTTGATGTTCGGAGCGAGCGTCGGCTGCACACAGCCGTCGAGAACGATCATCCGCCGCTTGTGCCGCGGCGCCGGCCAGGCCGACCCGGCGGACACGGCCGGAATCTTCTTGCGCAGCGCTTCGGGCAGCAGTCCGGACATGGCGCGGCCGGCGCTCAAAGCCGGCCGGAAGAGTGACGGGGATGAGAACACGGTGGCCATCGCCTTGCGCTCGACCGACTTCGCGAAGGGCCGGCCCACCTGCTCTTCCACGATCTTGCGGCCGATGTCGACGAGTCGTCCGTATTGCACGCCGGACGGACACGTCGTCTCGCAGCTCCGGCAGGTCAGGCAGCGGTCGAGGTGGAGCTGCGTCTTCTCGGTGGCCTTCGTGCCTTCCAGCACCTGCTTGATGAGGTAGATGCGTCCGCGCGGTCCGTCGAGTTCGTCACCGAGCAGCTGATAGGTCGGGCAGGTAGCGGTGCAGAAGCCGCAGTGCACGCAGCGCCGCAGGATGGATTCGGCTTCGTCACCCTCGGCCGTGCCCTTGATGAAGTCCGCGAGATGGGTTTCCATGGTCTCGTTCGTTGCGATGACCCGCGCCGGTCGGCGAGGGGATCAGAATTCGGGGTGGATGCGATGGACGCCGAACACGCCCGCGGGATCGAAGGCCTGCTTCAATCGTTTGTGCAACGCGAGCACCGGAGGCGCCAGCCGCTGGATGCCGGCCGCCTTCGCGCCGCCCCGATAGAGCGTCGCGTGACCTCCGGCTGCGGCTGCGGCTGCGTGAACCTTGTCGGCTGGCAGGTCGGCGGCGATCCAGCGCAGCGCGCCGTGCCATTCCGCCATCTGAGGCCCCAGCGACAGCGGCGCAGCCGTGCTGCGGACCGACAACCGCCATAGCGGCGTCGACCCCGTGAAGAACTCGTGGCGCAGGTCGCGCACGGAGGTCCAGAAGGCGTCCGCCTCTTCCTTGCCGATGACTTCTCCGCCCATGCGGACCTCTGCCGTCTCGACCGCTGCAGTCGCTCCGGAAAGACGCACCCACAGCTTGCCGTCGAAATGACAGCTTGCCGACAGCGGCAGCGGTTGCGCTGCCCAGCGGTTGATGCGATCGAGGGCTTCGGATTCCAGCATCGGGAAGGCGAGCGTGGATTCGGCTTCGGGCCGCGGCAGCACTTTCAGCGAGACTTCGGTGAGCAGCGACAGCGTGCCGAAGGACCCGGCCATGAGTCGGGAGAGGTCGTAGCCCGCGACGTTCTTCATCACGCGGCCGCCGAAGGACAGATCGCGCCCCTGGCCGTCGATCACCCGCACGCCCAGCACGAAGTCCCGCGCGGAACCAGCGGCGACGCGCCTGGGGCCGGAGAAGCCGCTCACCACGGCACCGCCGATCGTCGCATTGTCGCCCAGGCGGGGTGGTTCGAACGCGAGCATCTGGTTGGCGTCCGCGAGCGTCTTCTCGACCTCCGAGAGCCGCGTGCCGGCGCGTACGGTGAGCACGAGTTCGGACGGGTCGTGGTCGACGACGCCGCTGTAGCCGGTCGTCTCGAAGACGTCGCCTTCGAGCGCGACGCCGTAGAAGTCCTTGGTGCCACCGCCGCGGATGCGCAGGGTGCGTTTTGCCGCGGCGGCGGCGCGAACCGCCTCCGCCCAGTGTTCGACGTCGGCCATCAGAATCTCGGCAGGTCGGGGAAGCGCTCTTCGCCGCGATGCACGTGCATCATGCCGAACTCGGCGCAGCGGTTGAGCGTGGGGACGGCCTTCCCGGGATTGAGGAGTCCGTGCGCATCGAAGGCGGTCTTGACGGCGCGGAAGGTCTCGAGCTCGTCGGGCCGGAACTGCACGCACATCTCGTTGATCTTCTCGACGCCCACACCGTGCTCGCCGGTGATGGTGCCGCCGGCTTCGATGCACAGGGTGAGGATGCGCGAGCCGAACTTCGCGGCGAGATCCGACTGACCGGGCACGTTCGCGTCGAACATGATGAGCGGGTGGAGGTTGCCATCACCGGCGTGGAACACGTTGGGACAGCGCAGTCCGAATTCCTTCGAGAGCCGGTCGATGCCTTCCAGCACTTCGGCCAGCTTGCGCTTGGGGATCGTGCCGTCCATGCAGTAGTAGTCCGGCATGATGCGGCCCACCGCGGGGAACGCGGCCTTTCGTCCGGACCAGAAGCGCAGCCGCTCGGCTTCGTCCTTGGACAGGCGGATCTGCGTGGCGCCGCTCGCGCGCATCACGGCTTCCATGCGTTCGATCTCGGCGGCCACTTCCTCCGGCGTGCCGTCGGACTCGCACAGCAGGATGGCCTCGGCGTCGAGCGGGTAGCCCGCGTGCACGAACTGCTCGACGGCCTGCGTGGCGAGCTTGTCCATCATCTCCAGCCCCGCCGGGATGATGCCCGCGCCGATGATGTTCGCAACAGCCTGGCCGGCTTTCTCCAGCGAGTCGAACGCCGCGAGCACGACGCGGGCGAGCTGCGGCTTGGGCAGCAGCTTCACCGTGACTTCGGTGACGACGCCCAGCAGGCCCTCGGACCCGATCACGAGCGCGAGGAGGTCGAGCCCCGCGCTGTCCAGGCCCTCGGACCCGAGTTCCATCACTTCGCCCTCGATGGTGACGAAGCGCACCTTGAGCACGTTGTGCACGGTGAGGCCGTACTTGAGGCAGTGCACGCCGCCGGAGTTCTCGGCGATGTTGCCGCCGATGGAGCAAGCAATCTGGCTCGACGGGTCGGGCGCGTAGTAGAGACCGTGCGGTGCCGTGGCTTCGGAGATGGCGAGATTGCGCACGCCCGGCTGGACCTTCGCGGTGCGCGCCACCGGATCGATGTCGAGGATGGATTTCATCTTCGACAGACCGAGCGTCACACCCTGCTCGTGCGGAAGCGCGCCGCCGGACAGCCCCGTGCCCGCGCCGCGCGCGACGACGGGCACCTTGAGTTCATGGCAAACGCGCATCACCGCTTGCACCTGAGCCTCGTTCTCGGGCAGGACCACCGCGAGCGGCACCTTGCGGAAGGCGGACAGGCCGTCGCACTCGTACGGCTTGGTGTCCTCGGTGCTGTAGAGCAGGCTGGTGGCCGGCAGCACGGCAGCGAGCCTGCGCACGAGTTCGTGGCGGTCGACCTGGAACTGCGGATCGGGGAGAACTTCGGGTTTGCCCATGTCAGGCCTCGATGAGGATGGCGCGGAAGTCGTTGACGTTGGTGAGGGTGGGGCCCGTCACCACCGTGTCGCCCAGGGCTTCGAAGAAACCGTGTCCGTCATTATCGGCAAGCCTCGCCTTGGCGTCCACGCCGCGTGCCGCCGCGCGGGCGAGCGTGTCGGGCGTGACGATGGCGCCGGCCGTCTCTTCGGCGCCGTCGATGCCATCGGTGTCACCGGCGAGGGCGTACACGCCAGGCAGGCCATCGAGCGCCACGGAAAGCGCGAGAAGAAACTCCACGTTGCGTCCGCCGCGGCCCTTGCCGCGCACAGTGACGGTCGTCTCACCGCCGGACAGCAGAACGCAGGGCGCCTTCACCGGCTGATGGAACCCTCTCACCTGCCGGGCGATACCGGAGTGAACCATCGCGACGTCGCGGGACTCGCCTTCGAGCGCATTGCCCAGGATGAGCGGTGTGTAGCCCGCTTCCCGCGCGACGGCCGCGGCGGCTTCGAGGGCCATCTGCGGCGTGGCGATCATGTGGGTCTCGCAGCGCGCGAGGCGCGGGTCGCCGGGCTTCGGGGTCTCGTCCGCGGCGCGTTCCAGATGCTGCAGCACGGCGGCCGGTTCGGTGATGCGGTACTTGTGCAGGATCGCGACGGCGTCGGCGAACGTCGTGCGGTCGGCGATGGTCGGGCCCGAGGCGATGACGGCCGGGTCGTCACCGGGTACGTCCGAGATCGTGAGCGTCACGACTTTGGCCGGCGCCGCGGCGGCGGCGAGCCTGCCACCCTTGATGGCCGACAGATGCTTGCGCACGCAGTTCATCTCGGTGATGTTTGCGCCGCTCGCGAGCAGCGCGCGGTTGATCGCCTGCTTGTCCTGCAGCGTGAGGCCCGGGGCAGGCAGCGTGAGGAGGGAAGACCCTCCTCCCGAAATGAGGCACAGCACCAGATCGTCTTCGCTCAGTCCCTGCACGCGCTTCAGGATGCGCTCGGCGGCTTCGCGGCCGGCCAGGTCCGGTACCGGATGCGCGGCCTCGACGATCTCGATCCGGTCGGTGGCCACGCGATGGCCGTAGCGGGTGACGACCAGCCCTTCCAGTTCGCCGGGCCAGTGCTCCTCGACCGCCCGGGCCATCGCGGCGGAAGCCTTGCCGGCACCGATGACGATCGTGCGGCCCTTCGGCGGTGGCGGGAGATGGGCGGGCAGGCACTTCGACGGCAGGGCGGAGGCCACGGCGGCGTCGAACATGCGACGGAGGACGTCTCGCGGAGTGCCAGTGGTCATGGGTGCATTCGGGGGATGGATGGGGATGAACGGCCGGCTGGGTCGCTAGTTTAGCCCGCCGCTGCCTTCGATTCGCCCCTGGCGGTGACATACACCCCCACGAGGAGCACGACGAAGCCCGCGAGCTGCACGGGGCCGGCCCGTTCGCCGAACAGGAGCCACGCTAGGAGGGCCGCACCGATCGGTTCGCCCAGGATGGCCATGGCCACCGTCGGGGCCGGCAAGCGGCGCAGCGCCCAGTTGAAGGTGGTGTGGCCGATCAGTTGCGGACCTGCCGCCAAGGCCAGAGTGAGACCGTAGGCAACGAGGGGCAGTCCCCAGAGAGGCTGACCGTTGACGAGGGCGAGGGCAACGAGCGCTAAGGCGGCCGTGCCGTAGGCGATCCAGATGTACGCGAGCAGGGACAGCGCGCCCCGCAGTCGCCGGCCGACCAGCAGATACGCCGAGGCGGTCACCGCGCCGAGCAGGGCCAGGGCGTTGCCGAAGGAGGTCTGCCCTGGCGCGGCCACCGACGCGTCGGCCAGAAACACCATGCAGCCGCCGGCGACCCCGAGCGCGATGCCGAGGATCGTCGCCCCCGACAGCGGTTCGCGCAGCCACAGCCAGGCCGCAAGCCCGACCCAGATCGGATTGGTCGTCACCAGCACGGCACTGCTCGCGACCGACGTGTGTTCGAGCGAGCTGATCCAGGCCGCGAAGTGCACGGCGAGGAGCAGGCCGGAGAGCGCGGCGAGTCCTACGGCGTGGCGCGACGCAGTCTGCAGTTCGGTTCGGACGCGCGGCCACGCATAGGGTGTGAGCAGGAGCGTGGCGAAGCCGAGCCGCAGCGCCGCGATGGTGAGCGACGGGGTGCCGCCGTCCTGCGCGAAGCGGATCAGGATGGACGCCGTGGACACGACCACGACGCCCACCGCCAGGACCGCGTAGGGAAGCCAGGGGCGCGCCCCGGCCGGGCTGCCGGGCATCGGCAAGGAGGAAGAGCCCAAGGGTCAGAGGTAGCCCTTCGCCCACCCGAGACCGGCCACCGTGTCGCCCGCAGGGCGGTACTCGCAGCCGATCCAGCCGGTGTAGCCCACGCGGTCGATGTGTCCGAACAGGAACGGATAGTTGATCTCGCCGGTACCCGGCTCATGCCGGCCGGGCGTGTCGGCAAGCTGCATGTGCCCGATCTTGTCGAGGTTCTTCTCGATCGTGAGGGCGATGTCGCCCTCCATGATCTGCATGTGATAGATGTCGTACTGGAACTTCACGTTGGGCACGGCCGCGTAGTGCATGACGTCGAAGGCCTGCCGCGAGTTGTTGAGGTAGAAGCCCGGGATGTCGCGCGAGTTGATCGCCTCGATCAGGATCGTGATGCCATGCCTGGCGGCTTCGGCGCCGGCGTAGCGCAGGCTGCGGAGGTAGGCCTCGCGCATCTGGTCTTCCGAGACGCCGCGCGGGCGCAGGCCGGCCATCACGTGAAGGCGTGTCGCGCCAAGAACGGCGGCGTACTCGAGGGCCTTGCCCACGCCGTCCTGGAACTGCTGGAACTTCGCCGGATCGCAGGCGAGACCGCGATCGCCCGCGGCCCAGTCCCCGGGCGGCATGTTGAACAGCACCATCTCCAGCTTGTGCGCGTCCAGCTGCTCGCGGATCTGCGCGGCCGCGAAGTCGTAGGGAAAGAGGAACTCCACCCCCTTGAAGCCCGCCTTCGCCGCGGCGCCGAAGCGCTCGAGGAAGGGCACTTCGTTGAACATCATCGACAGGTTCGCGTTCAGCTTGGGCATCTCGGGCTCCGGGTGGGCTGGCAATCCCGGATTATGGAGGATCGCGGGCCGGTTCCGCCGGCTGCCCGCGCGTCACATCGTGTACGCTTCCGACTTCCCCGCATTCCTCTCCTGGACCCTTCCATGCGCTTTGCCGGTACCGATTCCTACGTCGCCACCGAAGACCTGATGATGGCGGTGAACGCCTCGATCACGCTTGAACGCCCGCTGCTCGTGAAGGGGGAGCCGGGCACCGGCAAGACGATGCTCGCCATCGAGGTGGCGAAGGCCCTCGGGCGGCCGCTGCTCCAGTGGCACGTGAAGTCCACCGCGAAGGCGCAGCAGGGTCTCTACGAGTACGACGCGGTGTCCCGCCTGCGCGACTCGCAGCTGGGCGACCCGCGGGTGCAGGACATCGCCAACTACATCAAGCGCGGCCCGGTGTGGGAGGCCTTCGATGCCGACCAGCCCACCGTGCTGCTGATCGACGAGATCGACAAGGCGGACATCGAGTTCCCCAACGACCTGCTGCGCGAACTGGACCGGATGGAGTTCTACGTCTACGAGACGCAGCAGCTCGTCCGGGCGCGGCACCGGCCGGCGATCATCATCACCTCCAACAACGAGAAGGAGTTGCCCGACGCCTTTCTGCGCCGGTGCTTCTTCCACTACATCAAGTTCCCGGACCGCGACACGCTGGAGAAGATCGTCGAGGTCCATCATCCCGGCCTGAAGAAGTCGCTCCTGCAGCAGGCGCTCACGGTGTTCTTCGACATCCGCGAAGTGCCGGGGCTCAAGAAAAAGCCCTCGACCTCCGAGCTGCTCGACTGGCTCAAGCTCCTCGTGGCCGAGGACATCCCGCCCGAGGCGCTGCACAGCCAGGACCAGGGCAAGATCATTCCGCCGCTGCACGGCGCGCTGCTCAAGAACGAGCAGGACGTGCATCTGTTCGAGCGCCTGGTGTTCATGGCGCGCCGCAGCCGCTGAGCGTGCCCCGATGCTCACCGAGTTCTTCCTGCGACTGAAGGAGAGCGGCCTGCCGGTCTCCATCAAGGAATACCTCACGCTGGTCGAGGGTGTGAAGGCCAACCTGCCGGAGTACTCCCTCGACGGCTTCTACTACCTGTCCCGGGCCTGCCTGGTGAAGGACGAGTCCAACTACGACAAGTTCGACCGGGTGTTCGGCGCGTACTTCAAGGGTGTGACCGCGATCCCCGACACGCTGATCGCCCAGATTCCGGAGGAGTGGCTGCGCAAGCAGGCGGAGCTGCTGCTTTCCGAGGAAGACAAGCGGCTCGTGGAGTCCCTCGGCGGCTGGGAGAAGCTGATGGAGACATTGCGCAAGCGCCTGGAGGAACAGCAGGGGCGCCACGAGGGCGGGTCGAAGTGGATCGGCACGGGCGGCACCTCACCCTTCGGGGCTTACGGCTTCAATCCGGAAGGCGTGCGCATCGGCCAGTCGGGGTCTCGCAACCGCCGCGCGGTCAAGGTGTGGGACGAGCGGCAGTACCGCAATCTCGACGATACGGTGGAACTGGGTACACGCAACATCAAGGTGGCGCTGAAGCGCCTGCGCAAGTTCGCACGGGAGGGGGCGGCCGACGAACTGGACCTGGACGACACGATCCGCTCCACGGCGCGCAATGCCGGCTGGCTCGATATCAAGATGGTGCCGGAGCGCCACAACGCCGTGAAGGTGCTCCTGTTCCTGGACGTGGGCGGTTCCATGGACGACCACGTGAAGGTCTGCGAGGAGCTGTTCTCCGCGGCGCGCAGCGAGTTCAAGCACCTCGAGTACTTCTACTTCCACAACTTCATCTACGAAAGCGTCTGGAAGGACAACCGCCGCCGCAACAGCGAACGCCACCCGGTGCTGCCGCTGCTGCACAAGTATCCGGCCGACTACAAGGTGGTGTTCGTGGGGGACGCGACCATGAGCCCGTACGAGATCGCCTATCCGGGCGGCTCCATCGAGCATCACAACGAGGAGGCGGGCGCGGTGTGGCTGCAGCGCGTGCTGGACGTCTACTCGAAGGCCGTCTGGTTGAATCCCCAGCCCGAGGATCGCTGGGAGTACTTCGATTCCGTGCGGATGACCCGCCAGCTCATGGGTGAGCGGATGTTTCCGCTTACGCTCGATGGGCTCGATCGGGCGATGAAGGAGTTGGGGCGGTGAAGACGTGAAGATGTGAAGACGTGAAGTCGTGGGGACACGCCGTCGCGAACGCGGCCGCGTAGCCCGGACGAGGCCTGGAAGGCCGACTCCGGGGCCGATGCCGGCATTCACGACTACGCGCCGTCACATCTTCACGACTTCACGTCTTCACGCCTTCACAACCAGCCTCACCCCCCAAACTCCAACTGATACGGCGCCAGATACTTCCTGGCGAGTTCCTCGGGCGGCAGCGGCTTGCTGAACAGGAATCCTTGGTACTCGTCGCAGCCCAGGCGCTTCAAGGACGAGAGCTGCGCCAGATTCTCCACGCCCTCCGCGGTCACGCTCAGATCCAGGCTGTGAGCCATGCCGATGATGGTGGCGACCAGCACGTCGCTTTCCTTGTTCTCGTCCACGTCGCGCACGAAGGAACGGTCGATCTTCAGCGTGTCGATCGGGAGCTGCTTGAGCGTGGCGAGTGACGAGTAGCCGGTCCCGAAGTCGTCCACCGCGAGGCGCGTGCCCAGCTTGCCGAGACGACGGAAGGCCTGCACGCTGTCGTCGGCGTTGCGCCAGATCACTGATTCGGTCATCTCGAGTTCGAGGTTGGACGGATCCAGCCCGGTCCGTGCGAGCATCCGCTGCACGCTCCGCGCGAATTCGGCGGGATGGTTGAACTGTCGCGCCGACACGTTCACCGCCACACGCACTTCGGGATAGCCTGCGTCCTGCCACGCCTTGCACTGCTCGCACGCCGTGCGCAGCACCCACGAGCCGATGGGCTCGATGAGTCCAGTCTCCTCCGCGACCTCGATGAACGTCGAGGGCGGCACGAGGCCCTTGCGGGGGTGCCGCCAGCGCAGCAGGGCCTCGACACCGGCCAGACGGCCCGTGACGATGTCCACCTGCGGCTGGTAGTGGATGACGAACTCGTCGCGATCGAGCGCGAGGCGCAGCGCGGTTTCGAGATCGTGGCGTTCGACGGCGCGGATGTTCATCTCGCGCGAGAAGAACTGGTAGTTCCGTCGTCCCTTCTCCTTGGCGTGATACATCGCGGTGTCCGCGTTCTTCATGAGCGTCGCCGCATCTTCCGCGTCGGACGGGAAGATGCTGATGCCCACGGAGCACGAGGTGGTGAGGGTGTGTCCCGCGATGTCCATCGGGCGGCCGAGGGCCGCGAGAATCTTCCGCGCGACCTGCGCGGCGTCCTCCGCGTGCTGCAGGCCTTCCACCGTGACGACGAACTCGTCCCCGCCCAGGCGCGAGAGCGTGTCGCCCTTGCGCAGGCAGCCCTGCATGCGCTCGGCCACCTCCTTCAGCAGCAGGTCGCCGACGTCGTGGCCCAGGGAATCGTTGATGTTCTTGAAGCGATCCAGGTCGATGAACATCAGCGCGAGCGATTGGCGGCTGCGGCGGGCGTTCACCAGACCCTGGTCGAGGCGGTCGTGCAGCAGCAGCCGGTTGGGCAGGCCTGTCAGCGGATCCCGGGTCGCGAGATGGCTGATGCGTTCCTCCGCCTGCTTGCGGTCGGTGACATCACGCACGGTACCGCGGTGGCCGACGATCTCGCCGGACTCGCCGCGGACGGAGACCGCGTTCACGGTCACCCACACGACATTGCCTGACCGGGTGGCGAGACGGTGTTCGAACTCGCGATAACTGCCATCCTCGCGCGTGTTCTCTGCGAGCCAGCGTTCGGCGCGCTCGCCTTCGCCCGCAGGCATGAGATCGCGCATCTGCCGGCCGACGAGTTCGGTGTGGGTATAGCCGAGGAGGTCCCGTACCTTCGGGGAGAGATACGTATAGCGGCCCTGAGCATCGCACTCCCACACGAACTCGCTCGCGGCCTCCGCGAAGTCGCGGAAGCGGCTCTCGCTCTCGCGCAACTGACGCTCCACGCGCTTGAGTTCGGTGACGTCGCGGCCGATTCCCCGGTAGCCGAGAAAGCTGCCGTCCTGACCGAAGACCGGTTCACCGCTGGTGAGGCCCCAGCGGCCGGAGCGCCGCGCACGCAGCATGAGATCGCGGAAGGGCTGACGTGCAGCCAGCGCGCGGCGATGATCCTCGCGGGTCTGATCGGATTCCCATTCGAAGTCGGCCTCGAAGCGGGTCTTGCCGATGACCTCGTCGCTGGCGGACAGCAGCCCGTGCAGCGCAGTCGGCGATACGTACGTGAAGCGGTAGTCCGCGTCCTGTTCCCAGTACCAGTCCGCCGACAGTTCCGTGAGGCTGCGGAACCGCTGTTCACTTTCCCGCAGTTTCTCCTCCGCTTCACGGCGGGCGGAAATGTCGGTGAGCAGGAGCACCACCATGCGGCTGCCGTCGGGCGCCGTGAGACCCGACTTGCGGGTCATCATCCAGGTGGTGTGCCCGTTCAGGGTGTACGGCTGTTCGTACTGCACGGTGCGATCGCCGGAAATGGCGCGCGAGTCCGTCTCGAGGAAGAAGGCTGCCTGCTCGGGCTCGAAGAAGTCGTGGTCGGTACGGCCCAGGATCTCCGCGCGCGGGCGCCGGAAGAAACTCTCGAAGGCGTGGTTCACCGCGATGTACCGGTGCTGCATGTCCTTCACCAGCACCGGGTTCGGGATGGCCTCGATCAGCGACTCGAGGAAGCGCCGCGACTGCGCGATCTTCTCCTCGGCCATGTGTTGCAGGGTGACGTCGCGCGCCACGCCACGGTAGCCGAGGAACTTGCCGTCGTCGGCGCGCATCGGTTCGCCGCTCAGCGCCAGCTGGATGGGGGCGCCCCGCGCATCGATGCTCGGCAGCGCGATGTCACGAAACGGTCGTCGTGCCGCGAGGGCCGCTTCGAAGCGCTCCCGGTCCGCCGCGCTCACCCGCTCCGCGAGTTGGGTGCCGGTCGGGCCCAGCAGGCGCTGCACATCGATCCGGCCTTCCTCGATGGCACGGCCGGAGGCCACGGTGAGCGCGCCTGTTTCGTTCTGCTCCCAGTACCAGTCGGCGGACAGCGAGGCCAGCGCCACGAACCGGTCCAGACTGCTGCGGAGCTTGCCCGCGGTGGCGCGCCGCTCCATGGCGACAGCGCTTACCAGCAAGGTGGTGACGGAGGCCACGGCGAGTGCCGTGAACATCAGCAGATGCGCCCGGTAGTCGTTCGTGAGATCCACCGTCAGCGCGCCGGTGCCCCGGGTGAAGCTCCAGGTCCCGGCGGCGACGAGTACGAAGATGCTGGCCGCGACGGATCGCGTGCCACAGGAGAGCGCGATCCAGACCATCACCGGCAGGACCAGATAGGCGATCGTGGCTTCGCCGATCGAGTCCATGAAGCGACCCTGGAACGCGAGGGTCGTGAGGCCCGCATGCAGTGCCAGCAGCGATACGGCGAGCCGGCGCTTCGTCGCACGCACGCCGGGTGGCTTGCCGCGCAGGGCGAGCAGCGCGGGCACGGTTGCGAGAATGCCCAGGCTGTGCGCCATCCAGGTGTGGCTGGCAAGCTTGAGGAGTTCGAAGGGCGTCTGCGTACCGGCACCGAGCATCCCGACGAACGCGGTGGCCAGCGATGCGGGCAGGGGCGCCACCAGGGCACATCCGAACGCCAGCCCGAGCGCATCGCGCATTCTCAGCATGCGCGAATGCAGTCCCAGGCGATGCCAGATCATGCAGGCGGCAACGGCCTCCGCGACGCAGCCGGTCGCGAGGATGAAGGTCGCGGCACCGCCCGCGCCGCTGTAGAGGGCTGCGGCGGTCGCGCCGCCGGCCACGCCGAAGAGCCCTGCGCGACGCAGCACGAGGAGGCCCACCATCGCGACGCCCGAGGCTGGCCACAACGTGGCCGCGAGCCCTGCCTCGCTGGTGAACAGGCTGCTCAGGACGGCGGCGGCGAAGTACAGCGCGGCGACGGCCGCCGCGCCGAGGGGCTTGCGATAGAGGTGCAGGAAGTCCGGAACCGTCATCGTCTACTTTCCCTCCCGTCGGCGCCGATCGTCGGCAAGCGGCGGCGCCGCCTTGAGCACTTCTTCGAGCGTTGTCACGCCCTGCGCCACCTTGAGAGCGCCACTGATCCGCAGGGGCTTCATGCCATCGCGGTAGGCCTGATCGCGCACGTCACCGAGGTCCGCGGTGGCCGTGATGAAGCTCCGCTGCGAGGGCGTCATCATCATGATCTCGTAGATGCCCACCCGGCCCATGTAGCCGGTCATGCGGCATTCGAGGCAGCCGCGCGCGTAATAGACCTGCTTCGGCTTTTCGGCCTTCCAGGGGGCGATGAAGCCGCTCCATATGTCGTCCTCGATGGGGCCCGGCTCGCGGCAATGGGGGCAGAGGGTCCGGACCAGACGCTGGGCCATGACGCCCAGGATGGTCGAGTGCAGCAGATAGGGCGGCACGCCGATGTCGAGCAGCCGGGTCATGGCCGCCGGGGCATCGTTGGTGTGCAGAGTGGACAGCACAAGGTGGCCGGTGAGGGCGGCCTGGATGGCCATCTCCGCCGTTTCAAGATCGCGGATCTCACCCACCATGATGATGTCCGGGTCCTGCCGCAGGAGCGTGCGCACGCCCGACGCGAAATCGAGCCCGATGGAGTGCTGGACCTGCATCTGGTTGAACGAGGGTTCGACCATCTCGATCGGGTCCTCGATGGTGCAGACGTTCACGTCGGGCGTGGAGAGCAGCTTCAGCGTCGAGTAGAGCGTCGTCGTCTTGCCCGAGCCCGTGGGGCCCGTCACCAGGACGATGCCGTGCGGATGAGTCGTCATCTGCGACCAGCGCGTCTGGTCGTCCTCCGAGAAGCCCAGTTCGCGGTAGTCCTTGACGATGACGTCGGGGTTGAAGATCCGCATGACCAGCTTCTCGCCGAAGGCGGTGGGCATCGTGGAAAGGCGCAGTTCGACTTCGGAGCCGTCCGGCGTTACGGTCTTGATGCGGCCGTCCTGCGGACGGCGCTTTTCGACCACGTCCATGCGCCCCAGGATCTTGATGCGGCTCGTCATGGCCGCCATGACCGGCGTCGGGATCTGATAGACCTGATGCAGCACGCCGTCGATGCGGAAGCGGACGTTGCCGATGTCCCGGCGGGGCTCCATATGGATGTCGCTCGCCCGCTGCTCGAAGGCGTACTGGAAGATCCAGTCCACGATGTGGACGATGTGGCGGTCGTTCGCGTCGACCTGACCGCGGCTGCCCAGCTGCACCAACTGTTCGAAGTTGGTGATGTCGTTGAACTCGGTCTTCTTCTGCTGCTGCGCCCCCTGGACCGAGCGGGCGAGGTTGTAGAACTCGACCAGATAGGCCTCGATGTCGCGCGGATTGGCCAGCACCCGGCGGATTTCGAGTCGCAGCGCCCGGCTGAGCTCGGCTTCCCATTCGCGGAGGAACGGTTCGGCCGTCGCGATCACGCATTCCTTGTTCGTGACCTGGACCGGCAGGATCTTGAAGCGGCTCGCGTAGGCGTTCGACATCACCTTGGTGACGGCGGCGAAGTCGATCTTGAAGGGGTCGATGTGCAGGTACGGCAGGCCGACCTTGCCGGCCAGCCACTCGGTCAGCGCCTCGAGGTGCAGCAGCTTCTTGGGCGAGCGGGGGTCCGGCCACTTCTGGTCGGCCAGCATGACGAGCGGGTGGACCGGGGTGCGCCGGGCGACCTGCTTGCCGAGCAGTTCGGCAGCCTGCTCCTGGGTGGCGAGGCCGTCGCGGACCAGATCGGCCACGATGGCGTCCAGTTCGAGCTTGCGATTGGCTGCGGGGTCAGCCCTGGCGGGCGCGGGCGTGTCCATGGGCGGTGAGAGGCTCCTTATTCGTATGGAATTATCTCATCGGCCAATATCGGCCAGTTCCCCGGTAGGGTTTAGGGGAAATTTCAGCGTCATCGGCCAGACGCCTGCGACGGACCGGCCGCGGGTCGCCACCGGGGGCCGCCGCCGTCGTTTCGCCCCCACATCCGCACGATTCCGGGCCGGATCCGGTGGCCGTGAACGCGCGCCGACGCTGCGGCGCTTCCTTCGGGCATCATACGCGCCGCCCGGGCCCGACCGCCGGGCGCGATACGAGGGCCCACGACAGGGCCCCGACACCCAGAAAACGATAACCGTCTCGGAGCACATCTCGTGGAAACCGCTCGCCACACCGACGTCCTGTTCGTCCTGCTGGGGGCCATCATGGTCCTGGCCATGCACTCCGGCTTCGCCTTCCTGGAGCTGGGTACCGTCCGGGGAAAGAACCAGGTGAATGCCCTGGTGAAGATCCTGACAGACTTCAGCGCCTCCACGATCGCCTACTTTTTCGTGGGCTACGGCGTGGCCTACGGCGCCGGCTTCCTGACCGGGGCCGACCAGCTCGTGGCAGGCAGTGGCTACGAGCTCACCAAGTTCTTCTTCCTGCTGACTTTTGCGGCGGCGATCCCGGCGATCGTGTCCGGCGGCATCGCGGAGCGCGCCCGGTTCTATCCCCAGCTCGCCGCGACGGCGCTGATCGTCGGCCTCGTGTACCCCCTGTTCGAGGGCATGGCCTGGAACAACCGGTTCGGCTTCCAGGACTGGGTCACCGGGACCTTCGGATTCGCCTTCCATGACTTTGCGGGCTCCGTCGTGGTCCATGCGGTCGGCGGCTGGATCGGGCTCGTGGCGGTGGTGCTCCTCGGGGCGCGGCGCGGGCGCTATCACAAGGATGGCGGCATCGCCTCCCATCCCCCCTCGAGCATCCCCTTTCTGGCGCTCGGTGCCTGGATCCTGACCGTCGGCTGGTTCGGGTTCAACGTGATGTCGGCCCAGACCCTCGACAAGATCAGCGGCCTCGTTGCCGTGAACTCCCTGATGGCGATGGCGGGTGGCACCCTCGTCGCGCTGGTCGTCGGCAAGAACGACCCCGGCTTCGTGCACAACGGGCCGCTGGCCGGCCTGGTGGCGGTCTGTGCCGGTTCCGATCTCATGCACCCGTTGGGGGCCCTGGTGACCGGCGGTATCGCCGGCGCATTGTTCGTGATTCTCTTTCCGGTCGTGCAGAACCGGTGGAAGATCGATGACGTGCTGGGCGTCTGGCCGCTGCACGGCCTGTGCGGTGCCTGGGGCGGAATTGCCGCGGGCATCTTCGGAGCGAAGGCACTCGGCGGTCTGGGCGGGGTGAGTCTCGCCGGACAGGCGGTGGGCACCGGACTCGGCATCGTCGTGGCACTTGTTGGCGGCGCCCTTGTCTACGGAGGGCTCAAGGCTGTCGTCGGCATCCGGCTGGACCCCGAGTCGGAGTTCAACGGGGCTGACTTGAGCATCCACAAGATCTCGGCCACGCCGGAGCGCGACCCCGTGCTGTAGCCTGGCAGTCCCTCTACGGAGCAGTTTCTTGTCGCAACCGGATCTCTCGAAACTCAGGCTCTCCCGCGCCCCGGACGGCGAGCTTGCCGTCGGCCGGCGCGGCCGGGCGCGACGATTGTTCCTGCCGGTGGTCCTGGTCGCCGCCGTCGCGGCGGCCGGGCTCTGGGGCTACCAGCGATTCCGCAATGCGCCTGTCGAGATCGAGCAGGCGACCGTCACGACGGCCTTCCCGTTCCAGAATCATGCCGTGCTCACCTCGACCGGCTACGTCGTCGCACAGCGCAAGGCTGCAGTGGCCTCCAAGGCGACGGGGCGGCTGGAGTGGCTCGGGGTGCAGGAAGGCAGCCGCGTCCGCAAGGGCGATGTCATCGCGCGCCTGGAGAACACCGACGTCTCCGCCGCGCGGGACCAGACCCGTGCCAGTCTCCAGGTGGCCCGCGCCAACCTGGAGCAGGCCCGCGTGGAACTCGCCGAAGCGCGCCGCGAGGCCGGCCGCTCCCTCGATCTCCTGCGCCAGAAGTTCGTGTCCGAAGCCGTCCACGATCAGGCGGTGGCCCGGGTCGACAAGGCCGCAGCCGCGGCGCGTTCTCTGGAGGCCTCCATCTCGGTCGCGCAGGCCAATGTGCGCGCGGCGGACGTCAGCGTGGAGCAGACGCTGATCCGCGCCCCGTTCGACGGTGTGGTGCTCACCAAGAGCGCTAACGTGGGCGATGTCGTCACGCCGTTCTCCTCCGCGCTGGACGCCAAGGGCGCCGTCGTCACCATGGCCGACATGGCGACCCTCGAGGTCGAGGCCGATGTGTCCGAATCGAATCTGTCGAAGGTACGCGTCGACCAGCCCGTGGAGATCCATCTCGATGCGCTGCCCGAGCGCCGGTTCGGCGGCACGGTCTCGCGCATGGTGCCCACGGTGGACCGTGCGAAGGCCACCGTGATGACGAAGATCCGCTTCGAGGCGCTCGACGCTGCGGTGCTGCCGGAAATGAGCGCGAAGGTCACGTTCCTCTCGCAGCCGGTCACCGATGCGGATCGGCAGGCCCGCACCGCGGTCAATCCGGACGCCGTCGTGAAGCGGACGGACGGAGATGCCGTGTTCGTGGTCAGGGATGGCCTCGCGCGGGCGACGCCCGTGAGAATCGGCGGCAAGCTCGGCGACCTGGTCGAGGTCGCGTCGGGACTCAGTCCCGGCGACAAGGTGGTGCTGCGTCCCGGGCCCAAGATCGTGGACGGCGTCCGCGTGAAGGCTGCGGGCAAGTAGCCGCGCTGCTGCCATCGTGACCGACGTCATCGTCCGGATCCGCGGTCTGGCCAAGTCCTACCGGCGCGGCGGGCAGTCCGTGCCGGTTCTCGAGGACCTGGACCTCGACATCCGCAGCGGCGACTTCCTCGCGCTGATGGGACCGTCGGGCTCGGGCAAGAGCACGCTGCTCAATCTGATCGCCGGCATCGACAAGCCGGATCGCGGCACGCTCGAGGTGGAGGGCGTCGACATCACGCGGCTCGGCGAGTCGGACCTCGCCCGGTGGCGGGCGAGTCACGTGGGCTTCATCTTCCAGTTCTACAACCTGCTGCCCGTCCTCACTGCGCTGGAGAACGTGGAACTCCCGCTGGTGCTCACCTCGCTCGGTCGGCGGGAGCGGCGCGAGCGGGCGGAACTCGCCCTGTCGATGGTCGGCCTGTCGGACCGCGTGAAGCACTACCCCTCGGAGCTCTCGGGCGGACAGCAGCAGCGCGTCGCCATCGCCCGGGCGATCATCACGGACCCGACGCTGCTGGTGGCCGACGAGCCCACCGGCGATCTCGATCGCGTCTCGGCAGGCGAGATCCTGGACCTGATCGGGCGCCTCAACAGTGAACTCGGCAAGACCATCATCATGGTCACCCACGACCAGCGGGCGGCCGAGCGGGCGCACTCCATCGTCAATCTCGAGAAGGGCGCGCTCGTGCGCGCGACGTAGACCGTGTTTCTGCGACTCGTCCTGCGCAACGCCCTGCGCCACAAGCTGAGAACCGCGCTCACCGTCCTGGGCCTCGTGGTGGCGATCCTCGCGTTCGGACTGCTCGCGACGGTGGTCGATGCGTGGTACGCCGGCGCGGAGGGCGCTTCGGCCACGCGACTCATCACACGCAATGCGATTTCTCTGGTGTTCCCGCTGCCCACGACCTACCGCGAAAAGCTTCGCGGCGTGGACGGCGTGACCGACATCACGACCAGCAACTGGTTCGGCGGCGTGTACATCACCGAGAAGAACTTCTTCCCGCAGTTTGCTGTGGACGGCGAGTCGTACTTCCGCGTGTACCCCGAGTTCGTGATCCGCGATGCGGAGTACAAGTCCTTCATGCGCAACCGCAAGGGCGCGATCGTGGGGCGCAAGCTGGCCGACACCTATGGCTGGAAGGTCGGCGACGTGGTGCCGTTGCGCGGGACCATCTATGCGGGTAACTGGGCGTTCGAGGTGGAGGCCATCTACGACGGGCGCGACGCGAAGACGGACACCTCCCAGTTCTTCTTCCACTGGGCGTATCTCAACGAGACGGTGAAACGGCAGATGCCGCGCCGCGCGGACACGGTCGGCGTCTACATTGTCAACATCGCCGATCCCGGGCGCGCGGCGGAATTGTCGATGGGCATCGACGAGCAATTTCGCAACTCCCTCGCCGAGACGCTCACCGAGACCGAAAAGGCATTCCAGCTCGGCTTCGTCTCCATGACCGAGGCCATCGTGGTCGCCATCCGCGTGGTGTCCTATCTGGTCATCTTCATCATCATGGCAGTGATGGCCAACACGATGGCGATGAGCGCGCGCGAGCGGCTGTCCGAGTATGCGACGCTGAAGGCGCTCGGGTTCCTGCCGCGTCGCATCGGCTCGCTCGTGTTCGGCGAGTCGCTGATGATCGCGGCGATCGGCGGCAGCCTCGGCGTCGCCCTCACGTTTCCGGTGGCGGCGAAATTCGGTCAGGCGATGGGATCGCTGTTCCCGGTGTTCAACGTCTCGCCGGAAACCGTCCTGCTGCAGGCGGCCTGCGCCACGACCATCGCGGTGGTGGCGGCCATCGTGCCCGCCATCAAGGCGAGCCGGGTGCGTATCGCCGAAGGCCTGCGCGCGGTCGGCTGAACGGCGGCGACGGACTCCATGGCCATTCCCATCTCCTACAGCCTGCGCAATCTCTGGGCGCGCAAACTGACGACGGCGCTCACGGCCGGGGGCATGGCGCTCGTCGTGTTCGTGTTCGCGACGGTACTGATGCTGGAACAGGGACTCCGGCAGACGCTGGTGTCCACCGGCGCGTACGACAACGCGCTGGTGATCCGGCGGGCGGCCGGTACCGAGGTCCAGAGCGCGGTCGATCGCACCCAGGCCGCCGTGCTGGAGAGCCGGCCCGAGGTGGCGCTCGGCCCCGACGGTGTGCCGCTCGTGTCGAAGGAGGTCGTGGTGCTGATCTCGCTCGGCAAGAAGGGGTCGGGCAAGCCATCCAACGTCGTGATCCGCGGCGTGGGCGACGCGGGCCTGACGCTGAGACCGCAGGTGAAGATCGTCGAGGGGCGAACGTTTCGTCCCGGCAGTTCCGAGATCATCGTGGGGCGCAGCATCGAGGAGCGATTCTCCGGCGTCGCGCTGGGCGAGCGCCTGCGGTTCGGCATGCGCGAGTGGACGATCGTCGGCCTGTTCGATGGCGGGCGCAGCGGGTTCGATTCCGAGATCTGGGGCGACGCCGACCAGATGATCCAGGCGTTCCGCCGGTCCATGTTCTCCTCCGTGCTCGTGCGCCTCAACGATGCGTCGGCGTTCGATTCCTTCACCGCGGCCCTGACCGACGATCAGAGGCTCACGCTCGAGGCGAAACGCGAGACGGTGTTCTACGCCGAGCAGTCGGAGACGCTGGCCCGCTTCATCCGCATCCTCGGCCTCACGCTCTCGATCATCTTCTCGATCGGCGCAGTCATCGGCGCGATGATCACGATGTACGCGTCAGTGGCGAACCGAACGGCCGAAATCGGCACGCTGCGGGCGCTGGGTTTCCGGCGCGGGAGCATCCTCCTCGCGTTCCTGTTCGAGTCCCTCCTGCTTGGCGTGATCGGCGGTGCCATCGGCGTGGCAGGCGCTTCGACCATGCAACTCATCACTATCTCGACGGTCAATTGGCAGTCTTTCGCGGAGCTGGCGTTCAGCTTCGACCTGACGCCGGGCATCGTCTTTGCCGCCATGACGTTCGCGGTAGGCATGGGTTTCCTTGGCGGTGTGCTGCCGGCAGCGCAGGCTTCGAGGATGGCGATCGTGGATGCCCTTCGGGCTGCCTGACGGTCTCTATACCTGGTGCCTTGTCCGGTTTCCGGACAGGCGTTAGTCTTCCCGGCCCCTCGTAGGACGAGCGGGGCTTCCTAGAGTGGAGTAAAGAGAAAATGATCCGGATGCAAATCCCAGTGCTCGGCCTGATCGCGCTCACGGCCGCCGGGCCGGTCCTGGCGGAGGACGACGGGAACGACTTCCTGCAGCTGATGAACCGGCCCAAGGCCCGCGAACTCGCACAGCGATACATCGACAACGCGGCCGACAAGTGGGACGGCAGCGTATTCTGTACACCCGAGGAGAACCGCGCGGATGCGCGCTTCGCCGCGGTGAAGGCCTACCTCGAAGGCCACCCGAACGACCTCTGGCGCCCGCAGCGCTACCTGATCATCCAGGGACTGCGCGCCGCGTTTCCCTGCAGCAAATCCTGAGTTTCCGATCCCGGGGGGGAGCATGAAAATCGTAGAAGTGAAGGTCCATCCGCTGCGCACGCCGCTCGACACGCCGTTCGCGTTTTCGCAGGGATGGGTGAAGGCGCGGTCCGCCACGATCGTGGAGGTCATCACCGACGAGGGCATCACGGGCTGGGGGGAAGCCTTCGCCCAGGGCTTGGAGCCGCCGCAGATCGCGGCTGCTGTCATCAGCTCGGCTCTTGCCCCGCTCGTCATCGGGCAGGACCCGCTCGCGACGGAAGTCCTCTGGCACCGCATGTATCACGCCTCGCGCGACTATGGCCGCAAGGGCAGCGTCGTGTCCGGCATCAGCGCGATCGACATGGCGCTGTGGGACATCGCCGGCAAGGCGTACAGCGTGCCCGTGCATCGTCTGCTCGGCGGCGCCTTCCGGACGAAGGTGCAGGCCTACGCCACCGGTTTCTATCGCATCTCGGGGCAGGGCGAGGCGAAGCGACTCGGGGAGGAGGCCATCGCCCACTACGAGGCCGGCTTCCGCGCCATGAAGGTCAAGCTGGGGTACGGCGTCCAGGACGACCTCACCGTGATGCGCGAGATCGGTCGCAGTCTCGCCGGTCGCGGCGTCACCCTCATGGTCGACACCAATCACGCGTACGGCGTGGGCGACGCCATTCGGCTGGGCTACGGCCTCGCCGAGTACAACCTGCGCTGGTACGAGGAGCCCGTGGCGCCGGAGCACATCGCAGGCTATCGCGAGGTGCGCAGCCGGCTCTCCATGCCGATCGCCGGCGGCGAGAACGAGCACACGCTCTACGGATTCCGAGATTTTCTCGGCGCCGGTGCCGTGGATATCGCGCAGCCGGACCTCGGGTCGGTCGGCGGGTTCACGGCGTGCCGCCACGTGGTCGCCCTCGCGCAGGCGCATGGTGTGCAGATCAATCCGCATGTGTGGGGCTCCGCAATTGCGCAGGCCGCGTCTTTGCAGATGATCGCCGCCGTGCCAGTTGCCCATCACAGTGTGTTTGCGGAAGAACCGATCTTCGAGTACGACCGCTCATCGCATCCCTTCCGTCAGTTCCTGGTGAAGGAACCGGTGACGCAGGTCGATGGCTGGGTGGACATTCCGCAGCGTCCAGGCCTCGGTGTGGAGGTCGATCGAGCGGTGCTGGACAAGTACCGCATCGCCTGACCGGGCGGTTTTGGTGCGGATATCAGAGCCTCTGCACCTGCCCCGGGCGCCGCGGCGCTGCCGGGAAAGGTCAAGTCTCTGATTGCATGAAGCTACTTCGCTGGCATATCGATTGCTGAATAAAGGCTCGGTGTCAGGTGGTCCGCCTTCCCGCGGCTCACTTGCCCACCGAGATCCTCCGTGACTTCAAGCCTGCCCTTTGTGGCAGGCTTTTTTTTCGACCGGATCCCCGGAAAGCACAACGGCCGCGTTAGCGGCCGTTGTTCCGTGACGGGACGACGACGCGTCAGGCGGACTTGCGACGCAGGCGCGCACCCGCCCCGACCAGGGCGAGTCCGCCGGCCATGAGCGCGTAGGTGGACGGCTCGGGGACGGGCGTGATCGTGACCCGGTCGTCGGCGCTGAACGTGAGGCCCGTGTTGCAGCAAGGGCCGTTGTAGTAGGCGATCCGGAATGTGGAGTAGCCCTCGGGCAGCGCCACGTCGACGATGGTCTCGGCGTAGCTCTGGTCTCCCGGGCGGGAAATGACGAGATTGCCGTTCACGAACAGGTAAGCGCCGTCGTCGGAACCGAGGTAAAGGGGAAACTCGCCCGCCGTACCAGCGTAGAGAAAGCCGGTGATCTCCGCGCCGAACTGCTGGCTTGCAAGCGGCCAGCCGACCACGTCGCTGTTGTCTTGATTGCTGAAGAACCCGATGTAGTCGCTCTCGAACTCGTTCAACTGGGCGCCAAAGGTGACGTCACTGCCCGTGTCGTTCGGGGCGGCGAAGATCTTGACGGTGAAGCCTGCCTGGGCAGAAAGGGGGGCAAGCAAAGCGGCGGCGCAGACGGCCGCAGAAGCGAGGAAGGTACGCACGTGGGTCTCCTTTTTTTTGGGTGGGTCCCGGTTGCCGGGGACCCCCGGGTTCCGCTTGACCAGGTAACAAATATGAAGCCGAAACTACCAGAACGTCAAGTTCTCTGTATGGTTTCAGCGATCGTGGTGCATCTTCCCTGGGGCGTGCTACCTTCCGATCCAGAGACCGGGTCCAAGCCCGGCGCGACGCGCAGCCCCTCCGGGGGGAGGTGATCCCTGATGTTCGAGCTTTTTCGATGTGTACCGGTCCTTCTGCCGGCTCTTGTCTTGGCGGCATGCGGCGGTGGAGGCGGGGGTGGAGCCGGCGTTCCGCCCGCGGTACCGAGCGGCTTGGGCCCGTCTGCGACTGGCAGTGCGACCGCAGTCGTCCTCTCCACGGACGTGACTCCGGCTCGGCAGGAGGCCGGGGTGCCGGGCAGCGTCTCGCCCTTTGTCGGGATCCTGTTCCCGTTGTACCCATTCGTGACGTCCGGCAGGGCCTCCGGGTCGCGGACGGAAGCCGCCGACGGGACTCTGACCATTTCGTTTCCTGTGGACTTGCTGGGGGACGAAGGACGGCGTGTGGTCTTCACACCCCGGGCCGACTTCGCCCGGACCGCCGAAGACCTCACCGTTACGTGGGGGGACTACGTCTACGCCGACGGCTGGGCCGATACGGACATCGGGTTTGTTCTGCAGCACGCCCGCGTCGGGGCCATCCTGGCGCCGGTGGGCGATGGTGTTCTGGCCAGCCCCTTCTTCTACGGTTTCGAGACTCCCCTGAGCCGGATACCCGTGACGGGCGGGGCCCACTACCTCGGACAGGCGTTCGGGTTCAACGCCGGGACGAGATCACCGGGGGTGCTCCTGGGCGAGGTCGCGCTGACGGCTGACTTCTTTCGCAACAGCATTCGCGGCCGGATCTACGACATTTCGATCGCAAGCGACTCTGGCGTGTCGACCCCCCTGGGCCTGGAAGTCGTGCTGTCCGGTTTCGTGGACCGGGTGCCCGACCCCGAGCGTGCTCGGCTTGAGGGCGGCCTCTTGATACAGGATGTCGCCACCGGGGCGGAGGTCGCCGGTGCGGGCGGCTTCTACGGACGCTTTTTCGGGCCGGAAGCGGAAGAACTCGCGGCGACCTGGACGGCCGTCTCGCCGGAAGTCGACATCTGGGGTGCTTTCGGTGCCCGAACCATCTCCGGGGTGGATGCGTCGGGGCATCTCGGTCCGTCCCGCCTGTTCGCCGCGCCGGGGGGCGGCGTGCTCCGCGATGCCGAGAACGGCTTCGTGCCCGGGTTTCGCGGCCTGCCGGATGCGTCCCCCGCCTTCTCGATCCGGCGGGACGAGCGGAGCTACTTCTGGTTCAGCCATTCGCCGTCCCAGAACGACAGTCTCCAGGTCTTCCTTCCGGGTGACGTCTCGATGGCGTCCGATCGTCAATGGACTCTTGCTCGAGGGAACGTCCGGTTCGAGGAGTCGGCGAGCGGATCGCTGCTCGCGCGGTTGGGGACCGGCGGACCTCTCCTGGAGTACTCCCGCTACGGGTGGTACTCGGCGGGCGCGATCGGGCCCGAGCCGTTTCATCGCGGACTGCTCACTCCCGCGTCCGCCGTAGCGGCGGACGCCCGTATCCAGTACCTCGGCAGCACCGACCTTCTCGTGCTTTCCAACTCCTTCCCGCCGACCCTATCTGATACGACGATCCAGGCGCAGGTGTCGCTCGCCATCGACCGGGTCGCCGGCGCGACGACGGGCAAGTTGTCCGCCTTCACCTCCCTCGATGCGCTCGGGCGCATCACGGCTCACGACCGTATTCCGTGGTTCGTTGTACTGGGCGGCGCGCCGACCGAGTCGGAGGGCGCGCTGACGGTGTCGGCAGGGCTGATGTTCGCAACGGATCCGTCACGGCAGATCGTCGGTGCGCTCTATGGACCGCAGGGTGAAGAACTCGCTGGCACCTTCTGGATGGGCGAGGAGAAGGGGGCCTTGGGTGCTGTGCGCGCGGACCTCCTGCCCAGCGTCTCTGCGCCCTGGGCGGCGCGGGACGGCGCGCCGGCCTGGACCATGACGGCGTTGGCGCGGCAGATGGTGTTCGACGGGGCAGGTCTCGTGTCGGACATCGTGTCCCGGCCAGGGGTCGAGACGACGCTCGCCTCCCGGGCTGACGGGGGCGTCACCCTGCGTATCGCGGAGCCAGGCGGAACGCGGACGCTGGAGTACGCGAGGACGTCACTTCAACACGACTACTACGGCGGTCTGCGACCGGGGGCACCCGGAGGACTGACGGACAAGGGGATCGGCTTCCTGACCGGTGCGACCGATGGCGTGGAACTGAGTACGGGACGCGTCGTGGAACTCGATCACACCCGTTTCGGCTACTGGGCGGAAACGGCAGGCGCCGGTGGCACGCAGACATTCACACCGTTCGCCGGGGGGGCGGAAACGCCGATCGCCCAGGTCCCCACGGCGGGCGTGGCGACCTACTCCGGCGCGATCGTCGGTACCTCCGTGTTCTTCGGCCAGCTGGTCCGCTTCTCCGGAGACCTCGGCCTGCGGGCCGACTTTGGGGCGGGCACACTCACGACTGTGAACGCGCCTTCGCTCCAGGGATACGCGCTCAACGGTCCCAATGCCGGATCGTCGATCCAGCCGGGATTCCTTGCACTCGATTTCTCGGGAACCATCGCGGGGAACGCCATCCGGGGAGCCGTGGACGGCGGCCCCACGGCGGGCCTGCACACCTGGAACGGCAGCTTCGACGGACGGTTCCACGGGCCCTACGCGGCCGAAGCTGCCGCCGTCTGGACGGTGGAACGATCCGACGGAAACATCCGGGCGTGGGGAAGCTTCGGCTTGAGCCGATGAGCCCGGCGCAGGCCGGGCGAGGTCGTGCTTGATCGCCGAGCGACGGGGCAGGATCATCCGGTCTTTGCGAGGTCCCTGCGCCCGGTGCAAGCGAACACCGTGGCTGCAGCGACCCTGTCGATCGAGCCTCTCCTGAATCCCTTTCGTTTCTTCGAATCGCTGGTCCCCGGTACGGCCGTTCCGCCGGGTACGGTCACGCCTGCCTCGGGGCCACCGGGCACCCTCTGGGCGTTCTACCGCCACTTCCTGAAGCAGCACCCGCGCGTCTACGGCGGCATGCTCGCCGCGAGTCTTGCGGTGGCGCTGCTCGACATGATCGTGCCCCTGTTCATCGGGCGGCTGGTGGGCATCATGACCGCGCCCGACCCGAAGGCGGCGCTGGCGCATGGGGCCAACGTGCTGCTTGTGCTGGCGGCGCTGTTCCTCCTGGCGCGACCGGTCGCCATCCTCGTCGACTGCCTGATGCGGCTGAACGCCGTGCTGCCCGGTGTCACGACGGAGATCCGCTGGCAGAACCACTGGCACGTGGTGCGCCAGTCCTGGACCTTCTTTCAGAACGACTTCGCCGGGCGCATCGCCAATCGCGTGATGAACACGGCCAACTCGCTGCGCGAGAGCGTCGTGTCGTGCATCCGCGCGATCTGGTACATCCTCGTGTACGGGCTCACGGCGCTGGTGGTGATGGTGTTCTCGCATCCGCTGCTGGCGATTCCCACGCTCGTCTGGATGGCGACGTACGTGCTGTTCCTGCGCACGTTCGTGCCGCGCATGCGCGACCTGTCGCGCGCGAGTTCCGAAGCGCGTTCCCAGGTCATGGGGCGCGTGGTGGACAGCTACACGAACATTCTCACCGTGAAGCTCTTCGCCCGTTCCCGCGACGAGGACGCCCACGTGCGCGAGAGCCTCGACGAACACGCGAAGCGCATGCAGGCCCACATGCGGTGGAGCACGCTGTTCGTGTTCTCGCTGGCTCTCATCAACATTCTTCTGGTTGCGGGCACCGCGCTGCTCGGCGGATGGCTGTGGATCGAAGGCCGCGTGAGTGCGACGGAAGTGGCGACCGCGATCCCGCTCGCCTGGCAGATCGCCAACATGGCGGGCTGGGTGAGCTGGGAGGTGAGCGGCATCTTCGAGAACGTCGGCGTGGTGCAGGAAGGCATGGACAGTATCGCGCGGCCGCTCGCTCTGCTCGATGCGCCCGACGCGAAGCCGCTCGCCGTCACGCAGGGCGAAGTGCGGTTCGAGTCGCTGCGCTTCAGCTATGGTCGCGGACTCCAGCCGGGCACGGCCGTGATCGACGGACTCGACCTCGTGGTCCGGCCCGGTGAGCGCGTCGGACTCGTCGGACGCAGCGGCGCCGGCAAGTCGACACTCGTGAACCTGCTGCTCCGATTCCACGACACGGAGGGCGGGGCCATCCGCATCGACGGCCAGGATGTCCGCTCGGTGACGCAGGAAAGTCTTCGGGCCGCCATCGGCATGGTCACGCAGGACACGTCCCTGCTGCACCGTTCCATTGCCGAGAACATCCGTTACGGACGGCCCGAGGCCACCGATGCCGAGGTCGAATCAGCCGCCCGCCGAGCCCACGCGCACGAGTTCATTCTCGGTCTGCGGGACTGGAAGGATCGGGCCGGCTACGAAGCCCACGCGGGTGAGCGCGGCGTGAAGCTCTCCGGCGGCCAGCGCCAGCGTGTGGCGCTGGCGCGCGTCATTCTCAAGGACGCCCCGATCCTCGTGCTGGACGAAGCCACCTCTGCGCTCGACAGCGAGATCGAGGCCGCGATCCAGGAACAGCTCGACGATCTCATGGCCGGCAAGACCGTCATCGCCATCGCGCACCGGTTGAGCACGATCGTGCGCATGGACCGGCTCGTGGTGATGGATCAGGGCCGCATCGTGGAGAGCGGTCCGCATGACGCGCTGCTGCAGTCGGGCGGCCTGTACGCGCAGTTGTGGAAGAGGCAGTCGGGCGGGTTCCTCGCGGAGGACGTGACGGGGTGATCCGTAGCCCGGGGTCTCCCCGGGCTGATCGAGCCGGCGTCGCCCGGAGAGCCACCGCCCCCGGGCGGAGCCCGGCTACGAACCGGGAGGGGAAGGGAGAAGGGCCCCGTAGCCCGGACGAGCGCCGAACGCGCGACTCCGTGGACACGCTCCACACCCGCGGTCTTCGCGACCGCAAACTGCGGCAGAATGCGGGGCTCGACTCTCCGACCGCCCAAAGATCCATGAGCACTTCCCCCTCGCAGTCCACCTTCAAGGTCTTCATCGACGGCGAAGCCGGTACCACCGGTCTCGGCATTCGCGATCGCCTCGCGACGATGCCCCGCATCGAGGTACGCAGCATCGACCCCGCACTGCGCAAGGACCCGAAGGCGCGCGCGGCGCTGATGGCCGAAGTGGATGTGGTGATCCTGTGCCTGCCCGACGCTGCCGCGAAGGAATCGGTCGCGCTCGCGGCGACGCTCGGCGATCGTGCGCCGAGAATGCTCGATGCCAGCACGGCGCATCGCGTGAGCGAAGGTTGGATATACGGGTTTCCGGAACTCGACGCCGAGCAGCCCGCCCGCATTGCCGCCGCCACCCACGTCGCCAACCCTGGCTGCTACCCCACGGGCGCGATCGCGCTCATGCGACCCCTCGTGGATGCCGGCGTGCTGCCATCCGACTATCCGGTGGCCGTGCACGCGGTCAGCGGCTATAGCGGCGGCGGCAAGTCGATGATCGAGGCGTACGAATCCGGCAACCCGCCCGCGTACGAATTGTACGGTCTCGCGCTCGCACACAAGCACGTACCTGAGATGACCCGCTATAGCCGGCTCAGCCGCGCGCCGATCTTCGTGCCTTCGGTCGGGCGGTTTCGTCAGGGCATGCTCGTGTCCGTCGCGCTTCACGCGGACCTGTTACCGGGCAAGCCCTCACGGCGTCAGGTCGAGGAGATGCTCGAGCGGCGTTATGCCGGTAGTCCCTTCGTGAGCGTCGTGGCCGTGGGGCCCGACGACAGCTTCAAGCTGGAGCCCGAGGCACTCAATGAAACGAATCGCCTCGAGTTGCGTGTGTACGGCAACGATGACGTCGGGCAGATCCTGCTCGTGGCGCGGCTCGACAACCTCGGCAAGGGGGCGTCGGGCGCAGCGGTGCAGAACCTGGAGGTGATGCTGGGGTTGTGAGCGGCGTCCCCGGAGTCGGCGCTGGCGCGCCTCGTCCAGGTGACGTCGTAGCCCGGAGGGAGCGAAGCGGAGTCCAGGGGCGGCGGGCGGTCGCGCAGATTTTCCCGGAGTCGGCGCTGGCGCGCCTCGTCCGGGCTACGCGATTCCCGGGTCCTTGGCGACGTAACCGTACGTCCGGTTGCTGCGCAATTCGCCGGCGGCGACCCACCGGCGCTTCATCTCCGCGAGGTGGTCGTCTTTCAGCGAGGCGTAGGCGCTCTCGGGCTTTACCTTGTAGAGCTTCGCCGCGTTGAGTCCGAAGATCTTCCGCTTCAGTTCGCCATCGGCCGCGCCGAGCTGGGTCTTCCAGCCGTGCCGCTTCGCCATGTCCTCGGGAATCTCCAGCCGTCGCAGTGCTTCGATCTGCCATTGCGGGCTGCCGTACCAGACGGAGTCGGTGCCCCACAGCACGTGGTCGGCGCCCATCTCGTTCACCAGCTGACCCAGGAAAGCCGCGCAGAAGCGCGGGCTCGCCACCGCCGAGTTGGCAAAGGCCGACCCGATCTCCGCGTACACGTTGGTAAGACCGTGCTCCGCGGGAATGCGCGCGAGGTCGGTGGACCAGCGGATCCAGCCGCTCTTCTCGAATTCGGCGAGTTCCAGGTCCGGCTTCTCCAGGAGCGGGCGCATCGCGGAGTGGTAGATCACGAAATTGAGCTGCGGCCAGTCCTTCGCGGCCTTGGCGACATCCCACACCGTCGCGTACTGCCAGACATCCTTCCACGACTGTTCGTAGTCGCGGGGCATCAGGCCCTTGTGGATGCAGATCGTCGTGATGCCGGCCTTCACGGCCTTCTCGTAGAACGGGTAGACGACCTTCTCGTCGTCGAGCCGCCAAGCCGAGCCGGACTTGGTGGGGAACGAAGGATCGCCGGTGGTGTAGCCCTTCCAGGAATCCGGCTTGTACTCCTCGATGGCCTTGTCCACTTCGTCCAGCCAGCCCGGCTGGCCGGGGCTGATGACCGTGTGCGCGAACAGTCGCTTCGATCCCGCCACGGAATTGACGAGGCTTCGTGCATCACGGATCTGGTCGTTGAACAGGAAGTAGTAGTCCGGATTGTCGAAGGTGGCCGACGACAGCAGCGCGAGCTTGGTATCGCTGTCCATGAACACTTCGCGCAGGTAGTTCTCGAACTTCATCCGCGCGATGGTCATGGGCGACTTCTTGAGCGCCGGGTTCCAGTGTTCGGCCGCGTACTTCGCGAGATTGAGAATGCGCTCCCGGGTGTAGTCGTCGCGCACGAAGTGCGTCTGCACGTCGAAGATGAACTGGCCCGACAGCCCTCGCGCGCGAGCGTCCGCGACATCGCGGTCCGCGGCCTCGGCCTCGGAGACGTCCCACACGGGGCCGAACACCTGGTTCATCGCGAGGAACGCGGTGGCCATGCCCGAGGCCGTGCGGAGGAAGTCCCGCCGTTCCAGGCCCTGCCGGCTGGCGAAGCGGTCGCCCAGGGATTTCACGAGGGCCTCGACGCGGCGCTGGTCCTCGGTCTGGGGCATGGGATTGAACTCGCCGTTCGAAACGATCTGCGTGGGAACGGGCGCGTCGAACGCGGCTTCGTCTGCGGGGGCGACCCGGGTGATCTCGTCGTCGGACAACCAGCCGGTGGGTTTCTCGCTCATGCACTCCTCCATCGATGCCGTCGTCCGGTCGGACGATCTTTGCGCGAGTGTACTCGCGAGTCGGCCGCAATGTAGGCAGAGCGGCCGGTCGCCGCTTCCCGCCCGATGGCGAGGCGCCCGCAGGCGGCCGCTGACATGCCATCGGGCTGGCCGGTGCGGCAATTTGTCGCATTGACGCTCCGTCGACACTTGCGCCATCGTTCACGTCGCGAAGAAAAATGTTCGCTGCTCGTGCGTCACGCGGCCGCGGCCTTCGCCCGACAACACGTGGAAACCGTCATGAAAAGAACTTTTCCGGAGAACCTGATTCTGGCCGGTGTGCTCGGCGTCTCGCTTCCTGCCGCCGCCCACATCGAGTACTACGATCTCAATCAAGGGTTGCAGATTGCATCCCTCACCGCGGCCGGGAGGGCGCTGGTCGGCAACAGTCTCCCCATCTCCGATCCCGTCTACTGGACCGTCGCCTACCAGAACTCCACCGACTCCGGAGAGACCTGGGTTTCGCGCGGTGGCTCGTATGCATCGGGCACGTGGGGCCATGACCTCACCGTGGTCAACATGGACAGTTCGTCCTGGACCGACGGCCTGCGGACCAACCTTGCCGGAGGAGCGAATCTCCTGGGCGACAGCCACAAGCTCGGCTTCGCCAATTTCCACCTGGACAAGGCGTCCAACGTGAGTATCACCGTGTCGGACGCGCTCGCTGGCTCGGGCTACGGGCTCAATCCCTCGATCTCGCTGTTCCGGGGTTCCATCGTGTATCAGGCTCACGATGGTGCGGGCGTGGACCCTCTCAATCCGCGGATGGCAACGCCGCCCTTTTCTCGCGTGCAGAGCGTCAAGGACGCGGGCAGCGTGGTCGACTCCCAGGGCATCGCCTCTCCCTACCGCAACACCGTGCTTCCCGCCGGCATCGAGTACATCGGCCAGTTCGACGCACTGGGCGGGTGGAGCGCGGGCAACGAGTCCGGGGACTGGAGCGCGGTGGAGTTCCTTGCGGCGGCCACGGGTTTCGTCAATCCGAACGGCACGGGCGAGGGCAACGCGAACGCCAATTCGCTGACGGACCTGCTCCTTGGCCCGGGGAACTACATCATCGCCTTCGGCGGCAATGCCACACCGGTGAGCTACGCCAATCTGCGGTCCGGGAACATGTATCCGTTCGGTGCCGTCAGCGGCTTCACGGCCACGCTGACCGTCGACGTGGCGGCCGTACCCGAGCCGGAGACCTGGGCCATGCTGGTCGGGGGTCTGGCGCTCGTGGGTGTGACGGTCCGGCGCAAGCGTCGCTGACGCCGACGGTGCCTGGCGTGTGCGAGGCGACGATCTGCCAATCGTCGCCTTTTTTCTTCGGCTGTCCGCTATGCGTGTAGCGCGCGGCGTCGCGGCGTTGGCGGCGATCGGCGTCCTTGCGCACGCGCAGGCTGCGGACCCGCCCACCGTTCCGGACTGTGCTCTCGTAAGTCTCAGCGACACGTCTCGGCCCGTTCCGCTGAGCGACTTGCGCGGGCGGGTGGTCCTGGTGGACTTCTGGGCATCCTGGTGCGCCCCGTGCGCGAAATCGTTCCCGTACCTCAATGGGCTGGACCGCGCCTACCGCGATCGCGGGCTCACAATCGTCGGCATCAACGTCGACGAACGCCCCGAGGATGCGCGCCGATTCCTGGCTCGCTTCCCCGCGAGCTTCACGATTGCCGCGGATCGCACAGGCCAGTGTCCGGAGCGCTTCGATGTGCGTGCGATGCCGTCTTCGTTCCTGGTCGACCGGAACGGGCGCATCCGGCACGTGCAGCTGGGATTTCGTTCGGAGGAGGCGGGCGTGATGCGTCAGCGCATCGAGGCGCTGCTGGACGAACCGCGACGGTCTTCACCATGAAGGCGCCGCTCCGTTTCGTCCTGCGCGTTGCTCATCGCTGCCTTTCGCCGGCGCTACTGATCGTGCCCTGTGTGGTGACAGCGGCCTGCGCCCCGGTGCAGGCATGGGAGCGCGGCAATCTCGCGAAGCCGCAGATGGCCGTCGACCCCCATCCGACGCAGAAGACGATTCGTGATCACATCCACCGCAGCCGGGAAGCCTCGTCCGCGGGGGACGCCGCGCAGCGCGGCGCCGGCTGCGGCTGCTACTGAGCATGGACGCATCGGGGGTCTCCCGACCGCAACGCCAGCTTCGCGCCTGTTCGGCATGAGTGCGCCGCTTCGCCGCGATGCGGGCGACACCGTGAGGCACCGGCTGGTCCGTCGTCTCCACCTTGTCGTGCAGCGTGTGCTGCAACGCGTGGGCCACAGGCTTCGCCGCGGAAGGGGAATCCATCGCCACGCCGCCGCACAGGCACGGGTCGCAGGGGGCGGAGCGCGGGCTGCACTGACGCTGGCCGCACTGTCCCTCCCGGGGCTGTCCATCGGCGCCGACATCGGCGAGGTCGAGCTTCACTACAGCCGCTACGAGGAGGGCGGGCGCTCCGCATGGCGCGGTCCCTCCGGCAATGTGCGCAGTCTCCAGCCGTTGCGCGTGGAGAGCATGCACGGTCGCGCGAACCTGCAGCTGTCCGACCGGGCAAAGCTGTCCTTCGGATTCCTGCAGGACACCTGGTCCGGCGCCACGCCGATCCTCACGTCGCCGGAAGCCTTTCTCACCGTTACCGGGGCCTCCGCCTATCCCCTCTCGGATTCGCGTGTGGATCGGGCGCTCATTCCCTACGGACTCGCGGCAGGGGGCGGGCGCGCACCTCAGCCGACGCTCGTTCACATGATGACGGCCGCTTCCGCGGAGACGCGCAGACAGGCGGATATCGTCGCCACCCGCGAGTGGAACGACTTCACGCTCGACCTGCGCTTCGGCGGGTCCGAGGAGCCGGACTACCGCTCGCGCTTCGGCAACGTCACCGGGGCCTGGGACTTCAACCGCAAGCTCACGACGCTCACGGCGACGGCGGGCTATTCCGGCAGCACCATCGACGCCAACCTAGGCCCGTCCACCGACTGGATCGACTACGGCCGGTATCGGGGCGCGACGCAGGGCCCGACCATCGTCGATACGGAGCAGGGCGGCCTCGTCGTGCAGCGCTTCAAGGGCGAGCGGAAAGACTGGAGCGGTGGTCTGGGCCTGAAGCAGGTGCTCGACCGGAACTCGTTCGCGTCCTTCGGTCTCGGCTACAGCCGCGATTCGGGCTTTCTCGAGAATCCGTACAAGCTGGTGATGGTGGGTTTCGCCGACCCTGCCACGCCGCCCGTGCTGTTCGGCGGCCTGTGGCTCACGCGCATCTTCAACATCGCCGAGAGCCGGCCCGACACGCGCACCCAGTGGTCGCTCAGCGCGCGCTATGCGCGCTACTTCCCCGCCGTCGACGGCGCGCTCCAGGCCGATGTCCGCGGGGCCCGCGACGACTGGGGTGTCCGCTCCCTGACTGTCGAGGCGCTGTGGAGCCAGGCCGTGGCGGATCGCTGGCTCGTCACGCCCCGCCTGCGCTACTACACCCAGAGCGCGGCTGACTTCTACCAGCCTTACGCGCTTCTGGCGATGCGCGCTCCCACGAATGCCGGCGGTCGCCTCGACTTCTCGCGCGTGCCGCTGCAGCACTACTCGAGCGACCACCGGCTGTCGGCCTTCGGCGCCGTGAGCGCAGGGGTGTCCGCCACGCGTGAACTCGGCCGCGGCATGCGCTTCGAGTTCGGCGCGGAGCACTACGTGCACGCCGGCAATCTCCGGCTGGGCGGCGGCGGAGAGGCGGCCTTCGCGGACTTTTCCTCCTGGCTGATGAACGTGGGGCTCCGCATCGATCTCGGTGCGCGCACGACCGGGCCGGCGGGCCTGGCCGCCGCCATGGGAATCGACGATGCCGATTCCGCGCACGACGAGCATGCGCATCATCGGGCGGGTTCCGACCGCCACCACGGCGCCGCGGGGTCTCACGCGTCCCATGCCTCGATGCTGCTGCCGTCGGGACTCATGTACGCGCACACCCTCGATCGGGCGGGCGACTTGATGCTCGGCTACCGCTACATGTTGTCTCAGCAGGCAGGGAGCATCCGCCGCGGACGGTCCGAGCCCGCTGACGCGCGGATCGCCGCGGAAGGCTGTCCGGGCATCGCCTGCGAGTTCGTGCCCGAGGAGATGCGCATGCGCATGCACATGCTCGACGTGATGGTGGGACTCTCGGATCGGGTGAGCCTCATGGTCATGGCGCAGTTCATGGACATGGACATGGGCATGCGCCCGCTCAACGGCACGCTGGTGAGCACGGGCGGCGTCCACAGCCACGGCGGCCACGATCGCCATGGCTCCGGCGGCATCGGTGACACCGTGGCCAGTGCGCTTGTGGAGGTGTTCGGCGCCGCGCGGCACAAGGTGCATGTCGGTCTGGGCCTCAGCATCCCGACCGGCGATGTCGGACGGACGATGAGCACGGGGCAGTTTCTCGACTACGGCATGCAGGGCGGCAGCGGGACGTGGGATGTCGTGCCGAGCGCCACCTACGTGGGTCAGGGCGACCGCTGGTTCTGGGGCGGGCAGGTGAGCGGAACCGTCCGCACGGGCGGCGCCAACCAGTCCGGCTATCGGCTCGGCAACATCGGCCAGGGCACTGCGTGGCTTGGCTTCCAGCTGAGCGAGGATCTCGCGTTCAGCGCGCGTGCCGTCCGGACGGTACAGGGCCCCATCACCGGACGATTCTCCGGCGCTGTGATGCAGATGGGCCCCAGCGACTTTCCCGGCAACTACGGCGGCCGGTACTGGGATGCGGGACTGGGGCTCAGTTTTCGGATCCCGGGGCTGATGGGGCCGTCCGACCGCGTCGGTGTCGAATGGCTCGCGCCGTTCCGCGATGACGTGCGCGGCTACCAGCTCGATCGTCGCGGCACCCTGTCGGTCAACTGGATGCTGATGTTCTGAGGCGTGTCCGGATGGCATCGGGAGAGTGCACGCATGGGTGAACCGGTCGGACATCACTGGACATTCCGGGCGATGGGCTCGCCCTGCGAACTGCAGTGCCACGTTCCGCCTTCGTTGGTCGCCGAGCAAGTGTATGCACTCGCCGTGGCCGAGGTGGAGCGGCTCGAGGCCCGTTACTCCCGGTATCGGGAGGACAGCTTCCTGTCGCAGATCAACCGCGTCGCCACGGCGGGCGGACGGATCGAGGTCGACGAGGAAACCGCCGGACTGCTGCGCTATGCCGACACCTGCTACCGGCAGAGCGACGGCCTGTTCGACATCACGTCGGGGTTGCTGCGCAAGGCGTGGCGTTTCGACCGCGACGAACTGCCGGATCCGGACAGGATCACCGCACTCCTTCGCCGTGTCGGCTGGGACCGCGTCAACTGGACCGGCTCGACCCTGCATTTCTCGCCGGGCATGGAGATCGACTTCGGCGGCATCGTCAAGGAGTACGCGGCCGACCGCGTGGCCTCGCTCTGCGCGAGCGCTGGGGTGCGCCACGGCATGATCAATCTTGGCGGCGACATCCGCATCCTGGGGCCGCAGCCTGACGGCAGCCCCTGGCGCATCGGCGTGCGGGACCCGCGCGAGCCCGGTGCGGTGCTAGGCGTACTGACACTGACCGAGGGCGGCATCGCGAGCAGCGGCGACTACGAGCGCGGCATAACGGTCGGCGGCGTCCGTTTCGGCCATATCCTCAATCCCACGACCGGCTGGCCCGTGAGCTTCCTGCGTGCCGTGACCGTGGTCGGGGAACTGTGTCTGGTGGCGGGCAGCGCCTCGACCATCGCGATGCTGAAGGGCGAAAGCGGGCCCAGCTGGCTGCAGGCGCTCGGCCTGCCTCATCTCTGGATGGATCACCGGGGACACGCGGGTGGTTCGCTGGAAGCCGCCGCCGCGTCCGATCGGGGATGACGTTGGCGAATGTGCCTGTCCCACGGGGTGCGACGAATTGTCGCGCGGCAATCGGTCGCATTCCGCGCGCACCCGAGTCCCACTAGATTCCGCGGTTGCCAGATCGGGCGTCACGACGCGTCCCGTCGTGGCGCCACGGACAACCAACAACGGGAGATACCCAATGCATTCCCTTCGCATGATTGCCGGCCTCGCGCTGATGACGACATCAGCCATCGCTTCCGCCCACGTGAGCTATACAGGCCGAGACCTGATCGCCAATGGCACGTTTGACGGCACCGATACGTACACCCTGAGCGGTCTGCGCGTAACGTCCAACTACGGGTGGGCCGACGCCGCCGACGGCGACTGGGGCGACAGCCACAAGGGCCGCTTCACCAGGTTCACGCTGTCCGAAGCCGCTTCCGTCACCATCACGGTGGCCGCGCAGTCGGGCGTGGCCTCGACGCTCGATGATCTTTCGCCAGCGTTCTCCGTGTATGCCGGCACTGTGCCTCAGCTCTCGCACGACGGCGCGACCACGCCCGGATACCTTGCGAATCATCCCGGCTTCCTGCCCACGACGAACTGGTACACCGCCACCGGCAAGCTGGGCGACAAGGAGGGCGCCTGGCGAGCCCTCGGGGACTTCTGGATGGGCAACGACTCGGGTCAGGCGAATGCCGTGACCTACCTCGGCCACGCCATCGACGGCGCCGGCGTGGACGTTAGCGGCGATCGCGTCATCGACTGGGTGGGCGACGGCACGGCGAACGGATCGACCTCCGGCTCATGGACGCTGGGTCCCGGCACCTACACCGTCGCCATCGGCGGCGCGTGCTACGTCTGCCAGTTCACCGAGAGCGATGCCACCTGGCAGTCCGCCCGCGCGCTGAGTGCGTCGATCCAGATCGCCGCTGTACCCGAACCGGAAACCTGGGCGATGACCGCTGGCGGCCTGGCCCTCATGGGTCTCGCCGTCCGTCGTCGTCGCAGCAAGGCCTGACTTTGCTGAAGCGCGATCCCTCCTGAGGTCTCCGGGAGGGGGCGTCCGGCGTCCGGTCCCCCCAGGCTGGACGCCGATTTTTTCCCGGGCATCGCCCTCCTTCCCTGTCCGGCCCTCGACGTCGGCAGTGTCCGCGCTTTCCCGCATCGGTGCCGGCCACGCTGAACCACGCACGGTTTCCTGCTCCCTTGAGTCACAGCCGATCTCCTCGCGCACGGGCTGCGCGCCAGGTTGCGGACTCGGAACGGCGGATGTGCCGTGTGCGGACGCGCTTCTCTCGTCGAGAGCGCCCCAGCCTATAATCCGGCGCTGTTCCCCCCCGTCGGAATCCTTCATGTTCGAACGCATTTTCGAAGGCGCCCTGTGGCGCAGTCGGTTCATGGTCGTCGTGGCCGTGGTGGCCAGCATGGTGGCGGCTGTCGCGATGTTGTACGTCACCACTGTCGATCTCTGGTATGCGGTCCTCCACGTCGTCCACTATGCCGATCCGTCCCTGGCGGCCGAGGCCCGCAAGGCGCTTCACGATGACACCGTCACGCACATCGTGGAGGTGGTGGACGGCTATCTGCTCGCCACGGTGATGCTCATCTTCAGTCTCGGTCTGTACGAACTGTTCGTGAGCGATATCGACGAGGCCCACGGGTCCCGCGCGTCGAGCAAGATCCTCGTCATCGAGAGCCTGGATGACCTGAAGACGCGCCTTGCCAAGGTGATCCTCATGATTCTCATCGTGAAGCTCTTCGAGCACGCGGTGAAGATCGAGCTGGGCGGTGCGCTGGATCTGCTTTACCTCGGCGCGGCGATCGCGCTGGTGGGCCTGGCGTTGTATCTCACCCATGCCTCGGAAGGACACGGTGAGGAAGCGGAAGCGAAGGAAGGGGCCGGGAAGGGGCATTGAAGGGGGTGACGAGCGGTGTTCCCCGGAGTCGGGGCGTTCGCCCCTCGTCCGGGCTACGCGGGGTGGCTCGGCGTTGGGGTGACGGTCGATGTTCCCGGAGTCGGGGCGGTCGCCCCTCGTCCGGGCTACGCGGGGTGGCGTGGGGTGATGGTCGATGTTCCCGGAGTCGGGGCGTTCGCCCGTCCGTATATGGACTCCTCCCGGTTTGCAAGCAGAACGTTTGATGGTTTTTTGATCGACTGCGACCGTATATCCGGCCTCTGAGGTGGGCGTA